>ERZ827156.596-NODE-596-length-50850-cov-13.472980_pt1 | contig 50850 bp, 67 predicted proteins | sample MGYA00519919_ERZ827156 | MGnify/ENA primary metagenome ERZ827156 (study PRJEB31778, sample SAMEA3449269) | human gut metagenome | biome: human gut; feature: human-associated habitat; material: faeces | place: United Kingdom | collected 2010/2012 ... | reverse complement strand
TGTATTACCCGATTTTTTTGTGAAGTATGGGCGGAAAAGAGCCGGTCAAAACCGGCTTTTTCCTGTTTTACGCCGTTCTTGCAGGCGCAAATCAGACCAGCTCGATGACGGCCATCTCGGCTGCGTCGCCGCGACGGGGCTTTTTGCAAAGCTTCGCTTTGTAAAAGCCTTTTTTGATTTAAATTTTTGCAGACGGCGGCATATCGCCGTCTGCTTTGTCCATCGGCTCGCCGATAAACCGGCAACCGCCGATGATGACATCGGACCCCGTCGCATAAAAAAAGCACCGCCGAAGCGGTGCTTTTAAGTGCGGTTGTCAGACCAGCTCGATGACGGCCATCTCGGCTGCGTCGCCGCGACGGGGTCCGATACGAGTGATGCGGGTGTAGCCGCCGTTGCGGTCGGCGTACTTAACTGCGGTCACATCGAAGGTCTTCTTGGCAACATCTTCACGAGTGATGAAGGACAGTGCCTGACGGTAGGCTGCCAGATCCTTCTTCTTGCCAAGGCTTATCATTTTCTCGGCGAGGGGTGCGATCTCCTTTGCACGGGTGACGGTAGTCTCCATGCGGCCCTTATCGAGCAGATCGGTGACCTGCTGACGGAGCATGGCCATGCGCTGATCGGTCGGCTTGCCGAGCTTTCTTGTTCCGGGCATTTTCGGTTTTCCTCCTTGTTAGAGTAGGTAAATTACTGGTTGTCCTCGTCCGCAAGAGACAGTCCCATCTGTGCGAGCTTGTGCTCGACCTCTTCGAGAGACTTGCGGCCAAGGTTGCGGACCTTTATCATCTCGTCCTGAGTCTTGGAGATAAGATCCTCAACAGTATTGATGTTTGCACGCTTGAGGCAGTTGAAGCTTCTCACGGACAGATCAAGCTCTTCGATGGTCATCTCGAGAACCTTGTCACGCTGCTGCTCGGTCTTTTCGACCACGGTGGGGTGGTTGCCGACAGTGTCGGACAGATCCGTGAACAGGGTGAAATGGTCGCAAAGGATCTTTGCGCCGAGAGAGACTGCATCACGAGCGGTGATGGTCTTGTCCGTCCATACCTCGATGGTCAGCTTATCGAAGTCCGTCTGATTACCCACACGGGTATTCTCAACGGAGTAGTTGACCTTGAGGACGGGAGTGTAGATAGAATCAACAGGGATGGTCCCGATTGCGGTCTGAGGATTCTTATTCTTGTCGGCAGAGACATAGCCACGGCCGTGGTCGAATGTGAGCTCCATGGAGAGCGCACCGTCGGGCTCGAGGGTTGCTATGGGCTGCTCGGGATTAAGGATCTCGACCTCTGCGTCCGTCTTGATGTCGCCGGCGGTGACAACGCCCTCGCCCACGGCTTCAATATAGACGGTTTTTGCTCCCTCACTGTGAAGACGGGCGATGATGCTCTTAACATTAAGAACGATCTCGGTCACATCTTCCTTGACACCGGGAATGGTGGAGAACTCATGCTGGACACCGTTTATCCTGATGCTGGTGACAGCAGTGCCGGGAAGGGAGGACAGCAAAACCCTGCGCAGAGAGTTACCAAGTGTCGTACCGTAGCCACGCTCGAGCGGCTCGATCACATACTTGCCGTAGTAGCTTTCGTTCGGAGTTTCAATACACTCTATACGCGGCTTTTCTATTTCGATCATATTAAAATATAACCCTCCTTATTAAGTTCGACGCTTATGCGCCTGCAATTGTTCAGCTTACCAATTTGAGGGTGTCTGTATTACTTAGAGTACAACTCGACGATGAGGTGCTCCTCGATGGGGAGGTCGATGTCATCACGAGCAGGAACACCGACGACCTTTGCGATCTGGTTGTTTGCATCGTACTCAAGCCACTTGGGTGCGGGACGAGAGCTGTTTGCCTCAACATTTGCCTTGATCTTTTCAAGACCGCGGCTGCTCTCTTTAAGGGTAATAACCATGCCGGGCTTTACCTGGTAGCTGGGGATGTTGACCTTGCGGCCGTTAACGGTAAAATGACCGTGGCTGACCATCTGGCGAGCCTCCGCACGGCTCATTGCGAAGCCGAGACGGTAAACGACATTGTCCAGGCGGCACTCGAGAATGCTCAGCAGGTTCTCGCCGGTCTTGCCCTGGCGGCGCTCTGCCATCTCGTAGTAGCTGCGGAACTGGCTCTCGAGAACACCGTAGTATCTCTTTGCCTTCTGCTTCTCACGAAGCTGCTGGCCGTACTCGGAGCTCTTGCTGCGTCCCTGACCATGCTGTCCGGGAGGATAAGATCTGTTCTCAAGTGCGCATTTGGTGTAGCAGCGATCGCCCTTCAGAAAGAGCTTCTGACCCTCTCTGCGGCACATGCGGCATACTGCTTCAGTATATCTTGCCATTTGTGTTTCCCTCCTTCAATTAGACACGACGACGCTTCGGAGGACGGCAGCCATTGTGAGGAATGGGGGTGACATCCTTGATCATCGTTACTTCCAGACCTGCGGTCTGAAGTGCACGGATGGCTGCTTCACGACCTGAACCGGGTCCCTTGACGAATACTTCGACGGTCTTCAGACCATGCTCCATTGCTGCCTTAGCGGCAGTCTCGGCTGCGGTCTGTGCTGCGAAGGGAGTGGACTTTCTGCTGCCACGGAAACCCATGCCGCCGGCAGATGCCCAAGACAGTGCGTTGCCCTGAGTGTCGGTGATGGTGACCATGGTGTTATTGAAGGAAGAGCTGATATGAACCTGGCCCTTTTCAATGTTCTTACGCTCTCTGCGGCGTGTTCTGACTTTTTTCTTTGCGTTTGCTGCCATAATTCATATCCCTCCTTACTTCTTCTTATTTGCGATGGTGCGTTTCGGACCCTTGCGGGTACGGGCGTTGGTCTTGCTGCGCTGTCCGCGGACAGGCAGGCCACGGCGATGACGCAGACCACGGTAGCAGCCGATCTCGGTCAGGCGCTTGATGTCAAGTGCTATCGAGCGGCGCAGGTCGCCTTCAACGATGAAGTGGTGGTCAATGCATTCACGCAGCTTGCTTTCTTCCTCTTCGGTGAGGTCCTTAACACGGGTGTCGGGGTTTATACCGGTCATTTCCAGTATTTTGTTTGCGCTGGTTCTGCCGATACCATAGACATAGGTCAGGCCTATCTCTATTCTCTTGTCCTTGGGCAGGTCAACGCCGGCTATACGTGCCATATTGATCGATCATTCCTTTCGATTTTTATTCCGCATTTTTGCGGGTCTTAGGGCTTATTCCCGCCGGAGGGAGCCTTAGGGCCCATGCGGGATTTTGTTTTATAAGGACAGGCGATTAGCCCTGTCTCTGCTTGTGCTTGGGGTTTTCGCAAATTACCATGACTTTGCCCTTGCGCTTAATGATCTTGCATTTTTCGCACATAGGCTTCACGGAAGGTCTTACTTTCATTTGTTTTACCTCCTACTTGCTTCTCCAGGTGATGCGTCCGCGGGTCAGGTCATAGGGTGACATCTGAACCGTGACCTTATCTCCGGGGAGGATCCTGATGAAGTTCATTCTGAGCTTTCCCGAGATATGAGCCAGTATCGTGTGACCCTGACCGATATCAACGAGAAACATCGTGTTGGGCAGGGACTCGACTACCGTGCCCTCGAGTTCGATTACATCGTCTTTTGCCAAAGTAAATTTCCTCCTGGTCGGTTTTGACGGAAGTTGCCGTCAGTCAATATTCTCTGCCATTGTTAAGATCTCGGGCTCACCGTCAGTGATACATATTGTATTTTCATAGTGAGCGGCGAGACTGCCGTCTACTGTCACGACCGTCCAGTCGTTTCCGAGCACCTTCACATGGAAGTCGCCGACTGCCACCATCGGTTCGATGGCTATCGTCATTCCGGGAACCAGTCTGGGGTTGGGACGCAGACCTCTTATATCGTAGTTCGGAACCTCGGGAGCCTCGTGCATCTCGTGTCCGACGCCGTGACCGACATAGTCACGGATCACCGAGTAGCCGCGTCCCTCGACATATTCTTGTATTGCAGCGCCGATATCGCTGATGCGGTATCCGCTCTTTGCAAACTTGATGCCCTCGAAAAAGCTCTGTCTCGTTACCTCGATGAGCCTTTTTGCCTCGTCGGAGATCTCTCCGCAGGGGTAAGTTCCTGCGCAGTCACCGACATAGCCGCCGAAGGTCGCTCCGACATCAACGGAGACTATGTCACCGTTGCGGATGACCCTTTTGCCGGGGATGCCGTGGATCACTTCTTCGTTTATCGAAATGCAGGTGCTCGCCGGAAATCCGCCATAACCCTTAAAGGTCGGGATAGCGCGGGATTTCACGATAAATTCATTAACGGCCTTGTCGATCTGCTTTGTTGTCAGACCGTCGGCTATCGCAGCTCGGGCAACGGATCGTGCGCCGGCGGTTATTTTGCCCGCCTTGCGCATGATCTCTATTTCCCTCGGCGATTTGATGATGATGGGATCTCTGGACATAGATCAGATACCCAGCGCCGACTTGATGACTTCGGTCGTTGCCTCGATGGTAGGCTGATTTTCAACGCTCTTCAGCTTGCCACGGCTTGCATAGAAAGCCTTTAGAGGCTCGGTTTCCTTGTGATAAGTCTCCAAGCGAGCCTTGACGGTCTCGGGAGCGTCGTCTTTGCGGATGGTGAGCTCACCGCCGCAGAAGTCACACTTGCCCTCGACCTTAGGGGGATTGGAAACGATGTGGAAGGTCTGGCTGCATTCCTTGCAGGTCCTGCGGCCGGACATACGCTCGATGATGACATCGTCGGCTATCTCAATGGACAGGGCGCAGTCAATGTCGATGCCCGACTTCTCCAGAGCCTCAGCCTGGGGAATGGTGCGGGGCATACCATCGAGAATGTAACCGTTTGCACAGTCGGGCTCGGCCAGACGCTCGTTCACGATTCCTATGATGACATCATCGGGGACGAGCTTGCCGCTCTCGACATATTCCTTTGCACGCAGGCCGACGGGAGTACCGTTCTTCATGGCTGCACGAAGGATGTTGCCGGTCGAAATGGTGGGGATATTCAGCAGCTTGCTGAGTATCTCTGCCTGAGTGCCTTTACCGGCGCCGGGAGCGCCTAAAAGTATTAGCTTCATTTTATCCACCTCTTGTTATCAGCTAAGAAAGCCCTTGTAATTGCGCATCAGCATCTGTGCCTCGAGAGCTCTTACGGTCTCAAGTGCAACACCGACGACGATTATGATCGAGGTGCCGCCCAGAGACACGCCGCTCAGTGCGGCCTGCTTGCTGAAGTGTGCAATCAGAATGGGGACAACAGCGATGATACTCAGATAGATAGCACCGAAGAGGGTGATCTTGTTGAGCACTCTTCTGATAAAGTCGCTGGTCGGCTTGCCGGGACGGAAGCCCGGAATGTAGCCGCCGTTCTTCTTCAGGTTGTTGGATACCTCTATGGGGTCGAACTGAATTGTCGAGTAGAAGTATGCGAAGAAGATTATCAGCAGGAAGTAGGCAATAGCATAGGGGATGGAGGTCGTGCTTGCCCATGCGCTGTCGCTGTGTCCGGTGAAGCCTGCGATGGTCGCAGGAATGGTTGCGATGGTCTGAGCGAAGATGATGGGGAGAACACCGCTCATGTTGACCTTCATGGGAAGGTGGGTGCTCTGTCCGCCGTACATCTTACGGCCGACCACACGCTTTGCGTACTGTACCGGGAGGCGGCGCTCGGAGTCGTTGATAATAACGATGAGCACGATCATGGCCAGTGCGCCGAGGAGCATCAGTGCCGTTACCCAAACGGGGGTGGTACCCTTTGCTGCGCTGCTTATCATTTTGTAAACATCGGTCGGGAATCTGGAAACGATGCTTGCGAACAGAATGATCGAAATACCGTTACCGATGCCGAACTCGGTGATCTGTTCACCCAGCCACATGATGAGTGCGGAGCCGGAGGTGAAGGTCAGGATGATAACAATTGCAGCCCAGAGGGACTGTCCGTCGGTGGTCAGGAAGCCGTAGCCCTTGATCATCATGTAGTAAGCAAAGCCCTGGAGAAGGCCGATGCCTACGGTGGTGTAACGAGTGATGGCTGCAATCTTCTTCTTGCCTTCCTCGCCGCCTTCCTTGCTCAGATTGCCGAGCTTCGGGAAAGCGATGCCCAGCAGCTGAATGATAATGGAAGCATTGATGTACGGCTGGATGGAAAGAGCAAAGATTGTTGCGTTAGCGAATGCGCCGCCGCTCATAACATTCAACATACCGAAGATGGTGTTCTGCATCGTATCGAAGTAGTTTCCGAGAGCATCGATGTTGACATAGGGAACGGGGACTGCATTACCGAGGCGGTAGATCAGAATGACGAAGAGGGTAAACAGAATTTTTCTGCGTATATCTTCGGTCTTCCATGCGTTGCGCAATGTCTGCAGCACTTAGATCACCTCGGCCTTTCCGCCTGCCGCCTCAATTTTTTCTTTTGCGGTTTCAGAGAAAGCGGAAGCCTTTACAGTAAGCTTTTTGGTGATCTCGCCGTTGCCGAGGATCTTTACGCCGTAACGGCACTTGGAGAGAACACCTGCGTCCAGAAGAGCCTGTGCGTCGACGACTGCACCGTCTTCAAACTTGTCGAGTGCGCTGACATTGACAGCCTCAAGGGGCTTAGCAAAGATGTTGTTGAAGCCTCTCTTGGGGATACGGCGTGCAAGAGGCATCTGGCCGCCTTCGAAGCCGATGCGGACACCGCCGCCGGAGCGTGCCTTCTGACCCTTGTGACCGCGGCCTGCGGTCTTGCCGTTGCCGGTTGCGTGGCCTCTGCCCTTGCGCTTATTCACATGGGTGGAGCCTGCTACGGGAGAAAGTTCATTGATATACATTGCTTTTCCTCCTTATTCTTCCGTTACCTGGAGGAGATAGCCGATCTTGGCGATCTTGCCCCTGGTCTGGGGGTTGTCGGGCTGAACGGTCTCGTTGCCGATCTTGTGCAGTCCGAGAGAGTTTGCGGTCGCAATGTGCTTGTCATGACGACCGTTGAGGCTCTTTACGAGCTTAATTCTAAGATTTGCCATGTTGCGCCCTCCTTAACCCTGGATCTCTTCAGGAGTCTTGCCTCTGACCGCTGCAACCTGAGCTGCATCACGGAGAGACATAAGGCCCTGCATGGTTGCCGCAACGACATTTGCGGGGTTGTTGGTGCGCAGGCACTTGGTACGGATGTCCTTGATGCCGGCTGCCTCAACAACTGCACGAACTGCGCCGCCGGCGATAACGCCGGTACCGGGTGCAGCGGGCTTGAGCAGAACACGGCCTGCGCCGAACTCACCGATGATCTCGTGAGGAATGGTGGTGCCCTGCAGGGTAATGGTCACGATGTTCTTCTTTGCATCCTCGAGACCCTTGCGGATCGCTTCGGAAACTTCGTTTGCCTTGCCCAGGCCGTAGCCTACACGGCCCTTGCCGTCGCCGACAACGCAAAGTGCGGAGAACTTCATAACACGGCCGCCCTTGACGGTCTTGGATACACGGTTGAGGGAAACTACCTTTTCGACGAATTCGGAAGCTTCCTCGTCTCTGCGACGATCTCTTCTGTCGTTATTATAAGCCATTATAGTTTCCTCCTCCCTTAGAACTTCAGGCCGCTCTCACGAGCGCCCTCGGCGAGTGCCGCAACACGGCCGTGGAAGATGTAGCCGCCACGGTCAAAGACGACATTCTCGATGCCCTTTGCCAGTGCACGCTCGGCGATGGTGTTGCCGATCTTCTTGGCTGCTTCAATGTTGCTGCCGTTGCCTTCGAATGCCTTCTCAACGGTGGATGCGGAGACAAGAGTGTTGCCTGCGACATCGTCGATGATCTGTGCATAGATGTGATTTTCGCTGCGGAATACGCTCAGACGGGGTCTCTCGGGAGTGCCGGAGATCTTGCCGCGTACTCTTGCATGGCGCTTGATGCGCTGTGCTCTTGTATCAGGTCTTTTAATCATTCAGGCACACCTCCCTTTACTTAGCACCGGTCTTGCCTTCTTTGCGGCGGACAACTTCGTAATCGTACTTGATGCCCTTGCCCTTGTAAGGCTCGGGAGGACGCTTGCCACGAACTTCTGCTGCAAACTGGCCGACCTTCTGCTTGTCAATACCCTTAATGATGATCTGGTTGGGGTTGGGAACTTCGATCTGGATATCCTCGGTCTCGGGTACGATGACCTGATGCGAGTAGCCGATGTTCAGAACGAGGTTCTTGCCTTCCTTAGCTGCACGGTAACCGACGCCGTTGACCTCGAGGGTCTTGGAAAAGCCTTCGGACACGCCGACGACCATGTTGTGTACGAGCGAACGGGTAAGGCCGTGAAGGGAACGGTTGACCTTCTCATCATTGGGACGGGAGACATGAATAACGCCTGCGTCGAGTTCAACCTTCATGTTGGGTGCCACGGTCATCTCAAGTGCGCCCTTGGGGCCCTTGACTGCGACATGGCGGCCGTCGATCTTAACTTCTACTCCTGCGGGGACGGTAATGGGAGCTCTACCAATTCTAGACATGATCAGTTCCTCCTTACCATACGAACGCAAGGACTTCGCCGCCGACATGAGCTGCACGAGCAGCCTTATCGGTCATGACGCCCTTAGAAGTGGATACGATAGCGATACCGAGGCCCTTGAGGACCTTGGGAAGCTCGTCTGCTCCGGCGTAAACACGGAGGCCGGGCTTCGAGACACGGCGAAGACCCTGAATGGCCTTCTCCTTGCCGGGGAGATACTTGAGGGTAATGCGGATGATGCCCTGAGTGCCGTCATCAATGAGCTGGAAGCTCTTGATGTAGCCTTCGTCGAAGAGGATCTGAGCGATTGCCTTCTTCATCTTGGAAGCGGGGACATCGACGGTTTCATGCTTTGCGCTGCCGGCGTTGCGGATGCGTGTCAGCATATCTGCAATGGGGTCTGTGATCTGCATGTGTTGTTTCCTCCTATTTTAGAGTTACCTTTCGGTTTAGGCGGCGAGGTTCCACACTAATACATGATTAGCCGTGGCCTTTCGCCATCCTTTTGGCCGTTTCCGGTTATGCAGCTGCCGAAAACGGGCCGTATTCAAAAACCGCCGAAGAGATACGCCCAAATTGAGCGTATCTCATAGCGTGGTCTTTGTAAAAATCGCAGCATTTCATTATACACCGAAAACCCTTGGTAAATCAAGCATTTTCTGCTGAAATGATGCACATTTTCGCAAATAGTCGCCGATTACCAGGATGCCTTGCGGACACCGGGGATCTGACCCTTGTAAGCCAGCTCACGGAAGCAGATACGGCAGATGCCGTAGTCACGCAGGTAAGCATGGGGGCGGCCGCAGATCTTGCAGCGATTGTACTTGCGGGTAGAGAACTTAGCAGGAGCCTGCTGCTTGAGGATCATAGATTTCTTAGCCATTTTTCAGTTCCTCCTTAGTTCATGAAGGGAGCACCCATGAGCCTGAGCAGCTCGCGTGCTTCCTCGTCGGTCTGAGCGGTGGTGGTGATTGCAATGTTCATACCACGCAGCTTCTCGATCTTATCGTAATCGATCTCAGGGAAGATGATCTGTTCCTTAAGACCCATGGAGTAGTTGCCTCTGCCGTCGAATGCATCTGCGGAAATACCGCGGAAGTCACGGACACGGGGAAGAGCAACATTGAACAGACGGTCGAGGAACTCCCACATACGGTCCTGACGCAGGGTGACCTTAACGCCGACATGCATGCCCTCACGGAGCTTGAAGTTAGCGACGGACTTTCTTGCGACGGTTGCAACGGCGTGCTGACCGGTGATAGCGGAGATCTCCTTGATGACATTATCAAGGGCCTTTGCGTTGTCCTTGCAGTCGCCGCAGCCGACAGATACAACGATCTTGTCGAGCTTGGGGATCTGCATGGTGGACTTGTACTGGAACTTCTCCATCAGAGCAGGAGCAACTTCCTCAACATACTTTTTCTTCATTCTTGTCATAGTCAGTTTCTCCTTTCTCAGAATTCTGCACCGCAGTTATCCTGCTTGCAGTAGCGGACTTTCTTGCCGTCCACGAACTTGTAGCCAACACGGGTCGGCTTGCCGCACTTGGGGCAAACGAGCATGACCTTATTTGCATAGATGGGGGTCTCGACCTTGATGATGCCGCCGTCCTGACCCTTCTTCTGAGCCTTCTGGTGCTTGGTTGCGACATTGACGCCTTCAACTATGACCTTGTCAGCCTTGGGGTCTGCAACGAGGACCTTGCCGGTCTTGCCTTTATCCTTGCCGGACAGGACTATAACTTTATCGTCTCTTTTAATCTTCATTCTCTTGACCTCCTTAAATCACTTCGGGAGCCAGGGACAGGATCTTCATGTAGTCCTTATCACGCAGCTCACGAGCAACGGGTCCAAAGATACGAGTGCCACGGGGGTTCTTATCGGTACCGTTGATAAGAACTGCAGCGTTCTCGTCGAAACGAACATAGGTGCCGTCTGCACGACGGACGGGCTTTGCGGTACGAACGATGACTGCCTTGACGACATCACCCTTCTTGACAGAGCCGCCGGGAGCTGCCTTGCGGACAGATGCGACGATGACATCACCGATGCTTGCGTATCTGCGCTTGGAGCCGCCGAGAACTCTGATGCACTTGATTTCCTTGGCGCCGGTATTGTCGGCAACCTTCAGATAAGTCTCTTGCTGTATCATTTATGCTGCCTCCTTACTTAGCCTTCTCAACGATTTCGACAACACGCCATCTCTTGTCCTTGGACAGGGGGCGGGTCTCCATCACACGAACGATATCGCCGATGCCGCATTCGTTGTTCTCGTCATGCGCCTTCAGGCGGTAGGTTCTTCCGATGATCTTCTTATAAGTCTTGTGTGCGACACGATCCTCGACGATGACGACGACGGTCTTGTCCATCTTGTCGGACACTACCTTGCCGACACGGGTCTTACGGGAAGTTGTTCTTTCATTCATTCTGACTTACCTCCTCACTGCTCGAGCTGTTTCTCGCGGATAACGGTCTTGACTCGGGCAATGTCACGACGCACAGCGGAAATCTTTACGGGGTTATCGAGATGATTGGTGGCATGCTGCATACGGAGCATGAACAGATCCTTCTTGAGCTCTGCGAGCTTTGCCTCGAGGTCTGCAACGGACATAGATCTAATTTCATTTGCCTTCATCTTATTCACCACCGTTCTCAGACTCAGTGCCCTTTGCGATTATCTTGGTCTTGCAGGGCAGCTTGTGGCTTGCAAGGCGAAGTGCCTCACGAGCGGTTTCTTCGGGTACGCCGGCGATCTCAAACAGAACTCTGCCGGGCTTAACGACTGCGACCCAGTACTCGGGCGAGCCTTTACCGGAACCCATACGGGTCTCGGCGGGCTTTGCGGTCACGGGCTTGTCGGGGAAGATCTTGATCCAGACCTGGCCGCCACGCTTGGTGTAACGGGTCATTGCGATACGGGCTGCCTCGATCTGATTGCTGGTGATCCAGCACGGCTCGGTGGCCTGGAGGCCGAACTCGCCGTATGCTACGAAGTTACCACGAGTAGCCTTGCCCTTCATGCGGCCACGGTGTACTCTGCGGTACTTAACTCTCTTAGGCATTAACATTAGTTGTTGCCTCCTTCCTTGGGAGCTGCGTTAGCTGCGGGGCGGGGTCCGCGGTTGTAGCCGCCCTGGCCTGCGGGACGCTGGCCATAGCCGCCCTGACGGCGCTCACCCTGCTGGCCACGATTGTAGCCACCCTGGCGGCGGTCACCGCCCTGACGACGGTCACCACGGCGGTCGTCACGACGACGGCGCTCGCCCTGAGGCTTGTTCATGTCCATCACACGGGGAGTGGTACGCAGGGTCTGGGAAAGGACTTCGCCCTTGTAGATCCAAACCTTGACGCCGATGCGGCCGTAGGTGGTGGCTGCTTCGGCAAAGCCGTACTCGATGTCTGCACGGATGGTCTGAAGAGGAATGGTACCGTCGTGGTACTGCTCAACGCCAGCGATCTCACGGCCGCCGAGACGACCGGAGCACATGACCTTGATGCCTCTTGCGCCCATGCGCATTGCACGACCCATTGCGTTTTTCATTGCACGGCGGTGAGAAATACGCTTCTCGATCTGCTGTGCGATATTCTCTGCTACGAGCTGAGCATTGGTGTCGGGGGTGCGAACCTCAACGATGGAGATAGCGACATCCTTGCCGATCATCTTTGCGACTTCCTGACGGATGCGCTCGATCTCCTGACCGCCCTTGCCGATGACGACACCGGGTCTGGAGCAGTGGATGAAAATGCGGACCTTGTTGGAATCACGCTCGATCTCGATGGTAGGAACACCGGCCGAATAGAGGGTCTTCTTCAGGTATTTACGAATGTTGTAGTCTTCTACGATAAGATCGCCGACCTTATCTGCACGGGCGTACCAGCGGGAATCCCAGTCCTTTATAACGCCGACACGCATGCCATGAGGATTAACTTTCTGTCCCATTTATTCTGCCTCCTTCCTTAGTCTCTCTCAGCCACGCAGATGGTGATGTGGCTGGTGCGCTTGTTGATTCTGTACATACGACCCTGAGCTCTGGGCATACCGCGCTTGAGGATGGGGCCGCCGGTTGCATATGCGACTGCAACATACAGCTTCTCGGGATCCATTTCAAAATTGTTCTCGGCATTTGCACATGCGCTCTTGAGGAGCTTGATCATGTACTCGCAGCCGGATTTGGGGGTGTGCTCCATAAGTGCCATGGCGACATTTGCGTCCTTGCCACGGATCATATCGCAGATGATGCCGACCTTGCGGGGGGAGATACGAACATACTTAACTTCTGCTCTTGCCATTTTCTTTTCGTCCATGTTATCTCCTCCTTACTTACCGGTCTTGCTGCCTGCGTGACCACGGAAGGTACGGGTGGGAGCAAACTCGCCGAGCTTGTGGCCGACCATATCTTCGGTGACATACACGGGGACATGACGGCGGCCGTCGTGTACAGCGATGGTGTGTCCTACGAAGGACGGGAAAATGGTAGTGGCACGGCTCCAGGTCTTGAGGACCTTCTTCTCGCCTGCCTTATTCATTTCATCGACTCTCTTCAGAAGCTCGGGAGCTGCGAAGGGGCCTTTCTTAACGCTTCTACTCATTTACTTATGCCCTCCTTACTTTGCATTGCGGCGCTTGACTATGAACTTATCGGTACGGTTCTTAGTCTTGCGGGTCTTGTAGCCGAGTGCGGGCTTGCCCCAAGGAGTTACAGGGCCGGGACGGCCGACAGGGGACTTGCCTTCACCACCGCCGTGGGGGTGGTCGCAGGGGTTCATGACGGAACCGCGGACGGTAGGACGGATGCCCATGTGGCGCTTGCGGCCGGCCTTACCGATAGAGATGTTGGAGTGGTCGATGTTGCCGACCTGACCGATGGTCGCAAAGCAGTCCATGCGGACCTTGCGGTACTCACCGGAGGGGAGGCGAACAGTGGCCATGCCGTTTTCCTTAGCCATCAGCTGTGCGGAAACACCTGCGGAACGAACGAGCTGTGCGCCCTTGCCGGGGTAGAGCTCGATGTTGTGGATAACGGTACCAACGGGGATGTTTGCCAGAGGCAGAGCATTGCCCGGCTTGATGTCGGCGGATGCGGAGGAGACGATCTTGTCGCCTGCCTTCAGGCCGACAGGAGCGAGGATGTAGCGGCGCTCGCCGTCGGTATACTCAACCAGAGCGATGAATGCGCTGCGGTTGGGGTCATACTCGAGGCGCAGAACTTCTGCTTCCATCTCGGTCTTGTTGCGCTTGAAGTCGATAACACGGTACTTCTGGCGGTTGCCGCCGCCCTTGTGGCGGACGGTGATGCGGCCGTAGCTGTTGCGGCCGGAATTCTTCTTGAGGACCTCAGTCAGTTTCTTCTCGGGCCTTGCGTGCTTGTCAACACCGTCAAAGCCGGAAACGGTCATCTGTCTGCGGGCCGGAGTAGTAGGTCTGTAAGTTTTAATAGACATTCTTATTCCTCCCCTTATGCCATGCCTTCGAACAGCTCAATGTTCTTGGAGTCTTCACTGAGCTTTACGACTGCCTTTTTCCAAGAGGCGGTTTTGCCCTTCGGGTATGCGCCGGTGCGCTTTTCCTTGCCGCGAACATTCAGTGTGGTGACCTTGATAACGGTAACGCCGAAGATCTCCTCGATTGCCTTCTTGATTTCGACCTTGTTTGCGTCCTTTGCGACTTCAAAAGCGTACTTCTTGATGTCCAGGTCTTCCATGGACTGCTCGGTGATGATCGGGCGAATGACTATATCATAAGCGGTCTTCATCATGCGTACACCTCCTCGATCTTTGCAAGTGCTGCCTTGGAGACAACGAGCTTGCGGTTGTTGAGAATCATGTAGGGGCTGAGGATGGTTGCGATGGTGGTGGTGATGCCTGCGATGTTGCGTGCAGACTTAACGACCTTCTCGTCAACATTCTCGGTGACAACGAGTGCCTTGCCGGATACATTGATGTTCTTCAGGAATGCTGCGAAAGCTGCGGTCTTAATCTCTTCGACCTTGAGGTCGTCGATAACGATGATGGCTCCCTCAGCTGCCTTTGCGCTCAGTGCGCTCTTGAGAGCAAGACGCTTCACCTTCTTGTTGAGGGTGTAGCTGTAATCACGGGGCTTGGGAGCAAACGCTACGCCGCCGTGCGTCCACACGGGAGAACCCTTGTAGCCTGCACGGGCACGGCCGGTGCCCTTCTGGCGCCAAGGCTTTGCGGTGGTGTAGGAAACTTCGCCCTTGGTGAGTGCGCTCTGGGTGCCCTGACGGCAGTTTGCCAGATGATTCTTGACGGAGTCATGCAGAACAGACTTGTTCGGATCAATACCGAAGATAGCATCGGAGAGCTCGATCTCGCCGACCTTTTCGCCTGCCATGTTGTAAACATTAGTAATAGGCATTTATGAAACTCTCCTTTCCTTACTTGTTTCGTGCGGAAGCCTTCTGCGGGTTGACACGAGCAGATGCCTTCTGCGGGTTGAGGCTGATGCCTGCGCCCTCGCCCTTCTTGACGGGTGCTGCCTTGATGGTGCTCTTTACATAAACAAGGCCGCCCTTGGGGCCGGGGATAGCGCCGCGGATAACGATCATGTTCAGCTCGGGATCGACCTTGACGACATCGAGGTTCTGAACGGTGACCTGGTCAACGCCCATGTGGCCTGCGCCGATCTTGCCCTTGAAGATGCGGCTGGGGTCGGTGCTGGAGCCCATGGAGCCTGCGTGACGGTGAACAGGGCCGCCGCCGTGGCTGGTGGGGGTGCGCTGTGCGCCGTGGCGCTTGATAACGCCGGCGTAGCCGTGACCCTTGCTGGTGCCGGTGACATCGACCTTGTCGCCTTCTGCGAAGGTGTCAGCCTTGATGACATCGCCGACATTGAGCTCTGCTGCGTTTTCGAGCTTGAACTCCTTGAGGTGCTTTACCATGCCGACGCCTGCCTTCTTGAGGTGGCCTGCCTCGGGCTTGGAGATGTGCTTTTCGGTCACTTCCTCGTAACCGAGCTGGACTGCGCTGTAGCCTTCCTTCTCCTCGGTCATCTTAGCGGTTACCACACAGGGGCCTGCCTCGATAACGGTTACAGGAATGACCTTGCCCATTTCGTCGAAGATCTGCGTCATGCCGACCTTCTTGCCGATAATGGCTTTCTTCATTATTTTTTCCTCCTTCGGTTATTGGTTGCCTCGCTTAGGTCCTGCCCAGAGGCTGGCAACTTAACCCGTCCGCATTCGCAAGCTGCGGACAATGGGTCATTGATAAAATTGTGGGTGGGTTAACAGGGAATGCTGTGCCTTAGAGCTTGATCTCGATCTCGACACCGGCGGGAAGCTCGAGGGACATAAGGGCTTCAACGGTCTTCTGGGTGGGAGCCATTACGTCGATCAGGCGCTTGTGAGTGCGGCGCTCGAACTGCTCACGGCTGTCCTTATACTTATGAACAGCACGCAGGATGGTGACGACCTCGGTCTTGGTAGGCAGAGGGATGGGGCCGGAGACCTTTGCATCGGTGCGCTTGGCTGCTTCGACGATAGTCTCTGCTGCCTTGTCGATCAGCTGATGGTCATAGGCCTTGAGGCGGATGCGGATCATGTTCTTGTTGCTTGCCATGTTGTTTCTCCTTTTTCGTACGAATTTTTCGACAGCATTGGGAACTGCCTTTAAGTCCCGTACGGATGAAGCATAATTTTGCACACTCAACCGTGCGTATCAGACCCTGTCCGAAAAACAAACCGGCCTTTTTGAGCCGGTCTGATACCGTACAGGCGATATACGCCATGTGCAGTACGCTTCAGCCGCCCGATTATGTGCCATAGGCACCGGACATACTCCACGGAAGTTACCTCGAAAACGAGCAATCTCCCGCTTCATCGCATAATACGCCCGTCAGCAACGCACAGGCGCTTTAATAGAGTACCAAAAAACACTCTTGATGTCAAGAGTGTTTTTTGTGTTTTTCGTAGAAATTTTCAATTAAATTTTGTGCAATATATATTATTGTATATTGCGCACCTCGTCGGCGACCTCGTCGGCGAGGCTAAGAAGCTCGGGGGCACGGTCGGAAAGGTGTTTGCCGGCCTCGGTCAGGCCGAAAACACGGTTGGTGCGGTCTATGAGGCTCACGCCGAGCTCGGCTTCGAGCGAGGACACGGCACGGCTCACCGTCGAGTGGCTGACGAAAAGATTGCGCCCCGCTGCGGTGAAGCTTTTTGTGCGTGCGACCTCCAAGAACGCCCGTAACTGCTCAAGCTCCATATCAATAATTAAATGTATGCGGCATGAGCTCACGCAGGCGGTAGCTCACATAGCGGCCGTCGGCTCGGGAGGCAAGCACCTCGATGTCGCCGTGCGGGTCGAACTCCGAAAGAAACTGGCGGCACGAGCCGCAGGGCATGCAGTAGCCCTCGCTCTCGGCATAAATGGCGATGCGCACAAATTCACGGCAGCCCTCGCTGACCGCCTTAACGCAGGCGGTGCGTTCGGCGCAGATGGTATCGCCTAAGGCGGCATTTTCGACATTGCAGCCTGTGAACACCTGCCCGCCCCTGCACTCGAGTGCGGCGCCCACCGCAAATTTCGAGTAGGGCACATATGCTTTTTTCGATGCCTCTCTTGCCCTTGCCAGCAGTTCCTTATCAGTCATGCCAATTCTCCGTTCCGCCGCAAATTGCGGTCATTTATTTGTATCGTCCGTCTTTTTTGCGACCTCGCCGAAGGTCACTTTCCAGTTCTGCACATTCATCAGCGGGTTGTTCTCACAGGCCTTGATGCCCTCGATAACGCCACGGTGGGTTATCATCTGGTGCTTTTCAAAGCACAGCGGGACGATGTAGCCGCTATTGATTATCTGCGCACACATGTTGGCGCAGGCATCCTTTCTGCCGTCGGACTTTGCACCGAGGTATGAGCCTATAAGCTCCATGAGAGTTTCGTCGTTGACCTTACCGTAATTGAGCTTGCCGTCGGGCTTAAAGAGCATAGACAGGTCAAAGTCGGGGTTTAGGCGAACCTCGGCATAGTACAGGTCAAAATTGCCCTGCTCGAGCGCCGTAGTGTACTCGGACCATGCAAGCTCACGCACCGTGACCTTGAGTCCGAGCGTTTGCATATCCTCGGCAAATTTGTGCGCAACATTGGTCTTTATGCTGCTTGCGCTGCACACGATGAAGTCAAGGTCAAGCTCCCTGACCTCCTCGCCGACCTTCATCTCCAGCATGCCGTCCTCGTCATAGTCCTTAAGTCCCATGTTGCCGAGGATCTCCTGCACCTGCTTGAGGTTATACTTAAACTGCTTTGCGTAGCTTTCGCTGTAAAACGAGCAGGCGGGGCTCACAGGCAGCATGGTCTCGAGAGCAAAGCCGTTGAACTGATCGACCAGGCTTTCACGGTCGAAGGCGTAGTTTAACGCAAAGCGCAGGCCGTCATAGGCCATCTCGCCCGTTTCGGTGTTCATGCCGATGTAGTGGAAATTGGTCGTATTGAAGCCACGGATCTCGTTCGAGCTGCCGTAGCCGAGATTCGTCGGTGCGCTTGGGTCGTTCATGACGATATCAAGAAGCGAGTCCTCGAACGCCGATATAGTCGAGTCAACAGTGGTATACTCCTTCAGGTATATCACATCCAGCGGCAGCGTTGCCGCATTGGGGTACTTGTCAAACTTCAAAAGCGACTTGTAATCAGAAGCGTACTTGTACGGTCCCGTGCCGTCGGGGTGGTCGTCCTTGTAGCTGCCGTTTTTGATGACGGGTATCGCCATGAGGTTCGGCAGCAGGTAATTTGCCTTGCTCAGGGTCACCGAGAAGGTCTTTTCATCGTTTGCACCGACACCGATGACGCAGTTTAGCCGCCGTGCAAAGCGTTCGGAGTTCATGGCGACATTCAGAGAATATGCCACATCCTTGGCCGTCATCTGCTCGCCGTTATGGAAGCGGCGGGAGGTGTCGACGGTGAACACCCAGTGCACGCCGTCCTCGGTTTTCCACTCGGTGATGACATTCGGCTGCGCCTCGTAGTTGTTGTCTACCTCTATCATATTCTCGTACACAAGATTGCATACAAGCTGATTGTTCGTGTTTGTGGCGACCATGGGGTTCATGCTGTATTTGCTGCTGTAGTTTAGCGTGAACACATCGTCGGCAGCGACTGATTTGTTTATATCCTTGCCGGTGGTCGTACCCTTTACATAGTCGTCCTCGGCGGCATCACCGCAGGCGCACACGGACAGCACCATGACCGCCGCAAGCAGCATCGCCGTTAGTTTCTTTGCTTTTGTTGCCATAGCTTATCCTTTCAGTCGAGCATTATGACAGCCGCCATGCTGCCCCGAACGCCGTTCGTACCGCGGTGCGACCAGTATTTATCCTGACGGCACATCGTGCACTCTGCGGAGACATCGATGTTCTCGGGCTTTAGCCCCAATTGAAGCAGCCTGCGCTCGTTTGCTCTGCGCAGGTCTACATGGGTCTTGCCGTTCGGCTTTTTCTCGAAAAGCCCGTCGGTCTCGCCGCCGAGATACCTCGTCACCGCATTGGGCACATCATCGTCGCACTCGAAGCAGCACTTGCCTATCGATGCGCCGATGGCGGCATGGATATCCTCCGCCTTAGCGCCGAGCTTTATCATATTATCCACCGCAACTCTTAAGATGTCCGCAACCGAGCTTTTCCAGCCGCAGTGCACGGCTCCGATAACACCGGCGTTTTCATCGTGCAGGAGCACGGGGACGCAGTCGGCAATGTATATCATGAGCGGCAGGTTCTTTTGAGCTGTCACCAGCCCGTCGGCGGTGTACGGCGTCTGCGTGCCGAGGGTGTGGCGATCGGTGTCGGCTGCGATGATGACGGTCTTTTCGTGCACCTGCTTAGTGACGACAAAGTCGTTTTCCGTGCAGCCGAAAATTTCACCGGCAAGGCGATAATTTTCCCGCACGCATTCAGGGTCGTCGCCACGGTTTTCGCCGAAATTCCACGACGACCACACGCCCCCGCTCACGCCGCCGAGGCGGGTCGTAAACATATGGCGGGCGGAAATTTTATCGCTTACCATGTAGATGCAGTTTTTATGCTGTTGCTGTGTGAACATTTTTAATTCCTAACTAACAATATTATACGCTTCAATAAGCGAGGATTTTTGAGTCGTGGGAAGGCGCAAGACGACGGGAATACCGTGCTGTATTTCCTAGGCGAAGCAACGCAGCCACGGCTCAAAAAGGCCGCTTATTTTTCATTGCTTCCGCAGCACTCTTTATATTTGAGACGCCTTGAGCCGTCGGGCTTCATTCTGCCGCAGGGGCAGGGATCGTTGCGGCCGGGCTTGGGAGCCTTCTTGATGGGCTTTTTCTTGACCGGCTCGCCGCCGACATTGGCAGCCTGATTTTTGGACACGGCCTTACGCTCTATGGTCTGCTCCTTGCGGACACGGATGGTGTAAAGTCTGCGGACAGTCTCCTCACGGATGCCGTTTATCATGGCCTCGAACATGTCGAAGCCCTCCTGCTTATATGCGTCGATGGGCTTGATGTTGCCGTAGCCACGCAGACCGATACCACGCTTGAGCTCTGCCATTGCGTCGATGTGATCCATCCAGTATTCGTCGACGACACGCAGCATGATGACACGCTCGATCTCACGCATGATGGGAACGCCGTTCGGGTCAAGGCCGAATTCCTTCTCCCTTTCGGCATAGACACGGCGGGCAGCCTCGCTCACGGCCTCGATTATCTTATCGGCCTTGGCCTTGCCGCCGAGCGACTCCATGGTTATCTCGCCACGCTTGAGGAAGTACTTTTCAAACGGGGCAACGACCTCGTTGAGGTGCTCCTGATTTTCGGCAGTGCCGCCTGCAAGAGCATCGTTCACGGTCGAGGCGATAAACTCGGATATCATCTTATCGATGCTTTCACGGATATCCTCGCCGTCAAGCACCTTGCGGCGCTCATCATATATAATGTTACGCTGAGTGTTCATGACATCGTCGTACTCCAAGACCGACTTACGGGTCTGGAAGTTGCGGCTCTCAACGGTTTTCTGTGCCTGCTCGATGGCATTGGACAGCATCTTATGGTCAAGCGGAGTGTCCTCGTCAACGCCGAGGGTCTCCATCATGTTCATCATTCGCTCCGAGCCGAAAAGACGCATGACATCATCGGTCATGGCGATGAAGAATCGGCTCTCGCCCGGGTCGCCCTGACGGCCGGAACGGCCACGCAGCTGATTGTCGATACGGCGGGACTCGTGACGCTCGGTGCCGCAGATGAACAGGCCGCCGGCGGCTCTGACCTTCTCGGCCTCCTCATTGCACACCACCTTATGCGCATCCATGCGCTCACGGAACATCGCTCTTGCCTTGAGTATCTCCTCATCGTTCGTTTCGGCATAGCCTGTTGCCTCGGCGATGACCTCATCGGTGAAGCCGGCCTTGCGCAGGTCGTTCTTTGCAAGGTACTCTGCGTTACCGCCGAGCATGATATCGGTACCACGGCCTGCCATGTTCGTTGCGATGGTCACGGCGCCGAACTTACCTGCCTGAGCGACTATCTCCGCCTCCTTCTCGTGGTGCTTTGCGTTCAAAACATTGTGCTTGATGCCGCGCTTTTTAAGAAGTCCGGACAGGTACTCGCTCTTTTCGATGGAAATAGTGCCGACAAGAACGGGCTGACCCTTTTCGTGGCACTCGATTATCTGCTCGATAATGGCCTTATTCTTGCCGACATCGTTTTTGAACACGACATCGGGGTGGTCGATCCTTGCGACGGGCTTGTTCGTGGGTATCTCGACGATATCCAGCTGATATATAGCCGCAAACTCCTCAGCCTCGGTGACGGCCGTACCGGTCATACCGGAGAGCTTTTCGTAAAGTCTGAAGTAGTTCTGGAAGGTGATGGTCGCAAGGGTCTTGTTCTCACGCTGAACATCAACATGCTCCTTGGCCTCTATCGCCTGATGCAGACCCTCGCTGTAGCGGCGGCCGAGCATGATACGGCCGGTAAACTCGTCAACGATGAGTATCTCGCCGTCTTTGACGACATAGTCGATATCACGCTTCATGATGCCGTGGGCACGCAGCGCCTGATTGATATGATGCGTGAGGGTGGAGTTTTCGATATCGGCGTAATTTTCGAGATTAAACGCCTTTTCTGCCTTCTCAACACCCCTTGCGGTGAGGGTCGCAGTTCTCGCCTTCTCGTCGACAACATAGTCTGCGTCGATGTTTTCGTCCTCTTCCTCCTTGGAATCGGTGGTAGCGTAGACCTTGACCTTGAGCCTCGAGACGAAGTCGTCCGCCTGACGGTACAGATCCGTGCTCTCGTCGCCCTGGCCGGAAATGATAAGCGGTGTTCTGGCCTCATCGATGAGTATGGAGTCTACCTCGTCGACGATGGCGAACGCATGGCCGCGCTGAACCATGTTTTCCTTGTATATGGCCATATTGTCACGCAGATAGTCAAAGCCCATCTCGTTATTCGTGCCGTAGGTGATGTCGGCATTGTATGCCGCCTGACGCTCGTCGTTATTGAGCCCGTGGACGATAAGTCCGACGGAAAGGCCCATGAAGCGGTGTACCTTGCCCATCCACTCGCTGTCACGGCGGGCAAGATAGTCGTTGACGGTGACGATGTGAACGCCCTCGCCGGTCAGCGCATTGAGGTATGCCGGCAGAACGGCGACAAGGGTCTTGCCTTCGCCGGTCTTCATCTCGGCGATGCGTCCCTGATGCAGGACGATGCCGCCGATAAGCTGCACTCTGAACGGCTTCATGCCGAGGACACGCCACGCAGCCTCCCGCACTGCGGCAAACGCCTCGGGAAGCAGAGCGTCGAGATCCTCTCCGCCCTGATAGCGCTGCTTGAACTCCTCCGTCTTTGCCCGAAGCTCCTCGTCGCTCAGCGCCTGAAACTGCGGCTCGAGCGCCTCGATCTTGTCGACTATCGGGTATATTCTCTTAAGCTCACGGTCGGTGTGACTGCCGAATAATTTACCTAAAAAGCTCATTGTTTTTGCCTTTCGTTGTTCAAATAGTTATACAGTTTGCATTATAGCATATAAATGTGAATAAAAAAAGAGAAATAAGCGACAAGTATGCAACAAATTCCGCAGTTTGTAAATGTGTCATCACATTTTGGGCAAATTGAACTGTTTTGCTTGATTTTTCATGCGGCATATTGTATAATTTTGTTATAACACGAAAGGAGAGCTTTTCTATGGAATGTCCCTATTGTCAGCAGAAAATGATCTCGGGCTATATCCAAAGCTCGAATCCGCTCGTGTGGGAGAAGAAAATCTTATACGGCGTAATCCTCCCCACAAGCGAGGACGGAATGCTCCTGTCCGATTATTTCACCTTTATAAAATCGCATGCGATAAGCTCCCACTACTGCAAAAGCTGCAATGTCTTAATATCAAAACTTGACGACAAGGAATGAGCCTAACGGCTCATTCCTTTTTAATTTTAGCGGCAATCTGATTGACAGTGGACGGGGCGGCGGTATATAATTTTATTTTGTAATTACGGAGATAAAGAGGATAAGGAACATGAATAAGATAGGATTTGACAACGCCAAGTATGTGCAGCTGCAATCGCAGAACATCCGTGACAGGATATCGCAGTTCGGCGGCAAGCTGTACCTCGAATTCGGCGGCAAGCTGTTTGACGACTACCACGCCTCCCGTGTTCTGCCCGGCTTCCAGCCCGACAGCAAGGTGAGGATGCTGCTCAAGATGAAGGACGAGGCGGAGATAGTCATCGCCATCTCGGCGGACGATATCGAGCGCAACAAGCGCCGCGGTGACCTCGGCATCACCTACGATGAGGACACCCTGCGCCTTATCGATGCCTTCCGCGGCATCGGCCTGTATGTCGGCAGCGTCGTCATCACCCACTACCGCAGCCAGCCGGCGGCGGAGCTTTTCCAGAAGCGGCTCGAAACGCTCGGCGTGCGTGTGTACCGCCACTACATAATTCCCGACTACCCCTCGAATGTCGAGCTTATCGTGTCGGAAAACGGCTTCGGCAAGAACGACTACATCGAGACCGAGCGCAGCCTCGTCGTCGTCACCGCACCCGGCCCGGGCAGCGGCAAAATGGCCACCTGCTTAAGCCAGCTTTACCATGAGCACCGCCGTGGGGTGAATGCAGGCTATGCAAAGTTTGAGACCTTCCCCATCTGGAATGTGCCGCTCAAGCACCCGATAAACCTCGCCTACGAGGCCGCCACCGCCGACCTTGACGACATCAACATGATAGACCCCTTCCACCTCGAGGCCTACGGCGAGACAACCGTCAACTACAACCGTGATGTCGAGATATTCCCCGTGCTCAACGCCATCCTGACCCGCATCTACGGCGAGAGCGCATATAAGAGCCCCACCGACATGGGTGTCAACATGGCCGGCTACTGCATCACCGACGATGAGGCCTGCCGTGAAGCGTCAAAGCAGGAGATAATCCGCCGCTACTACGCTGCTGCCTGCTCGCTGCGTCAGGGTCTCGGCACGCCCGAGGAGGTGCGCAAGATCGAGCTTATCATGAACTCGATAGGCCTTTCCTCCGACGACCGTCCCGTTGTCGCCAAGGCGCTTGAAAAGGCAGAGAAAACCGGCGGTCCGGCTGTTGCCATCGAGCTTCCCGACGGTACGATAATCACCGGCAAGACGAGCTCGCTGCTCGGCGCAAGCTCTGCGTGTCTCATGAATGCGCTCAAGTACCTTGCGGGCATCGACAAGAAGCTGCTGCTCATCGCCCCGGGCATTATCGAGCCGATACAGCACCTCAAGGTCGAGCATCTGGGCAATCATAACCCCCGTCTGCACACGGACGAACTGCTTATTGCACTGTCCATTTGCGCAGTTACTAACCCCCTCGTTGAGCTTGCCATCGACCAGCTCGGCAAGCTGCGTGGCTGCGAAGCGCATTCGACGGTCATCCTGTCGAGAGTGGACGAGAACCTCTTCTCCAAGCTCGGCGTGAACATCACCTACGAGCCCCGCTATCAGGCCAAAAAGCTTTATCACGCAAAATAATAAATAGGGCTTCCCAAGTTGGAAGCCCTATTTTTAGCGCCATTTATGCCATATATTAACTTTTCTTTGTTTCGCCAAAGAAAAGTTACAAAAGAAACGCGACCAAAGGCGTTTAACCACCCTTTGGAAACCCGGTACGGGGTATCGGTGCACCGGCCGATTTGACTGCGGAGGTTTAACATAGTGCGAATAGCTTGCAGTGCGCCCGTTCAACGGACTGCGTCAGTTAGGCAGGCGTGAAAGGCTTGATCAGTACCGATAGGGTGGTGATTACCCTTGATATGGAGCTTTTTTAATTAGGATCCACCGATTTCAGAATTTGATATGCCGTTTCGGTGTCAATATTTGCTCCTATCAGGACAACGGAAACAGCGCCACACCGGATGCCAAGCATGATCATGCTGTCAACCGAGCTGCCCTTCTTGGATACACTATCTTCTTTCAGCTCGGACGCATCTATCATGGGGCCTGCCCAGCCGTTTTTCCCATACTCCGAGACCCATGTGACTGTGATGGCAAACCATTTCGCCTCATCGTCACTATCGGAGTATTCTATCGTAAGCTCCTTTGTTCCCGTTTCCTTTGCGGTTTCGGGATCCAGATAATAAAGTATCTCGGCCCGCTCCACTTTCATATTTTTCGGGGCATAGGAAGGCACATACCTTCCGAGCTCCGGGTCGTTCACGCAATCTTCTGCCGTCTTTTCCCGGGAACGGTAAGCTACAGGTACCGCTCCCGTATGGTTTTCCAATACCTCAAGCAGCTTGTCATAGCTATCCTTTTGCAGCTGTACGAAAGCGCCCCACAGTCCCTGATAAATAACATATCCGTCTTTCCACAGCAGAAGATGCACTGTTGTGCCATCCTGCATTTTGAAATACAGATGATATGATGCCGTCTCACTATAGATATTTTCCGTCTCGTCGTAGGGGACAAACTCGGCAGCGTTCAATCCGTCGATAAGATCACGGATCAGGTCATCGGCATCATTCAGCCGGTACAACTCGTGCCTGCTGTTGAACCACGAATCATGGCTCTCGTACTGCACGGACGCATAGTTTCCGGCAAGGTGAAGTCTGTCCGTATAAAGCTCGGAGCCATACTTCAATGTGAGCCCCGAATCACGCACAAAGAGGAAAATTGAGCCATCGGCATCCTTCATACAGAGCATGAAAGACGGGTCGTAGCCCTTCACCTCGTAGAAATCGCCTTTCACGCTGCCCGCAAGCTCCACATATTTATCCTGCGGTGTCCACTCGTCGATAAGCCCCGTCGCAGTCCCGAGATGCTTTCCGATGATGTCAGCATCATCATATATCCGGTCATACTCAACATAGCAATTTCCCCGATAGATGAAAAATCTCAGCATATCCGCAGACTGCTCCACCGAAAGCGAGACCTCACGCTTTGGGATCGTCACTCCGTCCGCACGGTCAGAAAAAATTCGCCCGGCAAGCACGCCTGCAACGATCAGGCAGATACACGCTGCAGCAGCGATCGGCCGTTCCCACCTTCGCTTCGGCTTGGAATTTGTGCGAATTTTGTCGGTCTCCTCGATAATTTCGTCGCTCAGCATATTCAAAGCATCGCTAATGTGTTCTTTCGTCATAGCTCAAACCCCTCCTTTTCCAGATAGTCTTTCAGCCCCTGTCTTGTTCGGTAGAGCACGCTCTTGACCTTCGGCACGCTTACGCCGCAGTAGTCTGCCACTTCCTTGACGGAATCGGCAAAATAGTATCTGCCGACAAATATATTTCGTGCTTCTGCCGGAAGCGTGTAGAGATAGGTATTGATTGCTTCCGCAAGCAGCTTCAGATCGACGCTCTGCTCCGTGGCCTCTTCGCCGGAAACGCAATCCTCAAGCTCGGAAAGAGCGACCGCATATTCCGAGTGCTTCCGCTTTTGCCTGCTGCGTGTGCGGAACGCATCAATGGACAGCTGTCGTGTGATCTTTCCCAAATAGGTAGACAGAACATTCGGCTTGTGCGGCGGCATAGAGTTCCACGCCTTTAGGTATGTGTCGTTGACGGCTTCCCTGCTGTCCTCCCGGTCGGCGAGGATATTATGGGCGATCTTCAGAAGATACCGCCCGTATTTTCGCTCCGTTTCGCTGATGGCGCTCTCATTTCTCTGCCAGTATAGGTCAGCGATCATATCGTCCTGCATAGGCGAACCTCCTTTCCCGTCTGCGCTCGGATGCCTTCATAATATATCCCGACAAAAATCGGGTTTGGTTTCACGATTTTCAAAATTCCCTCAAAAATTATAGCAGATTTTTGTATGCGCTTCTACCCACACGGCTGAAAAAAGCCCACAGAGCCGAAGCTCTGTGGGCTTGATTATTGCTTTTCGGCCGGAGCGTGATCTGTGTATCCGCTCACGGGTCGGACGGAGTATTACTCCTTAACGGTCGCTGCGTCTGCCGCTAACTTTGCGACCATTTCCTTGAGAGCTGCATTCTCAGCCTCAAGCTCTGCGAGCTTGTCGGCATCGGCTGCGGGTGCTGCCTCAACGGGAGCCGCCTCGACAGGTGCTGCTGCGGGAGCTGCTTCGGCGACTGCTGCGGCTGCTGCGCCTGCGGCGGCTGCCTGATTTGCCTGTGCAACGGTCTCTGCCTCAGCCTTCTTGGCTGCATTGCGCGCAATACCTGCAACGATGGTGAAGATGACTGCAACGACAGCCAGAACGATCAGAGCGTAGAGCTGGAGATCGCCGGAGTAGGTGTACTCCTTAACGCCGTCAACGACCTCACGGGTCTGATATACAAAGTCGGTGTAGCCGACGATGATGCCGACGATGTTAGCCGCAACTGCGAGCACTGCGGTGATGATGCCGCCGACAAAGCCGGTCTTCTTGCTGCCGGTGACAGCACCGACAATGGCAACGATGCCGGAAACGATGCCGATGATGGATGCAAGAGCCATCATGATGTTCATTGCGATGCGGGGGTACAGCTCGCTCTTGATGTCGGCTTCCTGGAGCTCGAGGTAGTGCTCTGCCTCGTCGCAAAGCTTTGCACAGTTGTCCAGATCGACAAACTGGCAGCCACGCTGGACCTTGACCTCGCCGTTATCGTTGAGAACCCAGATGCTGAAGTCGTCACCGAGCAGCTCCTTCAGGCCGGGAACGGTCTGCTTGCCGCTGCGGGTGGTGCAGGGGACCATCTCATCAAGAAGCTGCTGCATACCTGCTGCCAGCTGCTCCTGGCCGCCCTCGTAAACCTTGAGCTTCTTGTCGCCGTTTGCAAGCTCGTTCTTGCCTGCCTTGAGCTTCTTCTCGCCTGCCTTGAGCTGCTTCTCAGCATCGGCAAGCTTCTTCTCGCCTGCTGCGATCTGCTTCTCGGCCTCAGCGAGCTTCTTCTCGCCTGCTGCGATGGTCTTCTCTGCCTCGGCGAGCTTTGCAACGCCGTCTTCGTATTCCTTGAGCTGAGCCTTGCCGTCAGCTACCATCTTGTTCATGAATGCGGGGAAATCGGTAACATCATCGGGAATGGTGATGCCGAGCTTGGCTGCGATGGGACGAACGGTCTTTACGAACCATGCCTGAGCGCTGTCAAAGCCGGGCAGCTTTGCGATGGTGCCGTCACGGAACTGGACATACTGGTTGAGATAAGGCATGAGGGGCTCGATCTTTGCAAGCTTTTCCTTGCCTTCGTTGTAGGCCTGAGTATTCTCGGCAATTTTCTTCTTACCTGCCTCGTATTCCTTCTTGCCTGCTTCGAGGGTCTTTACGCCTGCTGCGTACTGCTTCTTGGCGTCCTCGAGGGTCTTCTTGCCTGCGTAGTACTCTTTGTAGCCCGCATTGAGGGTGCTCTTACCGGACGAAAGCTCGATAAGACCTGCCTCATATGTACCGACACCGTTGAGGTAGACATCCTCATTTTCCTGGAGCTGCTTGATGCCGTCACGGGCGGCTGCTATGCCCTCTCGTGCATGGTCTGCATCCTCCTGCTTGTACTCCTGAATGTTCAGGGCGTCCTTCATGCCTGCAACGCATGCGAACAGGCCGAAGAGGCATGCGAGCACCAGGCAGATGCTGCAAACCATAAGTAATACTCTTTTCATGTTGTTCCTCCCTTATATTTATTGTGTATAAAAAGATTACTTAATTGCAAAGTTTGTTTGATATCTGACATTTTAACACAAGGTTACGAAATAGTAAAGAAAAAATGACAAACTATTAAAAATTTTCTTTGCAGTTTGCCATCGTTCATTACGACATACCATATTAAGATGTACAGCATCTGTTAACATATTATACATAAAAGGTGAGGCCAATTGTGAACATACTGTGAACAATTGGCCTCTGCCGTTAAAATTTTCACTTTTATTCTTTGACTCAGCTCAAGAAAGCAAATTTGCGTGATGACTTACCGATGATGACTCCGTAAAGGAGCCTTGCGGCGACCAGCATGACGACCGCAGTCACCGTGAGGAGCGTTTCGGCCTCCACTCCGTTATCGAGCAAAAGATAGCCGCCGAAGCCGAGGGTGAAGACGATCACCATGTCGATGACCATGGAGATGAGTATTGAGCCGCTGCTCTTGACCGCCTGCGTTTCGCTCGTCCAGTTAAGAAGCGGGTGGTTCACATTTATGATAAGCCCGATCTCCGCCATGACGACGACGATGCCGACCGACAGCAGCAGTGCCGGTACGGCGACGGCAGCCGAAGTGCCGAAAACGATGACCAGTGCCGCCATGCAGAGCACGACCGGTGGCAGGAAAAGGATAAGGCTCAGCTTGAGCTTTGAGAGCAGCACCTGCGCAGGGTCAACGGGCATGGACTGGATGATCCAAATGCTCTTGCCCTCGAGCGAGACCGAGGAGCTCGTGGGCACGATGATCCCAGCCATCATCGCAACAGCGACTGTGCCTGCGCACACGGCAAGGTCGGTGGGTATCATGACCCAGTTCATGAAGTCTCGGATATCGCTGCCGTAGATGAGTATCAAAACGGCGGCAATGAGAATGAACACAACTCCGAGACCGTTATTGACGATGCAGGTGGAGCTTGAGAAGAAGCGGGATGCCTCCCTGCCGAGCAGCGCCGAGCTGCGGGAGGACACCTTCTGCTCCTTGGCCTCGTACTTTATCTTTGCCGTGCCCCGCTTGGTGGTGGCGGTCTTGACAAATGTGCGAGCCAAAACGGCATACACCGCCGCAAAGGGCACTATCATGATGAGCATGCCAAGCGCAAATGAGCCGAGCTCACCGGCTGCGCCTGCGCCTATCCAATAAAGCGGCAGGACATCGCCGACGGAAGCTGCGATATCCGCGGTGTTGGCAACGAGATTTGCAACGATGGTGTTGAGCTGGCTGTAACCGTAGAAATATGCACCGAGGAACACGAAGGACATGAGCGTTTCAACGAGCGCTTTTTTGCGCATCTTAGACGACACCAAGGACAACAGCCAGCCGAACAGCGCCGACAGCGCAAGCGAGAACAGACACAGGCCGAGAAATTCGACTATCATGCAGACAAGCGAGCCGAGCGAAAACGGCACTATCTCGTACCAGCGGTATATCGCAGGGCCGACAACTATCGCGCCGAACAGGACATTCATCGCAAGAAGCAGTGCCATGCGGCTTGCGAGGATGATGGACGGCGGTATGGGCATCGCCAGCAAAAGATCGTTGTCCTTTGCCTCATAAAGCCTGTTTTTTGCCGCAAAAACGCTGAAAACGAACATCAGGGCAAACGCCACGATGAACACATACACAAAATACAGCCAGCCGCAGCCTGCGTTATAAAGCGGCGGAGCGAGCAGGGCGAAAATTTCACCGAACAGCCAGCAGAACACCCCCAGAGCATAGAGCATCAAAAGGGCGTAGACTATCATCTTGCCCTTGCTGCTCTTGCCCTTATTGCCGCGCTTGCCGGAGCCTGCCAGCCAGTTTACAAACGCCGCAGCGTTTACCTTCAAAAGAGCCTTAAGCATGTTCGCCCTCCAGTTCGAGGAACACGGCTTCAAGGGATGCGTCACCCTTGACAGAGTCCATGTCGCCGCTGGTTATGAGTCTGCCGTTTTTTATGATGGCGACCTTGTCGCAGAGCTTTTCGGCGACCTCGAGCACATGGGTCGAGAAAAATATCGCACCGCCAGCGTCGCAATGCTCACGCATCATGGTCTTGAGCGTGTGAGCCGCAACCGGGTCAAGACCGACAAAGGGCTCGTCCATGATGATGAGCTTCGGGTCGTGCAGCCATGCCGAGATAATGGCAAGCTTCTGCTTCATGCCGTGGGAGTAGGCGCTCACGGGCTGGGCAAGATCCTCTGTAAGGCCGAATAAGTCTGCGTATTTTGCAATGCGCTCGGAGCGCTCTTTTTTGCCCACACCGTAGATATCGGCGACAAAGTTCAGATACTTTATGCCGGAAAGGTACTCGTACAGCTCGGGGTTATCGGGGATATATGCTATCTGCTGCTTGCACTCGATGGGCTTTTCCTTAACGGACAGGCCGTTTATGAAAATGTCGCCCTGCTCGAATTGCAGGATGCCGCAGCAGGCCTTGATTGTCGTTGTTTTGCCTGCACCGTTGTGGCCGATGAAGGCGTAGATATCGCCGGCAGCCACCTCAAGGCTCAGATCATCGACGGCAGGCTTGCCGTCATACACCTTGCTGAAATGTTTGATTTTAAGCATCTATTGCTCCTCCTCTTCACATGGGGATGAAATTACGGTCAATCTGCGCTGCTTTCTGCCCTCGGCGGGCGCATTGCCGATGTTTTTGACCAAAAGCCCGGACATTGCCGTCATAAGCTCGGTATACTCCTCGTCGGTCAGCAAAAATGCCGCCGTACCGACGGAGAGCATGTCCCGCACGGGATTGCAGTCGGGCTTGGCAAAGTAGCGCTTAAAGGTCGCCATGAGCGACATGAGCACATCGAACACCTGCATGTAGTCGGCCTTCTCGCCCTCGCCGACGCTCGGCTTCAGCCTGTAGCGCCGCTCGGTCGCACCACGCTTTTTCTCCTCTGACTCGATGACGAGCCAGCCGTCATCGACAAGTGCCGACATGTGCCGGTAAAGGCTCGCCTGCGGGATATCGGAAAGCTCACGGCGCATTTCGGCGACGGTGGCGCTCTCGTGCAGGATGAAATATTCAAGGATGCGCAGTCTTGCAGGGTTCATCACGGTTTTCGCATTCACGCAAAAAGCCCCCTTTGAACCATTCTCATTTATGAGAATAATGCAAGGAGGGCTGTTTGTCAAGAAATTGTTTAACTTAAGTTTAAACTTTACGATAATGTCGTTCCCGGGTAGTAATGTTTGAGTATTTCTTTGTAGCTTGAGCCGGACTTTGCCATGGTGTTTGCGCCGTACTGGCTCATGCCCACGCCGTGACCGTAGCCGGTGACGGTGAAGGTAAACTGTCCGTCTGCGTGCTTTAGCTCAAACGCAGTCGAGCGCAGGGAGAACAGCTTGCGCAGCTCCGCTCCCGTGAACTTCACCTTGCCGATCGTGGCAGACTGCACTCTGCCCGATGAGTTGCGCTCTATCTTGCTCACCCAAGTGCCCGCCTCGCCGGTCATGTCCGCCTCGGGCTTGAGATAGAGTATGGTATCACGAAAATCAATGTCGGCAAGTGTGAGGGTGCTCACATAGTTGGGCACGCTGTCGGCGGTCTCGGGCGAGTCGACGGACTTTAGATACGGAAGCTCGCTCCAGATTGCGCCGCTTTCCTCGGTCACTCCGGCCGACGAGGAGTGGAACGCCGTGAGCGCCGCCTTGCCGCCGTAGCTCAGGTACTCTCCGTCGGTGGCGGCAACAGCCGAACGCACCTTCTCTATATATGTATCGAAGCTGTCTCCCCACTTCTCCCTGAGCTTTGCTATGCTCAGATACGCCTGACAGCAGTCGCTTTTGGCGCAGATATCGGCGTCATCGTGCTTGGGCTCGGCGAGAAATCGCTGGAGATAGCTGCGTGCGGCAACAGCCTGCGCCTTGAGTGCCTCCGGCTCGAAGGAAACGGGCATTTCCGCTGCAACAACGCCGACAAGATAGTGCCGCACCGTCATTTTAACAGGCTCGTCCCCGCACAGGACGGTGATGTACCGTTTTTCGTCGGCATCGAGGGTCTTTGCCGTGACGGCGGGCGGGGTCTCCACCGGCTGCGGGGTCACCGGCGCACGGGCGGTCATGATGACCACAGCCAGCGTTACGCAGGTCAAGAACATCGACGACAACAGCAATCTTTTCATCATAAGCGTTCCTTTCATATCTTTTTCGGTTGACTGTTGAGCCAAACAAGTATAATATAATTCCATAAAAGATTATTCTGATTGGATTGGTAATATGCGAAAGAACGCTTTGATAAATTCCTGCTATGTCTGCGCCGCCGGTGCATTCGGCACCTTCTTCCGCTGGCTGCAAAATCAGTCGTGCTTCGATGCGGAAACGGGGCTGTTAAACCCCAGCGCACTTAATTATATAGTTCCGCTGAGCATCTTGGCGGCCGCCGTGCTGTTCTTTTTCCTCGTAAAAAAGCTAAAAAATCAGGAGCTTGAGCCTCCGAAGGACATTTTCGGCCTGTTTAACGGCACGAGCATCCTCTACCCGCTGGCATACATGGTCATTGCCGTCGTGACGCTCGTCGGCAGCGTTGTGACACTCGTAAACTGCGCCGGTGAGCAGTATGCCGCCGTTTACAGGCTCATCGCAGGGTTAGCTGCCATCTCGGCGCTGACCTTTCCCATCATTTGCAGCAGCCGCCGCAGGCGCTACGCCCCGAACATCATCGGTGTTTTCATGTGCATCCCCATTGCGATGTTCACCGCCATGCTCCTGCTGTGCTACAAGGCAAATTCCTCGAACCCCGTCATTTGGTCGTTCTGGATAGAGATAATCACCTGCTGCCTGTGCATGCTTGCATTTTTGTTCAGTGCCGGCTTTGCGTTTGACAGAGCAGAGCCGTACAAGGCGATGTTTCTTACCATGCTCGCTGCGTTCATGTGCTTTACCACCCTTGCCGACAGCCGCTATATCGGCTTGCAGATGATATATCTCGGCAGCGCCGGTATGCTGTTAACGGAGCTTTGGATGATGATAAGCAACATGCGCAAGCCCGCCGAGGCCGAGGCCTCACCCGAGGAAAAGCCCGAGCCGGAAAAGGCGCAGGTCATTGATCCGGGCGAATCCGATGAAAAGCCCGAGCCGACCATCCAAGCCCCCGAGCGCAAGCCCAAAAAGCCCGAGGATATCGACGCAGTTCTCGATGATTGCAGGAAGTACATTGATTAAGTTAATTCTACAAAGTGCACATAAAGGCACGCAAAACGAAAGTTTTGCGTGCCTTTTTCATCAAATATCCCAAAAAACCGAATGTTATACTGTTGACAATAGTGCCGTGATATATATAATATGTATTATATGTATTAATTTCGATTAATCGATGCAATTTTTTCATACAGGAGGCAGCCCCCGCATGAGAGGAATGGAGACCGGCAAAACAAGAATACGACACTCGGTTTTTACCGAGATAGCACGCCTTGCCTATGACTATGAGGACGGCGACTACGCCAAAGCGCTCGAGGAGCTGACATACAAGATATGTCCCGGCGACCCGGACGATATCGGTGCATACAGAAACAGCCTGTTTCTCGAAAGAGCCGTCGTCGGTGAAAGGCTGCGCCTTGCAATGGGTCTGCCGACGAGAAAGCTCGGCGAGTATAACTCCATCGCCGATGGGATCGAGGATGCCATAGTTGCCGAAAAGCACTATGAGCCGCCTCTTATAAATGTCATCAAATTTGCCTGCAACCGCTGCCCCGTCGACCTCGTGCGTGTCACCGACGGCTGCCAGGGCTGCCTTGAGCACCCGTGCATGGAGATATGCCCACGAGGCGCTATCAGCAAGGTGAACGGCCACGCCAAGATCGATAACGACAAATGCGTCCGCTGCGGCAGATGCGCACACACCTGCTCGTTCCATGCCATCATCCACCAGCAGCGCCCCTGCGCCAAGGCCTGCGGCATGAAGTGCATCGGCTCGGACGATCACGGCCGTGCGCAGATAGATTACGCCAAATGCACCTCCTGCGGCCAGTGCCTTGTTGCCTGCCCCTTCGGTGCGATATCCGACAAGAGCCAGATATTCCAGACCGTCATGGCAATAAAGAGCGAGACCCCCGTTTACTGCGTACTCGCCCCGTCATTTGTCGGCCAGTTCGGTCCCGATGCCGTTCCCGAGAAGATGAAGGCCATTTTCAAGCGTCTCGGCTTTGCCGATGTCTATGAGGCCGCTATCGGCGCAGACCTGTGCGTCATTGAGGAGGCCGCCGACTTCCTTGAGGAGGTTCCGGCAAAGCATCCGTTCATGGTCACCTCCTGCTGCCCGAGCTGGAGCGACATGGTCAAGAAGCTCTTCCCCGAATTCAAGCAGAACATTTCCGTTGCGATGACCCCCATGGTGCTCACCGCACGCTTTGTCAAAAAGCAGCACCCGGGCTGCAAGGTCGTTTTCGTGGGCCCGTGCGATGCAAAGAAGCTCGAAGCCAGCCGTAAAACGGTGCGCAGCGATGTCGATTTTGTCCTGACCTTTGAGGAGGTCTTGGGCATGTGCGCCGCTAAGGGCATCGACAAGGAATGCATCCCCATGTCCGAGGCGGAGCCCTTAAAGCAGTCGGGCAAGGACGCAAGAATGTTCGCCGTGTCCGGCGGCGTTGCGCAGGCGGTCGTCAATGCGATAAAGTCCATGGATCCCGACCGTGAGGTCAAGGTCGCCAAGGCCGCGGGGCTTGAGGAATGCCGCAAGCTGCTGCTCATGGCCAAGGCCGGCAAATATGACGGCTACCTGCTCGAGGGCATGGCATGCCCCGGCGGCTGCGTTGCCGGTGCAGGCACGCTGTGCGATATCGGCAAGGCGCACAAGAGCGTTTCGCACTTTGCCCACAAGGCCGGCTACTCCTGTGCCTACGACACCGAATACAAAGATTATCTCCCGCTCATCGAGGAAAAGCAATAACGAAAAAAACGGGACATGCGTCCCGTTTTTGCAGCGTGTCAAAAAAGTCTTGTGACTTTTTTGCACGCTTCAAAACACGCCACATTTTTTGTGAAGCTTTGCTTCACGAAAAATCTCGCTATGCTCGTCAAAAAGCCTGATAACTCAGGCGTTTTTGATGGCTATAATCTAATTTGAGGCGGGACCTTGTCCCCCTCACACTCCCCCTGCTGCGTATTGGATTTTACCTGTTGCGCCTATTTTTCCTAGTTCTTTGACAGTCTGAAAAAACGGGACATGCGTCCCGTTTTTGCTTATTCGGCATTATTTATCACTTGGGTGCGGTTGACTTCGGCTGACGACTATCTTGCCGGTGTCGGCAGAGATAATATAGCTGTAATCGATGTCGTTTGCCGTAAAATCGACCTTATAGCACATGCCGTCATCAAGCTTTATCAGATCGGTCTCGGTATTTTTCGCCGTGTCGGCACTCACCCCGGCATCGCTAAACGCCGCCTTTTGTGCTGTCGATGTGCCGATGTTGACATCCTGCATCACACAGCCCCGAAGCGGCGATATCATAATTACGCAAAACGCAAGCATGACGATGACCGATACCGTGAGTGTGATGAGCTTAACACCGCTGACATGGCGGCGGTGCTTTCTGTGCCTTGATCTGCGGCGGCGGGAAGTGCGCTTAGTCTCGGCTTTGCCGTTAAATTCATTTTCCTTCGTCTCAAGCTCCGCCAAAACCGCCGCCTCCTTCGCTTTCGCTCATAAAACGCCACATTTTTTGTGAAGCAGAGCTTCACGAAAAATCTCGCTATGCTCGTCAAAAAGCCTTAACAGGCGTTTTTGATGGCTATTTATCAAACTTGAGGCGGGACCTTGTCCCCCCTCACACTCCCCCTGCTGCGTATCGGAGTTTACTCTGCCGCAATCGTTTTTACCTAGTTCTTTGACAGACCAGTCATTTTCACTGAACACATTATAGCTTTTTTTCGAGCAACTTGTCAACATATCGGGCATTTTCCGCAGCATCGGGTGTAGATTTTTGCGTTTTATTATTGTATAATTACTTCATTATGCCCACGGAGGTTTTAATATGGACAAGCACAGATCCAATGTTTTCATCGCACTCGTGCTGGTGCTTCTCATAATTGCGGCGATACTCGCATGGACGACGGGCAGCAAGATACTCTCCGGCGCACCCGTGACCGCAAATGACAATGCTAAGCCCGTATCGACGAAGGTCGTGCCCTCGGCAGCCGTTGAGACATCGTCGCCAAGCAAGACTCCCGCCGAGACGAGCACCCCAGAGCCGACCGCAACACCCAAGCCGTCGGCGACCCCGAAGCCCACGGCGACTCCCAAGCCCGAAGCCCGCACACTCGATAAGACCGGCAGCATCAGCTCTCAGACGGGTGCGAATATAAACATGCGTGTCGACTGGCACATAACCTCCGCAAACAGCAAGGAGCTCACGCTCGATGTCGAGGTGTACATCGTGTCCTATGCCATAAACGCAGGTCAGCACAACGGCTCTATCCGCCTATACGGCAAGGAGTATACATTCGTGAGCGATCCCATCAGGATCGATGATAACTCGAAAAAGCACGAAACGCTCATCTATGACGCCACCGTCACCATCCCCGCCGAGGCCGGCGAGACCGTGGCCGTGCCAATTTCGGCGAAGTGGGATTTTGACGGCGTGTACGGCGGCAAGCAGATAGGCCGCATCACCGCCGAGGCGACGCTGACGGTCAAAGCGTAAAAAGTGCTTGACTTTCCAAGATAATCATGTATAATTATGTAGCCTGTCATTATGGACAGGTATCCTTGCTTCCGTTACAGACGGAGGCCAAATGACCAGAAGGAGGTGCAAACCATGGCAAAAATGAGCGAAAAGTACGAAGTAATGTACATCATCAACCCGAACTTCAGCGAGGAGCAGACCGCTGCTATCGTCGAGAAGTTCAAGGCACTCGTTGAGGCAAATGGTACCCTGGACGAACTGGAGGAGATGGGTAAGCGCAAGCTCGCTTACGAAATCGACTACATTTCCGAGGGTTACTATGTGCTGATGAAGTTCACCAGCGGCGCTGAGTTCCCCGCCGAGCTGGATCGTATCCTCGGTATCACCGACGGCATTATGCGTCGCCTGATCACCCTGCGTGCAGAGTAAGGAGACGAACAATGCTTAATCACATTACCATTATGGGTCGCCTGACTCGTGATCCCGAGATCAGATACACCCAGTCCCAGACACCTGTGACGAGCTTCACCCTCGCAGTCGACCGTGATTTCGGCGGCCGTGACGGCGGTGAAAAGCAGACCGATTTTATCGACTGCGTCGCATGGCGTCAGACAGCCGAATTTGTCAGCAAGTATTTCACCAAGGGCAGTATGGCAGTCGTTTCCGGCCGCCTGCAGATCCGTGACTGGACCGACCGCGAGGGCGGCAAGCGCCGCAACGCAGAGGTCGTTGTTGACAATATTTATTTCGGCGAAAGCAAGCGCCGCGAAGGCGGCGATGTGCGCAGCGACTCCCGTCCCGCATATCAGAGCAGCTATGAAAGCGTCAGCCCCGGTATGGGCGCTTCCGCCTTCAGTGAGCTCGGCGACGACGACGGCGAGCTGCCGTTCTAAAATATTTATAGGAGGATACAGCTTTGGCTTTCGATAAGAACAATCCCAAAAACCGCAAGCGCAGAAAAGTTTGCCAGTTTTGCGTAGATAAGGCTACCGCTATCGATTACAAGGATACCGCTAAGCTCCGCCGCTTCATGTCCGAGCGCAGCAAGATCCTGCCCCGCCGCACTACCGGCACCTGCGCAATGCATCAGCGTCAGCTCACCGAGGCTATCAAGAGAGCCCGCCAGATCGCTCTCCTGCCGTATGTAACTGACTGAGTTAAAACAATTAGACCGTTCTCACGAACGGTCTTTTTTTATTGTATCTCTTTTTTTATGCGGTTTATCGCATTTTTCTCAAGTCTGGACACCTGCGCCTGACTTATGCCTATCTCCCGGGCAACCTCCATCTGCGTTTTGCCGCTTGAAAAGCGCATGGCGAGTATGCGTTTTTCACGGTCACTAAGCTTTGACACCGCCTCACCGAGCGCTATCTGCTCGAGCCAGTGCTCGTCCGTGTTGCGCTCGTCACCTATCTGATCCATGACGCAGACATTCTCGCCGCTGTCGCTGTAAACAGGCTCGTACAGAGACACGGGGTCGCAGATAGCGTCGAGGGCGAACACCACCTCGGAGCGCTTTATCCCGAGCTCCTTTGCGATGCGCTCGACATCCGGCTCACGCCCAAGCTCGGCGGTGAGCTTTTCTTTTACCTGCAAGACCTTGTAGGCCGTGTCACGCATCGACCTTGACACACGCACAGCGCCGTGGTCACGCAAAAACCTGCGCAGCTCGCCGGATATCATCGGCACGCCGTAGGTCGAAAACTGCACATTCTGGTTCAGGTCGAAGCAGTCGATGGCCTTGATAAGCCCGATGCAGCCGACCTGAAACAGATCGTCCATGCTCTCGCCCCTGCCGGAAAATTTCTGTATGACCGACAGAACGAGCCGCAAGTTTCCCGAAATGAGCTTCTCCCGAGCCGCCGTGTCGCCCGACTGCGCCGCTGCGATAAGCTCCCGCATTTCTGAGTTTTTTAAAAGCGGCAGCTTTGAAGTGTTTACGCCGCTCAGCTCGACCTTGCCCTGCATAGCATCACTCTCCTAAGTGATGCTATTATTTCCCGACAGTTTTCAATTTATCCCCACATGGCACGGCAAATGATCGCCGAGAGTATGAACACCGCAAGGTCTGCGCACAGCGCCGCCGGTATCGCCCAGCGTGTCTTTTTGATTTTTGCCGCTCCGAAATACACGGCGATGACATAGAATGTCGTCTCGCTCGATCCCATCATTACGGCGGCGGTGCGCCCGGCAAGCGAGTCGGCTCCGGCAGTCTTTATTATATCCGCCGCAGCCGCCGTCGCCGCTCCGCCGCTGAGCGGACGCAGGAGCGCAAGCGGCACGGTCTCTGCGGGTATGCCGGCAAACGAGAGCACCGGCTGCAAAAATGCCGCCAGTGCGTCTATCGCACCGGAAGCTCGCAGCATGTACACTGCCGGAAACAGCACGACCAGCGCCGGAAACATATCCCTGACCGTAACCAGCCCCTCGGCAGCGCCACGGGTCAGCGCCGAGAAAATGTCCGCTTTTCCGAACACGGCACAGATGCCCACGGCGGCGAGTATGAGCGGCACGGCGAGCGTTAAGAGGATATTCACCTTGCCGCCCTCTGCATGAGATACGCCGCCGTAAGCCCGACCGCAACGGAGGCGGCCGAGCTCAGCCACACAGCAGGCAGTATGTCAAACGGCTGCTGCGCACCCTCGGCGGCTCGGATGGCCGCCATCGTGGTCGGCAAAAGCTGAATGGATGCCGTGTTCAGAACGACGAACCTGCACAGCTCGTTTGTTGCCGTGACCCCGTCGCCGAGCGAAGCCATGCCCTTGGCGGCCTTTATGCCCATGGGTGTTGCGGCGTTCCCCAGCCCCAGAAGATTTGCGCTGACATTCGCCGAAAGCGGCTCAAGGATATTCTCATGTCGGGCGGCAGCGGGAAACAGCAGGCGGAGCACAGGCCGCAGCGCCTTGGCAAGCGCCTCGGCGATACCGCAGCTGCGCATGAGCTCCATGACAGCACACCAAAGACACATCACCCCGCCTATCGAAAGGCACAGCTCCACCGCCGCCTGCGCCCCCTCGAGCGCCGCCTCGCCGACCTCTGCGGTCGTGCCGTTTGCGCAGGAAAACAGGATTGCAGCCACGATCATGCATGTCCAAATTATCCCCATCAGCATAGTCCATTCCTCCAAAAAGTCCTTGATTTACAAGGGAATATACACCTGCATGAGCCGTGCATTTTCACTTGCCGATCCAAAAAATTTTATTAAATCCTATTGTCTGAATGGGATTTTATGCATGTTTTTGGCATTTGGACACACGATGCTCAAAAATATTAACAATTTATTCTTTATTTTAGGTAAAAAAAGCTTGACACGCCTTTAACTTTTGGTATAATAAAGACGATGTTTTGTATATATGTGGGATTGGCCCACGAAGGAGGACAAAGATATGAAATCAACCGGTATCGTAAGAAAAGTAGATGAACTCGGCCGCATCGTGCTCCCCATCGAGCTGCGCCGTACTCTTGACATCGCCGAGAAGGATGCTCTCGAGATCTTCGTTGAAGGCGACAACATCATTCTTCACAAGTATCATCCTGCTTGCATCTTCTGCGACAACACCAAGAATGTCATCAACTTCAAGGGCAAGAACATCTGCCCCGAGTGCCTCAAGAAGCTCAAGGCACAGGCTTGAGCTTTGCGAAGCAGAAAAAATCCACTGTTCTTTTGAACAGTGGATTTTTCTTTTACCCTCGTCAACTGAGGGTATTTAGAGATGACGAGTATAATTCGTTTGCCGAAAAGCCGGTATCGGCAGCGGCCTTTTTGCAGGCTGCCTTGTGGCCGAGGCCATCGGCTCTGTAGCGATCGACAAGCTCGAGTGCGTCATCTATCGTGAACTCGTTTTCCTCCTCGGGCGCACCGTCGATGACCAGCACAAACTCGCCCTTGGGCGGGGTCTGCATAAAATACTCGATCGCTCCGCCGAGCGTGGTGCGCACCGTCTGCTCGTGCAGCTTGGTAAGCTCACGGCAAAGCGAAATTTTTCTGTCCTCGCCGAAGGTGTTCTTCATGTCCTCAAGCGTGCGCAGGAGCTTGTGCGGCGCTTCGTAAAATATCATGGTGCGCCGCTCGGACTTGAGGCTTTCAAGGTGCTCACGGCGGCTTTTGTTAGAAGTGGACAGGAAGCCCTCAAAGCAGAACCTGCCCGTCGGCAGTGCAGACAGCGCAATTGCCGAGATGAGCGCCGACGGCCCGGGCACGGTCACGACCTCCACCCCGTTTTCGGCGCACATACGCACTATGTCCTCGCCCGGGTCGGATATGGCGGGCATACCCGCATCGGTCACGAGAGCGCAGGTCTCGCCCGAGGCGATGCGCTCGAAAATTTTCGCTCCGGAGGCGTATTTATTATGCTCAAAATAGCTCACCATGGGCTTTTTGATTCCGAAGTGGTTCAAAAGCTTGAGCGTTACCCGAGTGTCCTCGGCGGCAATGAAGTCGGCCTCCTGCAAGGTCTCGACCGCTCGGGGCGAAAAGTCGCCCAGATTGCCTATCGGCGTCCCGACTAGATACAGCTTTCCGCTCATGGTGTCCCCTCCCTGTGATATATCCTCAAAATTTCATCGGTCTCCGTGCCGTCAATATTCCTCACGAAAAGCGGCGGCATGAGCTTTAGCCCCGCTGCGCCGCCTCGGCGTGCCTCAACGAGCACAAGAGACGGAGCTTTTTTTGCGTCGTGCGACACCGTGCGCAGGCGTTTCGGCTCTAACCCGTGCTCACGCAGGGCGCACAGCACATCGCACAGGCGCTCGGCTCGGTGCACGAGGCAGAACACGCCGCCCGTGCGGCACAGATACGCTGCCGCTCGGCAGATATCATTGAGCGTGCAATTGGTTTCCGTGCGTGCCGCGGCCTTGGCTTCATCAGGGCTTTGCCTGCCGCTGCCCTCGGCAAAATACGGCGGGTTTGCGACGACAAGGTCAAATTCGCCGGAGCGAAAATTCTCTTTTACCCGGCGGATATCGCCGGCAACAACGCTTCCACGCCCGGAAAGACCGTTTGCGGTGAGATTATCCCTTGCAGCCTCGGCGGCCTCGGGGTTTATCTCAAGTCCTGTCATGCAAAGCCTTGCATCACGGCTTAAAAGCAGCAGCGGCAGAATGCCCGAGCCGCAGCCGAGATCGACGCCCTTTCGGCGTGAGCCTATATTCACAAAATCGGCAAGCAGAACAGAGTCCGTGCCGAGCTTAAAATGCTCCGACTGGCGGAACTTCGGTCCGCCGTCCCAGAGCGGCACAAAATCATTCATAGCAAGTTTTTATAGGGCGGAAATCAGCCCGTCCACGAATTTCATCGGGCGGAGATAATCTTCGTCTATGCGAGGCGAAGTCCGACGGGAATACTGTTGAGTATTTCCCAGAACTTTAACGCAGCACAGGTGGAAATTGGCCCGTCCACGAATTTCATCGGACGGCGATAATTTTCGTCTATGCAAGGCGAAGTCCGACGGGAATACTGTTGAGTATTTCCTAGGACTTTAACGCAGCACAGGCGGAAATTGGCCCGTCCGGATAATAAAAAGCCTGCGGTATGGTTCACCGACGAACTTAACCGCAGACTTTTTATGTGAAGAATTACTCTTCGTCGTCTACCTCAATGATTGCCTTTGCGGGGCACTGAGCCTTGCAGGAACCGCAGGACAGGCACTTCTCATGGTTGATCTCAAAATGAGACTCGCCCTCGTAAATAGCCTCAGCGGGGCACTGCTCTGCACAGGAACCGCAGGACAGACACTCTTCAGTAATAACAAATGCCATAGTATTTACCTCCATTTTGTTATCAAGCAACTAACTTGCACTCTGCATTGTAACATAAAAAATCAAAAATGCAAATGCAATTTTTCACTTTGCATTTATTTCTTTCGCTTTTTGGCAATAATCCCGTATGCGGCTGCTTAATTTCGGCAGTTTTGGCACGGAATATAGCTTATATTATGCATACAAGGGGGAAGATTGCCTTGAAGAATAATGAGAAATTTACGGAAAAAGCGGAGTCGGCCATCGAGCAGGCTCGCCTGGCAGCGTTCAGCCTCGGTCACAGCTATGTGGGAACGGAACATCTGCTGCTTGGCATCGTGCACGAGGGTGCGGGCTTGGGCGCACGGATACTGCGTGAGCGTGGGGTGTCAGAGCGCAGGCTGCGGGAGATAATTTCCGACGCTGCGGGGCTCGGTGCGCCCGGCACACCGGCGCAGGGGCTTACAAAGCACGCATGGTCAGCGATTGAAAAGGCGGCGGGCGATGCCGCCAAGCTCGGCCACAGCTATGTCGGCACGGAGCACATTCTGCTCGGCATACTCCGTCAGCCGGAGTGCGGCGGTGCAGCGGCGCTCGTGACCGCAGGCTTCGACCTGAATGAAATTTACACCGATATCATGGCGGTGTTCGGCGCAGGCTCACAGAGGGCCCGTCAGCCGCAATTAAGTCCCAAAACGAGCACCCGTCACAGCGAGACGCGGGTACTTGACCAATACAGCCGTGACCTTACACAGCTTGCGGCAGCAGGCGGCATCGAGCCGGTCATCGGCCGTGGCGACGAGATACGCCGCAGCGTGCAGATACTTTCACGCCGCACGAAAAACAACCCCGTGCTCATCGGTGAGCCGGGCGTGGGCAAAACGGCGGTCGCCGAGGGCATAGCGCTCTACATTGCAGGCAGCAGCGCACCCGAGAGCATGGCGGGAAAGCGGCTGGTGTCGCTGGACATGCCCGCACTCCTTGCGGGCACGAAGTACCGCGGCGACTTTGAGGAGCGCGTCAAGGCGGTCTTGAAGGATGTCAAAAAGGCGGGCGATGTGATACTTTTCATCGACGAGCTGCACACGATAATCGGCGCAGGCTCGGCAGAGGGCGCTATTGACGCAGCGAACATTTTAAAGCCCGCATTAGGCCGTGGCGAGGTGCAGATAATCGGCGCAACGACGCCCGAGGAGTACCGCCGCCACATCGAAAAGGACGCTGCACTCGAGCGCCGTTTCCAGCCGGTGAAGGTCACGGAGCCCGACCGGCGCAGCACGCTCGAGATGCTCAAAAGCGTGCGGACGAGCCTTGAAAAGCACCACTGCGTGCATATATCAGACCTTGCGCTCACGGCGGCGGTCGATCTGTCCGTGCGCTATATAAACGATCGCTTTCTGCCGGACAAGGCGATAGACCTTGTCGACGAGGCGGCGGCGCACATCCGTGTCAGTCGTGGAAGCTTGGTCACCGCTGAGGACATCGCCGACATCGTCTCGCTGTGGACGGGCATCCCCGTAACGAATTTAAACTCCGACGAGACCCGCCGACTGCGTGACATGGAGACGATACTGCACCGGCGTGTGATAGGTCAGAGCGAGGCGGTGTCGGCGGTAGCACGAGCCATCCGCCGTGGCAGAGTGGGGCTATCCGACCCCAACAGGCCGATAGGAAGCTTCCTGTTCTTAGGCCCCACGGGCGTGGGCAAAACGGAGCTTTGCCGTGCGCTGGCCGAGGCAGTGTACGGCGAGGCGGACGCCATGATACGCCTTGATATGTCAGAATACATGGAAAAGCACGCCGTGAGCAAGCTCATCGGCTCGCCTCCGGGCTATGTCGGCTACGAGGACGGCGGCCAGCTGACCGAGAAGGTGCGGCGCAGGCCGTGGTCGGTGGTGCTGTTTGACGAGATCGAAAAGGCGCACGAGGATGTGTGGGGCATTCTGCTTCAGATAATGGACGACGGGCATCTGACAGATTCCGGCGGGCGGAGGATAGACTTTCGCAACACGATAATCGTCATGACCTCAAACATCGGTGCAAAGGCGATGACCGAGGGGCGGCGCAGGCTCGGCTTTTCGCAGGCCGAGGGGCAGCAGGCGGCGGATGCGGAGCTTAAGGAGCGTGTCAATGAGGAGCTGCGCCGGACCTTTAAGCCCGAGTTTTTAAACCGCATCGACGACACGATAATCTTCCACCGGCTCACCCGCCCCGAGATACGCAGCATCACGCAGCGCATGATACACACCGTTGCAGGGCGCTTTGAGGAGCTGGGCATGAACCTTTCCGTTCCCGAGAGCGTCATCGATGCGCTCGCCGAAAAGGGCTATGACGAAAAGTTCGGTGCAAGGCCGCTCAGGCGCACGATACAGAGCCTCATTGAGGACAGCGCCGCCGAAATGCTGCTTGACGGCAGACTCGGCATGGGCGACAGGGTGTCGGCGGAGCTTAGCGGCGAAAAAATAATTTTGACGAAAGACGAAAATTAAGCTATAATTATCTGTGTATTTTCATTTTCAGAGGAATAGCATGGATAAGCAAAAATACATTGAACAAGCAAACAGATTAAGCGGCTTTAATATTCACAACGGCATTGAGGTAGTCGATTTCGACGATGAGCACTGCATCGTTGTCGGCAAGCTCAGCGATAAGACATCGAACCCCTTCCACATGGCGCACGGCGGCTTTGTGTACTCGCTGTGCGATGTTGCGGCGGGCGTTCTCGTGACCCGTGAGGGGCACCCGGGCGTGACGCTCAACAGCAACATGCATTTCCTGCATCCGTCAAGAGGCACGAATTTGCGTGCCGAGGGCAGGATGGTCAAAAGGGGCAGAACGGTGTCGGTCATTGAGACCAAGGTCTACGACGACACGGATAGCGTGACCGCCGTCGGCATTTTCGAGATATACGCCCTTTGACGGGCGAAACGGAGGTATTTCGGTGCAAAAGCCTGTACTGTATATCGTCATCCCCTGCTATAACGAGCAGGAGGTGCTGCCGATAACGGCGCCGATGTTCTTAAAAAAGCTCACGCAGCTATGTGATGACGGGCTCATAGCCGATGACAGCCGCATCATGTTCGTCAACGACGGCTCGTCAGACGGCACATGGGAGCTTATAAGGGCGCTTTCCGAGGAAAACGAGCACTATATCGGCATCAGCCAAAGCCGCAACCGTGGACACCAGAACGCCCTGCTGGCGGGGCTCATGGAGGCCAAGGATCGCTGCGATATAAGCATCTCCATCGACTGCGACGGACAGGACGATATCAACGCAATGGACAAGATGGTCGCCGAGTATCTCGGCGGCTGCGATGTCGTCTACGGCGTGCGCTCGTCCCGTGAGACCGACAGCTTTTTTAAACGCACCACGGCGCAGGGCTTTTATAAGCTGCTGTCTAAGATGGGCGCCGAGGTCGTGTACAACCACGCAGACTACCGTCTGCTGTCGGCGAGGGTGCTCAGGGAGCTTGCAAATTTCAGGGAGGTAAACCTCTTTCTGCGCGGCATGGTGCCGCTCGTGGGCTTTAAAAGCACCTGCGTTGAGTATGCAAGAGCAGAGCGCCTTGCGGGTGAGAGCAAATACCCGCTCAAGAAGATGCTTGCCCTTGCGGCTGACGGCATAACGAGCCTGTCCGTCAAGCCCCTGCGGCTCATCACCTCGTTCGGCGTGTTCGTTGCCGTCCTCAGCTTCATTGGCGTTATCTGGGCGATAGTCTCGGCGCTGTGCGGCGAAACGGTCGCCGGCTGGGCGAGCACGACCTGCATCGTCTGCTTCGTAAGCGGCGTGCAGCTGACGTGCCTCGGCATAATCGGCGAATACATCGGCAAGATATACCTTGAAACGAAGGGCAGGCCGAGGTACATAATCTCAGAACGCACATATGACGAAAAAAATCCGAGAACTCATTAAGGTTCTCGGATTTTTATCTGTCACTCGGTCCCGGGTCGCAGTCGCCGAAGATCATGTCATCAATATCTGTTTCCATGTAATTCACCTCGCATTGATCTGTGCTGTTTGCAGCATACATTCATTATATGTACTGTCGGCGAAAAACATGACTGTTAATTTTTCAAAACGATGCTGACTATCTCGGGTCGGTTAAAAAGTCTCGGAAGCGCAACGGAATTTCCGATGCCACGGGAGACTATCATAGTGTAGCTGCCGCTTTCAAACCGCCCCGCATCGTACTCGGGGAACAGCGTGCGGTCGGTGCCGAGAAGTCCGCCGATGCCCGGGATGCGCACAATGCCGCCGTGTGCGTGACCGCAGAGGACAAGCTGCACCGGCAGCTCGGGGTACTGCTCTATCCAATAGTTGCGGTGGCCGAGCAGAACGACATAGTCGTCCGGGTACTCCGCCCGCAGTCTGCCGATAAGCTTATCGGGCGGCTCGAGATCCGCCCAGCTGTTCGGATCCTCAACACCGGCAATAACGATGCGCTCATCCCCTCGCTTTATCGTCACATACTCGTTTCTAAGATATTTTACGCCGCAGGAGCTCAGAATGTCACTGAGCTCATCGATTTTGCCCGACGCAAAATCGTGGTTGCCGCTGACAAAATACACATCGCAGATATCCGTAAGCTGCCGCACGAGCGCCCGCACCGCCGCTAAGTCGCCGCCGTCGGTGATAAAATCTCCGGTCAGGGCGATGATGTCCGGATTTTCGGCTTTAACGAGCGTGACTATATCGTCAACAAATTCAGCACCGTGAAAGTCCGACAGCTGCACTATCTTGAACCCCGCAAAGCTCTCCGGCAGCTCGGCGCTCGCCACCGTGTACTGCGTCAGCCGCACATTTCGGGCGCTGTCCCGCAGCAAAGCCGCACCGAGGGCGCACAGCAGCAAAATTATCGCAAGGACTTTTATCCGTTTTTTCATTTGCCGCCCTCCGTTCACAAATTAGCAGTTGAAACTACCATCTGATTAGGTTATAATAGTAAAATCATTTGTACTCAAAATGAACTGTGCATAGAAAAAATGTAAAGGAAGATTTATCTATGAGCGCATCAAACGAAAAAACGGCACGCAAAACCATGGCTGCTCAGAAGGAGGAGCTCAAAAAGAAGAAGGAAAAGACCAAGTGGACGATAATCGGCGTCCTCATCGTCGTCTTCTTCGCATTCGTCATTTACCTCAACACCGGTGCTTTCTACAGAAATCTCACCGGCATCACCGTTGAATACAATGCAAGCGAGGAGCTCGGCATTAAAGCCGGCAGCCGCAGCTTTTCCGTTGCCGAGTGCAACTATGTATATAATATGCAGTACATGAACATATTAAACAGCTACGGCGACTACGCTTCGCTCATCGGCCTTGATAAGTCCAAGCCCCTCGATGAGCAGAAGTGCACCCTGTCCAGCGATGCAGACGAGAACTACACCTGGGACGACTATTTCATGGACAGCACCAAGTCCTTCCTCCAGCAGCTGGCAGCACTCGAGGCCTACGCCAAGGCTAACGATATCACCCTCGACAAGGACGACAACGCCGCCATCGACGAGCAGATGGCGACCTTTGACGATGCACAGAAGTACGGCTACGCAAGCGCAGATAAGTTCATCGCCGCAAACTACGGCCGTGGCTGCAACACCTCCGTCGTGCGTGAGGTCATGGAGCTTCAGCAGCTGGCTACCAAGGCTCAGCAGTCGGTTTCCAACTCCTACAGCTTCACCGCTTCCGAGCTTTCTGAGAAGTATGCCGCCGTCAAGGACGATTACGATAAGTTCACCTACGACTTCTACCTCGTAAAGGCTGAGACCGAGACCAAGGACGACGGCACCGCCGCCGCTCCCACCGATGCCGCTCTCACCAAGGCCGAGGAGACCGCAAAGTCCATTAAGGACGCAATGGATAAGGATAAGCTCAGCCTCGAAAAGGCAGTGCAGAACGCCGTCAAGGACGCAAAACTCACCAAGCAGGAAGCCATCCCCGGCAGCGACACCGAGGCAGACCTCAAGAAGTGGCTCGTAAGCTCTGAGCGCAAGAAGGGCGATGTCACCGTCATCAAGGGCAGCACCGGCGCATACATCGTTCAGTTCCAGTCCCGCAACAGCAACAAGGAAAAGACCGACGAAAGCGGCGACATGAACCTGTGCGACTACATTGCACAGAACCTCCTGCGCAGCGAAGCGCTTCAGAAATGGCAGAAGGAGAAGCTCGGCGTCGTGACCAAGGACGCAAAGACCACCACCTCCTTCGGCGCAAGGTACATCGGAAGATAAGTATAAGACACAAGGCCGCCTTTCCGGCGGCCTTTTTTGAAGCATTATGGATGAAAGAACTTTAAGAGCCCGTATGCTGCTCGGCGAAGCGGCAATGGAAAAATTGAAACGCAGCCATGTCGCCGTGTTCGGTCTCGGCGGCGTAGGCTCATGGTGCGCAGAAGCGCTGGCCAGAAGCGGCGTGGGCAGGCTCACGCTAATCGACCGTGACACCGTCGGCCGCAGCAATATAAACCGCCAGCTGTGCGCACTGGAATCGACCGTAGGCATGGGCAAGGCCGAGGTCATGAAAAACCGTCTTTTGGATATCAACCCCGAGCTTGAGGTCACCGCCCTGTGCGGGCACTACGACGCCGAGCACAGGGACGAGTTTTTCGCAGATTATGACTTCATTGTAGACTGCATCGACCTCGTCTCCTGCAAGGTCGACCTTGTCCGCACCGCCAAGGAGCGCAGTATCCCCATCGTGTCCGCCCTCGGCACGGGCAACAAGTGCGATGCGCAAAAGCTCATGCTGTGCGATATCAAAAAGACGACCAATTGCCGGCTGGCAAGAGTCGTGCGGCGGGAGCTGCGAAATATCGGCATCGAGCATCTTGATGTCGTGTTCTCGCCCGAGGAGCCCATGCAGCCCGAGCAGCTTGAAGCGCCGCCTCCCGGCCGCCGCAGCGTGCCCGGCTCGCTCGTGTGGGTGCCCGCAAGTGCGGGGCTGCTGCTATGTCAGCATGTGGTCATGATGCTGACGGATGACACTGTGCAAAGGTAGGTTTTCATATGCCCCTCATCGTTGATAAAGATGCCGTGCGCCATGATATCCTCATGGCCTTTCAGCGGTGTATCGATAAAAAGCCGCTCATGAATGTCTCGCTGCGTGATATCGCCGCCGAGGCCGGCATGTCGCACCCCAAGCTGCTCAACTATTTTGGCAGCAAGGAGGAGCTTGTGATAAGCTATGTGCGCTACACCCGTGAGTTCATGAGCGAAAAGTGCAGGCAGTGGTTTTCTGAGCACGACCGTGCCGATTACGAGTCAAACTTGGCGTATATGAACGCTTTCATGAGCTATGTCGCCAACGGCCGTGTCGGCGAGGAGCGCCCGAATGCCACAACGCAGACCTATGTGCTTGCGCATTATAACAAACGGGTTGAGGAGCTCGTCATGGGCGAGTTTCGGGAGTGGCGGCAGGTCATGGAGACCTGTCTTCAACGCATCTACGGCCCCGAGGTCGGCAAAAAGGAAGCCGAGTGCATGATGATCCTCATCTCCGGCACTTTCATTTGTAATTATAATAAAGCCCTCACCGGCGAAATAAACGATAACATCCTTGGCGGATTTGCCAAGCTGCTGGAATAAGAAAAGCGGCGGCACACGGTGTGCCGCCGCTTAATTATGTACGACTTAGAGGCCCTTGTTTCCCAGCCATTGAGCTATTGCAAGGATGATATTCTGCTCGTAACCGTCGTTGGTCCAACCGAGGATTTTTGCTACATGCTCGAGAATTCCGCTAAGCATAATTATCTCTCCCTTCTTTGTTTTAGCTGACAACAATAATGACGGCGAAATTTACCCGACATTTCAATTATTTAAGTTTAGTTTGTGGTTATATACTCTTGCAGCCGGCTCCGTTTTGCGTTATAATCGAGAGGTGTAAATTTCATATCCGGGTGTAGCGCAGTTGGTAGCGCGGGTGGTTTGGGAGTGCCGTGGCGGTATCCGGGATAGGGTGAGGCGAAACGCCGCAAAGCC
>ERZ827156.586-NODE-586-length-51381-cov-4.206445_pt1 | contig 51381 bp, 42 predicted proteins | sample MGYA00519919_ERZ827156 | MGnify/ENA primary metagenome ERZ827156 (study PRJEB31778, sample SAMEA3449269) | human gut metagenome | biome: human gut; feature: human-associated habitat; material: faeces | place: United Kingdom | collected 2010/2012 ... | reverse complement strand
CGGCCAACATAAAGTGTCATTCCGACAGCCGCGATCACAACTGCCAGAAAAAGTATTACATTTAACGCTTTTTTTCTCATAGCTTACCTCCTATTTCTGTTTCTTATCATATCATACCACTTTTTTGTGAACAAGTTGTTTTCTCTACTTTACCAAAAGTCTCACACTTTGGACACATTTTCCCCGGATAACACAAAAACAGCCCGGAAACTCTGTCAAAAAGTTCCCAGGCTGTCTTAGTTTTATTTATGCATATACTTTGTCATCTTCCAGAAGAACGGCCTTTCCGTCTGTGACCTCGACTACATTTACACTGCAGTTCGGAGGAACAAAACCATGCCAGAAATCCTTTGGATCATTATATACATTATGAAGAAGTGCTCTTACCGCACATCCATGAGATGCGATCAGGATCGTCTTGTCCGCAAGTGCCGGATCGTGGATGAGTTCTTCCCAGAAGTCCTTTGTCCGTGTGAGGATATCCTGAATGTTTTCCCCATCCTTCGGACGTTCAAAGTTCCATGGATCTGTAAAAAACTTCTCCATCTGCGGGTCCAGATATTCACGCGCATCGTTCATGCACACGGTGCCTTCCAGGACACCGAAGTTGATCTCCTGGATCCTTGCATCCTCGATCACCGGTACTTTCCCCTTCTGTTTCTCAAGGATAAGCTCGGCTGTCTTTCTGGCTCTTATGAGCGGGCTGGTGATACAGAGGTCAAAAGAAACATCTTTTAATGCTTCCCCTGTCTTTTCGGCAAGAAGGATTCCATTTTCGGCAAGCGGGATATCTGCTGTTCCCTGTACCTTATGAAGTTTGTTCCACACAGTTTCTCCGTGCCGTACAACATAAAGTTTCATCAGCTTCTCAGCTCGATTCCAAGGTCTGTCAGACCATTCAGGATCTTCTTCATTGCTGCTGTGATCTCAGCTTCTTCAAGAGTCTTTTCATGATCACGGAATACTACAGAATAAGCCTTGGATTTGTATCCAGGTTTGATCTGTGCGCCCTCGTAGATATCGAAGAGCTGATAGGATTCAAGGATCTTGCCGCCTCTCTGCTCAAGTACATCCTCGATCTGTCCTGCAAGGACATGTTTCGGAACAACCATACTTAAGTCACGGGTAACTGCCGGATATTTGGCGATTCCTGTAAATTTGTGGTTGAATCCGCAGAATTCAAGGATATTCTGGATGTCGATGACTGCGATGTAAGTTCTCTCGCCGATTCCATAGTTGTCTGCAACGATCGGATGAACTTCTCCAAGGTAGCCGACTACTTTGCCTTCGTAGCTGATGTTTGCCTGTCTGCCAGGATGCAGATAAGTCTTGTTGCTGTCCGGTGTGTAGTGGACTTTTTTCTTCATTCCGGATTTTTCGAAGAATTCTTCTACAACACCCTTCATGTCAAAGAAATCACCTGCGCCGTACATTCCAAGAGTGAAGTGTGTTCTCTCATCTGGAAGTTCTGTAAGCGGCAGTGCTTTCGGCAGATATACTTTGCCGATCTCATACAGACGAACGCCTTTGTTTCTTCTGTTGTAGTTTGTTGCCAGAGAAGAAAGCATGCCATGCAGAGTTGTTGTACGCATGATGCTGTAGTCCTCTCCAAGCGGGTTGCTGATCGTGATCGCTTTGCGAAGGTCGCTGTCCTGCGGAATACGAAGTTTGTCGAATACCTTCGGGCTTTCGAAGGAGTAGGTCATTCCTTCTGAGAATCCGCAGTACTCAGCGATATCTCTTGCCACGTTCTCGATGCGGAGTTTGAATGGAAGTCTTCCTGTGGTAGCTTCTCCTGTCGGAAGTGTGGTCGGAATCTTGTCATATCCGAAGAATCTTGCAACTTCCTCTGCCACGTCTGCCATGCAGTGGATATCCTGACGGAATGTCGGAGCTACGATCTCGTTTGTCTCAGGATCCAGAGTCAGTTCTACTTTTGCAAGGTATGCAAGCATTTCTTCTTTTGTAAGGTCTGTTCCGAGAAGTGCGTTGATGCGCTCCGGCTCAAACGGTACTCTGGAAGGTTCTCTTGTCTCGTTGCAGATATCTACGATTCCGCCTACGACTTCACCTGCTCCCAGTTCTTCCATAAGCTGGCATGCACGGTCGATCGCTGCTTTGGCATTGTTCGGGTCAAGACCTTTTTCGAATTTACCGGATGCATCGGTACGAAGTCCGATCTTCTTGCTTGATTTACGGATGTTGGTTCCATCAAAGCAAGCTGCTTCGAATAACATTGTCTGAACATCGTCTGTGATCATAGAGTTTTCTCCACCCATGATACCTGCGATACCGATGGATTTCTTACCGTCACAGATCATCAGTACAGATTCATCCATCTCTCTTTCCTGTCCGTCAAGAGTTGTGAATTTCTCACCTTTTTCTGCAGTACGCACTACAATTTCTTTTCCTTCGATCGTATCAAGGTCATATGCATGCATTGGCTGTCCGTATTCTTCCATTACATAGTTTGTAATATCAACCAGGTTATTGATCGGACGGATTCCATTAGAAGCCAGGCATCTCTGCATCCACTTCGGAGACGGACCGATCTTGACATTTTTTACAACTCTTGCACAGTAACGCGGGCAAAGCTCAGGATCCTGTACAGTAACTTTTACATAGTCGGAAGCTTTTTCATCATTTCCCTTAACTTCTACAACTGGCGGGCAGAATTTCTTCTGGAAGGTTGCTGCTGCCTCTCTTGCGATTCCAAGAACACCGTAGCAGTCTACACGGTTGGAAGTGATCTCATACTCAAATACCACATCGTCAAGGCCAAGTGCTTTAATAGCGCTCTCACCTACAACTGCGTCCTCCGGGAAAATATAGATGCCGTATTCCGGTGCTTCCGGGTACATCTCTCTTGTGCTTCCGAGCTCCTCGATAGAGCACATCATACCACAGGACTCAACGCCGCGGAGTTTACCTTTTTTGATCTTGATTCCACCAGGAGTCATTTTTCCGTCGTGGCCGCCTGCAACACGTCCGCCGTCAAGAACAACTGGAACTTTGTCTCCCTCTTTTACATTCGGAGCACCTGTTACGATCTGTACGCTCTCTGTTCCGATATTTACCTGGCAGATGATCAGTTTATCTGCATCCGGATGTTTCTCAATCTTGTCGATCTGGCCGATCACGATCTTGTCAAGATCTGCATCCAGCTCTGTAAAGCCCTCTACCTTTGTGCCTGTTAATGTCATGGCATCTGTATATTCCTGTGCCGTTACATCCAGATCCGGCACATATGTTTTAATCCAAGATAATGAAGTATTCATTTTGGTTGTCCCTTCTTTTTTCTATATTTACTATAAAGATCTTCAGCTGTTTTAGAACTGTTTCAGGAATCTGCTGTCGTTCTCATAGAGAAGACGCATATCGTCAATCTCATATTTCAGAAGTGCAATACGCTCCAGACCTACACCAAAAGCAAATCCTGTGTACTCATCCGGATCAATTCCACACATACGGAGAACATTCGGATGAACCATACCACAGCCAAGGATTTCAATCCAGCCGGAACCTTTACAGAAACGGCAGCCTTTTCCGCCACATTTGAAGCAGGAAACATCAACCTCAGCACTTGGCTCTGTAAACGGGAAATGATGCGGACGGAATTTTGTCTTTGTCTCCGGTCCGAACAGCTCTTTTGCGAACTCCTGAAGGGTTCCCTTAAGGTCTGCAAAAGTAACGTTCTTGTCAATAACAAGACCTTCGATCTGATGGAAAGAAGGAGAATGTGTTGCATCTACTTCATCAGAACGGAACACACGGCCAGGTGCGATCATACGGATCGGAAGTTTGCCTTTTTCCATCTCACGTGCCTGAACCGGTGATGTCTGGGAACGAAGCAGAATGGAATCGTTGATAAAGAAGGTATCCTGCTCGTCTCTGGCCGGATGGTTCTCCGGAATATTCAGTTTTGTAAAGTTATAGTCCGCATACTCAACTTCCGGACCTTCTACAACCTCATATCCCATTCCGATGAAAATACGCTCAACTTCTTCCAGAGCGATGGTGTTCGGATGACGATGACCAATTTTTGCTTTCTTTGCAGGAAGTGTTACATCGATCACTTCGGCCTTCATTTTTTCCTCGCGGACTTTCTCCTCGAAATCTTTCTTGGAAGCTTCCAGAAGTTCCTCGATCTTAGCTCTTGTCTCATTGACAAGCTGACCAACTTTCGGACGCTCTTCCGGAGCAACATCTTTCATACCTTTTAAGATTGCGGTAAGCTCACCTTTTTTTCCAAGATATGCAACACGCACATCATTCAGCTTGTCCAGGCCCTCGGATTCCTCGATCCGTTTTCTGGCATTCTCAGCCAGTTCCTGAAGTCTTTCTTTCATATCCATGGTCTATTTCTCCTTTAATTAAAATAATCAAATGATACGCCACCCGCCCTGAAAATTCAGATACGGGCAATAAAAAAACCGTCCCTTATAAAAGGGACGGAATATCCGCGGTACCACCCAGTTTCCCATGAAAAAAAATCACGGGCACCTCTTATCTGCTTAACGCGCAACGTACGTCATCTCCTACTGTTACTTCAGAGAGGAAGCTCCGGTGGGAAATTCAAGAACCATCTGAACCCGGGGAAGCTTACAGCCGGTGACTTCCCTTCTCTGTGAGAAAATGATCCTCTATAAACACCTTCACAGCTTTTCTGTCTTTTAATACTATGCCACAAGGTCCGCTTTCTGTCAAGCGCAAAGTCAGGATTCTTTGGAACTGTTTTTCTCATTTTCTTTCTTTGAAAGAAGAGTTTTTACAGATTTCTGGGCTTTTCGAAATTCATTTTCGAAGTATGCATTGATCTCTGCGCCGTAAAGGATCAGGTTCATACACACATACAGCCACAGCATCACCATGATCAGTGCAGTCAGGCTTCCATACATATTTCCGAAATTCGGAAAAAATTCAAAATACAGAGAAAATCCATAGGAAAAGATCAGCCATGCCGTGGCAATAATAAAGGCTCCGGGAAGCTGGCTTTTAAAGGTCGCCTTCCGGTTGGGAAGCACTTTATAAAGCACCAGAAATACTACAAACAATACGGCAAACACCAGCAATGTCCGGGCTCCCATAATTTTTGCCATCAGTCTCCCCAGGATCGGAATAGTTTTCTGTGCAGCTACCTGAATTCGGTTACCAAGGACCAGAACCAGAAGGGTAACAATGATCGCCAGCACAAACAGCAGCATATAAAAAACCGAATAGATCCGGTTCGTCAGCCAGTTTCGTGTTTCTTTTACATGATAAATGGTATTCAGGCCGTTAATAATAGCCTGCATTCCCTTTCCGGATGCCCAGAGTGCCATCAGGGCGGACAACGGCACGATCGCCGTGCTTCTTTTGTATACTTCCACTACAATGCTCAGCACAAAAGTCTGCAGATTTCCGGGCACAAAACCGACAATGGCATCCCGGACCACATTATAGCTTAATGGTGTGTAACGGATCAGTGTTGTGAGAAAAAGGATAAACGGGATAAATGACATGATCAGAAAGTATGCCGCCTGCGCTGCATATGCGCTGACATGATCTCCGTTTGCCCTTCGCACAAACCCCAGCATGAGCTGGATTACATTTTTCTTTTCCTCGTCCATGCTGACCCCCTCAAGTTTCTTTTTTACCAGGAAAACCGTTCAAAGCCAATCTTATCCTGGATTTCCGGAAAAGCTTTTACTTCCGGCTGTACCGTTTTATGTTCGCCGATCATCTTTTCCATCCATACCATATTATACCAGCGGTTGAATTTATATCCGCATCTGTGGAACTCTCCCACTCGTTTATATCCAAAATGTTTATGGAACTCCACACTGGCATTGGTCAAATATTCATCTTCTTTTGGTGCAACTGCAATACAGGCGTTCAGGTTCAGGACTCCCATCTCCGCAAGAAGACTTTCCAGGGCACGGTAGAGCCTTCCGCCTGCGCCGCTGCCCCTTCGCTCATGTTTCACATAGATGGACATCTCGGCGCACCAGCCATAAGCAGCTCTCGGATGAAAAGCGGAGCCATAGGCATATCCCAGGATTTCTCCGTTCTCTTCTGCCACAATGTATGGATATTTTTCTTTTATGTTATGAATCCGCTCCGTAAATTCCTCTGTAGACGGCGTCTCATATTCAAATGTAATTGCCGTTTTTTCTACGTAGTAGGAATAAATTTCTGCCAGTGCTGCCGCATCTCTCTCTTCTGCCACACGTATCTGCATTGCTTTATTACACCTCTTTTAATTCTGTTTATCTGTCATTTCACAAAGAAACGGTAAACCGTCTCTGAACTGTATTCTTCACCAGGACGCAGGATCGGAGAATGGAAATCCTCCACATTTACCGCATTTGGCTCCACCTGTGTTTCCAGGCAGAATCCATGGCGTTCATGATAAACATGGCCATTCTTACCCTTCTCATCCTTGACAAAGTTACCTGCATAAAACTGCACACCCGGGCAGTCGGAAGAAACTTCCATTCCAATGCCGGATTCCTTACAGTATGCACTGGCAATAGAACGGACATTACCCTTTGCATAATTGTCTGTTACATAGTTATGGTCATAACCGCCTGTAAACTTCAGCTGCTCAAAATCAGCCTCAATATCTCTGCCGATTGGTTTGGAAACATTAAAATCCATCGGAGTTCCTGCTACCGGCGCATACTCACCGGTAGGAATGGACTGACTGTCTTTCACAGGAGTAAAATATTTCGCATGAATGCATACTTCCTGGTCAAGCACATCTCCGCTGCCTTCTCCGTTCAGATTAAAATAGGAATGGTTGGTCATATTGGCAACGGTAGCTGCGTCAGAACGTCCTCTGTAAAAAATCTTCAGCTCATTTTCCTCGGTAAATTCATATTTCACAATAACCGAAAATTCTCCCGGGAATCCATTCTCTCCATCCGGGCTGATGCGGAAGAAATCCACGCTGTTCTTATCCTGGGAAATTTCTTTTACTTCCCAGAGTTTCTTCTCAAAGCCATTGGGACCGCTGTGCAGATTGTTATGATTCTCATTCTCTGTAAGGATTACTTCTTTATCATCAATAAAAAATCTGGAATTTTCGATACGGTTTCCACTTCTTCCGATGATCGCACCGAAAAAGCAGCCATTCACTTCGTAAGCTTCCATATCGTCATATCCCAGAACTACATCCTTCAATTCTCCATTCCTATCCGGTACACATACCTTCACCAGAATTGCGCCATACTGAAGTACCTCTGCATAGGCACCTTTTTTATTCTCGAGATGATAGATCTTTACTTCTTCCCCTGTAGGAAGTGTCCCAAATTTTCTCTCAGAAACACTCATGCTGTAATTCCTCCCATATATGAAAAAAGAGCCATCAACCGGCTCTATGTCTTTAACCGATTAATCCCGGGATGCCGTTCCCTTATTTTTGACGCCTAGCAGATGCTAGGTGGGTATCCTCAACAGTGTCTTCTGCCTACCACGACGTGAGGTCTGACATCCAACCTGCGATTTTGGATTCCCAAAATGTCAATGTAGGTTCAAAAAGAAAAGGGGGATCGAACATTCCAGGATTCGGTTTTTCGTTGTTTTTATTATAAACCAGTATTTGTGCTTTTTCAACAGAAAATACACATTCTTACTGATTTTTATTATTTAATGTTAAGAATATCTCTTACTGCGGCTGGCATATCCACTGCATCTACCACTCTGTCATGAAGAACCGGTGCGGTACGGATCTCCTCAACAGCACGCGGAACCGGTACTTTTGAAAGTGCGGATAATGCATCTACCAGGCCAAAATCATCCAGATCTTTATGATCTTCCCCAAGCGCATCCATGACACTTCTTGTGAATTTATATGGACTTGCGGTAGAAGCGATAACAGTTGGAAGATGATCCTCTGTTTCACTTACATATTTCTTATATACGCCTGCGGCAACTGCAGTATGTGTATCAATTACATAATTGCTGTCTTTATAAATCTCGCTGATGGCATCTGCGGTCTCTTTCTCACTGCAGAAATTACCATAGAAATCTCCAAGCTGTGCTTTCATCTCATCTGTGATGGTATATTCGCCGCCCTCACTTAAAGATTTCATAAGCTCTGCACATTTCTCAGCGTTCTCTCCTGTAAGACGATAGATCAGTCTCTCCAGGTTACTGGAAATCAGGATGTCCATGGAAGGAGAAGTTGTAAGAATGAAATCTCTCTTTCTGTCATAAGTTCCTGTGCGGAAGAAATCATAAAGAACACGGTTCTCATTGGATGCACAGATCAGTTTGTGGATCGGAAGTCCCATCTGTTTTGCATAGTATGCAGCAAGAATATTTCCAAAGTTACCGGTAGGAACTACCACATTGATCTCCTGGCCATCTTTGATCTTGCCGTCGCGCACCAGTGATGCATAAGCATATACATAATATACGATCTGCGGAACAAGTCGTCCGATGTTGATCGAGTTTGCGGAGGAAAACTGGAATCCTGCCTGATCCAGTTCTGCTGCCATCTCGTGATCATTAAACATCTTCTTAACAGCAGTCTGGGCATCGTCAAAGTTTCCGGTAATACCTACTACATAAGTATTGGCTCCCTTCTGGGTTACCATCTGTTTCTCCTGGATCGGGCTGACACCATGTTTCGGATAGAACACGATGATCCTGGTTCCCGGTACATCTGCAAAACCTGCCATGGCAGCCTTGCCAGTATCTCCGGATGTTGCGGTAAGAATTACGATCTCGTTTTTCACATTGTTCTTCTTCGCTGCAGTTGTCATCAGATGAGGAAGGATGGAAAGTGCCATATCCTTAAATGCAATTGTTGCGCCGTGGAACAGTTCCAGGAAATATGCTCCATCTGCTTCATGAAGAGGAGCAATCTTCTCTGTATCAAATTTACTGTCATATGCCTTGTTGATACAGTTCTTAAGCTCTTCCTCTGTAAAATCTGTGAGGAAACGGCTCATTACCTCGTATGCTGTCTCCTGGTAAGTCATCTGAGCCAGTTTGTCCATTGGTACATCCAGCTGTGGAATGCGCTCAGGCACGAACAGTCCGCCGTCCTCAGAAAGGCCTTTCAGTATGGCCATTGACGCTGTAACTGCCTGCTCTTTCCCTCTGGTGCTTTTGTACAATACCTGCATTGGTGTTCCGCCTTTCTATTGTAAAATATTCGTTTTCTTTCTAACGTTATCACATTATAGCATGGAATTATGGAAAATGCCACCACTTTAAAAAAAACCTGAAATTGTTTTTAAAAAGAAACCGTCGGCTTCTTTTATCTGCCGGCGGTTCTTAAGCTGTATCAGCATTTTATTTATATGTGTAAAATTCATGAACTCCATATTTAAAAAGTTTCTTGAGATCTTTTTCAAACCATTTAACGTTGTGCGCTTCTGCTGCGGATTTCTGAATAAAAAACAATGCGCCCTCCGAATAATCGGTTCCCTTCAGCGCCTGCTTTACCGCTTCCCTTGTTTCGTCCGAAACGGTAACTTCATTAATTCTTCCATCATAAGTAGGTGAAAACTGCGGAACCCCGTCACTGTTGTCCCAAACAACCTCCGTTACGGTACCCGGAAAATTATCGTTTTTTACGCGGTTCATAATTACATTCGCTACCAGTACCCGTCCCTTGATATCCTCACTTCCGGCTTCTGCCTCCACAATCCGCAGAAGTGTGTCATAATCTTCATCTGACATCAGTGTGGGATTTTCGGCCAGAGTAATGGATCTTGCATCCAGCTCATTTACTTTGTTTTCCATGGAGGTACTTACGTTGAGATCTGCAGTGGTATTTTTTACAGTCTGTACTCTCTGACCAACAATCACCTGTTCACAGGAACTTCCGATTCTGGTTACCATGCTTCCTGAAGATGGTGTATCCGAGACTCCGGAAACCACTCCGGCAATTCCGGTAGGCACAGCCACTTCTTCATCCGAATAGGCCGTTTCCGCATCGGAAGCAGCATAAACTTTATTTCCGCTTCCACTTTCCGTAAATACCCTTGTTCCCAGAGAAATTGCCATTGCCAGAACTGCACATACTGTCAGCATCGCAAAACCGCGCACGGAATTTCCTCCTGTTTTTCCATTTTTACGTTCATCCTGCGCTTCTTCAGTTTCCCGTAAATCTTTCTTAACTTTCATAATTTTATTCCCTGCGTTACATTTTCCTTTCTTTGTTTACACGTTTGTAACATTTCTGTAATGTATGAGAAAATTATATTTAATAAAGTGCGATATGTCAAGCTTTTTTGCCCATTTTCAGCCACAATAACGTTATTTATGAATTATCCACACTCCTTCCACATTGGTTCCACATCCAAATGACCAGTTATCCACAGATCTATCCACTTTTCAGAAAATAAAAAGACAGATAGCAGGTACGTTTTTGTCCAATGTTTTTCTTTCATTTCTTCAAAAACGTATCTCTATCTGTCCCTTTTTTTCTATCAGAACAGTTTTTTTCTTTTTACTTTTTATTCAAGTGCTTAAGCCGATTATAATATCACCCGTTTAAGCAGTCAAGATTTTTCGCCTGACCATAATCGACAAACTCATCTGTACTGACATAATGCCTGCACAAAAAGTGTGGCGTAAACGCACAGATCAATACTCCAGGCTCCCAGAAAAAGTCCCCATGGTGTTCCATCCTCACCTGCCGCAAACTTTTTCGGCTTCAACGCAAGAATCAATGGCAGAAGAAGTGGAAGAAAATAACGCCCCTGAACCCCCAGAATTTTATCGTATCCATAAGCGGTCCATTGACCATACAGCGTGACAAAAGTCAGCCCGAAAACAAGAACACAGACACCACCCAGCGCAACTTTTGCTGGCAGATCCAGATGTATTTCTGACATATCATTATTTCTTGAAACCTGCAGTACCAGAATCAGAAGATATCCCACCGCCAGAAGATTGCAGACCGGAATATTCAACCATCCAAGGTTGCTTCCCATCATTTCCGTAAGATAAGCAGTTCCAAACGCATCCAGACTCCGCACAAATGTAAATACAAAAGCCACCGGATTTTTCAGAATTCCCGTAAGCTGGGCAGCCGTATCCACTCCCGGCTGAGACTCGCAGAGATACCTGGACGCAATGGCAAGCCAGCCAAAACTCAAAATCAGGATCATGGCACCTGCACACACCACATGAAACCAGTAATTTTTTCTGCTTCGAAACCTTTCCTTCGGAATGAGAAACAGAAGAAGGCAAAATGGCATATAAACAACTTTGCACAGGCACAGAAAACCAGTCAGTATATACATCAGTCCCAGCTGCCATTTTCTCATTACCTTTTTTTCTCTGTAACGCATATACAGCACAAACACCACCATAGCCACTGTCAGAGCAAGTGCAAGTGCATCTGCGGACATGGAGTTCGCAGATTGAATATTTATGGGCACAAGTCCCAGAAGAGCAATAAAATTTTTACCCACCGGTGTAAAATGAATTGCCAGGAAAAAGATCAGCCCAAAACAGAGCATATTGGCAATTCTACCTCCATAAGCCAGAACAAACGGCCGATCTGTGAAAAAATCCGCAATACGGATTCCCACAGCCTGTGGCAGATAGGAAGTAGGCGCATAAAGAGCTGTATTTCCAAATCCGTAGAACTGTGTTTTTTCTGTATTTATATGCTGGTTTATCTTTCCTCCGATATCCCACAAAGACACATGTTCCTTGGAGGAAAAATCAGGAATCAGCCCACTGTCGAAGGTTCTTCCATAGGAAAAAAGATCATTACCTCCGTTTCCTTCCGAAGTCAGATACCCCCTGGAAACTTCATAGCTTCTCAGGAAATGACTGTATTCATCCGGAGAATTAAATGCCGGAATCGCCGCCAGAGTACTGATGCTCATAAAAAGATAAACAATAGCAAACAGCACTTCTGTCCGGATTTTTTTCTTTTTCAAAAATGTAAAGATTACCAGCATCACTGCTGCTGCCGCTGCTATGACCATAAGGACAAGCGCTTTTGGAAATGGCCGGGAAATACTACGGTACGCAAGTATCTGTATCCCGTTTTCTCCCCCTGTCACCCCTGCTGCCACTCCGGTATCACCCTCTGCTCCGTCCAGAACAATCCGGAATTTCTGGTCCTTACAATCTGAAAGTCTCTGATCCAGTCGAAAATATGTGGTATCTCCTGTGGATATGGTCAGACGGTTTACCTGCCAGCTCTGAATTTCTTCTTTATCCTGATAAATTGTTACACGAAAAGTTCCGGTAACAGACGCACTTTCTGTAGAAAGAAACAGTTCTACTCCGGAAAGCCGGCTGGTCTGGCAGATAAAATCTTTTTCCAATTTACTTCCGGCACCAATCATTACAGAAGTTTCCGGTCTTTCCTGTTGTTTCACATTTCCAAGAATTTCCGCATCTGCCAGAAGGTATGATGCAAAAATCAGGATTGTTCCCCAGATCAGTACACATTTTAAAATATCCTTCAGATCTTCGGGCATCCGGAAAGTTTTTCTGCTTTTTTTCGTATTATTCATGTTATACCTCATACTCACTGTTTTTTCGTATTCCGGCTTATTATATCATCTGTGCAAAAAAAAAGAAGCTGCTTTTTGTGGCAGCTTCTCTTTTTTTTACAGCCGATTTCTTATCGATTATTGATGGCAGTTACCAGCGCATCAATGGAAGCACGGATAATATCCGAATCAACGCCAGCACCCCATGCAAGAGTACCATCCGGTTTACGGATTCCCACATAAGCAATCGCTTTGGATGTGGAACTGCGCTCCAGCGCATGCTCCTGATAGGTCTCCAGTGTATATTTCAGTTCGTAAGCTTTCTTCAGTGCATTGCTTACCGCATCAAGGCGACCATTTCCGGTAGCCTCTGTAACAATGGTCTTTCCACGGAATGTAGAGGTAACCTGAGTCACAATGCCACCGTCTTTCTGCTGGAAATGAACCTCGTTAATGCTGTATGGCTCAACCACATTTTCGAAGGTAGATTTGAACAGGCTGAAGATTTCGTCCGGATGAAGCTCTTTGTGTTTGTGATCGGATACTGCTTTCGCTGCATAACCCATAGCTTCGCGCATTTTCGGAGGAAGATTCAGGCCGAATTTTGTTTCCAGAATATAGCCTACGCCGCCTTTTCCGGACTGGCTGTTGATACGGATAACATCCGCATCGTAATTTCTTCCAACATCTGTCGGATCGATCGGAAGATACGGAACTGTCCAGTGTTCCAGATCTCCGTTTTCTCTCCAGTGCATACCTTTTGCGATAGCATCCTGATGCGATCCGGAAAATGCCGCAAATACAAGAGCTCCACTGTACGGGCTTCTCTCATAAATCTGCATTCCTGTACATTTCTCATAAACCTCACAGATATGTGGCATATCAGAGAAATCAATCTTCGGATCCACACCCTGGGAGTACATATTCATACCCAGTGTCACAATATCCACATTACCGGTACGCTCACCGTTTCCGAACAGAGTTCCCTCAATTCGATCAGCGCCAGCAAGAAGTCCCATCTCAGAATCTGCAACACCACATCCACGATCATTATGAGGATGAAGGGAAACAATTACATTTTCACGGTATTTCAGATTGTCACACATGTATTCTACCTGGCTTGCATAGACATGCGGCATAGAATGTTCAACTGTAACAGGCAGGTTGATGATTGCCTTGTTATCTTCTGTTGGCTGCCATACATCCAGAACTGCGTTGCAGACTTCCAGCGCATATTCCGGCTCTGTTCCTGTAAAACTCTCCGGGCTGTATTCAAACTGGAAGTTACCTTCTGTCTCATCTGCAAGTTTTTTCAGAAGAGCTGCGCCATCTACTGCAATTTTCAGGATTTCTTCTTTGGATTTTTTAAATACCTGCTCTCTCTGAGAAACAGATGTGGAATTGTATACATGAACAATTGCCTTCGGAGCACCTTTTACAGCCTCAAAAGTTTTGCGGATGATATGTTCTCTTGCCTGGGTCAGTACCTGAATGGTAACATCCTCAGGAATCAGGTTCTGTTCAATCAGGGTACGAAGAAACTCATACTCGGTCTCGGAAGCAGCCGGGAAACCAACCTCAATCTCTTTAAAACCGATCTGTACAAGAAGTTTGAAAAACTCAACCTTCTGCTCCAGACTCATCGGAATTACAAGTGCCTGATTTCCGTCACGAAGGTCTACAGAGCACCAGATCGGGGCCTTATCCACATATTCCTTCTCCGCCCATTTCATACATTTCACCGGCGGCATGTAATACTGACGTTTGTACTTGGATGGTGTCATCATTTTCGTTTTCCTCCATTTTCTCTTCCATTAATTTTCTTTTGTTTCTGCAATTTCATTTTGTATTATGACATAAAAAAATCTTCCGACTCTGCAAATCCTGCAAGAGACGAAAGACAACTGCTGTCCTACGCGGTACCACTCTTATTTCATGAATAAAAATTCACACACTTAACAGATACGGAATGCAAAAACATTCTTATATCCTCTCCGGGTAACGGCGGACACCGTCTGCGTCTACTCTCTCCGATGAGATTTCGGGCAGATGCTCCGAGGCGAGTTCCACAAATCCCTTCCACTGCTTCTCACCGGCCAGCAGCTCTCTGTGCTCCGTTCGATGTGTACTATTCCTCATCTATGCATTTCTCTTTTTAAAACTGGTATTAGGGTAACACGTTACAGTAAATTTGTCAATGGGATTTTATTCTTCCCCTTACTGAATATTTTCGGTATTTCGCAGGTGTCATACCCGTAAACTTTTTAAAAATTCGGATAAAATAACTCTGATTTGAAAAACAGAGATATTCTCCGATCTGCGAGGCTGTATAATCGGAATAGGAAAGCATATTACAGGCTGCCTCAATCCTCTGTTTCTGAATATAATCCACAATGGACATTCCTGTCTCTTTCCGAAATGTACGGGAAAGGTAGGAGGAACTGATTCCGGCAGCTTTACTTACTTCTTCCAGGGTAATCGGATTATGAAGATGAAGATGAATGTACCTGACCGCACATTCAATTGCCCTGCTGTAACTGGGATTTCCGTACTTTCTGACTTCCTGTGCAAAACGTTCTGCCGCCTTTGCAGAAAGTTTTTCTATGGAATCCCTGTCTACACATTCCTCGACTGTCTGAATATACCCGTCACTGAGAGAATATGCAGTTTCTTCCGGAACTCCTCCTTCAATTGCAGCTCTGGTAAACAACGTAATACCTGCAATAAACATATTTTTGCTGTTACGGAGCTGGTCTTTCGAAAGAATTCCCGGAGTTCCATCTGGCTCTCTCTGCATAACAGAACGGATACGTTCCACCTGTCCGTTTTTTATTGCCTCATACTGCATTCGTTCACTGGCATAGGAAGTGTGTTTCTGCAAATTTTCTCTTCTCTGAAACAGCGCAGCTTCTCCTCTGTTTTCTGCCAGCAACGCGGCTGTTTTTTCTTTCTCTGATATGTCTTCTTTCATCTCCGTAACCCCTGGAAATTATTGCAAAATTTTATGATTTATGACAATATTTTATTATATTTTATCACTAAAAAATGCTATAGTCCATATTAAGAACAACATTCGGAGGTAATATTTTATGGAACGTGATTTAAAAAAAATCGTAAGCCAGATGACCCTGGAAGAAAAAGCAGGCATGTGCTCCGGCCTTGATTTCTGGCACCTGAAACATGTAGACCGTCTTGGAATTCCGGAAGTAATGGTCAGCGACGGCCCTCACGGACTTCGCAAGCAGGATGACAAAGGCGACCATCTTGGAATGAATGACAGTATCAAAGCTGTCTGCTTCCCTCCTGCAGCTTTAAGCGCCTGCTCCTTTGACCGGAAACTGATGGAAGAAATGGGTGAAACCATCGGAAAAGAAGCTCAAGCCAACGATGTATCGGTGGTTCTTGGACCTGCAGTAAATATCAAACGTTCCCCTCTTTGCGGAAGAAACTTTGAATATTATTCTGAAGATCCATATCTTGCAGGTGAAATTGCCGCCGCATTTGTAAATGGTGTACAGTCCCAGCACGTAGGAACTTCCATCAAACATTTTGCCGCAAACAACCAGGAATACCATCGTATGAGCAACTCTTCTGAGGCAGACGAAAGAACTCTCCGTGAAATTTATTTTCCTGCTTTTGAAACTGCTGTAAAAAAAGCACAGCCATATACCTTTATGTGCTCTTATAACCAGATTAACGGAACCTTTGCATCTGAAAACAAATGGCTTCTTACAGATGTACTTCGAGGAGACTGGGGATTTAAAGGTTACGTGATGTCTGACTGGGGTGCAGTCAATGACCGTGTGAAAGGCCTGGAAGCAGGACTGGAACTGGAGATGCCTTCTTCCGGCGGCGCAAACGATGCCCTGATTGTTGAAGCAGTCAAAAACGGTACCCTGAAAGAAGAAATTCTCAATCAGGCTGTAGAACGCATTCTCCGTATTGTTTTTGAGTATGCGGATCATCGTGCCCCACAGGAATTTACCATGAAAAAAGATCACGAAGAAGCGCGCCACATTGCAGAAGAGTCCATGGTTCTTCTGAAAAATGCGGATGACATCCTTCCTCTGAAAGCTTCCGAAAAAGTCGCTTTCATTGGCGGCTTTGCCAAAAAACCTCGTTTCCAGGGCGGTGGAAGTTCTCACATTAACTGCTTCAAAGTTACAAATGCTTTTGACTCGGTTCCTTCTGATGCTCAGGTCATTTATGCGGAAGGTTTCCCGGCAGACAGAGATCTTTATGATGACACCCTTGCCGCAGAAGCATTAAAAACAGCCGGCAACGCAGATAAAGTTGTAATCTTTGCCGGTCTTCCGGACAGTTTCGAATCCGAGGGATACGACCGTTCTCATATGAGACTCCCGGAATGCCAGAACCGTCTTATTGCTGAAATCCTTAAGGTGCAGCCGAATGCCGTAATCGTTCTCCACAACGGCTCTCCTGTGGAAATGCCTTGGCTTTCCGATGTAAAGGGTCTTCTGGAAGCATATCTTGGCGGACAGGCAGGTGGTGCCGCTGTTGCAAATATCCTGTACGGAAAAGTAAATCCAAGCGGAAAACTGGCTGAAACCATGCCTCTGAAACTGGCAGATAATCCTTCCTACCTGAATTTCGGCGGTGGAGAAAAAGTAGAATACCGTGAAGGTGTATTCGTAGGATACCGTTATTATGATACCAAAGAGATGGAGGTTGCTTTCCCGTTCGGGTATGGTCTTTCTTACACCTCCTTTGCTTATGACAACCTCAGAATTTCCAGTGTGAATCCCACTGAAAAAGATACAGTCACCGTATCTGTAGATATCACAAACACAGGAAATGTGGCAGGAAAAGAGATTGTACAGCTTTATGTAAAAGATCTGACAGGTTCTGCTATCCGCCCGGTGAAAGAACTGAAAGGTTTCGAAAAAATTTCTCTGAATCCAGGTGAAACCAAAACCGTCACCATGACACTGGATAACCGCAGTTTTGCATGGTATCACACCGGAATACACGACTGGTTTGTGGCAAGTGGTGATTATGAAATCCTCATTGGTGCTTCTTCCAGAGACATCCGTCTTTCAGAAACCATTCATATGAACAGCAGCCAGGAAATCCCAATGCACATCCATATGAACACAACCCTCGGCGAACTGTTCCGCAATCCAAAAACTGCAGACACCGCCAAAGATCTCACAAAGAAATATCTTCTCTCTTTAAATGGCGGAGAAGAAACTGCTTCTGAAGCCGCATCCGAAGCCATCTCCGAAGAAATGACCCAGGCCATGACCGATTCCATGCCATTACGTGCATTAATGAGTTTCGGCGATTTTTCAAGGGAAGAACTTACAGATATTATCGAAAAACTGAATAAGCTGGCATAAATACCATTCTATAAAGAGGTGTTGTCCCTGAATATCTCAGGACTTCACCTCTTTTTTATAAATAAAAAGCTGTTGCATTTATAATCAATTTCTGTTATAATCTTTTTCGTTACGGGGTATGGCGTAGCTTGGTAGCGCGCACGGCTGGGGGCCGTGAGGTCGCAGGTTCAAATCCTGTTGCCCCGATATTTCCTTTAAATTCAAGGGTTTCCGAGGTCTGATGACTTCGGATTTTTTTATTACTTTTATTATAGCAGTGTTCCAACAACTACTTAAAATTAAAACGGCGGAAAGCACTGCTCTCCGCCATTTTTCTCTACATTATTTTACTGTAATTGTACAGGTAGCTTTCTTACCAGATTTCAAAACAACTGTGATCGTAGATTTTCCTTTTTTCTTTCCAATAATTTTATACTGATTTGTTTTAACTTTCTTTATCGTTGCGATAGTTGTCTTACTGCTTTTAATAGACTTAATGGAATCACCTTTCGCAAGATTAGTAATACTTAATGTGTAAGATTTATTTCTTCCGATCGTCTTCTTGGTTGCAGAAAGTTTAATTGTAGGCTTTAATTTTGGAATAGTCTGTGTTTTTTTACTTCCACATGATTTGCAACTACATACCTTTTTACCTGTTGCAAAAACAGTTGCTGACTTCACAGTTTTCCATTTTCCATATGTATGTTTATGTACTGGCTTAGCTGCTAATTTGAACTCCGTGTTAATATAAGGACAATCAAAAGATGCCCAATCACTAAGCAATGTGCCATCAGAATAGCATGGTGCATTTACAATATACACAGAATATTTACCCGGTTTCGCAGTAGCTGTATTCCAGGAAATATACCCACTGTAAGTATCTTGTCCAGAAAGAGATACCTTGTTTTGTTCGCTTATATATACGATGTCTGAATTAGCATTAAAAACAGAAACTATTGGTTTTGTATAATAATATTTCCAAGTATCCCTTGCATAAAATTTAATGTATAATTTTTCGCCCTGTGTAATTACATCATTTTCTCGAGGTGCAACTCCTGTAAGATAACGAGTATCTGAAGAGTATTTCCCCATCTCAACAATATTATCTTCTATAGAGTTGGCTAATCCTGCGGGAACATTATTGTTTAATAACCGAGTATTTTGATTTTCAATAACATGTTCAACCTTTTGCGCTGTTGCACTAATTTCTTTTTTTTCTGCAACATTCTTCGCCATAACCGGAATTGAAAATGCAAATACAAGCATTATACCAAATAGCAGTATTCCCAGTTTCCTTTTCATTTGTTTCATAAAAAATCCCCCTTTTATTATATTGTGTTATATTTTACACTTTTTTCACAATTTCTTATATACCATATTATATTTGCAATCGCAAAGATATTCTAGAGCAAAAATAATATTTTATGGTTATTGTATGATTTCCTCCTTGTTCTTTATTTACGAACCATAAATCCTATGCTATTATAATTATCTAATCTCTGTTTGATTGCTATCTATCCCTTTTTGGAAAGGAAGTCTTTGTATGCAGGACAATCTGTCTCTTTATCATATTTTTTATACGGTTGCTCGCACAGGCAGCATCTCTCACAGCTCCCGAGAACTTTATATCAGTCAGCCGGCTATCAGCAAGGCGATCCAGAAGTTGGAACAGAATCTCGATACTATTCTTTTTAAGCGCAGTTCCCGGGGTGTTACTTTGACTCCGGACGGCGAACTTCTCTTTGAGAAGGTAAAAGAAGCTCTTTCCCTTCTGGATGAGGGAGAAAATTCCATTCGCCACAACCGCTCCCGGGACATTCCCAAACTCCGCCTAGGTGCCAGCTCCACCTTAATCAGATATGTACTCCTTTCCCATCTTGAGAAATATATTGCCCGTTTTCCTCATGTACGCATCACCATTTCCTGCCAGTCTACCTATCAAACGCTGCAGCTTCTGGATGAGGAAAAAATTGATCTGGGACTCATCGGAAGGCCACAGAAGCTTCGCGGATATTATTTTCATCCCCTCTTAAAAATCCGGGATACTTTTGTTTGTACACAGCAGTATCTGGAAAACCAGAAGAAACTCTATCCTGATGAACCGCTGATCCAGGCGGCGACTTTCATGATGCTGGATGAGGATAATATTACCCGCCAGACTGTAAACGCACAACTGAAAGAACATCATGTGGAGCTGAGTCATATTCTTGAAGTGACAACCATGGATCTTTTGATCCAGTTTGCGGAGATTGGTCTTGGAATTGCCTGTGTGATTCGGGATTTTGTAAAAAAAGAACTGGAAGAGGGAACACTGGTGGAAGTACCGGTAGGATTTTCTTTTCCGCCGCGTGAGATTGGGTTTGTATGCAGGCAAAAAGATGCGGATTTGGATTTGATTGCGCCGTTTTTTGGGGAGGAATTGGGGGAAGTCAAGTAAGAAATTCCAATAAATGCTACTATGAAGAAAACCATCTGATCACAATGACCAGATGGTTTTTCTCATAATCTCGCTAGTAACAAAAAAGTTTCATGCCACTATATTACAAGTGTAACTTTTTTGACTCAAACTCCGCTTACGCTACGCTTGAGTATCGCAAAATTTACCTGCGAAGCAGTAAATTTTGCTTAGTTGTTGATAAGTTTATCTTCGCCGTTCCAGCTGTAGAGTTTACGGATCTCCTCGCCGACTTTCTCAGACTGATGCTCAGAAGCTAATTTTCTCATAGCCTTGAAGTGTACCTGTGCACCTGCATCGGACATGTCGAGTAAGAACTCTTTTGCGAATGTACCATCCTGGATATCGGAAAGAACTTTCTTCATTGCTTTCTTTGTATCCTCTGTGATGATCTTCGGTCCTGTGATGTAATCGCCGTACTCAGCTGTGTTGGAGATAGAATATCTCATTCCAGCGAATCCTGACTGATAGATCAGGTCAACGATCAGTTTCATCTCATGGATACACTCGAAGTATGCGTTTCTTGGGTCATAACCAGCCTCAACAAGTGTTTCGAAACCAGCCTGCATAAGTGCACAAACACCACCGCAAAGTACAGCCTGCTCACCGAAGAGGTCTGTCTCTGTCTCTGTACGGAATGTTGTCTCAAGAACACCAGCTCTTGCTCCGCCGATTCCAAGTGCATATGCAAGTGCGATATCCTGAGCTTTACCTGTAGCATCCTGCTCTACAGCGATCAGACAAGGAACACCTTTACCAGCCTGATACTCGCTTCTTACTGTATGTCCAGGTCCTTTCGGAGCGATCATTGTAACATCAACATATGCTGGTGGTTTGATGCATCCGAAATGAATGTTGAAGCCATGAGCGAACATAAGCATGTTGCCTTCCTCAAGGTTCGGCTCGATATCGTTCTTGTAAAGTGCAGCCTGTTTCTCATCGTTGATCAGGATCATGATGATATCTGCTTTCTTAGCTGCTTCAGCAGCTGTATATACCTCGAAGCCCTGCTCCTCAGCTTTTTTCCAGGATTTGCTTCCTTTGTAAAGACCGATGATTACATTACATCCGGACTCTTTAAGGTTCAGTGCATGTGCATGTCCCTGGCTTCCGTATCCGATAATCGCAATTGTCTTACCATCTAATAATCCAAGATTACAGTCTTCCTGGTAAAAAATCTTATTTGCCATTTTGCTTTCCTCCTCTGATGTTCATCACATCTTCTTCATAAAAATTATTTATCGTTAAGAGAGTAGCTGCTCTCCTAGCAAACATATGTAAAAAATTTACAGGTAACGGACATCGTCACTGCCTCGTGACAGACCTGTGATTCCTGTTCTTGCAAGTTCAAGGATCTCATAGTCAGCCATCAGCTCCACAAACGCCTTCAGCTTGTTCTGGCTTCCGGTCATCTCCATAATAAGAGAATCCTTACTTACATCCACCACCTTGGCACGGAAGATATCTGCAACAGAAAGAGCTCCCTGTCTCTGTTCCGGCTTCACAGCAACCTTGACGAGCATCAGCTCACGGGCAACGCTGTCGTCCTGTTCAAGGACCTTAACATCCCGTACATCTTCCTGCTTCGCCAGCTGTTTGGTAATCTGCTGGAGCATCTGATCATCTCCCTCACAGACAACTGTCATACGGGAATATCTCTGATCTGCAGTCACTCCTGCGGTAATGCTGTCAATATTATATCCACGGCGGCTGAAAAGACCAGCCACACGGCTAAGGACTCCGGAGGTATTATCCACAAGGATGGATAGTATTCTCTTTTCCATAATACACCTGCTTTCAACACTTTTATGTATAGAAAACCGACTTCGTCAGTTAACGCTTTAATCTAATAAACCCTTGCTTTCTTACCATTATAACAACTTCGAAAATTTTGTCAATCAAAATTTCCTGCAAAATTCCCTCAGGATGATAAGAAATGTTTTTATCCTCAGATCAGATATTTTTTCTTAAGCTCCTCGGATGCCTTTGGTGTCAGATAGAGTTTTTTCCGAAGGAATCTTTCAATTCCTCCGTTTTCTTTTTCGATGACATCAAAAACTGTATTAATATAAGACTCCTTCACCTGATAGAAGGCTTTCAGATCTGCAAGCTTTCGGCTGTTTTCCGGCCAATCTGCCCGGTAAAGCCTGCGCATATATTTCAGTTCATCTTCCAGACATGAATTCGACCGCATATAATCCCTTCGTATCGTTTCCTTAGGTACACCCAAAGCAAAGAGCAAAAGTGCTGTTCCGACTCCTGTCCTGTCTTCTCCTGTGGTACTGTGAAAAACAACGGCTCCATTCTTTACATGAAGCAATACATCCAGAAAGCGCGCGTATTGTTTCAGGGAATATTCATCTGTAATAAGGCTTCGGTACCGTTCCCTCATATACCGTTCTCCATCTCCGTAGCAGGACATCACACGTTCAAAAAAGCTGTTTCCGCTGCGTTCTTCATCACGGATCGGAATATGATAATACTCTACTCCTGCCATAATATCATCCGGTTTTTTCTTTACTTCCGCCGCAGACCGGAAATCGATCACTGTTTTGACATTATATTCTTCTGAAAGAATCCTGGTATCTGCTATGGAAGCATGATAAATCTCACCACTACGCAGAAGTTTTCTGGGAAGAATGTGCAAACCATCTTCGGTCATCAAAGCACCCAGATCTCTCGTATTTGGAAGATTCTGAAGCGGAAGTCTGCTTCCTTTTGGAAAACCAACTGCAAGATCCGGATTCAGTACTTTCAGAAGCCGGAGGCAGTCCTGTACTTCCTGTTCTGTCATATCAAATTTATAACGTTTCTGACGCCTGGTTATAATTACCAGATAGTTGATGATCAGCTGTTTTTCACCGGTTTTATCCGCTCCTTCCCGGCGCATATACGCCCAGAGGATATCCTTACACGGAAGACTGTTAAGCATCATATGTCTGGTAAATACAAAAAAGCCGTCTTCGATCCGTATTTTTCCGTATCTCATTTTTTCTTCTCCTTCTCAACCCCTGTGCTGCTTTTTCGCAACACTTTTTATCATATCAGAATTTTACAGTCCCGTATACCTCGTTTGACAACTTTCGAGGATTCGATATAATAAATGAAGATATTTTACCTCAGGGAGGCTTTCTTTTTATGGACAATCTTATTTTCTGTCTCAATGTTACCGTGCCCATTTTTCTCACCCTGCTCCTCGGATATTTTTTTCGAAGGATCGGACTTTTTGATGAAACATTTGTCAACCGCATGAACAAATTCGTGTTCGTCATCCCGCTGCCCGCCCTTTTGTTCCAGGATATCGCCAAGATCGATATCTATGAAGCGTGGGATTCCAAAATGGTGATCTTCTGTTTTCTGATCACCTCCCTCAGCATCATGATTTCCGTATTCCTGTCCCGGCTCCTTCATCCATCTGATATCCGGGGCGAGTTTATCCAGGCATCCTACCGCAGCAGTGCCGCGATCCTGGGCATTGCCGTTATCCAGAATCTTTACGGAAATGCAGGTATGGCGCCGCTGATGATCATTGCAAGTGTACCTCTTTATAATGTGATGGCCGTTGTGGTTCTCTCTGTTTTTAAACCAGATCAGGGAAAACTGGACGGTGCAGTTCTGAAGTGCACGTTAAAAGGTATTGTCACCAATCCCATCATTCTTGGTATTGTTGCCGGTACACTCTGGTCCCTTCTTCGCCTTCCGTTTCCGAAGATTCTGGACTCTACCGTAGGCAATCTTGCAAAAACTGCCACTCCTCTCGGCCTCATGGCCATGGGTGGATCTCTTCATTTTGGAAAAGCTTTTTCCCGGCTGAAAGCATCGATTGCCTGTACCTTTATGAAACTGGTCGGTTATGAAGCGCTTTTTCTGCCTCTTGCCATCCGCTGTGGTTTTACAAAGGACAAGCTGGTTTCCATTATCATTATGCTGGGATCTGCCAGTACAGTTACCTGCTTTGTCATGGCAAAAAATATGGGACATGAAGGCTCTTTTTCTTCGGGAGTTGTGCTTCTCACCACACTGTTCAGTGCCTTTACCCTGACAGTCTGGCTGTTTCTCTGCAAAAGTCTGGGGCTGATCTGAACACTGTCATAACGCAAAAATGCTGTGGAAATGTACATAAAACATTTTCCACAGCATTTTTTATTTTCAGATCAGCTTCAGATATCTCAATCCATCCCGGATTCCGTAATGGAACATATCGGACGTAACATAGTCTGCCAGTTCCTTGATCTTCGGGGAGGCATTTCCCATGGCAACTTTTGTTGCAGCGTATTCAAACATAGCCAGGTCATTGTTGCTGTCTCCAAAAACAATGGTATCTTCCCACGGAATGTCAAACAGGCGGATCACTGCCGCGATTCCCACCGCCTTGTTAAATCCTTTTGGCACAAGTTCAATGGTATTTCCAACAAATGAACTGCTGCCCTCATGACGAATGATATCATAGTATTCTGACAAAATGGACAACGCAGCCTCTGCATCACATCCTGCGGTCATTTTTGCACTGATCTTATTGATCCGCATGCAGTCCTCATTTCCACGGATCGGTCTCCATTTATCGCCCAGAGATTCTGTGATCAGACTGGCATACCAGTTTACTTCATCGTTATACTCATCTTTGTCATAGTACATGAAATCTGCGCCTTCCATTACCGGGATCAGTCCGTATTTTCTTAGGACTTCCACGGAAAGTTTTGCAACCTCCGGTGTCATCTCTTTGTTAAAAAGTCTCTTCCCGTCTTTCTCAATGGTCGATCCACAGGCACTGATCATTCCGGTAAAAGGAATCTGCTCCAGATACCAGGAGACAAAAGCCCGGCTTCTTCCTGTGCAGAGCCATGCTTCATGTCCATTATCTACCAGCGCACGGATAGCTTCAATGGCACTTTCCGGCACGCCTTTTTTCATATCGCAGACAGTTCCGTCCGCATCAAAAAATACTGCTTTTCTACTCATTTTCATATCCTCCGCTCTTATCTGTAAAATACCTTTGCTGCACAGATCAGGCTTTCCGTATCTTTCACTCCGGCTGTCTCATAAGCGGAATGCATGGCCAGCTGAGGAAGGCCGATATCTACCGTATTCATGGCTGCCTGGGTGTTTGAAATATTTCCCAGTGTGGATCCGCCGGCAATATCGGAACGGTTCACAAATGTCTGATATGGCACCTCTGCTTCTCTGCAGAGTTCCTTGAAGATCGCTGTGGAGATCCCATCGGTACAGTATTTCTGATTGGCATTATATTTGATCACGATTCCACCGTTCATCACCGGACGGTTTACAGGATCTGCCTTGTCTGTATAATTCGGATGAAGCGCATGCGCATTGTCCGCAGAGATCATAAAACTCTCCGCAAGGGCCATCAGATAAGTTTCCTGATCTCCCCCAAGGGCCAGATTGATCCGAAACAGCACATCTTTAAGAAATGTGGATGCTGCTCCCTGCTTTGTGGTACTGCCTACTTCTTCGTTATCCAGTACACAGTGGACTGTAATATTTTTCTTCTTATCCGCCTGGAGAAAACCTTCCAGTGAAGCGAAAGCACACTGCAGATCATCCAGTCTTGGACTGGAAACAAACTCATTCCGGGATCCCCAGATTGTTCCGGGCATTCGATTATAAAGAAACAGGTCATGACCCAGAATATCCTCCGGACGTACCTCGGCCTCTTCCGCCAGCATCCGCATGAAGTTTCCTTTTTCACCATTGCCACTGTACAGTGGAAGCATATCTTTCTGGACATTGTAATGATAGCCTCCGTTAATATCCCGGTTCATATGGATGGCAAGGCTTGGGATCATAACCAGATCCCGGTCAATATTTACAAGTTTTTCCAGGATTTTCCCATTTTTACGGATGATCATACGGCCAGCCACAGAAAGAGGACGGTCAAACCAGGTAGACAGGATCATTCCTCCGTACCGCTCCACATTCAGTTTCACATACGCTCCGTTTACAGACATCTCCGGATTTTCTTTTATCTTAAAAGATGGGGAATCGCTGTGGCTTGCAATGATATGATATCTTCTGCAGTCATTGACTGGAATGGAAAATCCGATGATCGCGGAATGATTTCTCATGACAAAATATTTTCCGCCTTTTTCCAGGTTCCAGCTTTCCTCCTCTTTCAGTTCTGCAAAGCCTTCCTCCAGAAAACGTCTTCTTGTCTCTTCTGCTGCCTGAAAGGCTGTAGGGCTTTTGCTGATAAATTTCAGCAGTTTCTCTGTTGTCTCTTCGTACATAGTATTTCTCCTCTGTCCGGCCCGGATCACCGGACCGTTTTGCTATTGCCCATTATACGGCAAAACTTTTTTCAGAGCAATACTTTTACCCCAGCACCTGAAAGATCCAGGATACCACAGGAAGGGTCAGGACAGAACATAATGTAGTAACCACAATTCCTCCCATTGCATAATCTCCATCCGATCCGGAAGCATTTGCCATCATTACCACCGATGACATCACAGGCATGGCAGAAGTCAGCGCCATAGTCATCCGGATATCCGCCGGAATATGTACAAAGCCTAACAGGATATAAAAAAGCACTGGAAATACCAGCATTTTTATCAGTGTGATTCCATAATAATCCGGTTTCCTGATAAAGTTCAGCACATCAATGCAGGCAAAAACACCTCCCAGATAGATCATTGCCAGCGGTGTTGCCGTCGCACCCATCTTCTGAAGTGCCGTATTTAAAACAAGCGGGATCCTGATTCCTGTCAGCACGCAGATAATTGCCAGAATAATGGCAACTGTCACAGGATTGATCAGTTTTTTCGGATTAAAAGCCCCGCCTTCTTTTTCTGAGGAAGTCAGCTTTACTCCCAGCGTCCACAACATCAGCTGATCAATGACGGTAAAAACAGCCATATACAGCATTCCTTTTTCCGGATATATACTGACAACAATAGGAATTCCCATAAATCCCACATTTCCAAACACAGTCATTGCGCGGTATAGCTGCAGGTGTTCTCCCTGAAGACGAAATACTTTTCCGGATAAAGTGCCCAGGATCAGCAGGCACACATACATCACTGCCGCAATTCCAAGGATGGACAGGGAAGAAAAAAACGTCTGCCGATCCACTCCGTTTACCGTATTGATAAAAATCATCACCGGCAGTGACAATTTGATCACTACTTTTGAAATAATCTCAAGATTCTCCCGTGTCAGTACTTTTGTGCGGATCATGATCACACCTGTGATAATGTAGATCACAAACATTCCGATCTGCTGTAATAAAACTGTTAATGTGTTCATTTTTCAATTCCCCTCTTTTGCTCTGTTGTATAAAAAAATAATGCACCCGGTTATTATCTCCCGCGGTGCATTATTTTGTCAATCAGATTTCCGCCTTTTTCCGTACCCACATATACTGTACCAGTTTATCTCCAAGCGTATTTAAAACCATGGTATAAACCGCCCCGAACACATTGGCTCCGATACGGAGCAGCACTGCTGCCGGCATTCCAAACAGTCCTGATGCGATGGACAGCGCTCCAAATGTATTAAATGCTGTCTGCCACGCATAGCCTGCAGAATATCCAACACCAATTCCTCCGATCATTCCGATGTAAGGATACATGGACTTTGGAAGCACCAGATAAAGTACCACAAACAGCAGACATCCCACAATGTTGAACATGCCTCTTTTTCCGGCTCTGCCTTTACAGTCCTCGGTAAACGGCAGGCACACAGACATGCAGGCGATTCCGGCCCACATTGCTCTTGGAAGTCCCAGGAGTGACATGATCAGCATGGCGCTGGAAACGATCAGTGTCAGTCGCAGGTACCATCTGCCTCTTGCAGAATGCAGGTCAAATTCCCGGAACAGATCCAGAAATGTTCTTCGGTATGGACGGTTTTTCTGATTCTTGTAAAAGATCACCATGCAGAGAATCATTCCCACCAGAAGTCCCTCCACGCGGAGCACATACGCCTTTCCAGTTACGTCGTATCCCATCAGAAGCAGATATCCCAGGACAAATGTAGAATGATTATACATGATCACATTGTGGCATCCCAAAATCATCAGTAAAAGAATGCTTACGGCATTTACAAAAAATGCCGGCACCGGTGAAACCATGTTGGACAGCCTCGGTCCTATAATCAAAATGCTGAAGATCCCGGCAATGGACAGCAGGCCGTGTGTGGTCCGGATCCCGAAATCCGCCTGTCTTAAAACCAGCACGGCCAGAAGTACGGTTACTCCTACAACGCTGTTGTCATTACCGGTTATCTTACTGTACAATGTCACAACTGCCACACAAAATGCCATGACAAGATATACTTTAAAATTATAGATCAGAATATGTCTTCGCTTTTCCTTTTTGTCTGTGGTATTTCGAATCAGCTGTTTTGATCCGGTTGAGCTTAACTGCAGTTCCTGATAAAATGTCATTCTCATCGCTCCTTTTGCAATACGTTTAAAGATACAAACAGCCATTATACTTGGTTTATTCCGGAACGTCAAACACTTTTTTCCAACCTAGCGCAGTTCCGCGATCCTGGTCACTGCTACATAGATTTCCTGGATCTTATACCAGGTCGGATAATCCACCACTCCGGATGTGGGAAGTCCGAATACATTCTGAAATTTTTTTACAGATGCCGCAGTGGCAGGGCCATAAATACCGTCCACTGTTACTGTCGGAATGGCGGGATAGGCCTTTGCTATGGCATTGAGCTGTTCCTGGATCTGCTGCACTTTTTCTCCGGTGACACCGATAGTCAGGTCATATCCCGGCCAGGATGCAGGAATCCCGGAAACCGCTTCCGCCACATTGATATACATATCGTTTCCATAGAAACTCCGCAAAATCTCAATCGCGGAATATCCCTGGTCCCCCAGTGCCTTGCTTCCCCACTGGGTCATCCATCCCCGATCCCTGCATTGCACCTGCCGCCCGTCACAGTACTGGGTCAGGATCGGCTGCCGCACATCCGGTCTGGAAAGATAATTTTCAAAAAGTTCATCTACGATCCGGTCAATGCTCTCAAAAATATTCCGGCCGTTGATCCATTTGTGGTCGTATGCGGTTGAGGAGGTGATAGTGTAATCATAACCTTTGTTCCGGTACCACTCTGTATAAACTCTGTTCAGAGTAAACGACATGATTGCCAGAACATTGGCACGTATCGTGTCCTCCGGCCAAGTTGCGTAGATCTCACTGCTGGCCACGTTTTTGATATAATCCTTATATCTTACATAATAATCCTGTGCAGAGGTATCCCCTATTGGCCCGTCGTGGACTACGATATACTCCGGGATCACCACTTTGTTTAATACGATCTCTCCGGTTTCATTTATCGGCTTGATCTCTGCTTCCGGATTTTTGGGAGGATATTCCCCAAAAAGCGTATGGGGTCCGATGACGATCCGCTGATAGTCCTCTCCACTACCCTGCTGTCTGCTAAGGGATGCTCCCTGCCTGGCAATGGAATGGGGAAGAACTTCTGTCCCGGCAACTTCTTTTGGTGTAAAACCTTCTGCACTGATCCGAACTGTATATTCTGCATAAGGCTGCTGCTCCACCGGTTTCATGCTGTATTCCAGTGGAGGAGCTACCAGCTCCAGCATAGGCGTTTTTCCGGAGGAATCCGTACGGATTTCTTCGATCACATTATCCGGGACTCCTGTGTACGAGATCCGCACTGTAGCATTTTCCACAGGACGGTTACTGGCACTGTCCAGCACCGTCACCTGCAGCTGTCCCTGATCCGGCATATCCTGCTGCATGGAAATATAAGAATGATTTTTCATAAACAGAGGCTCCTTTTTGTGCCTGAAAGCACACTGGTTCTCTGCTAGTATATGTTTGCATAAAAAAAATGTCTCTTACCTGATATACAAATAAGAGACACCTTTTTCAGTTACAGATTATAAATTTTTTCCACCTCTTCAAAGGTCTCTGACTTCTAGCGTTCCCGCAATTTCCAAGAGCTGTTCTTCATTGACAAAATTGCTGATACAGCCCATTCCCTGAACACACGCACTTCCTGTTACATTTCCAAACTTAATGCACTGTTCAATTGGATAATGATGATAAAGTCCATAAATAAAGCCACTCATAAATGCATCTCCTGCTCCTGTTGCATCAATAGCTTTTACATTTTGTACAGAAGATATGATTTTTATTCCATCCTTATTTTTAAGCAGGCACCCTTCCTTGTCCATTTTGATCGTCACGTCAGAAAAAAATTCCGACAGAATGTCAGCAGCCTCTTCCACACTGGACGTTCCTGTAATCTTCATGGCCTCTTTCTGGTTGGGAATATAATAATCTGCAATTTCCAGATAATCCTTGTATTTTTCCAATGTCAGATCATCTTCCCATCCCGTATCAAAAATCTGGATACAACCATCTTTTTTCAGTCTTTTATACACATCTAAAAATCCAACATGCATATCTACCACATATGCACCTTTCAGATTTTCATAAACTTCATCCATAACAGCATCATTAAGATCCATTCCGTCTGTATATGAAATAAAACTTCTGTCACCACAATATAGCAAGGTGGAAGACAGCACCACCGGCATCTTGTTTCCTTTATAAAGATTCACAGTTTTTACCGGATAGCTATTCAGTGTTTTTTTCACAAATTCCGAAAAAAGATCATGCCCTGCAAAAGTAATAATTCTGGACTCAACTCCAAGCCTTGAAAGATTGATCATGGTAGCCGGAATCCCACCACCAAACTGCATGGAAAATCCTCTGGCGAAAATCTCCTCTCCCTTATCAGGCAGTCTATCAAGACCAGAATAGATCAGATCAATATTGGAATAGCCTACGCCACCTACAAAACTCATATCAGTTCCATTCCTCCATATAGTCTTTATTTGTGGCTAAATATGTTTCCACCAGTTTCTTGGCCAGTGAGTAGGAATTGACAAGAGGATGCACCATAAGGCAGTCAATTGCTTTACTAATGCTTCTTGTACGGATTGCTTCAGAAGCCAGCCTTTCGTAAATCTTCACCCTGCGAATAAGTTCCATCTGCAATTCCCCGGGATTTGGGACTTTATGCGGAATCATCTCACCATCTTTAAGATCACATGTAACTTCCACAATGTCTGTATTAAGGAGTCCCGGAATTGCTCCGTTATTCGGTACACAAAGGATCATCTCACTGTCTTTTCCACTTAATTTGGAACGGATATATTTCAGGGCAACACCTGCATAGCCTCCATCATCCTTTGCATAAATATCAAAATGATAGGGTTCTTTTGCTCTGGATACGCCGGTCTCATTTGCCATATAAGCATCTTCACGTTTGCCATACCACTTATCATAAACCTTCAGGCAGTTTTCAAAATCATTTTCGACATCCATGTGTGACAGTTCCTCCGTCATATGGATATTCACATCACGGATCACTTCTCCCCTGGTGATACCCGCATCCAAAATATGCTGAACTGCTTCTTCTCTGTAATAAAAATAATACAAATATTCATTAAGAATACATCCCATATGCTCTACCAGATCTTTTTTAAAGAAACGCATATCTGTATCCGTATACAATCTTTCATCTTTTAAAAGCTCCGGCAAAATCTCTTTTCCATCCAGCTTAATACTGTCAAAAAAAGAAAGATGATTCAATCCATAGCAGTCTCCCGTCACAGAATTTTGCGGAACCTTATACATTTTTGCAAAGGAATGGAGAAGACTACTTGGAGCATCGCAGATACCATAGGTAAAATCATATCCCATATCACGCAGAGTCTGAGATACTACTCCCGCTGGGTTGGTAAAGTTAAAGATCTTTACATCCGGAGAAGCGTATTTTTTTGCAAGCTCACAATATTTTACCAGAGCCGGCACAGAACGCATAGCAAAAGAAAACCCTGCCGCACCGGTAGTTTCCTGCCCCAGAACCCCCAGATTCAGAGCTACTCGTTCATCCTGGATACGCATATCATCCTCTCCAACACGAATCGTTGTTATGATATAATCTGCATCTTTAATGGCTTCTACAGGGTCGCCGGTAAGTTCCAGCTGCAAGTCTGGCTGCAGACGTTTTGCAACCTGCTGTGCCATTTTACCATAGATATTAAGCTTCTTTGGATCATTATCCATAAAAATCACTTGGTTGATCCCCAATTCCAAACTGCTCTGAGCAAGGCTTTTTGCCAAAAACATGGAACGTACTCCACCACCGCCGATTACTGCTATTTTCATCTGTAATTCCTCCTCTTTCTGTCTTTTTAGTAGTCTGCCTCATTCATCTTAAACAACCGATTAATGGCACTTACTACAATTACCCCTGCAATAATAAGAATTACTCCCATCATGTTGGCATAACCATAATTATTATCTGTCATAGATGTTTTGTACAGGTATAGTGGAAGATTCAGTGTTGTATCTCCCGGCCCTCCGTTGGTTGTCAGATAAATGAGTTCAAATTCTCTCAGCATACTGGTTGCCGCCAGAATCTCACAGGTTCCAATAATAGTACGGATCAGTGGGAGACGAATCTTCATATTGATCTGCATGTCTGTAGCACCATCGATCTTGGCCGCTTCCACAACATCCTCGGGAATGGACAGAACACCTGCAAGCACAAGAATGATGATCATTCCTGTATACAGAAGCCAGCTCCATGTAACTGTGATAAAGGCACTGTTCTGATCAAAGAACCAGTTTTTCATAAATGGTTTCCCGGTTACTGTTTTTACAAAAGAATTGATAATACCATACTGCGCATTAAATACATTCAGGAAAATAACAGCCAGTGCCGCTGCAGATACCACATTCGGGATCATATAGATAGTTCTGAGGACTTTCCAACCTTTTTTTCTTTTTGAAAGCATAAACGCGATCACAGTTCCTAGCATCACATGCACAACAGACTGAAGCACAACCCAGATTCCCGTATTCTTCAGTGCTGTAAGCATTCGTGCGTCGTTCCGGAAAGCATTGATATAATTATCCAGTCCAATAAATTTAAATACACCGCCTGCTTTCCATTCAAAAAATGAACTTCCAAACACCATACACATCGGAGCCAGGTAAATCAATGCAAAAAGGAGCAGACACGGCAAAAGAAAGCTTGCCAGTTTCCATTTTTTAACTTTCATTTCTCATCTCTCCTGTTTCAGTCTGTTCTTAGCCTCCGGCGACTTCAGAAGAAGGTATGTCCTGCCGAAGCCGCGGAAATCATATAATTATCAGTTTTTCTGTGCAGCGTCTGTAAGAGCCTGTGCGAACTCTTCCGGAGTAATTTCACCCTGCGCAAGAAGCGGATACTGAATACTGATCTCATCCACTACATTTGCATACCAAAGGCTCTGGAAATCATTAATACTGTGCGCTGCTTTATCGCCGTTTGCGATGACTTCATTTACAAGTGGCTTTACATTATCAGATGTAAGACCCTCCATAGCCGGAATATCGCCTGTAATTTCAAGCATTTTAAGCTGGCTCTGCTCATTTGTGAGGAATTTTACAAATGTAAGAGTTGCATCCAGTGTTTTCTCATCCTTGGAAGCAACATTAAAGCCAATTTTTCCACTGTTATACATAACATCACCAGGATACATTGCAGTACCGACTTTATCTGCAAATCCATCTTCAACCATAGAAGTATCATAGAAATCGCTAATCATCCAAGGACCATTTGCAATGATAGCTGTCTGTCCCATAAAGAAGTTGCTTGCAGCATTCTCATATTTTCCACCAACTGCATCCGGAGTTGTATATTTCTGAAACATGGTCTGAATCCTGGTTGCTGCATCGATAAATTCTTTTGTATTATAATCTGTCGGGAGCATGGTATTCATAAACTGTTCTCCCTCATCGCTCTCACCAATCATAGCACCAAGCATCAGTGAAGTTACCCAACCGGAATCTGCAGTATCCATGGAAAGCGGTGTAATGCCTGCATCCAGAAGCTTGTCACACTGCTCAAAGAACTCGTCCCATGTCTTTGCCGGTTTCTCAATTCCTGCCTGAGCAAAGAGATCTTTGTTGTAGAAGTATCCTATTACCTGTCTGGTATAAGGAATTCCATAAATCTTACCATCGCGGGAGTTTACATCCCAGCATGCATCAGTTGCAAGTTTTTTCCAGTCATCATCTACATAATCAGTAAGGTCGACAAGTTGATCCTTCATTGAATCAATCAGATTATATCCACCTGTACTGAATGTATCCGGAAGAGAATTGGAAGAATACAGAACTTTCAGCTTATCCACATAGTTCTGATCACCTGCGATTTCTTCCACATTGACCTTGATACTGTCACCGTACTCCTCATTAAAAGCTTCCAGACGATCCTGGAACCATTCTGTATTAACACTGACACCCACCCAGGATGTAGGAAATGTGATTTCTGTCACATCATCCGCTTTTACTGTTGTGGCCATGCCTCCTGCCATGGATAATGCTGTCACTGCTGACAATACTGTGGCCATCACCTTTTTTGTTTTCATATTAATTGCCTCCTTTTATATAATTTATAAATTTTCATCTTCAACCTTTGACAGATCCTGCTACCATACTGGTAGTAACCTGTTCCTGCAGCAATACATAGATTACGATACTTGGTAGAATTACCATAGTCAATGCCGCAAACATCGCTGTATAGTTAAACGAAAACTGAGATGTAAAATAATTCAGAGCAAGAGGAAGGGTCCTTACTTCTGTGCTTTTGGTAAGAACGAGTCCGAACATGAACTCATTCCATGACGTCAGGAACTGTAAAATTGCCCCTGTTGCAAGTCCTGATTTAGCCAATGGAAATACAATTACAAAGAATGTCCGATAAAACCCGGCTCCGTCAATATAGGCAGCTTCTTCCAGTTCCTTGGGGATGCCCTGAAAATAGCTTTTGAATACGAAAAGTGAAGTAGGAAGTCCCAGTGCCGCATACACAAGTACAAGCCCTGACCTTGTATCAAACATTCCGATTCCCATCATGATCTTATAGATTGGCATCAGAAGTGCTGAAGTAGGTACAAGAAGAGACGCAGATAAAAGCAATGTGATAAAGGTACTTCCCTTAAACGTATATCTGGCCAACACATAGGCAGCCATGGAAACAATCAGGATATTTAGCAGGGTACTTGTGAAAGAAATCACAACACTGTTTCCATAAAACTTAAAAATTGGAGCCAAATCCAATGCAGCCTTATACCCATTAAAGCTTAATGATGTAGGCAGTGCAAATGCAGATGATAGGATCTCCTTATTGGATTTAAAGGATGACATCACGATCCATACTAATGGTCCTACTGAAATCAGTGCCATAAATCCCAGGAAAACAAATCTAAATATTTTCCAAAGAATATCTTTAAAGCTCTTCCCCCCCCATTTTATATTTCCTCCCTTCTGAGTACAGTTCCTCTTTCCAATAATTTATAGGGTAGTGTATACTCTATATTTTCTTCTCTGTTTCTACTTTTGTTACACAAAATCTCAAGAGTCCATTCCACCATCTTATCCAGTGGCTGATAAATCGTAGTAAGTTTAGGAACCACCCGCTCTGATATACTTAATCCATCAAATCCCAAAACGGATACATCTTCCGGAACCTTCAAACCATGTTCATTTAGCGCTGTAATTGCTCCTACCGCAGTCTCATCGGAAAAAGCAAACACTGCAGTGAACTTCTTTTTCTTTCGCAATGCACTGTTCATAGATCGATAGCCTTTTTCGAAGGTAAGCTGACCGTATTCTGCCATGTCATCACTGAACATAAGTCCATATTCCTCCATTGCCTTCTTACAGCCAACTAACCGCTGGAATCCTGAACTGATGCTTGTAGAAAGATCAGTCAGAATCAGTATCTCCCTGTGTCCCATTTCAAGAAGATATTTCATTCCCTCGTAAGCAGCCATCATATCGTTAATGTGTACCATATCGCATCTGCTGTCAAAAGCTGCGCCTCCCAGCATAACCACTTTGATATTCTTTGCCCGGATATATCGTATCACCTCACGGTCAATCTCCTCCTCCAGATAAATAACTCCCATCACATACAATTCCTTCAGGATACTCTTATAACTATCATCTCCCGGAAATGTAGGAAGAAATATCACTCTACATTTGTATTTTGGCATCTGCCGGATAATCTCCTTTATGGATTCACTGAAATATCCAAATTCCAGATTAGGAATCAGAACTACGATCACACCATCTGACTTACGTGTTGGATGATTTGGCACATAACCAACCGTATTAGCTGCCTCCTCAATTCTTCTGGATAATTCATCACTCACTACATTCTGTCCTGAAAAATATCTTGAAACAGTTGCTGGAGACACATGTGCCATTTGTGCAACCTTTCTGATTGTACCTGCCATTGTCTCATCTCCTTATGTGATTTTTTCTTATTATTTGAGATTTATTCCTTATTTCTTTTAGTATTTTGCACGATTTAATATCGCTATCTACATTTTTGATTGTACAAAGTTACAAATAGAATGTCAATCTTGTTTCATGTGTTTCATCTTGGTTTCATATGTTTCATTAAAAAAAGATGGAACAATCCGGACATCTTCCTGACCATTCCATCTTTTATATATCTTTACTTCATAATCCTCATCAGAATATCTTCAGAATATCATTATACATAACGATAACCATCAACGCCATCAAAAGCATCAGCCCTGCAAAATGGATCATGCCTTCTACCTGACGGTTTACCGGTTTTCTCCGGATCGCTTCTGCCACCAGAAATACCAGCCTTCCTCCATCCAGCGCAGGAAGAGGAAGAAGGTTCATCACTCCCAGGTTTGCAGAAAGAAGAACTGCCATATTCAACAAATTCATCCAGATCATCAGCGTTCCCTCACTCTTGGACTGTTCGTAAGTGTCGCCAATGGCATCCGCAATACCCACAGGACCACTTAAGTCTTTCATTCCAAGATGACCGGTCACAAGCTCTTTCAGGCTTAAGATCGTAGTACGGATCATATATTTCACTTCCACCGCACCATATTTCAGAACATTGAAGCCGGAAGTCTTTTCGCTGTATGTGTTGTAGCCGAAACCGGAAACCGGTGTCCGGTATTCTCTTGGTGTGATCTCCGCCTCATATTCCAGCCCGTTCCGTTCATAGGTGATCGTCACAGGTTCATCAGACAGCGGATGCTCCTCGATATATTTTTCATATGCATTTCCATCCGGGACTTCCACACCGTTGATCTTCGTGATCACATCTCCCGCTTCCAGACCTGCCTCTTCCAGCGGCATTCCCTTGATCAGGGATTCTACTATCATGGAATTTACATCGGAACGGTTGAAACCAAGGAGATACCGTACATTCACATCCGGCTTATAGGAGATCTCCTGTTCTTTTCCATCACGTTTTATCTTCAGATGAATGGTATCTCCCTCTTTCAGTTCATTGAGATACGAATACACATAGAGATCTTTTCCCAGGTCAATATGATATCCCTGATACTCTGTAATCACATCGCCTTCTCTCAGGCCCGCCTTTTCCGCTGCGGAGCCTTCTGTTACCTGCAATACGGTTGCAGGATCATAGCCAATACAACCCACAATGATCACAGACAGAACAAAGGCCAGTAGAAAATTAAATACCGGGCCAGCGGCAACCACCGCGATCCTGCCCCACACAGGAGCGGAATTAAAGGTTCCCGGACTGTCATCTTCCGCATCTTCTCCCGCCATGGCACAGGAACCGCCAAGAGGAAGCAATTTCACGGAATAGCGTGTGCCACCTTTTACCGTACTTATGATCCTCGGACCCATGCCAAGAGAAAATTCCACCACCTCAATGTGGTTCTTTTTTGCCAGGAGAAAATGTCCCAATTCATGGATCAGTATCACAACGCTGAAAATAATTACAGCAATCACAAATCTCAATTTACCACCTACTTTCGATCCACTGGTAAGTATCCTGCTCTACAGAAAGGATCTCATCCAGATCCGGATGCGCGATTTTTTTATGTCTTTCCATAGACTGTGCAATAATCTCATAAATATCCAGAAAGCCAATCTTTTCTTCCAGGAATTTCTTTACTGCAAGCTCATTGGCCGCATTAAAGACAGTCGGCATACTTCCCCCTTCCCGGGATGCCTGGATTGCCATAGGAAGTCCGCGGAATGTCTCCATATCCGGAACCTCAAATGTGATCTCACGAAGTTTCGTGAAATCAAGACGGTCTCCATCCAGATAACGTCTGTGTGGATAGTACAGAGCGTACTGGATCGGAAGTCTCATATCCGGAGTTCCAAGCTGTGCCATGATCGCGCCGTCTTTAAATTCCACCATGGAATGAATGATACTTTGTGGCTGTACCACCACCTGAATATGATCCAGGTCCATGTCAAACAGCCACTTGGCCTCCATAACTTCCAGACCTTTGTTTACCAGGGTCGCGGAATCTACGGTGATCTTCCGTCCCATTACCCAGTTTGGATGTTTCAGAGTATCTGCAACCGTGACATTTCGAAGCTCTTCTGTAGTACGTCCGCGGAATGGTCCGCCGGATGCCGTGATCAGAAGTTTATGGATCTCTTTGTTTTCTTCTCCATGGATAGCCTGGAAAATGGCGCTGTGTTCACTGTCAACCGGAAGGATGGATACGCCGTATTCCTTTGCCATTGGCATGATCAGATGACCGGCTGTGACAAGGGTCTCTTTATTCGCCAGGGCGATGTCCTTTCCCGCACGGATTCCTTCCATGGTAGGACGGATCCCGATCATTCCCACGATCGCAGTGACAAGAATATCGGATTCCGGCATGGACGCAAGTTCCAGAAGTCCTTCCATTCCGCTGACTACCTTTGTGTCCGTATCCGCAATACGTGTTTTCAGGTCCCGGGCTGCCTTTTCATCCCAGACTGCAGCCAGAAGCGGATGAAACTCCCGGATCTGTTCTTCCAGTTTCTCCACACTTTTTCCCGCACTGACCGCAACAACACGAAGATCTTCGTTTTTTCTTGCCACATCCAGTGTTTGAGTTCCGATGGAACCGGTAGAACCTAAGATTGCAATATTCTTCATTTCAATATCTCCTAAATTCCAAGAATCGTTTTTGCAAGATAGTAAATAACAGGAGCTGTGATAATCACGCTGTCAAAACGGTCCAGGATTCCTCCGTGGCCCGGGATCAGCTTACCATAGTCCTTAATGTTCTGATTTCTCTTGATCGCAGATGCTGCCAGATCACCTACCATGGAGATCAGGGCTCCAACTGCACAAATCAGGGCATACTCCGCCATTTTTCCCTGTGTGGCCGCTGCATAGATCACTCCAAGAAGTGCCGCTCCCACAACGCCGCCTACAGCTCCCTCGATGGATTTCTTCGGGCTTAAAACCGGCGCCATCTTATGTTTGCCGATGAGCATTCCCACACAGTAAGCGCAGGTATCACAGCCCCAGGAGCATAAGAAGATCAGCCATACCAGGAATTTTCCGTCCGGGAGGCTTCTGGTAAGATAGATAAAGGAAAGCATCACCGCAACATATATCACTCCGAAAAATGCTGCCATCACTTGTTCCGCACGGTATTTCGGATAACCGAATACATAGACAAACAGAATCAGGATCATACTGATGATGATCGCCATTGTTCCATAACTTCCAAAATCAAATTTCATGGCAATATAATAAAGCACTGCTCCAAGATATCCCACAAGTTCCAGCACAGTAATGTGCTCATCACTTACCTTCATTACCTTGTAAAGCTCTCTCATTCCGATCAGTGAAACAACCAGAAGTGTAAAAAACAGGATCCAGCTGCCGGAAATAATGGTTGCCAGGGCAATGATGACAAGGATGATACCACTTATCAGTCTTGTCTTAAACATGATCTACTCCTCCTTGACGCCACCGTAACGTCTGTCTCTCTGATTATATTTCTCGATGGCTTTGATCAGCTCTTCTTTATTGAAATCCGGCCACGCAACCGGGGTAAAATAAAATTCGGAATAAGCCAGCTGCCAGAGCAGGAAATTGGAAAGGCGCTGTTCTCCGCTTGTGCGGATCATCAGATCCGGATCCGGTACACCGGCAGTGTCCAGATAGCTCTCAATGGTATCCTCTGTAATGTTGTCCGGCTCAACTTTTCCGTCTTTTACATCCTGTGCCATCTTCTGCATTCCACGGCGGATCTCATCACGGCTTCCGTAATTTAATGCCAGCTGAAAATAAATACCGTCAAAATCTTTGGAATATTCCTCCAGTTCCCGGACACTCTTCTGAATATCCGGTGCAAAAGCAGTAATATCCCCGATGACTTTCATCCGCATATTATTTTTCTTGGAAATTTTAATACATTTCTTAAGATAACTGCGGAACAGTTTCATCAGTGCTTCCACTTCTTCTCTGGAGCGTTTCCAGTTTTCTGTGGAAAAAGCGTAAACCGTAAGATATTTCACCCCAAGGTCTTTGATATCATAACAAATGTTTTCAAGATTGGCGCATCCCTTTACATGTCCGTAGGTTCTCGGCATTCCTCGTTCCTTTGCCCACCTTCCGTTTCCATCCAGAATGATCGCTATATGATTTGGTACGTTCATAAATCTCCTCCATACAGAAAGAGAGCTTCTTCAAAGAAGCCCTCTTTATCCTCGTATCTCTTACAATTATACAGTCAGAATCTCTTTAGACTTGTTCTCGATCGCCTTGTCAACTTCCTTGATGTACTTATCTGTAAGTTTCTGGATCTGATCCTCAAGCTCTTTGATCTCATCCTCAGAAACATCCTGTTTTGCAAGTTTCTTAAATGCATCGTTGGCATCACGACGGATATTTCTTACTGCAACCTTGGCACCTTCGCCTTTTTTCTTAACGTCTTTTACCAGCTCTTTACGACGTTCCTCGGTAAGCTCCGGGAAAACAAGACGGATCATTTTTCCATCGTTGCTCGGGTTTAAACCAAGATCAGAGCAGAGAATTGCTTTCTCGATAGCTTTGATCATGCTGGACTCCCATGGCTGGATCTGAATCATACGTGCCTCCGGAACAGAAATGTTTGCCACCTGCTGAATCGGAGTTGGTGCTCCATAATAATCTACGGTAAGTTTGTCAAGAATATGCGGGTTTGCACGGCCGGCTCTGATTGTTGTCAGCTCACTCTCCAAAGCATTCAGTGTTTTTCCCATTTTTGTTTCGTATACCTGAATTCTCTCATCCATTTCACATATCTCCCTGTATGGTTATTTTTTTATTATTCCCTTCTGATTACACAGTTACCTTTGTTCCGGAGAACTTACCGTGTACCGTGTTGACGATGCTGTCTTTTTCATCAAGACCGAATACCAGCATCGGCATCTTCTGCTCCATGCACATGATGGAAGCGGTGAGGTCCATAGCTGCCAGTTTCTTGGCAACCACTTCATCAATGGAAATCTCATCATACTTCTTGGCATCCGGATTTACCTTCGGATCGCTGTCATAGATTCCGTCAACAGCTTTGGCAAGAAGAATGGCATCTGCGCCAATCTCAACAGCACGAAGTACTGTAGCTGTATCTGTGGAAAAATATGGATGACCGGTACCACCTGCAAAGAATACAACTTTTCCTTCTGCGAAGCTCTCTTCTACAGCATCTTTAGAATAAAGAGTAGTAAATGCGCCACATACAAACGGGGTAAACACCTCTGTCTTAAGTCCCACATATCTGCAGATGTCAGATACATAGATACAGTTCATGATTGTAGCAAGCATACCGATCTGGTCAGCCTTACTTCTGTCCATTGCCCCGCTGGTACGTCCTCTCCAGAAGTTTCCTCCTCCGATTACGATACCAACCTGAAGTCCCTCATCCACGATAGTCTTGATCTGTTTGGCAACTTCTGTAACGGTTGCTTCGTCAAAACCTCTCTTCTGCTCTCCTGCAAGAGCCTCTCCGCTTAATTTCAGTAACACTCTTTTCATATGTTTATTCTCCTTTACCATACGCCGGACACAACTTCATTGCCATCATCGTCAAAAGTTGTGGAAACCGTAAACGTATCATAATAATAATAACCTGTCTTACCGGACTCCGGTTCGTCCTCATAGTCACTGCCATTCGGACTGCCGCATGCATTTACAAGATCTGTCATGGACTGGCCAATATATCCTGTTGCCACAGATGCCGGATCTTCGTCACTGGATGGTGCTTCTGTAGGATCCGGATCATCCGAAGAATCTGAAGACGGAGCAGATGGTGAATCCGTGCTGCTGGAATCACTGCTGTCAGTATTATCCCTGCTGCTATCTGCTGAAGAAGATGTGGAATCTGTACTGCTGGAATCTGTACCGTCTGTGGAATCTGTACTACTGTCACTGGAGTCGCTCTCTTCACTGTCATCTTCAATGCCAAGTCTCGCCTTCACATCCTTCAGTGTGGAAACTTCCTTGGTGCTTCCACTTGCCAGATATGTAGCATATGGGATTCCATCTTCGCCTTCGCCATCCATGCAGAAGCTTAGCTGAGAAATTGTCAGAAGCGGCAGTTTACGGAAAAAGCATTCATTCTGCTCCTCGTCAGAAAACGTAATTCTCACATCAAAACTTGTTACTGCGTTACCGTCATCATCTTTCTGGCTCTTTTCCATATAATAAACAGCTTTATCCTTGTCGGCCAGTGTAAACTTACCGTTTACAAGATCACTGCCCCATGTCTCATCGCTGTCATCTCCGTCATCTCTGGTAGGACGGACATAAATCGCGGAAATTGCAGAGCCCATTTTATTTGTAAACACAATACTTGTGGTTGTCTCACTCTTGGTTCCCATCACATTCTTGATGTTTGCTGTATCATCTGTAGATGTCTGCATTTCTACCACATCTGTCTTCGCTGCTTCTGTCACAGTCGGTGTCACAGTTGCTTCCACTTTCTGTTCAGGTGCCACGGAATTCTTCTTCCCACATCCGGCAGCAAGCATACTTGCCGCAAGAATTCCTGCAAGAATCAAATAACGTTTTTTCATTATATCTCCTCCATATAAAATGGTTCAATTTGCTGTCAGCTTACCTCTTTCTATTATTACAGAGTATCACTTTCTTGTCAACCTGACCGGTTTGAATTTCACAGAATCTTTAGATTTTTCAGACTATGTCAAAAATTAAAACATCTGAGGTCAAAAGCCGTTTTCTCTTCTTTTTTTCCGCATGTCACGGCGCATTTTCGCCGCTTCATTCCGGGCTTTTTCTGCTTCTGTGGTAATGATCAGTTCCGGTACCTGGATCGGTTTCTGGTCTTTATCTACGGCCACCATCACAAAGAACGCCCGATTTACAGTCCGGCGTATACCATCCGGCTGTTCCACATACGTATCAATCTCAACTTCCATGGAAGTTCTTCCCACATAAGTTACATATCCTTTAAGTACTACGATCTCTCCCTCATAAATCGCATGTTTGAACTGGAGGTTGTCCACTGCCGCAGTTACCACACGATAGGTTTCCGCATGGCGCATGGCCACCACACCGGCAACCTCATCCAGCCACTGCATCAGCGCTCCGCCAAAAAGCCTTCCGCCCCCGTTCAGATGCTGCTGCATGATCAGATGAACCTGTTCTGTCATGGACGCTTCCACCGTTTTTTTACGTCTTTCCTGTACCTCTGCCATTTTTCATTCCCCGCTTTTTATCATATTTTTTTCAGCAGAAACCGGCTGATTAATAAAGATTTTTTACCTTGAAGTCTCTCTCTGCTTCTCTTCTCTGATCCTTCTTGGCAATATCCTGACGCTTGTCGTAAAGCTTCTTACCTCGTGCCATGCCGATCTCTATTTTTACCAGGCTGTCCTTGAAATAAACCTTCAGAGGTACCAGGGTCAGTCCTTTTTCCTTTAATTTGGCTTCGATCTTGTTGATCTCGTAACGGTGCAGAAGCAGCTTCCGCACACGAAGAGGATCTTTGTTAAAAATATTTCCTTTTTCATAAGGAGTGATATGCATTCCATATACATAAACCTCCCCGTTTTCCACCCGGACAAAGGCCTCCTTGATGCTGCATTTGCCGGAACGTAAGGATTTTACCTCGGTTCCTGCCAGTGCAATGCCGGCCTCATAAGTGTCCTCGATAAAATAGTCATGAAAAGCTTTTTTATTATTTGCGATCAGTTTCATTCCTGTTTTTTTTGCCATTTCGCGCTCCCTCAGTCTTCTTCATCCAGAACAAAATCCACGGTTTTCAGCATTTTATCCGCATCTGCCACACGGACACGGACTTTCTGCCCAAGACGGAAGATCCTTCCTGTCATGTCTCCCCGCAGTTCATATGCATCCTGGTCAAATACATAATAGTCGTCTCGTAATGTATTGATATGGATCAGTCCTTCCACAGTATTTGGAAGTTCCACATAAAGTCCCCAGCCTGTAACGCCGGATATGATCCCCTCATACTCCTCGCCCAGATGATAGGACATATACTCTGCTTTCTTCAGCTTGTCAGATTCTCTTTCCGCCTCATCTGCACGCCGTTCGCACACACTGGACTGGCGTGCCACTTCATCCAGGATCTCCTTATAATGCTCCGTACGTCCTTCTCTTACCAGTCTGCCTCTCAGACGGTCATGGATGATCCTGTGGATCTGAAGATCCGGATATCTCCGGATCGGAGAAGTAAAGTGACAGTAATACTTCGCCGCAAGACCGAAATGTCCGCTGCATTCGGTGGTATATTTTGCCTGTTTCATGGTACGCAATGTCAGGCGGCTGATCTGCGCCTCATTTGGCATTCCCTCAATGCTTTCCAGAATCTCCTGGATCTCACCTGGTGTGATCTCCTGCCCGGATTTCCGGATGTTAACGCCCTCATTATGAAGGAGCATCAGAAGACTTTCGATCTTTTCCGGATCCGGATTCTCATGGGTTCTGTATACAAACGGATAATCTCCGGTACAGTATTCCTGTGCCACGGTTTCATTGGCAAGAAGCATAAAATCCTCAATGATCCTGGTTGCCACATTGGCCTCGTAAGGCTGTACGTCAATAGCTTTTCCTGCTGCGTTGAGTATGATCTTGCTTTCCGGAAAATCAAAATCAATGGAACCTCTTGTATGGCGGCGGCTGCGTAAGATCCCGGAAAGTTCTTTCATCAGGAAAAACATGGGAATCAGGGATTCATAACGTTTCTTTGCCGCATCATCGGTATCTTCCAGAATATTTTTTACATCGGTGTAGCACATACGCTCATCTACGCGGATCACTGTTTCCGCGATCTTATGGGAAATTACCTTACCTTTTTCATTGACATCCATCAGGCAACTTAAAGTAAGACGATCCTGTCCCTGGTTCAGAGAACAGATCCCATTGGAAAGCCGTTCCGGAAGCATGGGGATCACGCGGTCCGCAAGATAAACCGAGGTTCCTCTCTTCAGTGCTTCCCTGTCAAGGGCACTGCCACCCTGGACATAATTGCTGACGTCTGCAATGTGTACCCCAAGATGATAGATCCTGTCTTCTTTTGTAAGTGAAATGGCATCATCCAGATCCTTTGCATCCTCGCCGTCAATGGTAACTGTGACAAGATCCCGAAGATCCAGTCTTCCGTCCATATCTGCTTCCTGCACATGATCCGGCACACGGTCTGCCTGACGGAGTACCTTATCTGGAAATACACTCGGAATGTTAAAACTCTTCACAATGGCAAGGATATCTGTTCCTGGTGAACGTAAATTTCCCAACACTTCTGTGATCTTTCCTTCCGGCTTCCGGTTTCTGGAACCATAGTCCACAATTTCCGCAACTACCTTATCTCCATCTTTGGCTCCCATGGAATTTTTCCTGGAAATAAAGATATCTTTGGAAAATTTGGGGTTATCGCTGATCACAAAACCGTAATCCCGGCTGCTCTGGTAGGTTCCCACGATGGAAGGCATTCCTCTCTCCAGAACCTTCAGGACAACACCCTCCGGGCGCTTGCCCTCTTTATGTCCGTTTCGTACAAGAATCTGTACTTTATCCTGATGCATGGCACTTCCCGTGTCACTTTCCGGAATAAAAATATCCTGTTCCTGGTCTTCCACTTCCACAAAGCCAAAGCCCTTGTAATGGCCAATGAACGTTCCTTCCATAATAGTTCCGTCCTTCTCGGAAAAATGGCGTTCCTCATGCTCGTGTTCCTTATGTTCTCTTCCCTTACGGCCACGCTCCTGCTTTTCTGCCTTCAGAGCATCTTTTTTCTTCCGTCTGTCTCTGCGCTTGCCGGAAACCTTGCTGTATCTTCCTTTATTATCCACTTCCGCCTTTCCCTGGGCACAAAGCTCGTCCAGCACATCAAAAAGCTCTTTTTTCTCACTCTTATCCAGCTGGAGGAGAGATGCCATCTCCCGCAGTCGCATAGGTTTATACAGCGGATCTCCCAGAAGCTCCATTATAAACTTTTTTCTTTTTTCAAAATTTTTCGATCTTTTCACAATTTCTCCTGTTTCTATTTCATTTTTACCCTGTTATCATTCCAGAGGAAGTCTCACCCGTGACCCTGTATCAACGCAAAAACACTCCTGCTGATTAACAAAAGAAGTCTCCATCCGAGGTTCTTCTGCATGCTAACGCAGCAAGAGTGTTCCCAACTTCTGTTCTGCTCCCGGCAGATCAGATAATGTTCAGTACGATTGACAGTACAAAGAAAATAACTCCCATGATAATGGTACCTCTTACGAGACCACCTTCCATGGAACGGCCCTTATTCTTACCCCAGTAAGTATCAGCTACTCCGGCGATAGAGCCAAGACCCTGCTGCTTGCCCTCCTGCATCAGTACGACAACAGTCAGAGCGATACAATCTATTGCATAAATTACAGTCAGAATAATCTTCAAAATGTTCACGCGGTTACACCTCCTAATCAACTAGAGGTTATTTTACCATAGCTAAACCGGGATTTCAACCATTTTCCGTTTATTTTATGCAGGGCTTTTTCTGAGATTTTTTTGCAAAAGGATCGTTATATCTTCCAAGGGTTCCAAGCTGTTCATGGATTCGCAGAAGCTGATTATATTTGGCATTCCGGTCCGAACGGCAGGGTGCACCTGTTTTGATCTGTCCGGAACCACAGGCTACCGCCAGATCTGCGATAAAGGAATCCTCGGTCTCGCCGGACCTGTGAGAAATTACCGCACGGTATCCCGCATGCTGGGCCATCTCCACTGCATCCAGAGTTTCCGTAAGGGTTCCGATCTGGTTTACCTTGATAAGAATGGCATTGGCGACTTCAAGTTGGATACCGCAGCGCAGACGTTTGATATTGGTAACAAACAGATCGTCTCCCACAAGCTGAACCTTTTTTCCCAGATGTTCCGTCAGATATTTCCAGCCTTCCCAGTCATCCTCCCAGAGACCATCTTCAATGGAAACAATAGGAAATTTTTCCACCAGTTTCTCGTAGTACTCTGTCATCTCCCTGGCATCCCGGTAGATCTTTTCCCCTTTCATGCGGCTTTCCCCTGGGAAAAAGTATACGCCTTTTTCCTCATCATAAAGTTCGCTGGAAGCTGCATCAATGGCAATGGAAATCTCCTCGCCAGGTTTGTATCCTGCTTTTTCTACTGCATGGACGATCAGCGTAAGCACTTCCTCTGAATCCGGAAGATCCGGGGCAAAGCCTCCTTCATCACCAACTGCTGTGGAAAGTCCTTTTTCCCGGAGAAGGAGCTTTAAGTGCTGGTAAACTTCCGCACACATACGGATACCTTTTTCCAGACACCCTGCCCCGGTTGGCATGATCATAAATTCCTGAAGATCTACGGTGTTGTCCGCATGCTTTCCCCCATTTAAAATATTCATCATCGGCACCGGAAGCTGCATGGTATGACAACCTCCAAGGTACTGATAAAGAGGAAGCCGGAGTGCACCGGCTGCAGCACGGGCCGTTGCCAGGGATACTGCCAGTGTGGCATTGGCTCCTGCACTGCTTTTGTTTTCCGTTCCGTCCGTTTCGATCAGAAGATGATCGATCCATGCCTGGTTCAGGGCATTTTCTCCGATGATGGCATCCGCCAGACGGGTATTGATGTTCTCCACCGCTTTTTTCACACTCTGGCCCAGATATTCCTCACGGTTTCCGTCCCGCAGCTCCACAGCCTCAAATTTCCCCGTGGATGCTCCGGACGGCACCATGGCTCTTCCCGTAAATCCGTTGATCCCTATGATTCCTTCTCCTACTGTTACTTCCGCTTCCACCGTAGGATTCCCCCTGGAATCCAGGACCTGTCTAGCGTGAACTTTTCGAACAGGCAGATAACGTAGCATAAGTTTTCCCTCCTTGAAAATAATAATACTGTTTATGATCTCCTGCGCTTTTTTGTTCTCTTCTTATGTTCATAAGGGTAGCTTGTCCGAAAAGGTTTTGGTCTATACGTATTCTCCGGTGTCAATATTATCTGAATATTTCAGATATTTTATTTTAGTTATTCTTCTCTTTTAATTTATTTTTATTATTTTTCAAATTTAGTGTTGACAATATCGTTTTTATCTGTTATAGTATAACCATCAAATAAAACAAACGGAAAACAAAAAAACAAATCAAAAAGGAGCGTGAACCCACCGAAAACATAACTTACTTCCCATAATCTAAGAAAGAGAGGTACAGTCCACCAGAAGATTTAAAGATTTCCCATCATAATTAAAACAAGGAGGTACGGACCACCGAGAACGTAAATTTTAATTCCGTATAAGTTTTAAATCTAAGAAATGAGAGGTATATTCCATTGGATAATGAAAATTGAAAGAGTCATCGGCAGAAGAAATGAATCGCTGATGACTCTTATTTTTTGCCTATTTTTGTCCTGTCTCTCCTGAATATCCTACTTTTTTACAGTCTGCATGACTACATATTTTTCTCTGGTTGACCATCCCATTTTTATAAAGATCATTCCATCACAAAACTTTTCCGCTAAATGTACATTTATGTTCTCATCCATCATATTTTGCTGAACATAGTCTCATTATCATCTATATTCATATCTTCCTCTGTACGTTCATAAGCATATTAATAACTCCATTTTCTCCGAGGTTCCCATGAAACAAAAACATATCTACCGCCTTATCTTTTTCTTTGTCATGGCTTTTGCTCTTGGCAGTCTTGTGGGAAAGATTTCTTCCCATTTTTCTTCCGGATCACGATCCGACCAGAATTCTATGGAAAACAGCCGGCCCTCTTCTGCTTCTCTGTCTTCTCAGAGTGAAAACTGGGGGCTTGGTTTTCAGGAGAAGGGCACACGGCCTACAGGAAATGCTTCCATAGAGGAACTGAAAAAATACAATGCCTGGTACGCAGATGATACTGATGAGAAAAAAATATATCTCACTTTCGACGCAGGCTATGATAATGGAAACACGCCTGCCATTCTGGACGCCTTACATAAACATCAGGTATATGCCACATTTTTTGTTGTGGGAACCCTGATCCGGGAAAAGCCGGAACTGATCCGGGAAATTGTGGATGCAGGCCATACCGTTGGCAACCACACCATGACTCACCCGGATATGTCCGGTATCTCCACAAAAGAAGCTTTTCAGAAACAGCTTGAAGATGTGGAGGCTCTTTATAAAGAAGCAACTGGAAAAGAAATGACAAAATTTTACCGTCCGCCACAGGGGATCTACAGCACGGAAAACCTCCAGATGGCAAAAGATCTGGAGTATCACACGTTTTTCTGGAGCCTGGCCTATGTGGACTGGTATCAGGATAAACAGCCCTCAAAAGAAGAAGCTTTCGAGAAATTACTGGGACGCATCCATCCGGGTGCTATTGTGCTGCTGCACAGCACTTCCTCTACAAACGCTTCCATCCTGGATGAACTGCTGACGAAATGGAAAGAGATGGGATATACTTTCGGAACGTTGGAAGAACTTGTGGAAGCCGCCTAAAAAAAATCTGCCCCGGAACTATATTCTCATACGTCCCGGAGCAGATTTTTCTGTGCTATTGATTTAGAAGGTGTTCTTCTTATTTAATTGTCTTATTTACTGAACTGCTTTGAATGCCTCATCAAGATCCTGGATAATATCATCGATATTCTCAGTTCCGATAGAAAGACGGATTGTGTTTGGTTTGATTCCCTGATCAAGAAGCTCTTCCTCTGTGCACTGGCTATGTGTTGTAGTAGCCGGATGGATAACAAGGGATTTCACATCTGCAACGTTTGCAAGAAGTGAGAACAGCTCAAGGTTATCAATGAAATCCTTTGCCTTCTGTGCATCTCCCTTGATCTCAAATGTAAAGATGGAACCGCCGCCGTTAGGGAAATATTTCTTGTAAAGCTCCTGCTGGCTTGGATCTGTGGATACAGACGGATGATGAACCTTCTCTACCTGCGGATGATCATTCAGATACTGTACAACCTTCAGTGCGTTCTCAACATGACGCTCTACACGGAGAGACAGTGTCTCAAGTCCCTGAAGGAAGATGAATGAGCTTACTGGAGAAATGGTTGCTCCTGTGTCACGAAGAAGGATCGCACGGATCTTTGTAACAAATGCAGCCGGTCCGCATGCTTTTGTGAAGCTTACGCCATGATAGCTTGGATTTGGCTCTGTAAGAGATGCAAATTTGCCGGATGCCTCCCAGTCAAACTTACCACTCTCTACGATCACACCACCGATAGTAGTTCCGTGGCCACCGATGAATTTTGTTGCGGAATGAACAACGATATCTGCGCCGTACTCAATTGGTCTTACGAGGTATGGTGTTGCAAATGTATTATCTACAACAAGCGGAATTTTATGTTTGTGAGCAATTTTTGTAAGAGCCTCAATATCTACAACATCAGAATTTGGGTTTCCAAGAGTCTCAATATAAACAGCTTTTGTGTTCTCCTGGATCGCATTCTCCACTTCCTCGAGATTGAATACATCAACAAATGTTGTTGTGATTCCGTATGCCGGAAGCGTATGCTCCAGAAGGTTTGTTGTACCGCCGTAAATATTTTTGGCTGCTACAATGTGATCTCCCTGCTGTGCAAGGTTCTCGATCGTGTATGTGATAGCTGCTGCACCGGATGCTACTGCAAGTGCTGCGGAGCCACCCTCAAGTGCTGCGATCCTCTTCTCGAATACGTCCTCTGTCGGGTTTGTAAGACGTCCGTAAATGTTACCGGCATCTGCAAGTCCGAAACGTGCTGCTGCATGATCGCAGTTGCGGAATACATAGGAAGATGTCTGGTAGATTGGTACTGCTCTTGCATCTGTAACCGGATCCGGCTGTTCCTGTCC
>ERZ827156.582-NODE-582-length-51556-cov-31.722161_pt1 | contig 51556 bp, 51 predicted proteins | sample MGYA00519919_ERZ827156 | MGnify/ENA primary metagenome ERZ827156 (study PRJEB31778, sample SAMEA3449269) | human gut metagenome | biome: human gut; feature: human-associated habitat; material: faeces | place: United Kingdom | collected 2010/2012 ... | reverse complement strand
CGGGTGGCCCATTTTTCAATGAGCGACCGGCCCACTTTTCAATGAGTATTTACACGCATGACCGAGCATCTTGGAAATACTCTCGATAGGGACATGGTTGCTCAGCGACAGCGATGCGAAGGTGTGGCGCGCCAGATGGGTTGTAAGATGCTTCTCCACTCTTGCAAGATCTGCTATCTCCTTGAGATATGCGTTCATCTTCTGGTTGGTGATGACCGGTAGCACCACATCTTTTTGGATAACAGTCGGATGTCCGGCATATTTCTCCGCAATCTTCCGGGGAACGGCCAGCATAGGGATAATGCTCATTTCGCCTGTTTTCTCACGGGCTTTGCGTATCCATGCGTTGCCCTCTGCATCGGTGGTTATGTCGGGACGCTTGAGCGACTTGATGTCGCAGAACGCCAGACCTGTGAAACAGCAGAACACGAAGGTGTCGCGCACTACCTCAAGTCGAGGCAAGTCTTTCAGGTCAAGCTCCATGACAGCCTTCAGTTCAGCCTCGTTCAGATGCTGACGCTCCGTGTGGGTTCGCTGGTATTTCTTGCCGATAAACGGGTCATGGGATATCCACTTGTGGGCGAGGGCATACTGCATGACATTCTTGACACAGCGCACATAGCGCACGGCGGCGTTGTTGGCACATCCTTTTCTCATGCGCAGAAAATGCTCGAAGTCGTCTATCGTGCCGGAGGTCACATCCCCGATGGGAATATCCTCCACGTTCTGCGTCAGCTTCAGGAATTCGGCGAGGTAATCCACACAACGTGTCCATCGCTGGTAGGTGGCTTTGACAATATCGCCACGGTCAAGTTCCTCCTTTCGCTTTTCGTTTGCCTCGCGGAACACGTCGCAGAGCATCTTGGGTTTCTCCACAGTGCCGAGGAAATGGTCACGAAGAATTTTCGGGTTGACCATCTTCCCCTCACGCACGAGCATATTGTGGATTTCGAGAAAACGGGCCTTGACAACCTCGATATACTTGTTCAGTTCAAGGTCACGGCGCGAGCGCCCTTTCGACATGGCACGCTTCTGATCCCAGTTCTCCGGGGCGACGCTGCGACCGAGGTTCATTTCCGAGATTTGACCGCTTACGGTAATGCGGACAAAAATCGGATACTCTCCGTTGCGGAGGGCCCGCGCCTTCCTTGCGATGAACGAGAGAGTGAAATACGAATCATGTAACATAATTTGAAATTGTGGTTTAATGGTTACATAAATATAATCATTTTCGCCCAATTTCACAACAGGCAAGAACCCTAAAATCAGTGTCGTATGGCAAATTCAGTGAACAACTCCGTGAACAGGCGGCTGTGTTCATAAATCTGTTCACGGTTATTTTTCGTCAACTTCATCATATTTCATCGTTCTGCCGCCTTGTTCACGAATGGCGGCGTTCCAGATTCCTGCGATACCGGCGTAAAAGAGTTAAAAATGCGGCTGAATCACACATTACATAGTTAAAAATCTAAATTGATGTTAAAATTCGGCTGAAATCAACTCAAAATAACCGAAAAGTGGGGTTTTGAACCTTGCGGAGCGTATGCCGCCCCCACTTTCAGGTTGACAAATCGCAGAAAAATACAGAAGATTAAGAAGTTACGATTGGAAGGGCTGCCATCGTGAACAAACTGTTCACGATTCCGGCTGTTCACGAATTGCACACCTCTTAACCCTACAATATGCTTTATTCTGCCGGATAGGGGTATTACAAAAATCGCTGAAACTGTCTTAGTTTCAGCGATTTGCTTGATTTTGCCGTTTGGCTTTGTGACCCCGGAGAGATTTACCCGAAACGGGGTCAACTATATTGTCTGTCAATACTTTAGATTTCTTGAAAATCATGGATGTTCCCTTTTTGCACACCCGGACATTTCAATGTTCTTCGTATATCTACAACGCAAAAGTAACTATAATAGTCTGATTTCAGGCCGTTTTCAGTGTTAAAAATTCTATACATCCGAGAGTGATATTTATCGGGTCATGCTGTGCATTGATGAATACGAAAACATAAAAGTCCCTAACCAGACTTCTATCATCAGTACATTGTTATTGATATTCACAACAAGTTGTCTCCCTTTTTCTGACTTATAGACTCTCTTTTTTGAGGATTCTATTGATTGTGACAGCGACTGTGTCATTAAGGAAGAGAGAGGTTTCCTTATCATCCTTTACATAGATATGAAACTCTCCCAGTAGAGTGTCAAGTGCCAGTTTACGAAGTTGCTTCAGGTCACCGTCAACCGGAATCTGTCTATGCGCCTCCCAATACTCAGTAACGGCATGGCTCATATATTCCCGAAGAACATTCCTCATGCTTTTCGAGAGTTTTCCCAGTCGCTGTCTTGGAACAAACTCCGTTTCGCCGGGTATGACTGGACAATCATTGACGGTATCATATTGGGGGCCATATTGAAGGTAGTCCTCAAAAATGCCATGATTGAATTTCACGTCTGCATACTCGGTTGGAACAGTTCCTTTATTCTTTCCCTTCTTTGCCATATCTCTATTTAATAATCATAATGACAGGAATCCTCCGACTTGTAAAATATTCACGCGAAACCCCTATCTCTATATCGGTTATTGAATATCCTTGACAAATACCCAGTGCCCGGTTTTGGGATGACCAAGCCATGCAATATTCCACTCTTTAAGCCGTCGTTTGATGGTGCTTTCCGAACATCCGGCTATACTTGCCAACTCGGAACGGCTGATTTCATTGTTTTTTTTGATAGCCTTGATGATGACTGTCTTTAGAGGGTCATGTTCTTCGTTTAAAGGGGCAGGCTGACCCTCTAAATTGATTTGAGGGTCTTTTTGCGGGTCAATTTGTATTCTTTGCGGGTCATTTTGAACGTCATTTCCGTTAGTGTGACGTTCATAATACAAGGCTTTACCTTTCAAAGTCAATCCGTATCTTTGGTTTGGAGCATTCGGGCTGTCGGGATTTTCAAGAGCTACCAGTCCACAATTTATAGCTGGCCTAATATAATTTCTTATAAAGGAACTCTTTGAGTATAAGCCGATTGTTTCACATAATGTGTTCGCTGTAAACCAATCTTCTCCAATAGATTGAATGAGAATGCTGATTGACCTACTTATCGGTATATTGTTCAATAATCTTGAACTGTGTCCTACTGTGCCCACACTGTGTCCAACTGTGTCCTTACTTACTCCTACTGTGTCCTTGGAACGCATAAAAGTAATTTTGACAACAGTACCGTCACAATAGAATTCAGGAGCAGGCAATCCAGCACCTTCACATTGTCTTGCCATCATTGACAATCCACGCCCCCAATGTTCGATGAGGCCGGCAAGATACATGACATTGGCAATTACCGGATTCGGAGGCATTGAGGTATTTTTACGATCTTCTTCCTCCTTACGCATCAGAGTGTTTGGCGAGATTCTGACCGGGAAGCGACCCGCATTCTCAATTACTATACAGTCATCGTAAATCGCAATACCCACAGTGGCAATCTCATATCCCCATTGCATATGACAGTATGCATTGACAACAGCCTCACGCAAAGCATCATACGGAATCTCAAGATTGTCCTCTCTGTAAAGGCGATTATGTGTCGTACCCGAAAGGTTGAGATGTTTGAAGAAGAAAGCCATAGCCGCATCCACCAACTCAAAGATATTACCTTCATGTTGTTGGTTGTCGATGAAATATTGCTTGCTGGCTCCTTTGAATCGCGCAAGGCGTAACCTGCATTGTGGATAATCAGAAAAAACTTTCCCGAACAATACAGCCGCTGAATTGCACACAGCTCCGTCTTTAGTCAGATTAAGTCGTGACAAAGCGATGGGCGCAGTATCATTAAGGGCATCGTTTGATAGTCGGCCTCGCCTTACTGCGTTTTGGATTACATTGTGTATGAGCTGTTCATCAAGATTATCAATGGTCAGATTATGATTCACTTCATTCTCCCATTTGTATTTCAATCCGTGCTGAAGCTCATGAAGCCGGATGAATTTCTCGCGGGGCATGACACTTGTAACGCTGTCATGTCTGCGATATGGTTTGCCGTCCCACATATAAGGCTTATCAGTCTCCAATCCATCTGTCCGGAATACTATGACATACTTGTCGGAATTGTCAACCGGCACATATATCGGTTGAATGTCAACCGCCGGATCGAATTTATTGATTGCCTCCCCGATTTCACGGGTGGTCTTGTCGCCGATTTCCTGTCCGATGATTTTGCCTTTGTTCGATACCCCGAACACAACGACACCTCCGGAGCCGTTGAACATACCGCATAATGTCTCCATACCACGGTTAAGCTGTCCGGTGGTTTCCTTAAATTCGACATCAACACCTTCATGGTTTTCAGCCAAATGCTCTATGTAGTCTAAATCAATCGTCATAAATTCAGTGGGATTGCATATGCAAAGTTACAAAAATATATTGAGATTCAGGCACCTTATAGTTCACGCACTGCGTAAATGAGCATTTAAGAATGATTGTAATATATGATTGTCCGTTTTCCATTCCGAATTTACTGCAAATTTACAGGATTTATGGAATACAAACGTAAATCAGATTAGAGAACAAAACTCTCATCTCAATAGGGAAGCACTGCGAAAACTGCGAGAGGCGTGGCGGCTCACAGTGTTGTCGTCGGCTATGCCGTCAGAGTGTGTCGGCGAAGCAGGCTTCACTGACACCCTCCGACCGCACGCCGACTATGGGAGCCGGCTGAACACCGACTGCCTCATACGCCTTGTGAGATTGCGACAGGGATGTCGCACACACAAGACTTCTAATCGACAGCCCGTGTTCTTAACGCCTGCTCTTTGATAAGGAATTTGAGCCGCCGCGCCACTCTCCGTTTGTTACGGCCCACGGCGGCAAAGAACGTGTCGCTTACGATCCCTCCATAAATTCCGGGGTCGTCCCCGTCACATACATTGCCTTATCCGGGGCTGTCATAGCGGTTTCTAATGAAAGTATAGACATTATCATTGGTGAGAAATTATGACATACAGTAGTTTTCAGAAATGTTTATGGGCATTGCTTTTTCTTACGGATAGCATTTTCTGTATGTCTGTCGTTCAGTGTCACCTCATGGGGCGATGCCAGCTCTATGTTTCGTGCGGATTATAATCATAGTTCAAAGTCTGTTCGCTCGGAATTGATGAACACGCCGGGACGGGGTATTCTTTTGCATTCGCCTGAAAAAATCTCCACAGCTCCTGTTGGTCGGTAGTATTTTTTCCGGCAAGTGCAGAACACCCCTTTTCTCCCGTCGTGCAAGTGTGTCAACGAGCGAACAAACTTCAAACAGCGATTATACGCATTAAAAAAATATCGCTTTATGACACTGAACGACAGACATATCAAAAATACGAGCTTCACTCCTTCTCCAGCTCATACCGCATTAAAAAAGGCGGCGAGAGTGATAGGGATAATAGCCGGTCTGATTGTCGGGGTGCTACTTTGGGCGATACTGAAACCGATATTCCGAGGCGTAGGCTGGATAATATCTATCCTCACCGCAATAGGGATAATCTATTGGATAACGACACTCTAAAACATTTACGACTATGGCAACGAAAAGACATTCAAAGACTTGGGAACAGCAAGCCAAATATTACGAGGTTGACAACATAGCCGAGTATATGGTGGAAACCTATCTCAACGGCAACATCTCAACATTCCGCGAGCTGTACCGGGAACTCAAACCTGCGGGGCGCAGACTTTTCATAAGCTGGCTTTTCCACACGGGACTCAACCGCACGGAGGTTGAAAAAATGATACTCGCAACACTTTAAACTCATACGACTATGGCAATGAACACAATGAAAGGAACACAAGCGTTCCAAGACACAATCGCCCAATACCTTATGGCAAGGGCTGAGAACGACCCTCTTGTAGCGGTAAGGCTGGCAAATCCCTCCAAGACTATGGAACAGTGTTGCGCCTATATCATCGGAGAAGTCAAGAAAAGTGGATGTTGCGGTTTTACCGACGATGAAATCTTCGGTTGGGCTATGCACTTTTGGGATGAACCCGAAATCGAGGTAAGCAATATAGCCACCAACTGCCAAGTGGTAGTGAACCATACGGTAGAACTCACCGAGGAAGAAAAGGAACAGGCACGGCAGGACGCCATCAATAAACTCCGTGACGAGGAAATGGCTAAAATGCGCCGACCCTCGCGCTCAAAAAAAGCCACCGAGAACAAACCCCAAGTTGAACAAGCGAGTCTATTCGACCTCTAAAACATTACGACTATGAAGCCGAGAACCAAATTTCATAAGGATATATTACGGCAGAGCCGTAAACTCCGCCCCGTGACAAAGGCACAGAAAGAATGGGCGATAAGCGAATGTTTTGAACATTTAGCCTTCCGTCTGCAAAGTGGCAAAACTACTTGCATGGACTGCGGTCACACATGGGAAACTGACGGGAACACCGATAAATGCGTATGCCCCGTATGTGGCAGAAAACTGACATTGAAAACGACCCGCAAGCAAAAAGAGAGCGGAAAGATGTATTTCAATGTGCTGGGTATGCACGGAGAATACCAGACCTTGCGGATGTTCGCCATATTCGCTGATATGTGCAAAGGCAGAAAAGCCGAATACACAATAAGGGAAATCGGTCAGTACTGGATTGCTCCAAACGGACAATGTGCCGTTATCGGATTAAGACGCTCAATGAGTTTTTATTACGATTGTTTTTCCTATTACTCCGGAATGGAGATACGGAGCAAGGACGATGTGTTTGCCGACATTGCAAGGGATTTCCCGATGTATCCCGACATGAAGATAATCCCCACTCTACACATAGATGTGGTGGGCAACAAATTCTTCAATATGTCACCTGCAAGGTGCATCAGCCGTTTTCTCTCACTGCCTCAGCTTGAAACGATTATGAAGAATGACGATGCAATGGTGTTCCGTTACTTTCTTAATAATCCTAACGAATGCCGGATTTGCTGGGCATCATATAAGATAGCCAAACGCCACCATTATGAGATAGCATCAATAGATATGTGGTGCGACTACATCAAAATGCTCAAGACCTGCAAGAAAGACCTGCGTAGCCCTCACTACATCTGCCCCGACGACCTGCACAAAGCCCACGACACCTATGTGAGAAAGGTAAGGGCGATTGAGGAACGCAAACGCAGGGAAGCCGATATAAGGCGCAAGGAGGAGCAGGCACTCAAAGAGCAGAAGGACAGGGAGAAATTCCTCAAACTCAAATCCAAATTCTTTGGACTTGTAATCTCTGACGGCGAGATAGAAGTAAAGGTTCTTGAAAGTGTGGAGGAATATATAGAGGAAGGCAAAGCGCAGAATATATGTGTCGGTACTTTAAGGTACTACGCCAAGAACAACACTCTTGTGCTGTCTGCAAGGATTGGTGGCAACCGCATTGAAACGGTAGAGGTGTCGCTTGATACATTTGAGGTGGTGCAGTGCCACGGAAAATATAACAAGGATACCGAGTACCACAAGCGCATCATCGACCTTGTGAACTCAAACGCCCGACTTATCAAGGAGAGAATGACCGCATAATGTTTAATCCGACTACCGCCTGAAATATGGCGGTAGTCACAACCCCAACCGATTATGAACGTGACATTTGAACACCCGACTATTGTCTTTGATGACAAGATAGCCGAATTAATCATAGAGTTTGTAAACCACATCCTCTATGCAGACAGCGAGGTGACGCTACGGCAGATAGTAGCCGACTTTGCCGACAAGTATGCCCTTGACCGATACTTCGTATATGGCTACGGCAAACACCATCTATGGGTTGCTCAACGTAAAATCACCGGCCCCGAAAAAGTCTTTAACTACCGCATACTGATTGTAGAATACTAAAACCACAATACTATGGCAACGAAACTTACCGCCAACGGAGTAAGCACAACCACCACTCCCGGCACTGAACAATACGAGGTGTTTTACACCGGCTACCGCACACGGCGAAAGAAACACTATCAATACGACTATCGCCACACTGATGGGGAATTGTTCTCCTGCGTGGCTGGAACACTCACAGAGTGCAGACAACGCCGTGATGAATGGCTCTCTAAACGAAATAAGTAATCATAGCAACAACATAGAAATGTAATAACCAAAATTGTTCCGACAAATTTGTCAGGAGCAATTTCAAAAAAATATTTTATGGAATATCAAGAAGTCATATCCGCAATAAAAGGAAATTCCGGAGTGTACGACATCATAACACCCCACGGCAAGGAGCGCAGAAGATTGTTTTTATCCCAAAATAATCTAATATGCGAGTTCGCACCCCATTCAAGAAAGCGTGGCTATTCTATTGATAGCGATATTATCGCTTGTTGGATAAGCCTAACCCCCCATATGCCCAACGAGACCAACATTGTGGCAAAATTCAAGCGTTATGCAGCACGAGCAACTTTCCCTTCGGCATTTGTCCGCAAGTGTCTCGCCGCCGATACCACTAAAAGCTGTTACGAGAACCGTTTGACTACCGGCACAGCCATTGACGGAGAAATTATATCCCTCAATGCCATAGAACGGTTTGACACCTATTCGGTAAGACAATTCCGCAAGGCACTCAAGGAGAGAAGAAACTATCATTCGGGCAGGTTTGAGTTTAGAGGCTATGACGGCTCTTTATGGATTGAAATTGCCGAGCAGGATGATAGCTACAATCGCAAAGGCGATGTGATGGCTGGTTTTAACAAAGAATACCGAGACTGCGGAAACGGATACTATTACAATCTGATAGATGATGAACACTTTATCGGCGCAGACATTGACTGAATGATTACCAGCCTCTATGATGTTATTAGATGGCTAATCAAGGAAATATATTTTGCCAAGTCGTAATATAGCAGGTGGAGCGACCTCGTGATGAAGTCGCTCCACTGATTTTTCGCTAAAAATTTCGGCCGCCACAGGCGGCATTGAGGGGCATCTCGTCCCGGAATTCACGGATTTTTCGTAATTTTGTGCTTGAAAAACTTATCAAATTCATAATAATACAGACCCTATGACAAAAGCAGATATAGTTAGCGAAATAGCTAAAACCACTGGCATTGATAAGGCTGCCGTTCTCTCCGTTGTGGAGCAGTTTATGACCGTAGTAAAAGATAGCCTCGCCCACGGCGAGAATATATATCTCCGTGGCTTCGGTTCATTCATCGTCAAACAGAGAGCTGAGAAAACTGCCCGTAACATCAGCAAGAATACCACACTTGTGATCCCGGCACACAACATACCGTCGTTCAAACCGGCCAATACATTCAAGGAGGAAGTCGCAAAATAACATGGCATATATAAATCATATCGGTCTATACGTCAAAGACATCGAAGCTTCAAAGCATTTCTTTGAGAAATATTTTGGGGCCAAAGCCGGTAATAAATATCATAATCCCCGCAAATCCTTCTCCAGTTACCTTCTTTCTTTCAATGGTGGTGCGACATTAGAAATAATGACGAGGCCAGATCTACATTCATTACCACAAAGGACAAACCATTACGGCTATGCCCACATTTCACTCTCTGTCGGAAGCCAAGAGAAGGTAAATGAAATAACCAAGTGCCTGATTGACGATGGGTACATTCATCTTGACGGGCCAAGGACAACCGGCGACGGTTATTATGAGAGTGCCATCGTTGATGCGGAAGGCAACGTAATAGAAATAACTGTATGATTATTATGGAATATAACGATAAGGAACACTATAATTATTTAGAAGATACAGAGAACGAAGAACACAGTTATAGCTGTGACAAACAAATACCGGAACTAATTGATGATGAATCTATAAATGAATTCATCAACAGTCTTGAAGACTGGGATTGATAAGTTCATACAATTACCGCGCTGATATTATTTATATAATATCAGCGCGGCATACATTATAGGGTATATAATACGGCGAACTCAGTCAGGCGGCGTTGGTGGAGTTGCTTGTGGAATTTGCCCTTATAGCGGCAGTGGGCGGTGTAGGCTTTGAAGATGTCACGGTTGCCGGATTTGAGTTTCTTCAGGACACTGCTCTTGTTGACTACGCCAGGCCCGCAGTTATAGGCGAGGCAGGCTAACAATATGGAATCCTTGCCGTACTGCGAATACAGGGCGCAGAACTTGCGGAGGTCTTTTCGCAACAGTGCATCTGCCTGTCTTTCGGTGAGCTGCACGCCACGGCGGTAAGGTTCTCCGGGTTGGACTTGGTGACCGTAGCCGACATAGGGCCAGTGCTTCGGCTTATGGAGCGTTTCAAACTTTTTGATTATCAGCACGGCACGCTCAAACGGAGGCAGCTCCATTATCGACCTTTTCTTTCTCTGCTCCGCTCCGAAAGCGCGAGGCGATGACGCGTTGGCGGCTGGCGTTGCCGCCACAAGGGTCAGCAACGCCACGAAGAACAACATCAGTTTCTTCATCATCGGATAACGGGTGTTATGGGGCCGACAATCGGGCCGATGATTTTGCCACCATCATCATCGCCGCTGTCCTTGCCGTTGAACTCGAAGGTCTGCTCCCACGGGGTCGAGCCGAAATTGTCTTCCACCACCACGAGAAATTTATGGGCGTCGGCACACTTGGCGGTATAGTTGAGCCGGAATGTTTTGCTTTCAAGAAGCACACGGTCGTTGTTGACCAGCACGGGGCCGTCAACGAGTTTGAGAGAGCCTTCGCCGTCATACTGGAAATAGCGGATTGTATAGAGGGTGTTGGTGTAGTTACCATCCGGCTTTATCTCAAAGCGCAGTTCCACGGTCTGCCCCTGCGTAATTTTGTCGCCGTATGGCATAACCTCCACCGTGAAGGGATAGGACTGCTGCACGTCGAGGTCGTCGGAACAGGAAGTCATGGAGATTACGATTGCAAAAAGAGCAATCCAGAACCCGAAGAACCGGGCGGGAGTGAGGCGAATATCGCCGATGCGTGAAAAGAAATTTGTAGTCATAATTTGAATTTGGGTTTAGTGATTTGTTTTTGAGTGAGCGACATCAGATAGTCGTTCAGATCCTTGTGGTCGGGATAGAGTGCGGATTTGTCGCTCACCCTGTCGCCGAACTCGCGGCGCAGTCTGGCGACTGCCGCACGCCCGGCGGTGTCGTTGTCAAGATAGCACAGTATCAGCGGGTATTCCCCAAGAGCCGGGATTGCCTTGCCGACATTAGCCACGGAGTTAAGCACAACACTGTCGTTGCCGTCGTTGTAGCCGAGGCGTTCAGCCGAAAGAAAGTCGATGAAGCCCTCAAACACGTTGCATCGGGGATTGCCGCCGGACATGCGGGTAATGTTCTTTGGCGGATAACTCCCCTTGAAGAACGGGTTGCGCAGCTCGTAGCCGTGTGCGTTGTTCTCAAAGCCGATGGCGTAATAGTGTTTGCCATGCAACTCATAGTTAACCTGCACGCAGTAGCGTTGAGCAATCTCTTTCGGTACGCCACGTTGTTCTAAATAGCGGAGCAACGCAGGCGATTCCAGCCGGGATATTGCCACATTTTCAAAAGTCGGCTCCTCTACAAAAGGCAACGGTTTGTAAGGCTCTGCCACGGGCATATTCATCTTTTCGGCGATATACCGTGCCTGCTCAACGAAATCGGTCTTGCCCGACATTACCCCGGCGAGCGTGAAGATGTCGCCGCCTTCGCCCGTACCGAAATCATACCATACACCCTTGCTTGGTCTTACATGAAACGACGGCTTACGCTCGTTGCGGTACGGGGCATAAAACCATAACCCTTTGCTGTCGCGCCCGGTCGGGTCGTAGCCGAGGCGGTGCAGGAAATCCACAAGGGATATTCCTTTGATAGCGTCTATATCCATAGGCTAAAAGCGCATTTTGCGTTTGGGCTTATGCTGCTCCTGCTTCGGCAGCTCCAACTTTTGTCCTTTTTCTTTGGACTTCTCCAACGCTGATAGTTGTCCGGTAATATAGCGGTTAAGCTCTGCCATATTGCATGAACCCGTCAACTCATAGGCAAGGTCATAGATTCCACCGTAGGCGCCAGACTTAGTATCACGCCATAGGTTTGTCTCGGTATTGATTACCATTGTCTGTTCACCCTTTGCGTCATAAGGAGCCTTGTAGATGCGGAGATTACCGTCTGCCGCTACGGGATGTTCCTGTCCGAGTGCCTTCATAAAGTCCGTCAGTCTGACATTCTTGATGTCAAGTTTGATTATGACAGGTTCAACGGGCCGGGAACTTCTTCCCAGAATCTCTTTACCGATTTCATAATCATTCATGCACCTCACGATAAATGCTTTCGAATCTTTATCAAGCGCCGGATTCATCATCAGTTTGGCGAGGTCTATTATGTTTCCTTTCTCGTCGGAGTCATAATCATGCCACTGATTTGTGGTGTGATATACCACAAAAATCGGTTCCGAATCATCCCGATATGGAGGATAGTAAACATTGAAATGTTCTGTTGATTTTACCGGTTTTTCTCCGAGAGCTGACAAAAACTCCCTCAACGGGATAGTCGGGATGTCATTATCTGTGTATCTCATAGGCTACTCAATTATGAATTTGACACCCATGCCATACTGCGTATGGAAATGCCCTGTTGAGTTGCCGAACACAAACCTTTCCTTCACATTGGCTGTAAGGGCGATTTTATCAGAGAGATAGAAATCGGCCTGCAAGGTCAGCGCACCGCCATAGATGAAGGCATTGCCGTTATGGAGCGTGGAGCCGTCGGACAGGGTGTGCTTGCCCCAGTTTACCGTTTCATATCCACCGAGAGCCGATACACCGCCATAGAGGTGGAAAGTCTGCGAATAGTCGCTGACAAGGTGGAGATTATAGCCCGCCTCCGCCGTGAACTGCGCCATAGGAATACGACCTTTTTCGGCGTATGGCTTATAGGTCTGGAGATACTCGCCTCCGAAACTCCATGTGTTCGCGCCTCCCTTGAACACCGAGTAATACACTCCGAATGAATATCCGCAGTCGCGGGAGTTGCCGGTATAGAAACCGTCTGCCATATCCGCCTTTATTTCCACGGCTGACATACCGGGGAGGCATCGCTGGGCCATTGCCTGCCCTGTGAAAAGGGCAAGCATGGCGGCGATTATCATCATCGCTTTTCTCATAGGTTACTGTATGCTTAATTCGTCGATTACGTTTGCACGCACAATATCCTCGTTTTCAACCACGAAGGACTGATGTCTGCCGCCTTCCTTTTCGGCGACCTCGATAACAAGCTGCTTGTCGTCTGGAATTGTGAATTTCTCCAGTGCAAACACAGTTCTTTCAGAGGATTTGCCATGCACCACCGTCACATAGTTCTGGGCGCGTAGAGGTTCCAATACCTGCTCCTGCATGGCAGTTCGCTTGATAACCTTCTTATCCACAACTTTGAACGATACAAAATCAATATCGAAAGGAATGTTGGAGGTGTTCTTCAGCTCCGTGTGGAAATACAGTAGTCCGTTGTTGGCATATATGGATTTCAAAAGGAACTGCACACCGAAACGCTTTGAGCCGATATGTTTGATTTCGCGCTTGTTCTGCTTGTGGATTGACTTCATAATCAGCTTGACAAGCATCGGCGACTCCTGCCCCAGACGCTCCAAGTATATCTCCTGTGCGTTGTTGGGACGGTTCACCGCTTCGCCGTCGTGGAGAAAGTCTGTCATCTCAATATTGAGCAACAGCGGCTCTTTGGCAAATTTCACGTTGAAGCTGTAATATGACCCATCTTCTGTTATGACCGACAGGTTTGTTTCCTGCTTGAACGACTTGAAGGCTGACTTTACACGCAGCACATTCTTCGCTCCATCGGCAAGTCCGGCGACGAGGTTTTCATTGCCCAAATCGACATAGGTGATCTCTGCCGGAAAGATGATGTGCGTGGTTTTCTCATAGCATACCTCCAATGCGTAAGGCGGTATCATGCGGTCGAAACCGACCTTGCGGGTAAGACCGCTGAACTTGTCGCCGTCGGTGTAGTTGGCGCCATAGACATTGAGGTCATGTTCGGCTACCTGTTCTGTGTCTGGCGACACGTTGTTATCGGTGCTTTTGACCGACTTTGTTCCGGCAAAAGCCGGGGTTGCCATTGATATGACGGCAACGAGGGAAAGAATAAATAATTTGAAATTCATCTGATTGTGGATTAAGTGGTAAATAATCATATATCTTCCGGCTGGTGGAGCATCACACGGTAGCCGGCCTTGAGGTGGACTTTCACGGTTCGCAGCTTCTTGTTGAGATACTGGCTGACACCGTTTATCAGCCCTCTCCCCACATCGGAGGCAATCTGCGCCCCGGTATTGGTGGAGATGTTGATTGAACTGCCCATGGTACTGCCCATGTTGGCACCGATTTCGTGCAGCGCGTCACTCTCCATAGAGTTGGGAATGTTGATACCTTCCTGACCGTCGGAGTCATAGACCTGCAACTCCACATCGTAGATGGAGCCGTCGCACTCGATAGAGGATATTTCGATTTCCAGCCTCTCGCCCTGCACTCTTGCGTAGCCGACGATTACGGTGTTACGGGGAATAAGGCGTGAGCCTACCCACATCGGTTCAGTAGTCCGCAACTTTACACTCTCGCCGTCGGTTACACTCTGATTGTTGGCGACAACTGCGGCGATTGTGTTTTTATTTACAATTCCGGATGATCCGACCGAGGTGTTGAAACTTCTACTTGACGAGGCAATGAGGGATGATACAACATTTCTGCTCACCTGCGTCACCGGCTGCACATCGCGCTTTCCTTTCTCATCGTCAGCAGATGCCGGAGGCGGATAATTGCCGCCGTTGCCGTTACCCATATATTGTGCCGCCAACTGGTAGGAGCGTTCAAGCATCTCCATCTGGTCCGGCTGCTGTTGCTGCTGCGCCATCGCATTTTGAGCTTCCAGCTCGTCTATCCGCGCCTGCAACTCGGCGACCTGTGCCGCCTCATTATTTTCCGGCACAAAGAAATCATCGAGCGAAGCCTGCACTTCCTTATACGCCTGCGCCGATGTTTCCACCGCCGTGGGCTGACGCACACCGCTGTCTTGGGTAGTCGTGGCGGTGAGGGTGTCGAGAACGGCCACCGTCTGCTGACGCGCCTCTTTCTCCTTGACGGCTTCGGCTGCCTCATATTCCGACATTTTGTCTTTTATGCCGTCGTTCTCTCCTTCGGGTATCTCGGTGTTGAAGGCGTCGCCCACGCGCTCGTCGCTCTTGTTGAGGCTGGTGTAAAGGATCCATAGTATCACTGCGCCGCACAGGACAGCCGCCGGGAACACTACTAAATATTTCATCATCTTCTGCCGTTCAGCCTGCGATTTGGGCTGGAAGAAACCGTTAATCCTCGCTTTCCATTCCTGCATCGTCATAGGCAACGGGAGTTATCGGTTTGACATCGGGTTTATGGATTTCCAGAGGCTGTATATGCTCTACATTCACAAGACGGCCGGAGTGACCCAGCCCGATCTTATAGCAGGCATGACCGAACACGAAGAAGGCGATAAGTACGAAGGCGCAGAGCATGACGCTCACGACCATCAGCCGCTGTTTGTGAGAAAGACCGTCGCACAGGTTCCTCAATCCGGAAGAGAGCTTCCCCTTCGGGGCGCGCCACACCTTATTATATACGGTGTCTCTCGCGGCACGCAGATTTGAAAATACATTCATCGTTTGGTAGTGATTATATCCTTGTTTTCAAGGATGTTGAAACCTTCAATAATAAATCCGTTGGGATTGTCGTCCGAGCGCGACACATTTGACAGACGGCAGACCGTTATCAACGTGCGCTCCGTCATGTTGGACTCGCGGATAATCATCTGGCGCGCGTATGTCCTGGCGGTATAGGGATATGTGTTGAAATCACACACCACGCTGTCAACCTGCACGACCTGATTGATATTTCCGGCTATGATACGGTTGTAGTAACCTTTCTCCGAGAAATCGGTATAATAATTGTATGCCGACTTGTCACTGAGTATCAGCGCACGGTTTATGTTATGCTCGATGGCTGATTTATCCGGTGAGAGATTGAAAAACAGCTCATGGAAGCGTCGCACGTGTTCACGTGCTTCTGCCGGACGGTTCTGGCTCATGTCCTGCGACAAGGCAAGCATAAGCGACTTGCCGTTGTCAAGGACATAGATTTTCTCACGCTGCTTCTCGGCGAAATTGAACACCATTATCATGGCTACCGACACCACAACGGCACACATCGCAACGAATATGATACCGAAAAGCCGTATCTGGCGAAATGATGACTCAATGTTCCTTAATGATTTGAACTCCATAGGCATGATTATTTGAGAAGTTTACCTGCACGGCCCGCCACATTCCCGGCTACGGCACCTCCGACACTCGCGGCACCGGAGCCTACCTGCATGGCTGTATTGTTGACGGCACGGTTGTAATTGCCGGCGCCACCTGCCTGTATAATCCAGCCAGCCACCGTGGGGATTGTAAAATATCCGATAATGCCGATGATCATAAAGACGGTGTAAGCGGTGTTGCTCCCATCGAGGTCAACGTTAGGATTATTCGCCAGCTCCGAAATGTCATTCTGCAACATCAGCACTTGGATTTTGGCAAGGATGGTTGAAAAGAGGTCTGCCACGGGTAGCCACAGGTAGGTCTGAATGTAACGGCATATCCATTGCGTAAGGGTCGAGTGGAAGCCGTCCCATACGGAGAGCGCAAATGATATAGGCCCCAGTATCGCCAGCACTATAAGAAAGAATGTCCTTATGGTGTCAATCGTCAGCGAGGCAGCCTGAAAGAGCATCTCCAGCAGCTCACGGAAGAAATTCTGGATAGCCTTTTTTACCTTATACATTCCGCGCTCGATATACATTCCGGCGGCAGTGCCTATTTCAGTCACGCCCAATTCGTCAATCTGACGGTCAAACTCGGCATCGTCAACGAGATAGGCTGTCGATGGGTCGTTCATCATTTGTTCATATTCCAGCCGGTCTTTCTCCTCACGGTATTTCTTCATGTCAAGGGTCTGACCTTCGAGCATGGAGGCTGTGCCCTGCACAATCGGCGACATAACGGAGTTTATGGTACCGAGTACGACCGTTGGAAAGAACATGATACAGAAGCCTATCACAAACGGACGCAGAAGCGGGAACACATCAATCGGCTGTGCCGAAGCTAAAGACTGCCAGACACGGTAGGCGACATAGAACAGGGCACCCAATCCGGCTATGCCTTGTGCCACTCCCGCCATGTCGCTGCACAGAGGCATCATCTCGTCATAGAGCGACCGCAGTATCGAGTGGAGATTTGTAAAATCTATCGCACACAGCATAGGCATCACCAGTATTTTTCAGAGCCGTCGCCATAGAGTGCCACCACACGTTTTGTGTCGGCTTTCTTTTTGGCGCGGAGATATGACACGCTGATGTTCTTGTTGGTATAATAGGCGGTCAGATTCTTCAGACGCTTCATCTCCTTGTAGCAGTCATCCACCACATCCATCCTGTCCTTGTCAGTCATACTGAGCGTGGTTATATTGACAACCTGCTTCAAGTCACCGAGAACACCGTTGGCTTCTTCAAGGATACGAGTATAGCCGGAGGCGATTGCCGAGAGTTCGGCGGATGTGAAATTGGGGTCGGTCAGCATCTTCTGGAAATTGTTGATATAATAGCCGGAGATATTGCCGAGCATCAGGATTGTCTGCTGCACCTTGCGGGCATCACGCACGAGGTTGTTGACCGACTGGAGGGCATCGTAATACTTCTTCGCCTGCTGGTAGATTTTTACAGTTTCCTGAAAATTCTTGACCATGTGCGTAGCCGTCTGCGACTCCTGCACGAGTGACTTGGAGTTGTTTACGATACTCTGGGCGATGTTGGACGGGTCTATGACAGTCCATTGGGCCGAAGCCCTGCCCGTGCCAAATAGGAGGCACAGGGCGATGAGGGGAATAATAAACTTTAATTGCTTCATTTGGTTTGGGTTGTAGGGTTATATGATTCGGGAAGCCATGCTCCCGATTATGCGGACGGCTTTTGAAAACAGCCATATAACCGTTGTCAGGAGGGCCACGGCAATAATGCCGATGCCTGACAATGTTCGTAAAATGGAGGTGGACAGCTTCATACATCACTTTCTCCTTTCGCTTGCCAACTGCCGTATGGCAGCCTCTATGTCGCCGTTGAGCTTGCGGGCGCGGTCGAGTACCTGCATTTTCTCCGTTTCCTCGGTGGTGTATGCCAGATATTCCTCCGGCGACACCTCCGTCGCATATACAGCCGACTGTGTTCCGCCAAGGCCGATCCACACCTCTTTATAGAGGCGGTTGGGGTTGTTAGCCATGTTGATACTGAGTATCTGCGCCTTCTCCTTGTCGGTCAGACCTAATAACTCCTGTATCTGGTCAAAGCGGTTCATGTACTTGCGCTGGTCGAGAAGTATCTTGCAGTCGGAGTTGTTGATGATGGTTTCCTTGACAATCGGCGACGATATGATGTCGTCAACCTCCTGTGTAACAACCATCGCCTCGCCAAAATATTTGCGCACAGTCTTGAACATATAGCGCATATATTCAGCCATGTTAGCGGTCGAGAGAGCCTTCCAAGCCTCCTCGCATATAAGGAGTTTCCTGACACCTTTCAACCGGCGCATCTTGTTGATGAAAGCCTCCATGATGATAATCGTCACCACCGGGAACAGGTCTTTATTGTCGCGTATGGCATCAATCTCGAATACCACGAAACGCTTGCCCAGCAGGTCGATGTTCTCCTTTGAATTGAGCAGGAAGTCGAAGCGACCGCCGTGGTAGAACTGGCGCAGCGTCGTCAGAAAGTTGTCAATGTCAAAGTCCTGTTTGTAGATGGGAATGGGACGCTGTGCCATTTCAGCGCGGTAATCGTCGCGCATGAACTCGTAGAACGAGTTGAAGCAGGGAACAATATCCGGATTTGTTCTCATCTTGTCAAGGAACATTGACAATGCCGATCCAAGTTCTCCACTCTCCGTTTTGGAAACCCTGTCATCTTCGGATTTCCAAAGAGTAAGAAGGAGCGTCTTGATAGAATCCTTCTTCTCGACATCGAAAACACCGTCATCCGTGAAAAACGGGTTGAAGGAGATTGGCTTTTCCTCGGTATAGGTGTAATAGATTCCGTCCTCGCCGTGGGTACGGTTGTGGATAAGGTTACAGAGACCTTCGTAGGAATTGCCGGTATCGATAAGCAACACATGGGTGCCTTGCTCATAATATTGACGCACCAGATGGTTGGTGAAGAACGACTTGCCGCTACCCGACGGACCAAGTATGAACTTGTTGCGGTTTGTGGTTATGCCGCGCTTCATAGGCTCATCGCTAATATCCAAATGGATGGGTTTGCCTGTCAGTCTGTCAACCATCTTTATGCCGAATGGCGACAGTGACGATCGGTAGTTTGTTTCGGCTGTGAAGAAGCACACAGCAGGCTCGATGAAGGTGAAGAAGCTTTCCTCGGCAGGAAAATCAGCCTCGTTGCCGGGCATTGCAGCCCAGAACAGCGTCGGGCAGTCAATGGTATTGTGGCGGGGCATACATCCCATTGTCGCCAACTGGCCGCCGACATCATTCTTGATGCGCCGCAGTGCCTCAGTGTCATCGCTCCACGCCATGACATTACAGTGACAGCGCACGGATGTAAGTCCATAAGAGTGAGCCTCGTTAAGATAGCGGTCAATCCACTCCTTGTTGATAGCGTTGCTGCGGCTGTACTTCGAGAGGCTGTTCATGTTCCTGGCCGTTTTCTCGAAACGGTTAAGATTCTCGTCGTGGTCGTCGATAAACACATACTGGTTGTAGATGTGGTTGCACGGCAGCAGCAACCCCACTGGAGAGGCGAACGAAAGGCGGCAGTCGCTTCGATCAGTAGATAGACGCTCATAGCGGTTGTCGGTGCTGACCTTTCCGGGGAGGTCGTCAGTATCTGAAAGAGTGTACAGACAGAGCATTTTGTCACCCACGCGCATCTCCTTTGCCGAGAGGTCAAAGTCCTCCAGACAGTTCACATCGCCGATAGAAAGTGAGAGGTATCGCTCGATAATGCCCGAAGTGGTACCGGTGCCCAGTATCTCGTCATTGTCCATACGGCGCAGGGAAATATATCCGGTGTCGTTGATAATGCGCTCGAACTGGCCCACGGCTTCCATGAAATTTACAATCATCTCATGGTTAAGCTCCTTCGGTGTAATGCGCCCTCGGCAGAGGGTCGAGAAATTGGACTGCTGGCGCATACGCTCCTTCGTGGTTTTGGTGAGAAACAGATAGCATTTGTGAGCAAGATACGGACGCTCGTTGAAATGACGCTCGAAAGAGCGGTCGAGAAACGAAAGACTGTCCTTATCCAGTTCCGGCTTATATTTCTCCGAAACAAACCAGTCCTGCTTATGCACCACCGAGAAATGCGGCAATACCTTGACAGCCTTGCACCATGCGGCGTGCATCGCCTCGTATTCCTGTGATGTGACTGTGAAAAGTTCCGGCAGTGTAACCTCGTAGCATACGGTTATGTCGGCATCCTTGCTTACGATACAACCGTGTTCCACCGAGAGAAGCGGCAGCTTGCTCTCCAGAGTTGTGGCTTTCAGTATATTCCTCATTTGCGTCCTCCTTTCATTATGTGGCACAGGCGCAGACGGTTGATGATGTAGCGAGGGCGGTATTTGACCGAAGTGAGCTTCATAAGCCCGTACTGACCGTACTTGCTGTTGAGGTGGAAGGTGTACCACACCAGAACCGACGCGCTGATTATCCCGAAGCCTATGCAAAGACCCTGATGGACGCCGCACATATACAGGATTACGAACAGCACGAAGTCGGCTATCAGACCTCCGGCGAAGATGAACAGATACTGGGCTTTAAGCCCCTTGTACTCCACCGTCCTGCCTATGCCCTTGTTTATAGCGTATTCCATTTGCGTATTGGTGGATTAGAGGAAGAACGAGCGTAAAATCGTGGCGGCCACGATCAGGAAGATACAGGCGCCGAACCATGAGGCGGCGGTCTTGTTGGTGTCGGGATCGCCGGAGCTGAACTTGGAATAGACCTTGACGCCTCCGATAAGTCCGACTACGGCGCCGATGGCATACACTAATTTTGTCGCCGGGTCGAAATACGAAGTCACCATCGAGGTTGCCTCGTTGATACCCGCCATGCCGTTGCCGGCGGCATACAGGTTGGCGGCGCAGATCATCAGCGTGAGCATCGCTGCCATAGGACGGCGCATGTGCGGGGCGTTCATGAACGCTACCACACGGTTGAAAACAGACCTGAAAAATTTAGTCATAAATGAATTGATTTGGATTGTGGATGGATAAAGTGGTGGTCAATGGAGGATATTGAAGTCGATTGCATCAACATCAGTCGTGTCTATGTCGGCATGGAACACGATTTTGCGGGCTTTGTCAGCCGGGATGGTGTCAGGTTTATCGGGCAAAGCCTCATCCTGCATTTCCGGCAGATGGCACTCAATCATCAGTATGCGCTTGCGCACCACGGGGTCGAGCTTGACGTACTCGATGATTTCCGTGCCTTCCAGTTCCGGCACTACCCGACGGGCTATCCGCTCGTCCTCGGCTGTGTGGGGCTGGTCTTTCAGCACCTTCATCGCCGACTGCATTTCCTCGAAGTCCACGCCATCGGCGTTAGGTTCCGCCGGTGGCGGCATCTCGCCTGTAAGTTCGCTTGCCGACATCGTTTTGAAAACCTCGTCGAGCTTTTCATTGGGCACCTGTCGGGGATTAGTCTGCACAGGAGTGTCAGGCAATCCGGCATCGGATGGTGTGCCGAGTTCCTTTACGATAAGTGGAACGACCTCTCTGGCAGCTTCCGTGGCAGCTTCTTTGGCAATCTCCCGGAACGAGTCCATGAACTCGCCGACATTGAAAGTGCTTTTGCCAACGACATCGGCTGGCGGCACCGGCTCTGCGGTAGATTCGGGCGGCGGTTGTTTTTCCGCCTTGTCATCTGCGACCGGAGTGTCAGGCTTTGTCAGTACCTTTCTGATGAGCCATACATTGCTGGCGAGCAATGCTATTATAAGCAGCATCTCCATCAGAAAAGTGGTTCTTTGTTTGTATCGAACACTCCCTGCATGACCGACTGGTGGTTGGCAAAATGATCCAGCAGGATTTCCGAGGCGTAAGAACCTATCGAAACACCTTTTGTACCGAGTGATCTAACCATTCGGCTGAGAACGGCATGAACTTCAGGATAGAGATACGCCTTTTTATTGGACTGCACCTCATGGGGGCTGAGAAAGCGGGATATATACTTGTCCCGTGCCTCGGAAGCCCTCAGCTCCACTTCCGACGGTTCCGTCACAGCAATTGTGACGATATGTGACTTGGATTTAGCCATTTGGATTATAGTTTGGGATTGATAATATCTGCATATTCCTCGAAATGTGCAGCGAGAACATTGTTTATGAAAGCCTTTAGAGAGCATACCCGGCCCTTCTTGCGGCAGAAAAGTATCCTGCGGATTTTCCACTCTATTTCCGGGTCAATCTCGGTAGTGATGTACTTATCCTGCGGTGCCATGTAGGTCATGTTCCACACGAACCGTTCCATATACTCGCGCTCCCGGTCGTTTTCTACGGGTTTATCCGTAATGTCCGTGGAAGGCTTTGATTTCGGAGACGACACCTGCCTGTCTGCTTCCGAAGATTGAGACGTCGTTACTTCTATCGGCTTCTGTTTCAGCGTTGACAGCGAGGAGGACTCCTCTCTGAAAGACCTGATGAACTCATCGGGGTCGATTTCCGACTCATACTTCTTTGCCATAGCGGTCAGAGCTTGAGTATGCCGAGCAGTTCATCGGTAAGTTCGGGGAGGCGGGTGCCCTTTAGTAGTGTCCTGTCGGGAGGAAGCACTGTCGAGCGGAACACGGCGCGGTCGAGAATCTTTGAACCCTCACGGCGGTATTTCTTCGTGTCGGGTATCTTCGTTCTCATCGTCAGCAGTCCGTATTCCTCGAAAACCGCCTCATATTGGTCATAGAGGTCTGTCTTTTCGCGGGCATCCACGAGATTCCAGAGCATGAACATCTGCTTTACCTGAGTGCGTCCGGTGGTAAGCCACTCCTGTATTTTCAAGGCAAAGGCGAGCGAGCTTTCAAGTATAACCTTGTCGGCTGCCACGGGTACGATTACCGTATCCATGCAGTTGAGGATATTGACAACGCCACGGTTGTTGACCGTGCCGGGGAGGTCGAAGAACACGATGTCGATTTCATTTCCGGCCTCGATAATTCCGCGAACCTTCTGCATAGCTTCCTCCGGCTTTGCCGTAAGGAGCGGGTAAGGCGCGAGTTTGGTCTGACGCAGGTTGTCGGAAAACTGCTTCTTGAAGCGGGGGCTGCACTCGATAAGGTCTTTGTCGCGCTGTCGCATCTCCTCGATGCTGAACTGGGGATAGTCGCAGTCCACGACAAGGATCTTCAGCCCCTTCACATAGTAGAGGTAACTCGCCACGAGGACGGTCAGAGTCGTTTTGCCTGCTCCACCTTTCTGGGTGGAGAAAGCGACAAATTTGGGGTCTGTCATAAATAGGATTTGAAAAATGGATATAGTGGTGACTGCACAGCGGTGGCCGTCAGCGTATGTCCTGACACGGGATACCGGGCGTTTGATCCCGAAGCAGCCATGAGGCGGCCCGAAGATGTGCATGAGGTTGACAGCTATTTCCGTCGCGCTTGGCGACCTTCCTCCACTGTCGGGAGGGCATCGGCTAAGTGAGCCGGAAGGTAGTGGGTTCGTCAGTCATGTCAATTCTAATTTGGATGTAGTGGTGGTTCTCGGCTATACGGCCATAGGGCTATATAGCCATAGGTAGGTGATTTGCCGGTAATATAACTTTCCAATAAGGTTATTGACTGTACAGGGTGGTCGGAATATTGTCATTCAGGAACGAATCTCTATACTCAATCAACAATTTAGATTGTTCGGAAGGACGCTACACAGACCTTTATATAAGTCGTAAACCGGATTGTCAGGAACATTTCCGGCAGACTGGTTTGTCAGCTTACAGTTCACATGGATAGTGCGCGATATAGTAAGTGGTTTGACTTCCTGGAAGGCAAGCCTGAGAACCAATCTCTACACAAAGAAACAAATAATTCCGCAAAATGGCAAATCCGGAAACGGGCCAAAATCCTATGATTAAGCGGATTGTCCGGCTATGTCCAAGTATGTCCGGCTATGTCCGAAAAACACGGCTGAATTTTTAACATTTGAAATTGAAGATTTTTTTGGCGCGTCGCCGGCTACTTCATCAATCGCGGATAAAGCGCATAATTTTTTCTCTCGATGTTAGGAATTACGCCTGATTTTTTGTAAATTTATGGAAGCATAACGATAACAGGCACCATCCGGCGCATTGGAATCGGGGAAACACACCGGTCGGAATATAACCGGGCATATCCGATAAGGTCTTTCTCTTATTTCATATAAGGAGGGATGTCCACATGAACATTGCAAGTTATGTTTCCCGGCACACGAATCGAAGATTGTGCCACGAAACACTTGCCATGTGAACATGGAGAAGATTTACTCCGAAGTCGTAAATCCATACGATGAAACTGCGTTGGCCTGTCATGTCGCTATGCGAAACCACCACTTAATCCACATAATTATGACACAGATTTCAGGCAAAGGGGGCCGTCGCCCCAAGACAGACCCGTCTGTAAACCGCTATGTAGTGCGGTTCAACGCCGAGGAAAACGCCCGCTTCCTCGCCATGTTCGACCGTTCCGGTCTTGAAAGCAAGGGCGCGTTTATCAAGAATTTCATATTTCAGAAGCCTTTTAAGGTCTATACCATTGACGAGAACACCCGTGTGTTCATCGACAAGCTGTCATCGTTCAACTCACTTTTCCGCACACTCGGCGTTTCATACGACAACGTGGTAAAGACACTGCGCGAGAACTTCACCGAGAAAAAAGCGATGTCGGCTCTCTATAAACTGGAGAAACTGACCATAGAACTTGTAAAGGTAAACAGCGAGATTGTCGCACTCGCTAAGAAATTCGATGATGAATGGTCGCTAAAATCTCGATAGGCAACTCGCTCTACGGTTCGCTTACCTATAACGGGGAGAAGATCAACAAGGAGAAGGGCCGGCTGCTCGACACCAACAAAATCTACAATGACGGTAGCGGCACGGTTGACATACACCGAGCCTACGAGGATTTCATGCGCTGGATACCCACATCCTCACGCACAGAAAGGCCGATGATGCACATCTCCCTGAATCCGCATCCTGACGATGTACTCAGCGACACCGATTTCACCCGTCTGGCACATGACTATATGCAGATGATGGGATTCGCCGAAATGCCCTACATGATTTACAAGCATACCGACATTGACCGGCACCATGTTCACATAGTCGCGCTCCGTGTCGGTACTGACGGACGCTGTATTTCCGACCGCAACAATTTCTACAAGAACAGGAAGGTATGCAGGGAACTGGAACAGAGGTATGGGCTTAAAGTGGCAGCGCGCGAGAAAATCACTCCAGATATGCCGATTAAGAAGGTTGACCCTTCGGGCGATATCAAGCGTCAGGTTGCCAACACCGTCAAAATGGTCGGTATGCGATACAAGTTTCAGACGATGGGCGAGTATAACGCCGTTCTCTCCTTATATAATATAAGGTGTGAGCAGACCGACGGCAGAGTGAACGGGCGCGAGTATCACGGTCTGGTGTATTTCGCCACAGACGACGAAGGCAAGGTTATCGCCAATCCGTTCAAGGCTTCACGTCTCGGCAAATTTTCAAGCAGGGAGGCGATTGACAGCCGTTTCGAGAAAGCGAAAGACAAAATTGAGATTGCTCCCACTAAACGCAAGGTTGCGGACTGCCTCGATCAATCAACGGACAAAGAGGATTTCATATCCAAACTGAAAGATTGCGGCATAGATATTGTTTTCCGCTACACCGACGAGGGGCGCATATACGGCGTTACGTTCATCGACCACAACACCATGACTGTATTGAACGGCTCCAGACTCGGCAAACAGTTCTCGGCAAATGCCCTTAATGAGCGTTTCAACAATCACCAGGCGACAAACGATGTGCCGCATCCCGACACTCCAGTTACCATGCCGGAGCTGAACGCCGACACTCATTCGGATACTCAATCCCAAACCGCCGACACTCAGACACCGTCGGATGGGCAGCAGCACTCCACAGGCAGCCAGCATCAATCTGCCACTTCCCACTCCACCACGGATTATGGCGACAGCGATTTCACGCTTCCGGGTCTTGACCTGTTCCAGCCGGGGCAATCGTTCAATCCCGACGAGGAAGAATTCCGCCGCCGTATGCAGCGAAAGAAGAAGAAAGGGCGTCGCCCGAAATTTTAATCCTTAATTCCACATTTTATTATGAGCCAACAAGAGGACGACCTCAGAGCGTTGGCAAAGATCATGGATTTCCTGCGGGCAGTCAGTATCGTGCTGGTTGTCGCCAACCTTTACTGGTTCACCCGCGTGGAAACCGTGGACAGCGGCTGGTTCTATTCGACCGTCCATAAGATCTGCGCCAACTTCAACCGCACCTGCGGTCTTTTCAACACCACCTTCAACGCCAAACTTTTCGCATTGATGCTTCTCGGTCTGTCGTGCTTCGGCACCAGAGGAGTAAGGAGCGAAAACATCACATGGCGGCATATCGGGACAATGCTTGGTATCGGCACCGTCTTGTTCCTGCTGAACTGGTGGACACTCGATGCCGGTATGCGCTACACCTATATAATCACCACTGTCACGGGCTACATCTGCCTGATGATGGGCGGTATATGGGCGGGACGTATGCTGAAGAACAACATGATGGATGACCGTTTCAACGACGAGAACGAGAGCTTCATGCAGGAAACGGAGCTTATGGACAACGAGTATTCTATAAACCTGCCGACCAGATTCTACTTTGAGAAGAAATGGCACAAGGGCTGGATAAACGTAGTCAACCCGTTCCGCGCCACAATCGTGCTTGGCACACCCGGTTCCGGCAAGTCATACGCCGTAATCAACTCCTTCATCAAACAGATGATAGAGAAAGGGTACAGCGGATATATCTATGATTTCAAAAGCCCGGATTTGAGCGAGATAGCCTACAACCATCTGCTGACGCATAAGGACGGTTACGGCAAAGTCAAGCCGAAATTCTACATGATAAATTTCGACGATCCGGAGCGTAGCCACAGGTGCAACCCTATTCACCCGGACTTTATGACCGATATTGCCGACGCATACGAGAGCGCATACACTATCATGCTCAATCTCAACAAGTCATGGGTGAGCAAGCAGGGCGATTTCTTTGTGGAATCCCCGATTGTGTTGTTCGCGGCAATAATATGGTATCTCCGTATCTACAAGAACGGAATCTATTGCACTTTCCCCCATGCCATCGAGTTGCTCAACCGCCGTTATGAAGATTTGTTCCCCATACTTACGAGCTACCCGGAGCTGGAAAACTACCTGTCGCCGTTTATGGACGCATGGCAGGGAGGCGCAGCGGAGCAGTTAATGGGACAGATTGCGTCGGCGAAAATCCCGCTGTCGCGTATGATCTCACCGCAGCTATATTGGGTAATGACCGGCGATGATTTCACGCTCGACATCAACAACCCGAAAGAACCTAAAATCCTGTGCGTTGGCAACAATCCCGACCGACAGAACATCTATGGCGCGGCACTCGGACTGTATAACTCCCGTATCGTCAAAATCATAAACAAGAAAGGGATGCTCAAAAGCGGGGTTATCATAGATGAATTGCCCACTATATATTTCAAGGGTCTCGACCAACTGATTGCCACCGCCCGAAGCAACCGTGTCGCCGTGTGCCTCGGCTTTCAGGATTTCTCCCAGCTCAAACGCGACTACGGTGACAAGGAGGCGGCCGTGGTGATGAACACCGTCGGCAACATCTTCTCCGGGCAGGTCGTGGGAGAAACCGCCAAGACACTCTCCGAGCGGTTCGGCAAGGTTCTCCAGAAACGGCAGTCAATCTCAATCAACCGTCAGGATGTGAGCCACTCCATCAACACACAGATGGACAGTCTTATCCCGCCGAGCAAGATTTCAACTCTGACACAGGGAATGTTTGTCGGCGCGGTCTGCGACAACATCAACGAGCGCATAGACCAGAAGATTTTTCATGCCGAGATTGTCATAGACAGCGTGAGAGTTAAGGCTGAAACATCGAGATACAAGCCTATCCCCGTACTTACCGATTTCAAGGACGACACTCCCGACAAGTCACGCATGAAGGCTGTAATACAGCGCAACTACGAGCAGGTTAAAGCCGATGTGATACAAATCATCGCCGACGAGAAAGAACGCATAATGTCAGACCCGGCACTGCAACACCTGTTCGCCCCGAAGTAATCACAAACCACTAAATATCCACAATCATGTTAGAACTTGACCGAAGTCTTACCGACTTCAATTATTACTATTTCTATTTGTTGCAGTATCTCCAGCTCAACAAATATCATGTTGACCCTGACCATCCCCAGATTATTTCCAACTCTATCGCCGCGCTTGACGCCTTTGAAAATGCACGGCGCAGCGGGGCCAATGTGCCTATGGCGGAAGCCGAGGCTATATCCGTGCTTTTCTCCAATATCGGAGCATCGGAGTATGACACTATATCGGAACTCATCCTTGAAAATTTCGGTGATACCATTGACCTTGACAGCGAGGAGGCTGTGGAATACTGGACAAATCAGGTCATGACAGATATACCGGACTTGTTCGACGGTGTTGACCGCATGGCAATAGGCGTTGATGCCCTTGACCTTGAACTGATGGAAGCCGAGATTGTAGGCAGAATCGTAATCTATCTTTCTGACAATGGCCTACAATAAGTTACAGACCATGCGCGACAACATCGAGGCGATAAGGCTCGCCCTGCGTCTCGGTGTCGCCGGACGCACTGCACAGAATGCCGAGGAGCGCGAAATACTGCGGAAATATGCCGGATTCGGAGGGTTGAAGTGCATACTCAACGATGCCAATGAACTTGCCGATGCCGTCAAGTGGAGCAAATCGGACATTGAGCTTTTCGCGCCGACAGTGGAACTGCGTCGGCTGATACATGATTATAGCCACGATGACAGAGAGTTCAAGGACTATATGGACTCACTGAAAGCGTCGGTGCTGACGGCGTTCTACACCGATAACCGCATCGTGGATGCCATATCAGATGCGCTGAAATATTCCGGCGTCGAAGTGAAAAGTTTTCTGGAACCGTCAGCCGGACAGGGTGCTTTCATCGACTCTTTTCTGCGCAATGACCGTTATCCCGGCGCGGAGGTGCTGGCGTATGAGAAGGATTTGCTCACGGGCAAAATCCTTTCGGCTCTGCATCCGTCTATTCTTACACGCATAGAGGGTTTTGAGAAGATTGAAAGTGACTTCAACGGATATTTTGATGTCGCCGCCTCCAATGTCCCCTTCGGAGATTTCAGAGTTCCGGATCCTATTTATGACAGAAGAAAGGAAATAGCTTATCGCCAATCGACGAAGTCAATACACAACTATTTCTTTCTCAAGGCGCTCGATCAAGTGCGCGAGGGTGGTTTGGTTGCTTTTATAACATCCCAGGGTGTGATGAACGCTGGCAAGCCTTTCATTAGGATGGAGTTGGTGAAGCGTGCCGACCTCGTGGCGGCGTTGCGTCTGCCAAACAACACTTTCAGCGACAATGCCGGAACCGATGCCGGGTCCGACCTTATCATTCTCCAGAAGCATACAGGTAAGAAAGCTTTGTCGGCTGATGAAGAATTTTTCATCCAGTCTGTCGTTGACCGTGGTACGAAGGTGCCGGGCAACAAGTTCTTTCAGGCTTTTCCGCAGAATGTGATAAGCGATGATGCAAAGATTGGCACCGATCAGTATGGAAAACCGGCGATTGTCTATACACATACAGGAGGTGTTAATGGCATTGCCGAGGATTTACGCAAGGCTCTCGATGAGTCGCTGCGCTTGCGTCTGAATCTGGAGCTGTATAATTCCAATGGTATAAAACCTCCCACGCTAAACCCTGTCAAGCCGACTCCGACACTGAAGCCGGAGGTAAAGCCGACACCCGAAGTAAAGCCGGAATCACCGAAACAGAAACCGCTTGCCGAGAAGATTGAGCAGAGGAACGAGCCTTTGCTCAAACAGTATCAGGAGATGAAAAAGAAGCATCCCGACGCCATTCTTATGTTCCGCGTGGGTGACTTCTATGAGATTTTCGGCAAGGATGCAATCGAAGCGTCTGAAATACTTGGGATTACTCTGACGCGCCGAATGAACGGCCTTGACAACCGCATTGAATTGGCGGGATTTCCACACCATGCCCTCGACACTTATTTGCCCAAACTTGTGCGGGCAGGCAAGCGTGTGGCTATCTGCGAGCAGTTGGAGGATCCGAAGCTGAAAAAGACACCCCGGCAAAAGGTGGTCGAGACGGTTACGCCTAACCCACCTCCGAAGCCAGAGCCAAGATTGGAATCCAAACCTGAACCCAAACCAGTTGAAGCTCCAAAGGTAGAAACTAAGGAGATTGAAACCGACGGCAGACCCGATTATTCGGACAATCCCGATCCGCGTCTGTTTGCCTACAATCTTTTCGGAGAACTGGAGCCTGTGCAGCAGAAGAACAACCGTCGTCAGCAGATGCAAAAGCCGGAGGAAAAACCGAAGCCTGCCAATCCTGCGACCAAGGCAAAGCCGATAAAATCATCAGGATTCCGTAAACTGACTGATAAGGAGCTTGAGTTCTATGGCTCGTTGAACTGGGACGACAATCCCCCCATCAATGGCTTTTATGAAGCCATGATGTCGATTGCCCATTGTCAGATGGAGGAGATGCGTCTTGAAAAGAAATCTCAGGAAGCGGCACAAGCCGCCGGAATTGCCCCCGGAGAAACTTATATCGAAAAGACCGAAGGCGATTTCATTCCCGGTGGTCGTGCCCGCCAGCCGAAAGTTACGGCTATTCCTATCGAGCGCGATATGTCGCCGCGTCCGTTCTCGGAGGATATTCAGTTCTTTCACAAGAACGGCTCAATGGTCGTTGCCGACGGTATGGTCGGATTTCTGTCAGATGTCAGAAAGACGGGAGCCACATTTACGCCTCTCGGTCTAAAACATGAGCAGGAGAAGCGCGCCATGCTGTATATCACCATGTCCGAGACATACCAGCAGCTCTACAACTACGAGGCGGAGACACATGAGCCATCGGAACATCTGCGCGAACACCTCAATCAATATTACGATGAATTTGTAGCCAAGTATGGCAACCTCAACGAGAAACAGAATGTCAAGTTCATACTGATGGACGCAAACGGTCGTGACGCACTGGCTCTGGAACGTGGTGAAAACGGTCAGTTTGTCAAGGCTGACATCTTCGACCACCCCGTTTCATTCTCTCTTGACGAGGTTACAAGTGTAGATACACCTCTGGAGGCACTGACCGCGTCGCTCAACAAATACGGTGAGGTCAACCTCGAATATATGTCGTCGCTGGTGGATATGGATGAGGACGCAATGGTTGAGAACCTTGCCGGACACATCTACTACAATCCGCTTGTGAGCAACTACGAGATAAAAGACCGCTTCATCGCCGGAAATGTCGTTGCCAAAGCCGAGGAAGTCAAGGCATGGATAGATAAAGAGGAAGAACGCATCAAGGGATTTCCGGGTTATGACGGTATTGAGCCATTCATCGCCATGTCGCAGGACTCCCTCAAAGCATTGGAGGAAGCCCGGCCCCGCCGCATCGAGTTCGATGAACTTGATTTCAACTTCGGCGAGCGATGGATCCCGACGGGTATCTATTCGGCTTATATGAGCCATCTGTATGAAACAGAGATTAAAATTGCATATTCTTCCTCAATGGATGAATATTCGGCAGATGCACCCCACAAAAACATGAAGATATGGGAGGAGTTCTGTGTCAAAGGTTATTATCGTGTCTATGACGGCATGAGCCTTCTTAAACACGCTCTTCACAATACCATACCTGACATAAAGAAGTCAATCGGTAAGGATGAGGACGGACATGACATAAAAGTTCCTGACAACGAAGCTATCCAACTCGCCAACGCCAAGATTGATGAAATCCGCAACGGTTTCTCGGAATGGCTGGAGGCTCAAAGCCCGGAGTTCAAGGAAAGACTCGTTGATTTGTATAACAACAAGTTCAATTGCTTCGTGCGCCCGCAATACGATGGTTCGCATCAGACCTTCCCGGATTTGAACATGAAAATTCTCGGCGACCGATATGGAATCAGCTCCATTTATCAGTCGCAGAAGGACTGTATCTGGATGCTGAAACAGAACGGCGGTGGCATCTGCGACCACGAGGTTGGGACAGGTAAAACGCTGATAATGTGCATTGCAGCGCATGAGATGAAGCGTCTCGGACTTGCTCACAAACCGATGATTATCGGTCTTAAAGCCAACGTAGCCGAGATTGCCATGACCTATCAGTCGGCTTACCCCAATGCCCGCATACTGTTCGCCGATGAAAAGAGTTTCAAGGCGGACAACCGAGTCAACTTCTTCAACCAGATAAAGAATAACGATTATGATTGTGTTATCATGTCGCACGACCAGTTCGGCAAGATACCGCAGTCGCCGGAGATGCAGCAGCAGATTCTTCAGACTGAACTTGACACGGTTGAGGAGAATCTCGAAGTGGTGAAGCAGCAAGGACATGATGTGTCACGTGGTATGCTCAAAGGCTTAATCAAGCGAAAGGAGAACCTGACAGCCAAGATTGCCACTATCCAATACCAGATGGAGCAGAATAAGGATAATGTGGTGGATTTCAAGCAAATGGGTATTGACCACATCTTCATTGATGAATCACACCAGTTCAAGAATCTGATGTTCAACACCCGACATGACCGTGTGGCGGGTCTGGGCAACTCGGAAGGCTCACAGCGGGCGTTGAATCTTCTCTACGCTATTCGCACAATCCAAGAGAGGACAGGCAAGGATTTGGGTGCCACTTTTCTCAGCGGTACAACCATCTCAAATTCATTGACGGAACTTTACTTGCTTTTCAAGTATCTGCGCCCGAATGAGCTTGAAAGGCAGGAGATTCGGTGTTTCGATGCGTGGGCGGCGATATTCGCAAAGAAAACTACCGACTTCGAGTTCAATGTCACAAATAATATTGTGGCAAAGGAGCGATTTCGGTATTTCATCAAGGTGCCGGAGTTAGCTGCTTTTTATAACGAAATCACGGATTATAGGACAGCGAAAGATGTCGGAGTTGACCGCCCGGAGAAGAACGAGATACTGCATAACATTCCTCCTACACCGGCACAGGAGGCGTTCATTGAGAAGCTGATGAAGTTTGCCGAAAGTGGCGATGCCACTATCCTCGGACGGGCTCCGTTGAGCGAGACTGAAGAAAAAGCGAAGATGCTTATCGCTACTGACTATGCCCGCAAGATGGCACTGGATATGCGTATGATTGATCCTGAATACGGTGATGACCCTAACAACAAGGCCAGTCACTGCGCCCGGATGATAGCGGAATATTACCGCAAATATGACGCTCAAAGGGGAACACAGTTTGTGTTCAGCGATTTATCGACATACAAGCCAGGCGAGTGGAATGTCTATTCCGAAATCAAGCGTAAGCTGATTGAGGACTATGGTATTCCGGCGCATGAAATACGTTTTATACAGGAGTGTAAGACGGAGCGCAGCCGTAAGGCTGTCATTCAGGCTATGAACGACGGCGATGTGCGTGTCCTTTTCGGCTCAACAAGTATGCTCGGAACAGGCGTAAATGCTCAGAAACGAGCCGTTTGCCTTCATCATTTGGATACGCCGTGGCGACCGTCAGACCTCACTCAGAGGGATGGCAGAGCCATTCGAGCCGGCAACGAGATTGCCAAGTTATACGCTGATAATAAGGTTGATGTAATCATCTATGCTGTGGAGAAGTCATTGGACTCCTATAAGTTCAACCTTCTCCATTGTAAGGCTACGTTCATCGACCAGCTCAAATCCGGCGCACTCGGAGCGCGAACCATCGACGAGGGCGCAATGGATGAGAAGAACGGCATGAACTTTTCGGAGTATATGGCGATACTATCAGGCAACACCGACCTGTTGGAGAAGGCTAAACTCGAAAAGCGCATTGCCTCGCTGGAGAGCGAGCGCAAGGCGCACAACAAGGGCATCTCCGATTCCAAGTTCCGGTATCAGATAGTTACCCATGACATTGCCAACAATGAGGCGGCAATCGAGAGGATGAAGGCTGATGTTGCCCGCTACGAGGCGGTCGTCAGGAGAGACAAGGACGGCAATCCGGTCAACAACCTCACAATCGACACCTGCAACCTCTCCGATGAGAAGAACATGGGTATCCATCTGCAAGGGCTGGCGCAGCGTACCGACACTCACGGCCAGTACAAGCGCATCGGCGAGGTCTATGGTTTCCCGATAAGCATTATCTCGGAGCGCACTCTCGTTGACGGCAGAGAAGGCATACAGAATCGCTTTGTAGTCGAAGGCAACTACAAATACAAGTTTAACAACGGCTTCATCGCCATGTCTGACACCCATGCCGCCTGCATGAACTTCGTCAACGCTCTGGAGAAAATCCCCGGTATTATCGCCCAATACGAGGAACGCACCGCCAAACTCAAAGCCGATGTTCCGACCCTTGAAAGCATTGTGTCAAAGACATGGGGCAAGGAGGATGAATTGAAGCAGCTCAAATTCGAACTTGCCGCACTCGACCGCAAGATTACCGCGGAACTTGCTCCCAAGCACGATGAAAGGGACGGCGAGGAAGTCAAACGGGATGAGCAGCCCCAGCAATCACAGCGGGTCGAGAATCCGGCTCAATCATCTGGCTCAAAGGAGTCAATGGTAGCGGAGCCACAATTGATATATCAAACATCTCAATTATATCGAGTTAGATGTTTATAATTATTGCAATTTAGAATAGATTATCATTTGTTACTGTCCCGTACCTTACGCTATGCTTTTGGTACGGGATAATTTCATTAGTCTAAACAAGAAGAAAACTTCCAAGTTTATATTATATGAGCATCTGAATATATAACATACACATTACTCCCGCGACAAGAGCATATGTAGCTGGCTTCTCAAATCCATGACTGTGGGTTTCAGGTATCATCTCATCACTGATTACATAAAGCATCGCGCCACCGGCAACAGCGGTTATAGCCGGAAGGAGAACCGAAGATATGTCGCCTAAGAAATAACCGAGCAGGACTCCGGCCATTTCCAATAATGCCACTATTATGCTCACGCCAATGGCTCTAAAATAACTGACGCCAACCATAAGCAATGGCGTGACCACTACCATTCCTTCCGGTATGTTCTGTAGTGCTATGGTTATTGCAACAGTATAAGCATTTCCCATATCGTTTCCATCAAATACGACACCGGCCGCGAGTCCCTCCGGAAATTTATGTATTGCTATAGCTATCACAAATAGCAGTATTCTGTCGATACTTTTTTTGTTGGGGCTATGTGGTTCCTCTCTAACAGTATTATGGTCAAGTCCGGTCAGATGATGCAGGTGCGGGGTTATTCTGTCAAGTAATGCAATGAGCGATACACCTAAGGTCACACCGATCAGAGGTTGCCACCATCCGGTACGTCCTGCCATTTGCACAGCCGGCATTATCAGGCACACCAAAGATGCGGTAAGCATCATTCCAGCACAAAATCCGAGAAATATGTCGTTCCATCGGTGAGGTATTTTCCTTACCACCAAACCTATTGTTGATCCTAACAGTGACGCAAGTCCGAGACCACTGGCGCTTATAAGCATTTGTTGAAATACCGTCATGTCAAAAGTCTGAATAATATTCTCAAAAATAGATTGATTGTTAATTCGGCAATTTTGCATCGCCAATCTCAATCAAATGGTGCAGAATGGCAAATATTACAAGTCCAGCAGTGGAATGAATGTTTAGTTTTGCACTTATATTTTTCCTATAGGTAGTAATTGTGTGGAACGACAAATTCAACTTATCAGCAATTTCCTTGTTTGACAATCCATGTGCCACTTCTGCAATGACCTCTTTCTCTCGATCAGTAAGACTATCCAAAATAGGTTCTTTTTTTTCAATGTTTTGATTTTCATTGTGAACAATATTTTGGGTCTTGATACTATCTTCCAATTTAGAAACCGCCGGAAAAAGCAACTTGTTCTCAATTTCGCAATGTGACATCAGGTCGTTGCCGCATAAGGTTATTTGAAACAAAGCTGTACTAATTAAATCGTTATCCTCCTGATTGTACTGGTATATAAACAACTCCTTCAGCTCATCAAGGGTGCCAGCCATGTGCTCATGCCGAGAAGAGAAGTCTGAAATCTGGAATTTATCCTTGACTTCACCTTTTATTAAATTTTCCACATATGAGAAAACCACGTTGTCCTCATATTCCATATGTTTTCTCACCTCCTGCATATAGCTGTCATAAAACTTCAATATGAACATCGCTATTTCAGAGGTATTTGTTTGTTGTATTCCCTCTATAAGAGATTTTTTAATTGCCGGCAATGTATAATTGAGAATGTAATGGTGTGATTTGCGGAGATACTTGATTAATGGCTGTATAGCGATATTATACCCAGTCAGGTCTTTTTCACTGATTAAATTGATAACAGCAAGAAAGGTGTCAACATCTACATCATTATCCATACACACGGATGCTACTGATTTATCGCCGAACCCCAATGAAATTGAAAATCGGTTAATCACTGTCAGAAGGATGCTGTTATCATTTATGATGTCTCTCATCCTGTCATTTCTGGAATATGACGACTGATGCTTAATCATTATTTATAAAAGATTCTTTCAATGTGCAAAATTACAGCCTTTGAATGAACTGCACCATACCTAAATTTAGTGAAATTTGATCCGGATGCCTCTTGCAGGCAGGAGGATAGTCGGCTAAAGATTATTTAATCAGAAACTGCAAGTACCCCCCCCTACTTTTAGGAATGGAATACTTGATTTAGGTATGTTGATGATTTTCCAAGCAGTGGACTTAGCGTTCTCACCCCCTAATATTGGGATGGTATCACAAAAAAAGACTATGCGAAAACCATATTTTTGGGAATTGTCGAGCATCAGGAATCAGGCTACCTTTGCACAAAAAATGATAGAATGATTAAACAAACATTAATCACATTATGTGCAGCGGCTTTGTGTTCTACGCTGAATATGGCAGCACAGAATCCAGAGCAACCGGCTGTTTTCACAAAAGCCGATAGTATATCATTAGCGAAGGCTAAGAAAAAGATAGCCGCCTGGGACAGATTGCATGTCGGAGGATATGGAGAAGTTGCGTTCTCGCGTAACTTCTATAGCGATAATTATCTGAGATATTCCGAACCTGGCAAGTATAAAGGCAGTCATGGGCGTTTTGATTTGCCACATGTAGTTATCTATCTCGGATATGATTTCGGAAAAGGATGGTCTTTTTCATCAGAAATCGAATTTGAACACGGAGGGACAGAGTCTGCTGTAGAAATAGAAACCGAGGAAGCCGGAGAATACGAGAAGGAAATCGAACGAGGTGGTGAAGTCGCTTTGGAACAGTTTTATATCCAGAAGGAGTTTCTCCCTCAATTAAGGCTCCGCGCCGGTATGCAGGTAGTACCGGTTGGTGCTACAAATGCCCATCATGAACCGAATCAATTTTTCGGAGTATATCGTCCAGAGGGAGAGAATACCATATTCCCTTGCACATGGCACGAAGTGTCAATTTCGCTATCTGGTCGTGCAGGAGACTGGTCTTACATAGGCATGTTTTTACCTGGTCTCGATTCCGAACGTTTTGGCAATCAAAGTTGGATTCATGATGGCTCAGCGTCTCCATTTGAATTCAAGATAGCCAACAACTATGCATTTGCCGGAAGGATAGATAATACCAGTGTCAAAGGGTTAAGATTGGGATTAAGCGGTTATGTAGGCAATTCGTTCCGTAATACGCTTTATCCTACTGACTCCGAAAAAAACAAGGGTATCCGCGGAACCGTCTCCATCCTTTCCTTTGACTTCAAATATGAAGATTATGGTTTTCTTGCTCGTGGAAACTTTGACTGGGGTCACCTGAGTGATGCTGCTCATATAAGCAAGTTCAATATTTCGATGTCGAAGAATTCCACATCAAAGCGTCAGGAAGTGGCGTCAGACGTTGTTGTGGCCGGTGTAGAAGCCGGATACAATATATTTACGCTTATTCCAAAAATGAAAGTATCCGGTCAGAAGTTTTATGTTTTTGGAAGATATGATTACTTTGATTCAATGGCCAAGATGGAAAGCGGAACACCGTTACAGTGGTGTAAACGAAACAAGATATCAGCCGGCATTAACTGGATGCCAATGCCTCAAATAATAATCAAAGGCGATTATACTTACAGTATTCTGGATAAAAAATACAATAACGAACCGGCTGTCAATATCGGCATAGCCTATGTAGGCTGGTTTAAGTAAAGAAAAGTATTCAATTAATCAATATTATAGCTATGAAGATTTCAAAATTCATTATTTTGGGCTTGTCTGCATTGCTTGTTTCAAGTTGTTCAGGCAACGACGACCCCATCCCCGCAGACATCTCGCAGAAAGAGCAAACTCTGCAGGCAGCTGCTGTAGCCTATGTGAACCATACCGTGCTTCCGACCTATTCCGCTATGGCTGATGCGGCAATCCGCATGCGCGACCTTTGCCATACCATACAGGAAAAACACGGTGCGGGGACACTGACTACAAATGACATCAAGGCCGCAGGTGACGCGTGGAAAGAAGCCCGTAAAAATTGGGAACTGTCGGAGGCATTCCTATTCGGGCCGGCCGCCAACCACAATATCGACCCCCATATCGACTCATGGCCTCTGGACAAGGCCGCAATGGACAATCTTCTCGTGCAGATCCGTAACGGCAATCAGTGGTCGCTTGAAAACAACGGAGGTTATGGCCTTATCGGATTCCACGCTGTAGAGTATATGCTCTTCGAGTTAAGCGAGGATGAGAATACATCGTTGGTACATTCTATTGACTACACTCCGGAAGAACTGGAATACCTTGTTGCTGTTGCAGATGACTTGTGCCAGCAGTGTGTATGCCTTGAAGCATGTTGGGCAGGAACTGAAAACGTATCCAGAGAAAAGCAACAGATACTCGAAGAAGCTGAACTTGACTACGGAGAGAATTATGGCTGGGAAATGATGAACGCAGGTCAGGCAGGTTCTCGATTCAAGACTTATCAGGAGGCTGCGGAAGAAATCATACAGGGATGCATAGACATTGCCGATGAAGTCGGTAACACGAAAATAGGACGCCCGCATATTGGTTCATCTCAGGAGGATAAAAACTATATCGAATCACCATATTCATTGAATTCGATTGAAGATTTCGCAGATAATATCCGTTCGATAAAGAACGCATATCTCGGGAGCAAATCAGGTGATGTGTCTGTGAGCGATTATATCAAGGCAATCAGTCCTGAAACCGATACAGCAGTGAGAAATGCGATAGAAAATGCTATTTCAGCTATCGAGGCTGTTCCGGAACCGTTTGCAAAAAATGCTACCGGCACTCTCGCCGAAGCTGCAATGAAAGCCGCCGGAACTACACTTGTTGAAGCTCTTGAAAATGCCAATTCAGTAATTACTCGCCAATAACTAAGGATAGAAATGAAAAAGTCAACATTATATTGTGGACTTGCTCTTTTTACCTGCGTAACATTGTTGCCGTCTTGCTCGGACGATGAGATTAAAGACGAGCCCATTCCGGAGGAAAAATCCTTGCCGGAATGGTTTTACGCAGGCGGTAAACTCGGCACAACGCTGCTGAGTACGAGTAATGCCTTCGAACAGCCTGCTCCGGCTGTTGAACAACAGGGTTTCTACCAATCCTTCAAAAACGGTGAGGCTTTGTTTGAAAAACCGTTTATGGCCAATCAAACCGGAGTTCGCTCAGGACTGGGACCCGTTTATATCCGTACTTCGTGTGTACATTGTCATCCTAATTATGGACATGGCACAAGGCTTCCGGAAGGAAGTTTCAATACCAATGAAATCGGCAACGGCTGTCTTTTGGTCGTTTATGATCCTGCGACCGAGGCTTATGTTCCGTGGTTGTCGGGTATGCCTCAAAGTCATGCTGTGGCTCCTTTCAAAGCACCGCTTGATGAATCCAAGATACGGGTAAAATGGATAAATGCCACAGATGAATGGGGAAACCGTTTTGACGACGGTGAGAATTATTCACTTCAATATCCCGAAGTCACGATGCCCCGTGAAGCCATTTATGTCGTGAGCCGCGGCTATCAGCTTCCGACTGATTATGCAGTGAAGCTTGAGTCCACTATCGGCATTTATGGAACAGGTCTTATTGATGCAATCCCGGAAGCTGATATTCTTGCTCAGTATCGCAAGGAAGAAAACGATGGATTTCTTACTAACGGCCTGAACCCGGCGTTTTATGCCGGAGGTAACTGGAACTCAATGTATGCCAATGCAGTTCAGGGCGACGGGACAAAATATGTACGCCGATTCACCTATGCCCTCTCCAGAGGCCCGCTTCAGGATGCTGCAGGTGCCAATGCAATCTGGAATATAACGAATGTGACACGTTCCGACCGCAGATATCATTATCTTGATGCGGCTGGCACCTACGTGAAGTATTCATCGGAAGATCCGGATGTGCAGGCGGGGTTCGACAACTATATTGCCCGTATCGATCCCAACCACAACCATCCGTCTTACTGGGAGGGGAGCATGAAAGAACGTATCACATCGTATCTTACTGACAAAAACCTCGATGTTGAGATGAGTGATGATGAATTTACCGATTTGATGGTATGGCACCGAGGGCTTGCGGTTCCGGCAGTCCGCGACATTGATGATCCGGATGTATTGAAGGGTAAGGAATTATTCAGCGAAATTGGCTGTGATTATTGTCACAAGCCAAGTTGGACCACAGGCCCTGATGTCATCGTTGATCCCAACAGATTTTTCAAAGGTAACGAGTTGCCTCGCTTTCCCGACCAGAAAATCTGGCCTTACACCGATATGGTGCAGCACAAGTTGCTAATGGCAAACGACATCAGGGGCGGATGGTGCCGTACAACACCACTCTGGGGACGCGGGCTTCATCAGAAAGTCACCGGCAGTCCCACCGCCGATCGCCTTCATGATTGCCGGGCACGCACAACATTGGAAGCAATCATGTGGCATGGTTATTCACCTCAAAGTGATGCGCGACACAGTATAGAATTATTCAGGAAGCTCCCGAAAGCCGACCGTGACGCCATCATCCGATTTGTAGATGCTATCTGACATGTTTCGACAACCGTTTACTCTTTTAATACATATTGCCTTGGTCATTATTTTGGCCGGGGCAATTGTTACTCATTATTATGGGATTCAAGGCGAAGTTACACTCTGCGAAAGCAAGAATGCGACTACTGATTTTGTTAAAAAATCCGGACCCGGTGATAATGAATTCCCGTTCTCTGTAAAATTAGAATCTACTGATATCGATTTCTATCCCGGAACAACAACTCCAATGGATTTTAGCAGTCATCTTATCATCGGCGACAAGCCTGTGACCGTTTCCATGAACAAGATCGCGGAAATCGATGGCTGGCGATTTTATCAGTCGGGAATAAGTCCCGATTCAACGAGGCTTTCCGTAAGTTATGATCCTTGGGGAACGGGCATAACATATCTGGGCTATGCTCTTTTGTTTATTGGTATGGCCGGATTCTTTTTACAGCGTAACTCCCTATGGCATTCTCTTTTGAAAGCAGGAACTAAGACCATACCCATAATACTATGTTTCATAGCCTTTAATGCTAATGCTGCTGAAAATCATACTTTGCCTGTCATGCAGCGACCGCTGGCGGCTAATCTGGGAAAAATTTATGTTTATTGGAATGACCGCATCTGTCCTCTCCAGACGATGGCATACGATATGAGTCAGAAACTATATGGCACAAAGTCATATCAAGGACTAACTCCCGAACAAGTCTTATCCGGCTGGTTGTTCTATTTCGATAAATGGGAACGTGAATATACCGAACACCATCTTGAAGAAAACAATAGTGAGAAAAAACAAAAAATTGAAAATGAAAGGAAGGCTCTTATAAACTGGCTTGGAAGCGGAGACGCTTTTAAGATATATCCATATATAACAACTGACGGGCATATGGAATGGCTCTCGCTAACCGGGAGGAGACCATCACAAATGAGTCTTGAACAATGGAAGTTTATGCAGACCACAATGCCTGATATAAAAAAACTTCTGCTTAAGGGACGCAATATTGATGCTGCCGGGATTATTGATGATTTGAAAGCCGGACAAATCAGATATGCAGGCCAAGAAAACCTGCCGTCGTATGCAGCTATGCAAGCGGAACGCATATACAATAGGTTTGCAAACCTTCTTGTGCCAGCCATTATCTCACTCATCATAGGTATATTTTATCTCTATGTCGCAATAAATGGATGTCGTTTGAAAAAGTTTGTAATGACAGGTGTTACTACCGTTGTTCTCATTCTCATGTTTTATATCATTTCTCTTATGGCCTCTCTGTGGTGGATAAGCGGTCATGTACCCTTGTCAAATGGTCCGGAAATGATGCTATTCATGGGATTGTTCGCCTTGATATGTTCTTTAGCAGCCAAAAGCAGAATGCTTAAAGGAGCTTTTGTATTTGTGACGGCTATGACTTTATTTGTCGGTCTTATGGGAGGAAGTACGCCCCGGATAGGTATGCTTATGCCTGTTTTGTCAAGCCCGCTGTTGTCACTTCACGTAATGCTGGTGATGACCTCTTATGTCTTTTTCCTGATTATGGCAATTCTTGCCGCAACTGCACTTACTACCAAAAATAAGATTACTGTCAACTCATTATGCCGTATCAATCGGATTTTTCTCGTTCCAGCCGTTTTTTTATTAGCTGCAGGTATATTTGTAGGTGCAATATGGGCCAACCAGTCATGGGGGCGATATTGGGGATGGGATCCCAAAGAGACATGTGCGCTTGTTATGCTCCTTATATATTCTGTTCCGGTACATTGGGGCAGCAGACAACTCAGAATATTCAGAAAACCCAAAGTATTGCATTGCTATCTGCTTTGTGCTGTATTGAGCGTTGTTTTTACATACTTCGGGGCAAATTATCTCCTTTCCGGACTTCACTCTTATGCTTAACCATTATTTATATGATTGAATTTATTATACAGTACAATCTGAATGGAGTTGCTACCGCAATAGTGACATTCCTTATAATCGGAATATTTCATCCATTGGTCATCAAAGGTGAATACTATTTCGGAGTAAGTATATGGTGGTTGTTTTTGTTAATGGGACTCATTGCAATAGCATTGTCATTATATATAGAAAATTTGTTCTTCTCAACTATTCTCGCAATCTGGGGCGCATCATCATTATGGTCTATTCATGAGCTATTTGAACAGCGCGAGCGAGTCAGGAAAGGCTGGTTCCCCAAGCGAAAACAAATAGAGCGTGGAGAAATAAACTCTGCAAGAGCAGAATCGAAATAACCCTATTTTTAGGTATTTCACAATCTGTTCATCATGAGTAACTTTGCAGTAGAAACAAAGTAAGTTACATTATGAAAGAAACAATAATTGTTTATGGTTCTACTTCCGGCAACTGCGAAAGTATTGCCAATCGCATAGCGGAGGCTCTCGGAGTTTCCTCCGTAACAAGTGCCTCGGCTCTTACAGCCGAACTTATAAACAAAAATGCAAATCTTATTCTCGGATCTTCCACATGGGGAAGCGGCGACCTGCAGGACGAGTGGTATGATGTAATCGAGATACTCAAGACATCTGACCTTTCAGGAAAGACTGTTGCCGTATTTGGCTGTGGCGATTCATGCGGCTTCAGCACCACTTTCTGCGAAGCTATGAAGACGCTTTATGATGCAGCGGAATATGCCGGGGCAACAATGATTGGCAGTGTGTCAACTGACGGTTATACATTTGATGATTCAGCTGCCGCGATTGATGGAAAGTTCGTGGGACTTGCCCTTGACGAGGACAACGAGAGCGATAAGACTGATGAACGTATAGCCGCTTGGGTTGAAGCAATTAAACCGAATCTTTAATCCTCCATTAAAAAGGAACTAAATTACGTAAGCCAATGTAATAAAGAGGGGCCGATGTCATGACAACATTGGCTCCTTAATCCATATATAGAAGTATAACGGATAGTTCTGAGCAGAACAGTTTTACTGTTTGTTCATTGTTGAGGATTTTTTTTACTTTAACTAATTGATAATATGATAAAACATTTGCACCTACTACTTTTAGGTATTGTGCAATTCGTTGGGAAGTAGTAATTTTGCAAGCGATAACAGAACAATGTTTGTTAATGCAGGTTCTTAAAGACGACATAAAACGACGTATTCTCGATGTGGCTCGGCAGGAGTTCAACAGTCGGGGATTTGCGAAGGCTTCCATGCGGGATATAGCATCAAAGGTGGGTGTCGGCGTTGGCAATCTGTATAACTATTATCCCGGCAAGGATGATCTTTTCCGTGCCGTGCTTGCGCCAGTTGTTTCAGCCTGTTATGCAATGTTTGACAAACATCATGGAGAATACGGGCAGGATGCCATATCAATGACGCAGGGAAACTATCTGGTTTCTGCCGTATCGGATTACATGACAATTTTGAAGGGAAACAGGACGCTCCTGAAAATCCTTCTTTTCAAGGCACAAGGCTCATCTCTTGAAAACTTCAAAGTGGAGTTTACCGACAGGGCAACCGTGCAAGTAAAATCATGGTTCGCAAATAACAAGCTCAGGCATCCTGAGATGAATACCGATGTCAGTGATTTCATGATACATCTGCATACGGTATGGATGTTCACGATGTTTGAAGAAATATTGATGCACCGCGTCACAGGAGCCGAAATGGAACGTGTTGTAAAAGAATATATTAAATTTGAGATAAACGGATGGAAGCATATATTGCAAATATAATGGAGTTTCCTATACATTATAATGTCAAGGAGAGAATTTCAGACAAGAGATTCTCTCCTCTTTTTTTGAACGATTTGGAACATTGTTCATTATTGATGAATTGAATAAACCAATATAGTAATTATGAAAATAGAACTAATCAACAGGAAATTCGGCATTTATGCCAAATGGCTCATCCGCTTCCGATGGTTTGCGCTTGTGCTTTTCGCACTTGCTGTATTCGGGGGTGTGTGCGGGCTAAAGCATCTCGTAGTGGAGACCTCTTTCGATGATTACTTTGTCGAGGGAGACCCGATGTTAATCAAGACAGACGAGTTCAAATCACATTTCGGAAACGATTATTTCATCGGAGTACTGACCGAATGTGATAATCACTTCACAACGGAATCATTGACAACACTTCGTCAACTCTCCAACGAATTGCTTGACAGCCTTTCGTATATCGACAAAATTACTTCGTTGACCGACATTGAATTCCTTGTCGGTAACGATGAAGGAATGGCGATAGAGCAGATCGTTCCTGAATCTATCCCGACTGATAAGGCGGGATTGGACTCAATCCGCTCAAAAGCCTACTGCAAGCCTGAGATTGCCCGTAAACTGGTGTCGAAAGACGGTCGGCTGTCATGGATAGTGATAAAATTGCGGCCTTTCCCTGAAGATTCCGTATGGAAAAAGTCCGGTACGGTAGCACCCGACCTTATTACAGGTGCCGAGGTAGAGAAAATCATATCAAAGCCCTGTTATTCCTCCCTGAATCCCAAAGCGACGGGGATGCCTTTCGTCAACCAGCAGAAGATGAAATTCATCGGACAGGACATGAAGCGTATGGTGATGATTGCGCTTACAATATCCTTTATTGTAATGTTGCTGGCTACTATGTCATGGCAAGGAGTGACAGCTCCGTTTATCTCGACTTTCGGAGGCTTGATACTGACTTTCGGTGTTGCCGGCTGGCTCGGATTGTATGTTGATTCTGCTACCACGATGATTCCCGTGATGCTGGCTTTTGCAGTTGCCATCGCCTACAACATACATATATTTTCCTATTTCCGACAACGGATGCGGCTGCATGGACAACGGATACAGGCCGTTGTCGAAACGATAGAGGAAACCGGCTGGGCTACATTCTTTTGCGGAGCTACGACAATAGTGTCGCTGTTGTCATTCCTTGCGGTTGCCATACGCCCTGTAAAGGCTATCGGCATCAACACATCTCTCTGTGTGCTTTTCGTATTGCTTACGACCCTTGTGGTTACACCAATATTGCTTTCAATAGGCAGAAATAAGAAACCTAAACCTGATAATAAAAGAATATCATTCCTTACGCAATTATCCATGGGCATAGGCGACTTTGCGTTGCGTCACTCTAAATCCGTGTCAGCGATATTTATAATCGTTTCGGTTGTCCTTGCTCTGGGTACATTCAAGGTCGAACCGGCTTTTGACATGGAGCGGACGATGGGTAAAAAAGTTCCGTATGTCAACAGTTTGCTCGAAGTCAGCAAATCGGAACTGGGGTCATTGTATGCGTATGACGTAATGGTTGAATTTCCTGAAGACGGAGAGGCAAAACTGCCTTCATCTATGGCGCAACTTGAAAAACTATCCGAATATGCCGATGGAATGAAACTTACGAAGCGTACGACATCCATATTGGATATACTTAAAGACCTCAATCAGACCCTGAACGGAGGAAATCCATCATTCTACGCTATACCGGAAAATGAAGATGAGATTGCCCAGATGCTTCTTCTCTATGAAAACGCCGGAGGCACTGAATCGGAGTATTGGATGGATTATGATTACCGACGGCTGCGTCTTATGGTGGAAATCGAAAACTTCAATTCTGCAGAAACCGAAAGAGAGTTAGATGCCCTTGAAACAGAAGCTCAAAAACTTTTCCCGGACGCAAAAGTGACAATGGTCGGCAATCTGCCGCAATTTACCACCATGATGCAGTATCTGGTCAGGGGGCAGGTTCAGTCTTTCTTCCTTTCAGTGCTTATAATAGGCTTCATTCTGATGATAGTGTTCCAAAGCATCAGGGTCGGTCTGATCGGACTTATCCCCAACTTGTTCCCGGCGATATGCGTGGGCGGATACATGGGATATATGGATATGCCACTTGATATGATGACAGCCTGCATCATTCCTATGATACTTGGAATGGCGGTGGATGATACAATTCACTTCATTACCCACTCAAAGCTGGAGTACATAAGAACCGGGCGTTACAGACCGGCAATAAAAAACACATTCCATGTTGTCGGAACAGCAATCATCACATCTTCGCTCATAACATCGGCTGTGTTCGCCACATTCACAACTTCTGTATGTGAGCAATTCAGGAATTTCGGAATACTCTCTATAATAGGTGTCATGGCCGCACTGGTTGCAGACTTGTTCATAACTCCCATTCTCGTGGACAAGTTCCATGTATATGGCAAAGAAAAGAATATCAACAAATAACAATTATACAATATGAAAATCAAAATCGCATTTCTGGCAATGTGTCTTGTGATGGCTTTCACGGGCATTGCCGCAAATCCTCAAAAGCCGACAGGCAGAAGTATCATGCAGCAGGTCGATGACCGTCCCGACGGGGACACCCGCTATTCGCAGATGGAGCTGACACTCGTGAAGAAAAACGGAACCAAACGTGAGCGTAAGGTGGAATCATGGGCAATGGATGTCGGCAAGGATGTCAAGAAAGTCATGTTCTTCACCTATCCGGGAGATGTAAAGGGAACCGGCTTTCTGACATGGGACTACGATCAGATAGGAAAGGCCGATGACAAATGGCTTTATCTGCCTGCCATGAAGAAAACTCGTCGTATAAGCGGTTCTTCTTCAAAGACCGACTACTTCATGGGAACAGATTTCACATACGACGACATGGGAGACCGAAATGTCGATGAAGACAAGCATACCCTTCTCAGAGAGGAAAACAAGGACGGCCACAAGTGCTGGGTGGTTGAATCTGTCCCGGTTGACAAGCATGAAGTTTACAGTAGAAAAGTAAGCTGGATAGCGCAGGACTGTCTGATGCCCATCCGTGTGGAATATTACGACAAACTGAATAAACTCCACCGTGTGCTTACGGTGTCGCAGATTTCCAAAGTACAGGGATTTTGGACAAAGCACCGGATGGAAATGAAAAATGTGCAGACAGGTCATTCTACAATCATCGTCATGAAAAATCCTCAGTACAATGTCAAGGTAGATGCTTCGATGTTTACCGTCAACCGTCTGGAGAAAGGAAAATGAAGCATATTCTCAGTATAATCATCATAGGCTTATCCCTTCATCCTGCTTTTGCGCAGAATGAAGACGCCTTTGATGTCCGTGTAAAAGGTTTTGTGGATACCTATCAGGCTGTGCAGACGGACAAACCGAACAAATGGATGTCGTCACGTACAAGAGTGAGGGGCGAAGTGACCATTGAGAAAGTTAACGTAGGGGCATTTGTGTCTGCCAATGCTATATATAACTCTATCGTCAAAGACCAAAGCGGCTTTTCTCTCCGGGAGGCTTACGGTTATTTCAGCGTCGGAAACTGGGATATAAGAGCCGGAAGGCAGATTGTCACTTGGGGTGTGGCGGATGCCATGCGTCTGACCGATATAATCTCCCCTATGGACTTTACAGAGTATCTTGCGCAGGATTACGATGACATACGTGTACCTGTAACGGGTATAAGGGTAAAGTATATAAAACCATCCTGGGCGGCTGAGATTATTGCCGTTCCAGTCCCGTCTTTTTTTGAGTTGCCGATAGATAAATCGAATCCGTGGGCAATTTCATTCCCCGGTGTCAACCAGCCATATCTCATAGATGTCAACAATGTCCCTGCAAAAAGACTATGCAATTCAGAGTATGGCGGAAAATTCAGTGTGTTTCTTCCGGGAGTTGATTTCTCGGTTTCGGCATTGCACACATGGAACAAGATGCCGGTGTTCACATATAAAACAGATGAGGCCGGAGAACTTTTATTCACAGGAGAACATCAAAGAATGACAATGATCGGAGCGGATGCGTCCGTCCCTGTTGGAAAGTTTGTTTTTCGAGGCGAATTCGCAGAATATCTGGACGAAGCACAGACTCCTGCAAAATCAGGCATGATGCCTCCAAGAAAAAATACCACCAACGCATTGTTGGGAATTGATTTTTATCCCGGAAATGACTGGACGCTTGCAGTGCAGTATTCCCATAAATATATCAGTGGCTTTTCTGCCGATGTTTCCGGCTATCAAAATTCAGGCATGGCAACTGTAAAAATCGGTAAAGATCTTTTGCACAACACACTCAATCTGTCAACATTTGCCTATGTAGATGTGACAAACGGAGGAATTTATAACCGATTGGCAGCAGATTACGCCATTACGGACCAAATTCATGCCTTTATAGGGTATGACTTTTTTCACGCCGATGCCGGCATGTTCGCTATGTATTCAAAAAATTCCGAAATCTGGCTCAAACTAAAATACAGTTTCTAAATAATCATATATCAACAAATGGAAAGACAAACTAAAATCACAATTCTATGGATTGTCGTGATGTGCGGCCTCGCAATCCATACTCTCGCAGACCTGATGCCCTTGTTTTGGTCTGAAAATATCGCCATCTCTCAAAACGGTCAAGCCCCCACTGGTATGCTCGTATTTATGATGGTGTTAACCTATCTGATTCCTGTTTCCGGAATACTCTGCACGATGTTCTGGAATGGTCGTCATGGTAATATGGGTAATGCCATACTCGCCACGATTATGGCACTTTTCAATAGCGCCCATTGCTTTGAAATGGTGGATTTCAACCCCGTGCAGTTGCCCCTCTTGCCAGTTGCGATGATAGTCAGTTGGATACTTTGTGTCCTTTGCTGGAAACAAGTTAAATCGCTTAGAAAACATAAATAATACCGGAATGTCAGAATATAAATTCAGTAACGATATATCGGAAACTCTTTTGATTCCGCTATATATGCGGGCAAAAGAAAACAGCCGAGGAAAAGACGCAATAGTACATGACCCCGTGGCGCAAACTCTTGTCGAACAGATTGAATACGATTATTCAAAATTCGACGCTGCAAAAATGAGCGAAATAGGATGCGCCATAAGATGTCGTTTCTTTGACGATATAGTAAAGAACTTCGTCAATTCTCATTCCAACCCGGTGATAGTCAATATCGGGTGTGGTTTGGATGCTCGTTGTCAACGCACCGTGGACGGCAAAAAGAATGTGACTTTTTACAGCCTTGACCTGCCGGACACCATAAATCTGCGCAGACATTTTATCCCGGAAACTTCAAACGAGACTTATATATCGGAATCTATGTTTGATACCTGCTGGATGGAACGGTTATGTAAAGAGCATCCGGGCAGTGATATTCTTCTCATTGCCGAGGGTGTTATCATGTACTTCGATGAAGCTACACTCCGACAATTCTTCAATGACTTATGCGACCGTTTCAGCAATGCTGAAATATGGTTTGACACAATGGGTACTCTTGGTGTCAAAAACCAGAACAAACACGATGCTCTAAAAAACATGGAGGCTTCCTTCAAATGGGGCATCAATGATGGCAAAGTTCTGGAATCGTGGAATCAACGACTGCATCTGATTGAACAGGTATCTCCGGGACGCTTCTTTCGTTCACGCCAAACGATGCTTATGCGCATCATGTCTATGTTTCCGGGAGTGTTCTTCAAATTCTATTCCTACATTGGATATAAGATTTTATAATCAATCATACTCTGAAACTCATAATGTAAAGGCAGGGACTACCTGCCTTTATATTTGATGAAATATTAAATATCAATATGTTAAACCTAATTTTACGATGAACAAAGTTCTTATCGTTGATGCCTCCGAATCCGACCGTCGGCTTATGTCGGGCTTGCTTGCCAAGCACGATTATGAGCCGATTGCCGTCGATAAGATGGAGGCTGCAAAGGAAGAGGTGGCGAAACTGCCACCGGGAGCTGTCGTTGTCACGGCGATGAAATTCACGGGCGGCACGGCACAGGAGTTAATCAACTGGCAAAAACGCGAGGGATACAAGTTCCCCGTCATTGCCATAGTGGATAACTTTAACGTCGTGGATCTTCTCTCGTTGATGCGCGATGGCGGAGCCGTTGACATCATTCAGCGTCCGGCGATAGACAAACAACTTGTCGAGACAGTCGGCAGGTATGCCAAGCCGGAGAGCATCGTAATCCAGCTTGACAATGCGCTCATTCCTCGGCGGAGCGCGAAGTTCAGAGAGATAGATCAGGCTATCGGACGTATCGCCCAAACTAATGCCAACTGTATCATCTTCGGTGAAAGCGGCATGGGCAAGGAACAGATCGCTCGCCAAATCTATCTCCAAAGTTCACGAACACAGAAGCCGATAACGATAATCGAGGCAGGCGGTGCCGAGCTTGTAGGGCTTCATGACCCTACATCTGTCCGTAACGAAATCTACAATCGCATCAAAAGCTATTTTCATAATGCGGACGGAGGTACAATCATCCTGAAGAATATCCAGCTTCTCAACTTCGAGAAACAATCAATTCTACTGCATA
>ERZ827156.565-NODE-565-length-52476-cov-4.448217_pt1 | contig 52476 bp, 40 predicted proteins | sample MGYA00519919_ERZ827156 | MGnify/ENA primary metagenome ERZ827156 (study PRJEB31778, sample SAMEA3449269) | human gut metagenome | biome: human gut; feature: human-associated habitat; material: faeces | place: United Kingdom | collected 2010/2012 ... | reverse complement strand
AGGGTTGCGCTCGTTGCGGGACTTAACCCAACATCTCACGACACGAGCTGACGACGACCATGCACCACCTGTGAACCGGCCCCGAAGGGAAACCGTGTCTCCACGGCGATCCGGCACATGTCAAGCCCAGGTAAGGTTCTTCGCGTTGCATCGAATTAATCCGCATGCTCCGCCGCTTGTGCGGGCCCCCGTCAATTTCTTTGAGTTTTAGCCTTGCGGCCGTACTCCCCAGGCGGGATGCTTAACGCGTTAGCTCCGACACGGAACCCGTGGAACGGGCCCCACATCCAGCATCCACCGTTTACGGCGTGGACTACCAGGGTATCTAATCCTGTTCGCTCCCCACGCTTTCGCTCCTCAGCGTCAGTAACGGCCCAGAGACCTGCCTTCGCCATTGGTGTTCTTCCCGATATCTACACATTCCACCGTTACACCGGGAATTCCAGTCTCCCCTACCGCACTCAAGCCCGCCCGTACCCGGCGCGGATCCACCGTTAAGCGATGGACTTTCACACCGGACGCGACGAACCGCCTACGAGCCCTTTACGCCCAATAATTCCGGATAACGCTTGCACCCTACGTATTACCGCGGCTGCTGGCACGTAGTTAGCCGGTGCTTATTCTTCAGGTACCGTCAGCGGAACTAGCTCTTAACCCGTCCCTTTTCGTCCCTGACAAAAGCGGTTTACAACCCGAAGGCCTTCTTCCCGCACGCGGCATGGCTGGATCAGGGTTGCCCCCATTGTCCAAAATTCCCCACTGCTGCCTCCCGTAGGAGTCTGGACCGTGTCTCAGTTCCAGTGTGGCTGGTCGTCCTCTCAGACCAGCTATTGATCGTCGCCTTGGTGGGCCTTTACCCCGCCAACAAGCTAATCAATCATCGGCCGCTCCGTCTGCGCCAGGCCTTGCGGTCCCCGGCTTTCACCCTCAGGTCTTATGCGGTATTAGCCAACCTTTCGGCTGGTTGTCCCCCACAAACGGACACGTTCCGATGTATTACTCACCCGTTCGCCACTCGCCGCCAGGAGCAAGCTCCCGCGCTGCCGTTCGACTTGCATGTGTAAGGCATGCCGCCAGCGTTCAATCTGAGCCAGGATCAAACTCTTCACTTTGATCTCTGTTACTTTTGGTCGTACTCATTGACTCGCAGAAATGACTAAGTTGTCAATTCTTGGCTTTGTGAGTACTTCCGATTTTTGAGTCTCTCACGACTTCAATCTTCAGTACCCACGCTTATCGGTTCGTCTGTTCGAATTTTTAAAGAGCGTGTCGCGTTTTCGGCGAAAAGGATCGAAATATTACAGAAGTCGATCGCATTTTGCAAGCTGTGAAGCAAAATTTTTGTTTTTCGCTTCCGAAAGCGTTGTTTTTCCCTTACGGGTACTGCTCTCTGACTTACGTTTCTTCACCGCGTTATCGGCGAAGGGGGCGCATTATGGGAAGAGATTTCATGATTGTCAAGCCTAAAATGCAGCATTCTTTCTTGATTCAGGTTCGGCTGCCGCCGTACCTCCACGGAGTCTTTTCATGCTGCGCTACGACATCAGCCCGCTTGATCCCGAAGCCCATCTATATATTGTGGCGATCACCCTTCCGGAACCGAAAGCCGGAGAAGAAATTTTCCGTCTCCCCACGTGGATCAACGGTTCTTATCTCATCCGCGACTTTGCCGGCAACATCCAAAAAGAGTCCGCCCGTTTAGGCGGGAAACCCGTTGCCATTGAAAAGATCGACAAGACGACTTGGCGCGTCATCACCGGAAAACCCAAAGCCGGCGCCGAACTGCAGGTCTTCTACGAAGTCTGGGCTTTCGATCCGTCCGTTCGTACTGCCTATCTTGACGAATGCCGCGGCTTTTTCAACCCCGGCTGCGTCTTCATGGAATCCGTCGGTCGCCGTGAGGAAAAAATCACCGTCACGATCCGGGAACCGGAAGACGCCGTCCGTGCCGAACAAACGGACTGGAAGGTCGCCACGTCGCTCAAACGCGCCAAAGGTACCGCTCGTTTCGGTTGGGGTACTTACGAAGCCGCCGATTACGATGAACTCATCGACAGTCCGGTGGAAATGGGCGACTTCACGGTTCTCACCGTCAAGCCTCACGGAGTACGCCACGACATTGTCTTCTCCGATCTGCCGATCAACTTCGACGCCGAACGCACGGCGGCCGACATCGAGGCCCTCTGCGCCCGTGAAATCGAATTCTTCGAACCGGAAACCCACAAGAGTCCGGTCAAGGAATACACCTTCCTCGTCAACGTCACGGCCAACGGTTACGGCGGCCTCGAACACCGGGCTTCTTCCGTCTTACAGATCCCTGCAAAGTGCCTTCCCTCGATCCATGACAAGGAACGCACGGAAAACTACGTTCAGTTCCTGGGGCTCGTAGCTCACGAATACTTCCACACTTGGAACGTCAAACGCCTCAAACCCGCCGAATTCGTCGGTATCGATTTCTCGCACGAAGTCACCACGGAACTTTTATGGTTCTTCGAAGGCTTCACAAGTTATTACGACGACCTGATGCTGCGTCGCGCGGGATTCGTCGACGACAAGGGGTACGCGAAACTTCTCACGGTGAACTTCAAGGCGGTTCTCGAAACCCATGCCCGTACCGTTCAGTCCTTGAGTGAAGCCAGTTTCGATACTTGGGTGAAGTTCTACAAACCCAACCCCAATTCGGCCAATGCGTCGGTGTCCTATTACAAACAGGGGGCGCTCGCCGCGCTCACCCTTGACGCCGAACTGCGTCACCGCACCAAATGCAAAAAGTCGCTGGACGACGTCATGCGCTGCCTCTGGACGCAATACCGTATGGCCGGCAAAAAGTACCGCGGCGAAACTTTTGCTTCGATCGCCGCCGCTTTTGAAGCCGTTGCCGGCGTTTCCTTTGAAAAACGCCTCGCGGAACTCACTCGTGCCACGGCACCCGTCGATTATGAAAAGGCCTTGAAACCGCTGGGGCTGACGCTCACCGCCACCGAACGCGACAAGACCCGCAGCCTTCTCGGTCTTTCCGGCAAAGGGAGCGACGCCGGCTTTACCGTCCGCACGGTTTTTGATCAGGAAGCGGGTCAATGGGCCGGCATTTCTTCCGGCGACCTTCTGATTGCCGTTGACGGCGTACGCATCAAAAACGACAACCTCAACGAACTGCTCGCCCGGTACGGCGAAGGCGACGAAATGGTGATTCATGCCTTCCGAGATGATGCCCTGCTCGTCTGGGCTATTCTGATCGGTAAAGAAACGACGGTTGCTTCCACCGTCAACCTCGATAAACCGACGACGCTCGGTAAGGCTTGGCTCAAGGGCTGATCTCACAGGAGTCGGACGTCTCCGTAAAAAGTCGTCCGGCTCCTTACCCACCGTTTCGAGCTACGTCATCAAAAACGCATTGACCGCTTCAGCACAGCGCTTTCCGTCATAAAGCGCCGAAGCCACCAGTGCGGGCCCCCTCCGCATATCACCGCAGACAAAGATGCCCTCGGCAGCGCAGAAGGCGCCGATGCCGTTTGGCTTCGTCACCACATACCCCCGCTCATCCGTCCTCAGTCCGAAAGCGTCCGCCAACCCTGACGTCGGCCGCGAAAAGCCGATGGCCAGAAACACCTTCTGGGCCGCAATCTCAACCGGCGCTTCCGTCGTTTCTTCCGCTTTCATCCGGCCGGTCGCTGCATCCGACGTCCATTTCAACCGGGCAAAACGCACCCCCCGAACGGCGCCCTTCTCATCCGTCAGAAATTCCTTGGCCACCAGTCCCCACAGGCGCTCGCAGCCTTCTTCCTGAGACGTTGAGGTGTGTCGCACCGCCGCCGGTTTCGGCCAACTTTTCCGCCCCTCGTCAATTTCCGGCGGTTCCGGCGAGCGGGCCACCTGCACAATGCGTCCTGCGCCCTGACGGCGGGCGACACCGATGCAGTCACTGCCCGTATCTCCGCCGCCCAACACCAGCACGTCACAACCGCGGCAGGAAATTTCCGTTCCGACCGCTTCCCCCGCCGTTACGCGGTTTTGACCGATCAAGAGTTCCAGCGCGAAATGAATCCCCTGAGCCTGCCGGCCGGGCAAATCCCAATCGCGCGGCGTTTCAACGCCGGCAGCCAACACTACGGCATCAAACTCCTGCCGCAGATCGGAAGCATCCACAAATGCGGTGGCTCCCGAATAAATCCCCGGTTCAAACGTCTTCACCCCGACGGCCGCCGAGGTCTTGAGAATCACACCCTCCGCCTGCAGCTGTTCAAGGCGCCGATCAATCAACGCCTTTTCCAATTTGAAATCCGGAATCCCGTACCTCAGCAAACCGCCCGCCTTGGGCGTCTTCTCAAAGACCGTCACATCATGCCCCAACCGGACCAAATGTTGTGCGCAGGCCAATCCCGCCGGCCCCGACCCCACGACGGCCACCCGTTTACCGGTTTTCGACAGCGGGCGCATCGGCGTTACCCACCCGGATTTCCAGGCGCGTTCCGTAATCACCCGTTCCACCGAACGGATTCCGACCGCCGCGCCTTCCAGGAGATACTCAGTACAGCCGGATTCACAAAGCGCCGGGCAAAGACGCGACGTAAATTCCGGAAACGGATTCGTTGCCGTCAACGCATCCCAAGCGGCGTGCCACCGCCCGTCCTTCACCCATTGATTGAAATCCACCGGTCGGTTGTGCAGGGGGCACTGGGCCGCACAATAGGGCGTACCGCAGTGAAGACAACGCTGCGACTGCTGTACCGCCTCTTTTTCCGTCAACGGCTTCACGAACTCCCGAAAATGGCGGATGCGTTCCTTCACGGCTTCCGCCCGCATTTCCAACCGCACCGGTATTTCTTTTTTCGTCATTTTCATTCTCCCTTCTGCCGAGCTGCCAATGCCGCCCGGTACTGCAGCGGGAACACTTTGACAAATCGAGACCGCGAACTCGTCCAATGCGCGAGCAACGTTTCGGCCAAGGCCGAACCCGTGTATTTCAGATGGTTGCCGATCAAGCGTCTGAGGATTTCCTCGTCGCTTTCCTGCCGATGCCACGTGGTGCGGTCACTCATCCGCGCCTGTTCTTCCGTACTCACCACCCGCTCAAGCGACACCATTTCCGTATTGCAGTGCGATTCAAAGTCTCCGTCGGCATCAAAGACGAAGGCGAGTCCTCCGGACATGCCGGACGCAAAATTACGGCCGGTATTTCCCAGTACCACCACGGTGCCGCCCGTCATGTATTCACAGCCGTGGTCACCCACACCTTCCACCACGGCTTCGGCGCCGGACAGACGCACGGCAAAACGTTCGCCCACGACCCCGTTGAAATACGCTTCGCCGCTCGTGGCCCCGTAAAGCGTCGTATTGCCGGCGATGATGTTTTCACTCTGAACGCCGTGGAAATCCGCCGGCGCCCGCACAATGATCCGTGCACCCGACAAGCCTTTGCCGACGTAATCATTGGCTTCACCCACCAAATCGAGCGTCATCCCGTGCGCGGCAAAGGCACCGAACGACTGACCGGCCGTTCCGTGGAATTCCAAGTGCAGGGTATCGTCGGGCAATCCCGGCGCCCCGAAACGCCGCACTACCGCGGCGGAAATCTGCGTTCCCACCGTTCGGTTGACGTTGCGGATCGGCAGCACCAACGCCTGTCGTTCGCCGTGCTCCAACGCGGCCGTCAACTGCGGCAGAAGCGAAGCGTCGAGCGCTTTTTCCAACTGATGATCCTGTCGACTGCTGTGGCGGCCGGCAGCGTTTTCCTCGGTCGGGCGATACAACACTCGGGAGAGATCCACCCCGGCTGCTTTGGGATTGTCCGGCGTCGACCGCTGCTGCAGCAGATCACTGCGTCCGATCAGATCCTCAAAGCGCGCAATGCCGAGCGACGCCATAATCTCGCGTACTTCTTCGGCGACGAAGAAAAAGTAATTCACGACATGTGAAGGCCGTCCCTTAAAACGCCGACGCAACACCGGATCCTGCGTAGCAATCCCCACCGGACAAGTATTGAGATGGCACTGTCGCACCATGAGGCAGCCTTCCACCACCAAGGGAGCCGTCGCAAAACCGAATTCGTCCGCCCCTAAGAGCGCCCCGACGACAACGTCGCGGCCGGTCTTGATCTGGCCGTCTACCTGCAGCGCCACCCGATCCCGCAGATGGTTAAGCACCAGGGTCTGCTGCGTTTCCGCCAACCCCAGTTCCCAACAACTGCCGGCATGCTTCACGGATGAGATCGGACTCGCACCCGTTCCGCCGTCGTGTCCGGAAATCACGATGTGATCGGCCTTTGCTTTCGCCACCCCGGCGGCAACGGTACCCACGCCGGTTTCGCTCACCAATTTGACGGAAATGTCGGCCGCGTCGTTGGCATTTTTGAGATCATGGATGAGCTGCGCCAAATCTTCGATGGAATAAATGTCGTGATGCGGCGGAGGCGAAATCAGCCCGACGCCGGGCACGGAATAACGCAGTTCCGCAATGTATTCGGACACCTTGTGCCCGGGCAACTGGCCGCCTTCACCGGGTTTCGCGCCCTGCGCCATCTTGATCTGAATCTGATCGGCGCTGAGGAGATACTCTTCGGTCACCCCGAAGCGACCGGAGGCCACCTGCTTGATGCGGGAGCGCAGACTGTCGCCCGCCTCAAGCGGCACGTCCGCCGCAATACGATCGGCGCCCAACACGTCCGCCAACGTCATCCCCGCCTTCACCGGCGATCGTCCGTCCTTTAATTCCGCCCGATAGCGTTTCGGATCCTCGCCGCCCTCTCCGGTATTGGACATCCCGCCGATGCGGTTCATCGCCACCGCCAGCGTGGCATGCGCTTCGGCGGAAATGGAGCCCATGCTCATTGCGCCCGTGGCAAACCGCTTCACGATTTCCTTGGCGGGTTCCACCGCGTCCAGCGGAATCGGCCGGACGCCGTCGCGCCGGAAGTCCAACAACCCCCGCAGCGTCATCTGCCGCCGGCTTTGGTCATTGATGATGTCGGCGTACTCGCGGTAGGTTCGGTAGTTTTTCTCCCGGGTCGCCTGCTGCAGCTTCACGACGACTTCGGGCGTCCACATATGTTCTTCTCCTTCCGGCCGCCAGGCGTATTGGCCGCCCACGGAAAGCTCGCGGCGCAATTGGGGATTGATGCCGTAGGCCGCCTGATGTTTGCTCACGGCTTCCTGCATGACTTCGAAAAGTCCGATGCCTTCCACACGGGACGCTGTGCCGTGGAAATAGCGATCCACAAAATCACTCTTCAGACCGACGGCTTCAAAAATACAGGCCCCCCGGTAACTCATCAGGGCGGAGATGCCCATTTTGGCCATAACTTTCGTGAGCCCCTTCCCCAAGGCCGACACGTAATTCGCAACGGCTTCCTCAGCACTCTTCCCCCGTAACGCCGCTCCGGCCCGCAGGGTGGCCAAGGCTAAGAAGGGATGCACCGCTTCGGCGCCGTACCCCATCAAAAGTGCTACGTCATGAGTTTCCACGACGGCCCCGGAATCCACCACCAGTCCCACGTCGGTTCTCAGGCCTTCCGCAATCAAGTGCTCATGCAAGGCGCTTACGGCGAGCAAGACCGGAATCGCCACCCGTTCCCGACTGACCGCCCGATCCGACACGATGAGGATGTTGAAACCCTGCTTCACCGCATCCACGGCCTGAGCGCAGAGTCCCGCCAACCGAGCTTCCACACCGGCGCTGCCCCAGGCAACCGGATAAGTGATGTCCACTATCCGGCTGCGGAATTTTCCTGCCGTGTAGTCTGCAATAGCGTGCAGTTTCGCCATGTCCTTTTCCACCAGAATCGGCTGCGCGATTTCAATGCGCCGCGGCGGATTCACGTTGTTCACGTCCAAAAGGTTCGGCTTGGGGCCGATAAAACTGATGAGACTCGTCACCAATGCTTCCCGAATCGGATCAATCGGGGGATTCGTAACCTGAGCAAAGAGCTGCTTAAAATAGTCAAAAAACGACTGGTCTTTCTGCGACAACACCGGCAAAGCCGTGTCGTTACCCATGCTGCCCAACGGTTCGCCGCCTTTTTCCGCCATCGGCATCAGCACGATGTTCACGTCTTCCTGCGTGAGCGAAAAGGCTTTCTGCAGTTCAAAGAGACGCTCGGGCGGCACGCCTTCTTTTTCGGCTTCCGCGTCGGTACCCGTCAAGTCCGCCAACCGCAGATTGAGTCGCTCCACCCATTCGCGGTAGGGTTTGGCAAGCGCAATCTGATTCTTGATCTCCGAGTCTTCGATGATGCGGCCCTGAACCGTGTCGATGAGGAGCATCTTCCCCGGTTCAATACGCCACTTTTTCCGGATTCGGGCTTCCGGCACCGGAACGGTGCCCGCTTCGCTGGCGAGAATCACCTGATCATCGTCCGTCAACAGGAACCGCGCCGGACGCAGTCCGTTGCGATCAAGCGTCGCCCCGATCTGCACCCCGTCGGTGAAAACAATGGCGGCCGGTCCGTCCCACGCTTCCATCATCGGCGCATAGTAGGCATAAAACGCCTGTCGATCCGGATCCATCACCGTCGACTTTTCCCACGCTTCCGGCACGAGCATCGCCATGGCCTGACTTAAGGGGTAACCCGCCATCACCAGAAGTTCCAAGGCATTATCGAGACTTGCCGTATCGGACTGACCTTCGTAGATGAGGGGCGTCAGTTTTTTGACGTCGCCCCCCAAGACCGGCGAGCTCCAGGTGTTTTCCCGGGCGCAGATCCAGTTGTAATTGCCTTTGACGGTGTTGATTTCGCCGTTGTGAGCAATGTATCGGTACGGGTGCGCCAGCGCCCAGGCCGGGAACGTGTTGGTGGAAAAACGTTGGTGTACGACGGCAATGGCAGACTTCACCGCTTCGTTTTTAAGGTCGAGGTAGTACTCCCCCACCTGTCCTGCCAACAGAAGGCCCTTGTAAACCACCGTACGAGTACTCATGGACGGCACAAAGTATTCGGCACCGTGTTTAAGCTTGAGGTCATGAATGCGATGCGACGCCGTTTTACGGATGACGTAGAGTTTTCGCTCCAACGCATCCTGCACCATCACGTCCGGCCCGCGCCCGATAAAAATCTGCCGGATAACGGGTTCGCTCGCCTTCACCGTCGGACTCATTTCGAGGTGCCGATCAACGGGAACGTCGCGCCACCCCAACACCACCTGGCCTTCCCGACGTACGGAACGTTCCAATTCCTCTTCGCAGGCCGCGCGACTCGCCGCCTCCTGCGGCAGGAAAATCATTCCGACGCCGTAGTCCCCTGGGGCCGGAAGCACCACGCCCTGTGCCGCCATTTCCACCCGATAAAACGCGTCCGGAATCTGAATCAAAATACCTGCGCCGTCCCCGCAGAGCGGATCCGCCCCGACCGCACCGCGGTGATCCAGATTGCGCAGAATCAACAGGGCGTCTTCAATGGTTCGATGCGACTGTCGCCCCTTTAAATCCGCCACGAACCCTACGCCGCAGGCGTCGTGTTCCGCCGTTGAACGGTACAACCCTTTTTGTGATGCCTCTTTTCGGGCTTTCTCACACGCTTCAAACATCTGCCGTCTCCCTATTGCGAAGATGTCTTCATGGATTTCATGCCGTCGGCTCCAAACACTCGGGCGAGCAACAAGGAAAGACAGTATGCCTTTGTTTAAAGAGGTGTTTTTCAAACAATTAAGCAGTTTTTATCGAGAATTCGCCTATTCAGGGGATAGGTACCCCATTCCTAACGACGCTATTCCCTAAGACAACTCCTATAGCGACACCGGCAGCGACAAAAAAGGCCCGGAAAACCCGAGCCTCAGAAAAAGGAGTCCGACGCGTTGCTACGCCCAGCCGGCCTCGTGCATCACATCAAACACCAAAGTGCGGTCGGCGGTCTCAATCACCGTTTTCCCTACCGCCGTCATCACGATGAAACGAATGGTGCCGCCGACACTTTTCTTGTCGCCCTGCATGGCGCGGTAAGCCTCCGCAGCCGACAGTCCTTCGACCCGCACGGGAAGGCCTGCCGCCTTCACAAGATTCGTCACCCGGATCACATCCTCTGCCGTCAGGTATCCCAATCGACGCGACAAATCAGCCGCCATCACGATGCCGATGCCAACCGCTTCTCCGTGCAGGTACGTGCCGTACCCCGTCAATTTCTCCACGGCATGTCCGAAGGTATGTCCGAGATTTAATTTCGCACGTACGCCGCCCTCTCGTTCGTCTTCATGCACGATCGCCGCCTTCATTCGGCAACAGTGTTCCACCGTCCGTTCAATCGTGTCGAAATCGAGCGACCGCAACGCCGGCATATCCGTCTCAAGCTGCGCCACAAACGCTGCGTCTCCCAAGAAACCGTACTTCACGACTTCCGCAAGCCCTGCACTCACTTCCCGCGCCGGCAGCGTTTTTAAAACCGTCGGATCAATCAGGACGGAGGACGGCTGATGAAAAGCGCCGATCAAATTTTTCCCGGCCGAGAGATTCACCCCGGTTTTGCCGCCGACACTGCTGTCGACCTGCGCGAGCAGCGTCGTCGGAATCTGAATGAAGCGAATGCCGCGCATCCACATGGCGGCGGCAAATCCCGTCATGTCGCCCACAACGCCACCCCCCAACGCCACCATGACGCTCTTTCGATCCAGTCCCACGTTTGACGCCGCCGACAAAATTATTTCCACGTGAGCGAGGTCTTTATAGCTTTCGCCGTCCGGCAACCGAACGACGGCCGCGGGCACCTCCGGCACGGCGGCCGCAAGACTTTCCATCACCGGCTTTTCATAAAGCGGCCCTACGGTCGTATTGGTCACCACCAAGACCCGCGTCGCCCCGAGGCGCTTCACTTCCTCACCGATCGTTTTTAAAACCTCGCTGCCGATATGAATCGGATAGGAGCGCTCACCCAAATCCACGGTATACGTCCGCATTTATTTTTCCTTCGTCTTGACTGCCGCATTACCGGCCGCTACCACGGCCTTAACCGCTTCCTGCGCCAAAATCCGGTCGGCGACCACATAAGGGCTCGTGCGGGACGTAGAAACCTTCACGTCCGCCGTCGCTTCGTAGACCGGCCCGCGCTCCAAAAGGAGATTTCTCACTCGAGTCACGGGGTCATCAGCCTTCAGAAGCGGCCGCGTCGTATCGCAGTGCGTTCTCTCGATGATGTCGGACACCGTGCTCGTGAGGTACACCGTGAGTCCGCGCCTTAAAAGCATGCGGTTAACGTCAAACATCGGCGCGCCGCCCCCCATTGCGACGACGGTGCGCGGCCGATGCGTCAATTCCGCCATTTTCGCAGTCTCCCGACTCCGGAATCCCGCCTCCCCTTCTTTTTCGAAGATATAGGCTATCGACACCCCGGTCGAGGCTTCCACTTCCTTGTCCACATCAAAAAAGTCCCAGTCGAGCTTTTCCGCAAGACACCGTCCCACGGTACTTTTGCCGCTCGCCATCATGCCGATGAGAAAAATCGACGTCGGCGTTTTCGTTTGTGCGCTTGTCATGTGTGTGTTTTCCGAATCAGTCCGGAGCCCGAACCGTGTCATCTTGATTATAAAAACCGCTTCGCCGCACGCCGGCTTCCGTCGCAATCCAATCCAATGCGATGTCGTGCACCTCCGGGACAAACGCCGTCGTCACAAGCGCTTCCCAAGCCACCGCCACCGTGACGGGCCTTCTGTTTTCCGGCAACGCCGCCAACCAACGGTCAAAGTAACCGCCGCCGTTACCCAATCGGAACCCGGTCGGCGTAACCGCCACACAGGGCGCAAAAATAAGATCCGGCACCGTCCGCACGCCGTTGACCGGCGCCGGTATCCCGTAGGCACCGGGCACCATCGGCGTTTCATCCGTCACCACTTCGTAGTGCATCGACCGCGCCGCCACATCATCCACCACCGGGTACGCAAGCGCCTTCACCGTCACGGCCCGCGAAAGCGCCGACACCAGATCGGGTTCGCCCGCCGTCGGGGCATAAACGCCGGCACAGTGAAAGGAACGCGCCGACAACCACGGCAAAAGCGCCGCTTCCAGCGCCCGCTGCCGCGCGTCGGTCTTTTGGGTTCTGCGCAGGGCCCAAAACCGCTGACGCAGCTGCTGCCGATCCGTTGTTGTACCAAGGAAGGATTGCATGGGGAAGCTTTCCGTTTAATATGGAGGCAGATTTTGCCTGCGGTACTCAGAAAATGCCTACAGAGTTTTCCTTTCTCGGGCGGCGTCCGACGCTCCTTTTACTCTCTCTCATGACGGCGGCAACGTCGTCTTGGGCGGCACCCGCCCTCACGCCGGCACAAGCCGCCGCCAATCTGACGGCGCCGGATTTGGCACTTCCCGCCGACGAAACGGACGCGGCCCCCCTTTCCGACGGGACGGTCCGCACCTACGCCGTTCCTGAAACCGGGCTTGTCATGGTGACGCCCCCCGTCGTCTCCGTCACTCCGGCGCCCGTCACGCCCGTCGTCCGAGAAACCGTACGGCCGGAAACCGCACCGGTCACGCCGACCGCAGAAACACCGGTTGCTGCCACTCTGACGACGGATCCCAAAACGGACGAACTTTTCATCAACACCTATCGTGCGTATCAAAAAAAGGACGCGGCTGCCGTCACGACGGGGGCTGAAACCCTTGCTACGCACCCGCTTGCCATCTATCCCGAACTTTGGGACCTGTTGCTGCAACTCTCAAAATCCCCGCAGGACGCAAAACAGCAGCAAAAAATGACGACCTTCATCAGCCGCCATCACGGTGACTACATCGCCGAGCGCGCCCGTACCGACTGGGCCCGCATTGCCGCCGAGCAAAACGACGCTGAGCGCTTCCGCACGCTTTACCGGCGCCTTGACTGGAATCAGACGGAAAGTGACCTCGTCTGCAGCAAAGCGCGCTTTGACCTTGCCGACGCCGTCCGCACGAAAAAGAGCCTCCCTGCGGCACTCACGGCCGCACATCGCGTACTCCTTGAGACCGGCAAACCCGACGACGGTGCCTGCGTCAAACTGCGCTCCGCCTATCTCGCCGCCGATCCCAAAGCCGCTTGGCCCGTCTTTTTGATCCTGATGCAGCAAAAGCGGTTCAATCAGGCTCGGGAACTCGCAACACTCACCAACGCCAAACAATTCCCCGTCAACAAAAAAGCTTTGTCGGAATTACTCACGAATCCGACGAAATGGTACAAACGCCACGCCAAACGACTTAATCGGGAACCGGCAGCACTTCTTTTAGTGGCGGCGCTGCGGCTTGCGTCGTCCGACACGCAGACTGCAGTCAAAATTGCCGAAAGCGTGAGTCCGCGGCTCTCCGCCGCACGCCGTTCTCTGCTCTGGAGTCGGGTGGGACTGGAAGCAGCCCTCAATCTGGATGAATCAGCCTCCGCTTACTTCGCGCGTGCGGGCAAAATGCTCGGCACGGCCCCCGATACCGTCGGCAAGAATTTCATCCTGACGTGGAATGCCCGGGCGGCTTTACGAACCGGCGACTGGAAAAAAGTGCTCGCCGCCGTCAACAAACTGCCGCCCGCGCTCAAAAGGAGCGACGCCTGGATTTATTGGCGGGCGCGCGGATTGGAAAAAACCGGTCACCCCAAAAAAGCCCGGCAGCTTTTTGCAAGCATCAGTGGGCACACTGAGTTTTACGGGCTACTCGCGTGCGAAGCACTCGGAAAACCCTACCCCGACTACCAGCGTCCGGCCCCGATACCCAATGCTTCTTACTGGGACAAAAACCCTTCCGTACAACGGGCGCTTGCGTTTTATCGATTGGACTTAAATGCCGAAGGCAACCGGGAATGGAACTGGGCACTGCGCAAACTGAAGACGGATGCACGGCTTAATCTCGCGGCCTACGCCGGTTCCCGCGACCTCTTTCACCGGGAAATCAACACGTCGGAAACCACCCCCGCCGTCGTCTTTTCTCAGCGCTACCCCCGACCACATCAGACCGACATTGAAAACGCCGCTCAAACGGCGGAGCTTGACCCCGCCTGGGTCTACGGGCTCATCCGCCAGGAATCGCGCTTTGTGCGGCAGGCGAGGAGTTCCGTCGGCGCCCAAGGGATGATGCAGGTGATGCCCCGGACGGCCCGATGGGTTGCGGCGCACTTGGCACTCAATGATTTCAGTGACGAGCAACTCACCGACACGTCCGTCAATCTCACGATCGGCTGCCGGTACTTAAAACTCGTCGCCGACGCATTTGAAGGCAGCATGCCTTTGGCCACCGCCGCTTACAACGCCGGCCCCTCGCGATCGGCCGCGTGGCGCGCCAAACTCACCCGCGCCGAAGAGGGCGCCGTCTTCGCGGAAACCATTCCCTTTACGGAAACCCGCAACTACGTACAGCGGGTGCTCGCCAACACCGTGCACTACGCGTCATACTACAACTCGGACAAAAATGTCATAAAACTGTCAGCAATTCTGGGCACGGTCACACCGAAATCCATTCAAAATGTGGCCTTACCATAATTCATAACGCTCCTTACGGGGCTCGGGAGATTTTCGCCATGCGCATCTACAACTCGATTACTGAACTCGTCGGCCGCACGCCGCTCGTTGAAATTCATCGCTATGCCGAAAAACGGGATCTCAAAGCCAAGCTTCTCGTGAAGCTTGAGTACTTCAATCCTGCTGGCAGCGTGAAAGACCGTATTGCGCTTGCGATGGTGGAAGACGCCGAAAAACGCGGCCTTTTAAAACCAGGCTCCGTCATCATCGAACCCACGAGCGGCAATACCGGGATCGGGTTGGCAAGCGTCGCCGCAAGCCGCGGTTACCGTGCGATCTTCACGATGCCCGAAACGATGAGCGTGGAACGCCGCAAGCTTTTAAAGGCGTACGGCGCGGAAATCGTCCTCACCGAAGGCGCGAAGGGCATGAAGGGCGCCATTGCCAAAGCCGAGGAACTCGCTAAAACCATCCCCGGCGGATTCATTCCGGGGCAGTTCGTGAACCCCGCGAATCCCGCGGCACACTTTGCGACGACGGGCCCGGAAATCTGGCAGGACACCGACGGTAAAGTCGACATCTTCGTCGCGGGCGTCGGCACAGGCGGCACTTTGTCCGGCACCGGCAAGTATCTTAAGAGCCAAAACCCGGCGGTGAAGGTCGTCGCCGTCGAACCCAAGGGCTCACCGGTCCTTTCCGAAGGTCACGCCGGCCCGCACGGCATTCAGGGGATCGGTGCCGGGTTCGTTCCCGAAACACTCGACACGAAAGTCTATGACGAAGTGATTCCGGTCACGAACGAAGACGCGTTTGCCACGGGGCGCACCGTTGCCAAGGAAGAAGGGTTCCTAGTCGGCATCAGCGCGGGCGCTGCGCTCTGGGCAGCGACCGAACTCGCCAAACGCCCCGAAAACGCCGGTAAAACCATCGTCGCCCTGATGCCCGATACCGGTGACCGGTATCTCTCCACCGCGCTTTATGAAGCCTGATCCGACGGCTTTCTAAAGCTCTCTCGACCGCCGTTTTCATTGGAAAGCGGCGGTTTCATTTATTAGGGTTATTACCAACTTTTCAACCGTTCGCATGAGCTTTTTTCAGGGTAAGTTATTCCGTTTGTCAAGAACAAGAAATCAAAACATCCGCCGACGCCGTGCCGACGGGGGTTTTCTGCGAAAAAAGCATGACTACCACTGATACGTCCGCCAGCCGCCTTGCGGCACTCAAAGCCGAATGCCGCACTCTGGATCAGCTGGTTCCCTTTCGGGCCAAAACTCATCCGACCGTCACCGCGCTGCGCCAGTACAATCGAGCCGAAAGCCGCTGGGTTGATCTTTCCTACGCCGAGCTAAACGATCTCATCACCACGTGGCGCAAAGCGCTCGCCGCCTGCCAATTTTCCCGCGGCTCCCGCGTGGCGATTCTGCTCAACAACTCGGTGAACGCAGTCCTCGCCGACCAGTGCGTCTTGGCCGACGCCCTCATTCCCGTGCCGCTGCACGCCATTGACACGCCGGCGTCTTCGGCTTACATCGCGGGCGACAGCGAAGCGGTCTGCCTCTTTACCAACAAAAAAGAACGTTGGGAAGCGATCCGGCAGTCGGGGGTTCCGCTCCCGCACCTCAGGATGGTGGTGCTCACGGAAGAAACACAGGACGCGGAAACCGCCGACGGCGTCGAAGTCATCGGTCTCGCCGCTTGGTTAAAACGCGGTGAAACCGTGACGGAACTTCCGGAAGGCCCTAAAGAAGAGGATCTCGCGGCGATCGTCTACACCTCCGGCACCACGGGCCGCCCCAAGGGCGTAATGCTGACGCACAAAAACGTCCTTTTTGACGCCGTGGCCTGCTGTGAACACATTGCGCCACAACCCATGGCGGGCGGGGTCTTTCTGTCCTTCCTGCCGCTTTCACACACGTTTGAACGTACCGCGGGGTACTACCTCGCGCTCGGCATGGCCTGCACCATCGTCTACAACCGCTCAATCATGCTCTTAAATGAGGATTTGCGGATTGTGAAGCCGACGGTACTCATTTCCGTGCCGCGCGTCTACGAACGCATTTATGCCCGCATCAACGACAAACTCAAAAAAGCCCCCGGCTACGCGCGGCGTCTTTTTGAAGCCTGCGTGTCCGTGGGCTGGCGCAACTTCTGCCGCAAAAATAAATTGCCCGTGGAACCCTCGGTTTGGTCGGTTTTTGACGGCATCACCGGCCCAATTCTGAATAAGCTCGTCGCCAAAAAGATTCTGGAACAGTTCGGAGGCCGCCTGCAGCTCTGCATCACCGGCGGGGCCGCTTTAAGTCCCAAAGTCGCCCGCACGTTCGGTGGCCTGGGTCTGGCCCCCGTTCAGGGCTACGGCATGACGGAGGCGAGCCCCGTCATCGGAGGCAACTGGCTCGGCATGAATCAGCCCGACACGGTGGGTCGCCCCTTGCCGGGCATGCACTGGCGGCTTGATCCCGAAACGAAGGAAATTCAGGTTTCCGGCCCCAGCGTAATGAAGGGCTACTGGAAACGCCCCGAAGATACAGCCAAAGTCTTCACAGAAGACGGTTGGCTCAAAACGGGGGACGTGGGCGAAATCAACGACGTGGGGCTTCTCCGAATCCGCGGCCGCATCAAGGAAATCATCGTCACGAGTACCGGCGAAAAAGTGCCGCCCGTAGATTTGGAATTGGCACTTGAGACCGATCCGCTTTTTGCGCAGACCTACGTCGTAGGGGATGATCAGCCTTTCATCAGCTTCATCACGGTGCTCGACGCTACGGAATGGAAGAAACTCGCGGAGTCTCTGAAACTTGATCCTGAAAATCCCGAGTCGCTTAAGTCAAACGCCGTCAAAGCCGCTCTTTTAAAGCGCGCCAAAGCCGCCGCGTCCGATTTCCCGCACTACGCACTGCCCCGCAACGTTACGGCGGTGTTGGAACCCTGGACGATCGACAACGGATACCTCACGCCCACGCTCAAACTGAAGCGCGGCCCCCTCAAGGCTCACTTTGCCGCCGAGATTGACGCCATGTATGCGGGCCATAACCGTTAAGGCGCCCCGAAAACTTCACGTCAGAGAGCGCGGTTACAATACCGTGCATCCGAATTTTCCGCGCCGAACCGCAGACGGTCTCCTTTTTTCGGCGACCGTCTTTTCCTTTTCGCGCGCTCTTTAATGCAGAACTCTCCATGGCAGACGAAACCTTTAAACCGATCGGCACACTGATGCCCAACTGGATGATCAACTCCGTTGACCGCATCATGGATTTCTACATCGGCAAATACCTCAACTGCGACCCGGTGATTCTGGATCGGCCGCCCGCCCCCGAACCCGGCCACCAGTACCTTCTCTACGCCCATATTCCGTTCTGCAAGACGCTCTGCAGCTACTGTACCTTCCACCGTTTTCTCTTTAAGGAACACAAGGCGCGCGAATACTTCGTGAACCTCAGAAAGGAAATGGACTACGTGAAGGCCCTGGGCTACGACTTCACGAGCATGTACATCGGCGGCGGCACGACGACCATCATCGAAGAAGAACTGATGGAAACGATCGATCACGCCCGCAAGCTCTTCCCCGGCATTAAGGAAGTGTCCTGCGAAACCGACCCGTCGGAAATCGACACCCCGACCTTTGAGCGACTTAAAGGGTACGTGGATCGCATGTCGATCGGCGTGCAGAGTTTTGACGATTCGATCCTGAAATTGACGGAACGCTACGACAAGTTCGGCAGCGGCGCCCAGATTTACGATCGCTTGGGAAAGGCGCTCGAACTTTTCCCAACCACCAACATCGACATGATCTTCGGCTTCCGCGGCCAGAGTCTTGAGATGCTGCAACGCGACATGGATCTCTTGATGCAGTTGAATCCCCGCCAGATCACGACGTACCCCCTCATGGTGACGTCGCAGACGAAAAGGAGCGTCAAGGGAACGATTGCCGCCAAGGGCGACGAATTGTCGGATCAGTACCGCATCATCATGAATACGCTGGGCGGACACTACCGGCAGCTGACGAGCTGGACCTTCGGCCGCACGCACGACGAAGGATTTGACGAATACGTCGTCGATCACGACGAATACCTGGGGGTGGGCAGCGGCGCCTTCTCCTTCTTGGGGAACAACCTTTACGTCAACACCTTCAGTCTCCGCCGTTACAATGAACGCATCGCGAAGGGCCAGACCGGCGTTGAGCGCCAGCGCCACTTTGATAAGCACGCGGTGCTGCAGTACCGCCTGATGCTGGGGATTTTCTCTGCGCGCCTTTCCCGCAAATATTTCCGCGAAGTGCACGGCGTCAACCTCGACACGGCGCTTTTTAAGGAAATGCTGGGCCTTAAGATGATCGGCGCCATCAAGGACGATCCCGCGAATCCCGACAATATCATCGTCACCGAACGCGGCAAATTCCTGGGGCTCGTGATGATGAAGGCGTTCTATTCCGGCATGGACAACGTCCGAGCCGAATTGCGCAAACCCCTCAAAGAAGCGGACATGTAATTTCCGCTTTTGTCCCGCATCTCCCCGCCCCGTCGGCGGGGATTTTTTTTCGAAACACGGCCGGTGTAAATCCTTTATCGTCAGAAGTCTTACCTCAAACTTTCCGCCACTCTAACTCTTCAGAACTAGGAAGAAAACCCTGGATTCCCTTAAAATGCGGCGGTGTATTCGGGTTCCGGCCCGCTTTTTTATGAGCTTTTTCGGAATCCGGCATAAGCCCGAGAGCGGATGCGGAGGTTCGTTTTCGGCCGTTTTGTACTTTACAAACAACAAAACGTACGCTGCATTGCCGTCCAAGAAACGGCAATCCCCCTAGTAATCAGGAGACCCGTCAAATGACAGGAAAGACAATCAAAATCGCGACGTTTGCCCCGCAGCCCGGCTGCCGCGGCGAAGACGGCCCGGATTTTGTCGGTAATCTGCGCAAAGGCGAATTGCGCGGGATCATCAAGATTAATCAGGACAAGTGCGAAGCCTGCGACACGTGCCGCAAGGTCTGCCCGGTGGACGCCATCGACGGCGGCATCGGTGCCAAGCACAAGATTAACGATCAGAAGTGCCTCGCCTGCGGCCAGTGCCTGGTGAGCTGCCCCTTCAATGCGATCGAACAGATGAGCTTCGTCGACGAAGTCGAAAAGATGCTCGCCGACCCCAACCTCGTTGTGGTGGCGCATCCCTCGCCCGCCGTCCGCGTGTCCATCGCCGAAGAATTCGGCGCGGAAGCCGGTACCCTCTCCACCGATCAGTTCTTCAACGCCCTTGAAAAGGCGGGCTTCAAGCCCTACGACGTCAACAGCACGGCTGACCAGACGATCATGGAAGAAGGCACGGAATTCGTGCGCAAGGTGCAGTATTGGGTGCTCGGCAAGCGCGGCCCTGAATTGGAGCGTGCCTCTCACCATCCGCTGCCTCATTTCACGTCCTGCTGCCCGGCCTGGGTGCATGAAATGGAAATGATGGCTGCCGACATGATGCCTCACGTCTCGACCGCCAAGAGCCCGATCGGCATGGGCGGTGTGCTCGCGAAGGTGTGGGCTGCGGATCATCTCTACCACAAGGATCCCCGCCAGGTGCGCGTCGTCGCCGTGACGCCCTGCACGGCGAAAATTTGGGAAGCCAGCCGTCCGGAATTGTCTTCGGCGTGGCAGTACCTCACGAAGGAAGGCCGTATCCCCGCAGATACGCCGCGTTTCCCCGACGTTGACGCCGTCGTCACCGCCCGTGAAATCGCTGAAATCTTCCGCCGCAAGGGTATTAACCCCCTCGAACTCCCGAAGGAACGCGAACGTAAGGACCTTGAGGTCTACACGGGTGCCGCGACGATCTTCGGTACGTCGGGCGGCGTGACCGAAGCTGCGCTTCGTACGGCTTACCGCATTCTCTGCGGCAAGGAACTCGAAAACGCCGACATCACCCCGGTGCGCGGCAACGACAATTCCTACGTCGAAGCGACGATTCCGCTTCCCATCCCCGGCCTTGAAAAGCCCTTCGAACTGCGCGTGTGCGTGGTGAACGGCTCCAACCAGGCACTCCGGACCGTGCTCGACACCGTCCGCGGCAACCCCAACCGTTGGCACTTCATCGAAGTCATGAACTGCCCGGGCGGCTGCGTCAACGGCGGCGGTCAGCCCGTGCAGCCGGTGGGTACGGGTTGGTTGAAGCCTCTCTTCCCGCTTACGATGAGCACCGTTGCAGAAAGGATCTAATTAAAAATGGCTCGTACATTTGAATATACCGAACGCCCCTGCGGCGTTATTCTCGGCCGCCGCGGCCTTATTAAGGTCATCGGCGTGTGCGCAGTCGCTGCGGGTGCCACGGGCTGGGGGGTTTCCGAACTCCTCGCCAACCGCAACTGCATTCTGCTTGCCCGCCAGGCCGGCCTTTACAAAGACGACAAGCTTTGCCAGAAGATGCATCTGACGAGCTCCCACGAGAACCCCGTGGTCCGCAAGATCTACAGCGACCTCGCCGCTTCTCCGATGGACGACAAGATGTACGGACTGCTGCATACGCACTTCAGCCCGCGTTCCATGCTTGCCCTTCATCACTAATCAGGAGAATACGTCATGTCTGAAAACAACGCCCGCATTCTTCGCTTCCACCTGCCGGACAAGGTGTTCCACTCTCTGAACGCCATCCTGTGGTTCGCGCTCGTCATCACCGGCGCCATCGTGTACCTGTGTGATCTCGAACCCGCCACGGGCGAAGCGCTCATGCTTTGGCACGTCGGCCTCGGTGTCGCTTTCTCGTTCTGCCTCTTCGGCTACATCTTCTTTGCGCCGGATCGTTTCGCGCTGATGATGAACGCCTGCCTCACCTGGGACAGCAACACCTTCCGCTGGTTCCTCAACTTCGGCGGCTACCCCCGTCGCTTCTTCCACATCCCCCTGGGCCCCGTGGAAGTTCCGCCTCAGGGTCGCTACAACGGCGGTCAGAAGGCCTCCTACCTGCTCTTTACGGCGGCAATTTACGTGCTGATCGTGACGGGCTGGCTCCTCTGGGTGTTCGCGCCTGCCATTGGTAAGGAAGCGTTCCAGATGATGTTCTACGTGCACGTCTGGGGTTCGATGTTCATCACCGTCCTCGTCGTCTGCGCGCACATCCCGCTCGCCCTTCTCTCGATGTCGCACTTCCTCGCCATTTGGCGTATCGGTGCCGGCGACATCAGCTGGGAAGCCGCGGAACACCACGCTCCGACTTGGCTTGAAAAGGATGTCATCCGCACCAATGTGGAAAAGTAATTCCTTCCGTCTTCTGACGGTTTGAGTTGCCTCGAACGCCCGAAGGGTTCGCCCTTCGGGCGTTTTCCTTAATCGGCACGAAAATTGCTTCAGTAAAATCGTCAATCACTTATTTCTCTGACTAGAGCGACATCATGACTGCCACCGCCCCCAATATGCCGAGCCGACTGGAAACCCCGAAGGGACTGCGCCTTCACATCGGTCTTTTCGGTCGCCGCAACGCCGGAAAATCTTCCCTCATCAATGCGCTCACCAATCAATCAATTGCGATCGTGAGCGACATCGCGGGCACAACGACCGACCCCGTTGAAAAAGCCGCGGAACTCGCTCCCATCGGGCCGGTGGTCTACATCGATACCGCAGGGATCGACGACGTGGGGGAATTGGGACAGTTGCGCGTCGAAAAAACCCTCTCCGTTTTGGGGTGGATGGACATAGCCCTCATCGTCTGCAGCTCGCAGCAGGTGACGGATTACGAATTGGGCCTCATGAAACTCGCGGCACAAAATAAGACCCCCGCCATCGTCGTTTTCAACAAGGCCGATCTCGGCGCTCCGGAGGACTTCGTTCTTACCATCGCCAAAAAGCACAACCTTCCCTACGTCGTCATTTCCGCCAAAGAAAAAGAAGGTATCGACGCGCTGCGCGAAGCCATCATCAAGATGGCTCAGACGAATACGGAGCCGGATCGCCCCATGATGGAAGGCCTCATCGCCCCGGGGGATTCAGTTCTTCTCGTCACCCCGATTGATACCGGCGCCCCCAAGGGCCGCCTCATCATGCCGCAGGTGCAGGCTATCCGAGAGATTTTGGACAGCGACGCCAAGTGTCTTACGGTACGCGAAAACCGCGTCGCGGAAATGATTGCCGACCTCAAGACACCGCCCAAATTCGTCATGACGGACAGCCAGGCGGTACAGAAAGTCTGCGAGGCAACCCCCGCTTCCATTCCCGTCACCACCTTCTCCATTCAGATGGCGTACTGCAAGTCGGATTTGGTAGAGATGGCTCGCGGCGCCGCCATGATCGGTTTTCTGAAACCCGGCGACAAAGTGATGATCTGCGAAACGTGTTCGCACCATCCGCAGCCCGATGACATCGGCCGCAAAAAGCTGCCGCGATGGCTTGAGAAGACCGTAGGCGGAGCACTTGACGTGGAAGTCGTCGTAGGAAAAGACTTCCCCTCGGATTTAACGCCCTATAAACTCATCCTGCAGTGCGGCGGCTGTGTGGTGACGCGCCGCCACATGCTCTCGCGCGTGCGCGAAGCCGTACGTCAAAACGTGGCAATGACGAACTACGGCGTCGCCATCAGCTACCTGCAGGGCGTATTGGAACGTGCGCTGGAACTGCATCCGGCGGCCATGCAGGCGTACCGCGAAGCGCAGGAAAATCTGCGGGTAAAAGGGAGCATTCGTTAAACAGCCTTCAAGGACAGCAAGTACTAGCGATACAACCTCACCGGCTCTCCCGAGTTTCCTGCATCATCGGGACGTCTTGTTCTCAGCGATTAAGAGCTACCGCCTTTCGTACTCGACTGGTTCGCAATCCTCCCAACGCCCGCTTGATCACGAGTCTCGCGGGCGTTAACTTTTGGCAGTTTTTGGTTCTCAACCCATCCCGCAACAACGGGCGTGCGACCCGGCGGAACACTGCGCAACACCGAATCCCTCGCAAAGCCTGCCTCAAGGGCAAATCGGATTGGTTTGTTTTTTCGAAAATCGCCGTCTGCAAAAAAATCCCTGCCGATGCTTCCACCACCTCGACAGGGCTGTCTGTTTCCGAATAGTCCAGAAGTAGAACTACACAACCGTCAGGTCTTTGATCGCCGCAGGGACGTCCTCATACACCGCGTCAAACCCATTTTCGGGCCCCCAGATTTCAATGGGGACACCTTCGTTGTACCCAGTCTTCACCAGGCGTACGGCAACCCCGGCATTGCGTCCGGCTTCGGCGTCGTTACGGGAATCGCCCAACATCACGCAGTCCGCAATCGACACGCCCACCTTTTTTGCCCCCAAAAGGAGCATGTCGCCCGCGGGCTTCGGATGCGGCGTATCATCCCCGGCCACAACGGCATCAAAGTAGTTACCGAGCCCCGCATCCCGCACGAAGGTTTCCACCATCGCACGGGACTTGTTGGTAACAAGTACGGTTTTTACGCCCGTCCGGCGCAGCGCGGCCACGGCATCCAACGCCCCTGGGAAGAACTTTGCATCGTGATTGCCGCGTGCGACGTTACGCGCGACGTAAAGTGCACAGGCTTCGTCGATCGTTTTGTCGTCCGTCTGCAGCTGCTTCACGGCAAAAACGTCTTCAATCAGTTTCCGAACGCCTTTGCCCACGAGATCCGCCACCGCTTTTTCGGTCATCGGCGTCGAACCATAAGTCGCCAGCACGTCGTTTAATCCCGCCGTCAGCGCCGGCACGGAATCCACGAGCGTTCCGTCAAGATCAAAAAGAACGGCACGAACCGTCATACTTCACCTCAGAAAACCAAACGCATGTCGTACCACGTCGCACCGCCGTGAACCGAAGCCGAAACCCCGGTGTTCACAAAGCCGAAACGGGCGTAGTAATGCAGCAGATGCTCTTTGCACGTCAGAATGCAGCCTCGACGCCCTTCGTTCTTCGCTTCCGCAATAAACTTTTCGACGAGCTTGGCGGCGTAGCCGCGACGACGGAAACCAGGGAGCACATTAAGCCCGAAAACTGCAGCCCAATCCCCCGTCGGGTTGTGTTTCGACGCATCCGCAAACAAATCGTCGCTGATCGTTTCCTGATTCGTCACCATACCATCAATAAAACCCACGGCCTTGCCGTCGGCTTCGAGAATCCAGAAGTGATCCCCGTACGCCGCGAGGCGCTCGGCAAACTGATCGCGGGTTGCCGCTTCCGCCGCCGGAAAGCACGTCGCTTCAATCGATGTAATGAGATCCAAGTCCGTTGCGTCCGCCCTGCGGAACACGAGTTTTTCCGTCATCGCCATACCCTTACTCAAACTTCTGACCTTGTTCGCGCGTCGTGAGGAACTTCACGTCGGGCCAATGTTTCATCGTCGTCTGCAGGTTGTAAATGGACGTCGCCATGTAGCAGATGTTGCCTTCGCAGTCGTGCGCCAGGCGGTTGGACTGTTCGTTCATGAAGTTCTTCTTCGTCACGTCGTCCGGGAACACCAGCCAACGGGCCGTGGACACATCGGTCGGCTCATAAATTGCGTCGACCTTGTATTCGGTCGCGAGACGCTGCGCCACGATTTCAAACTGCAGCTGACCCACGGCGCCCAACATCAGGTTGCCGAATTCGCCTTCAAAGACCTGAATGGCACCTTCTTCACCGAGTTCCTTCAACCCCTGGTGCAATTGCTTCCCCTTTAAGGGATCACGGGCACGGGCCGAGCGGAAGAGTTCGGGCGCAAAATACGGAATACCGGTGAATCCCAACTTTTCACCTTCGGTCAGCGTGTCGCCGATGTGAAGCTGCCCGTGGTTGTAAATACCGATGATGTCGCCCGCGTACGCCGAATCCATGTGCACGCGTTCGTTTGCCATGAAGGTAAGTGCGTTAGCAATCTTCATTTCGCGGCCTTCACGCAGGTGCTGCACCTTCATGCCGGGGGTGTAGCAACCGGAACACACGCGGAAAAAAGCGATACGGTCGCGGTGTCGCGGATCCATGTTGGCCTGAATCTTGAAGACGAACCCCGTAAACGGTTCTTCCGTGGGTTCCACGACGCGCACACCGCCGTCGCGGGGCTGGGGCTCGGGCGCCCAATTCACGAGCGCCTGCAACACGTCTTCCACACCGAAATTATTCACACCGGAACCGAAGAAGACGGGACTCTGCTGACCCGCGAGGAATTTCTCGAGATTAAAGGGTTCGCTTGCACCTTGGACGAGCTCGATCGCTTCGCGCACCGGGCCGATTTCCATCGGGAAGAGTTCGTCCAAACGCGGATTGTCGAGTCCTTCGATCACTTCGCCGTTGCGGTCAATCTTTTCCGTACCCGCGGAGAAGCGGTGCAGACGGTTGTGTAAGAGCGAATACACGCCGCGGAACGTCTTCCCCATTCCGATCGGCCACGTAATCGGCACACACTGCAGATGGAGCACGTCTTCGATTTCACCCAAAAGATCGAGTGGATCCCGCACTTCACGGTCGAGTTTGTTGATGAAGGTGATGATGGGGGTGTTTCTCATGCGGCAGACGTTCAAAAGTTTGATTGTCTGAGCTTCCACACCCTTGGCGGCATCGATCACCATCACGGCGGCGTCCACCGCCGTCAGCACGCGATACGTATCTTCGGAGAAGTCTTCGTGCCCCGGGGTATCCAAGAGGTTGATGATGTGATCCTGGTATTCGAACTGCATCACCGAACTCGTCACCGAGATACCGCGCTGCTTTTCAACTTCCATCCAGTCACTCGTCGCGTGACGGCTCGCTTTACGCCCCTTCACGGCGCCCGCCATCTGAATGGCGCCCCCGAACAAAAGGAGTTTTTCAGTCAACGTCGTTTTACCGGCGTCAGGGTGAGAAATAATGGCAAACGTACGGCGGCGTTTGACTTCGCGGAGAATCGCCTGTTTGGACATGGATAAATGAGTTTTCCGTTAACAACTTCCCCGGCGCCGCTTCAAAGGGCCGGAGACACAATTAAAAATCGGGGCATCAGAATCGGCGACGATCACTTTGTCGTTTCGCCCGATTCATAAAGAAAGGTGCGTATTTTCCCACATTTTTGACTTCCAACCGACAAGAAAACAAGCGAAAAATCAAAAACCTCAATAGAATCTCGGCCGTTTGCGCCGTGTTTGCAGGCGCAGCACGAAATTTTTTCGTTGAGTCGGCAAAGAAAATTTGGAGATTGTTATGGGTTATTTTCCTCAGTGGCGTCTGAAAACGGACGGCATCATCGGGCCGGATGAACGGCTTCCCGCAGGTCAGATGGCAGCGCTCGGCGTCCAACACGTCGTCGCCATGTTCGGTTCCACGATTCTCGCACCGCTCCTGATGGGCTTTGACCCGAACGTTGCCGTCCTGATGAGCGGCATCGGCACCCTCATCTTCTTTCTAATCGTGGGCGGTCACATCCCGAGCTACTTGGGGTCTTCCTTTGCCTTCATCGGCGTCGTCATCGCCGCAACGGGTTACACCGGAGGCGGCGTCAATCCCAATATCGGGGTTGCCCTCGGGGGCATCATTGCCTGCGGCGTCGTCTACGCTCTGGTGGGTCTCATCGTCATGTGGACGGGCGTGCAGTGGATTGAAAAACTGATGCCCCCCGTCGTCACGGGCGCCGTCGTCGCCGTCATCGGTTTGAACCTCGCTCCGACGGCCGTGAAAAGCTGCGGCATCACGGACTTTGACCATTGGATGGCCTTGGTGACCGTACTCTGCGTCGGGGGTGTCGCGGTATACACGCGCGGCCTGCTGCAGAAACTGCTGATTCTCGCCGGTCTCATCCTCGCCTACTTCATCTACATGGTGCTCGCCAACGGCCTCGGATTCGGTAAACCCATCGACTTCTCGGTAATCGCCAACGCCGACTGGATCGGCATTCCGAAATTCCGTTCACCCGAATTCAACCTCGATGCGATCTTTCTCATCGTGCCGGTGGTGATCATCCTCATTGCGGAAAACTTGGGTCACGTCAAAGCCGTCACCGCCATGACGGGCCGCAACCTAGACCCCTACATGGGCCGCGCCTTCCTGGGTGACGGTATCGCGACGATCGTCGCGGGTTCCGTAGGCGGCACCGGTGTGACGACCTACGGTGAAAACATCGGCGTGATGGCCGCCAACCGCGTCTACTCCACGCTTCTTTTCGTGATCGCCGCCTGCTTTGCAATCCTTCTCGGCTTCTCGCCCAAATTCGGTGCCGTGATTCATACGATTCCGCAACCCATCCTGGGCGGCACGTCGATCGTCGTGTTCGGTCTGATCGCCATCGCCGGCGCCCGTATCTGGGTAGTGAACCAAGTCGATTTCGGTGACAACAAGAACCTCATCGTGGCCGCCGTGACGCTCATTCTCGGGGGCGGAGACTTTGCCCTCAACCTCTTCGGCTTCACCTTCGGCGGCATCGGTACTGCAACCTTCGGCGCGATCATTCTGAACGCTCTGATGAATCGATCCCGATAATCGTTCTCCATTGAGTTAACCAGAAACCCGCGTGAGGACTTCCCGCCGCGGGTTTCTTTCCATCGACATACACCATGCTCAAGCAGTCACTGTGGTCCCTCGCGGCCTCCGCCCTTTTTTCTCTCATGGCAGCGTTCGTGAAGCTCTGCGCGGGACATTTCGGCACCTTTGAACTGGTGTTTTACCGATCGTTTTTCGGCGTTCTTTCGATCGGCTTTTTCGTCTTCAGCCATCACTACACCCTCCGAACGCAATACTTTTGGGGGCACGTGAAACGCTCGGGATTGGGAACGCTTTCGATTCTCGTGTGGTTCTTTACGCTGGGGTTGATGCCGTTGAGCACCAACGTCACCCTTACCTACACAACGCCCCTATTTATGGCGGCGAACTTCATTCTTCTTGCTCTGCTGCGCCACCGGGCGATCCCCTGGACACTGTGCCTTGCGATCGTCGGAGGCTTTGCCGGGGTCGTCATTACGCTGCAACCTTCTTTTGCGAGCGACGCCCTGATGCCGAGCCTGTTATGCCTTTCCATCGGCTTCATTGATCTCGTCATCTACTGGCAGATTAAAGAACTGGGCGACATGAAGGAACCCTCCTGGCGCATCGTTTTCTATTTCACTCTCTTCGGCACCGTCGCGGGGCTCATCGGTACGCTCCTCACCGGAGGACTGCATTCCATCAGCTGGGAATCCGGCGCCTACCTTTTAGGGATCGCCGTCACTGCGACACTGGCGCAGCTCTGTACAACCCGCGCCTACGCCTCGGGGAATATGCTTCTCTCGTCCTGCCTCGGTTTTTCGGCGATTCCTTTCTCCGCGCTTTTCAGCTGGCTCTTCTTCGGGGACGACATCACTTGGGTAATGACACTCGGGATGGCGCTCATCATCGCCGCCGGGTGTGTGGCTACCGTCAACGTGAAACGGCAGGAAACACGGCAAACTACCGATACGGCTCCAAAAACGTAAGCTCTCATTACGTGTATAGTCTTTGTACGTCTCTTATATTTATTCAAAGGAAAACCGTATGGATCAGTTCACCGAAATGCGTAGCAAGGCTTTCGGTTTCACATTGATCGAAATCGTTATGGTGCTCGTCTTGTTGGGCATCCTGTCAGCCGTTGCCGTTCCGAAATATTTTGATCTTCAGGAAGAAGCCCAAGCCAAAGCTTGTCAACACAACCGAGGTGTTGTCCTGTCAGCCATTCATATGCAGATGTCTGCCGCCAAAATTGCTGACGATTCACAACTGTTTGATGACTCTTCTGTTGACAAAGCCACTGAATCCGCCCGAAAAGTGCTCAAGGAGGATTTTTCCGACAAACAGCAGAATCTTTGTCCCAGCGGCGGCACGTTTTCCGCTGCCGCTGTCAAAACTTCCGATGGAAATTATGTGTATCACGTCTATTGTGACGTGCATGCTCCGAACTTGTCGGACGGGAGTGCCGACAAGTTCGCGAAGTGGTTAAGGGACAATTTCTCTTTGCCGGAAGGTCAGGAGTGGTCTAACCCGCAATACGGTGACAGTACCGATTTATCACGTTTTTTCAGTTCCAACAGTATGTCGGCAGAAATTGATTCCGAAGCCGCTGTCAATAAAAATTCAATGGCTGCCACAGTCACCGACGCCCTCAAAACCGAGGGTATAGATACCAGTCAGATCATTTGGCGACTCAACAAAGAAAACTGGCGCGACAGTTGCAAAGGCGTCAAGTGTTCCGGAACGATCGTTGTTACTATCGCGAATAAATCCGACGCCATTGAAAAAAACAATAATCAGCCGATTCAGGCGACACAGTACAAAATGGAGGTTAACTACGATGTTAATGGGAAACCGACGCTGTCGCTGTCGGAGCCGAAATCTACAACCGCTCAATTAATAAAAAAGAAAAACGGTGCCTATTGGGCATTAAGCCCATAACCCCTCCGTGCCGGTAACGGCGCCAATGCCAACCGGATTCTGCAGCGCTTCTTACTGCGCTACGTGAGTGGGCGCGACACCGACAGTGCGCAACGCCCTATTGCGTGATTTCACGCCGCTTTCTGCGCGAGCTGACAAAGGTGTGTTTTGGGAAAATTCTTTTTCACGGAACGCCTGAAACGCCATGCGTTCGCCCGGGACGACGGCGAAATTTACTTCTGGCGCACGCGTCAGCAGCACAAAATGGATTTCATCGAAATCGTCAACGGTCAGATTGCCGCTTTTGAATGCAAAGCCGGCAACCGCAACAACTCCACATCGCTGCGCGCCTTCAAACACATTTATCCGCGCATTTCTGTGACGGCAGCGTCCCCTGAAAACATCGACCAGCCGAACATGCCGGCGGCTGACCTCACGACGGCTTTTGATCCCCTTGAAACACACGTCGCCCCCGATGCCGAAACATCGGGGACGACGCTTTAGATACCGTTTTCAGTAACGCAAGTTACTTACGGGGACGCTTTTCAAGCAACGGTTCCGTCACACCTTCGACACCGACAAGAAGCACAGTCGTCAAGAACGCCAACTGAGAGCCCAGGTAGCTGTCCTTCGGGTCGTACCATTCCTTCACGTTGTGGTTAAAGCCTTCGGCTCCGCCACCGCCCAATGTAGTGGCAGGAATACCGCAGTTCACCGCGATGTTGTGGTCGGTCGACGCTGCGTCATAGCCCTTCAGTTCGATTCCGAGTTCCTTCATGGAAGCGCGGGCCGCCTGCAACACGGAGACGTCGTGCGACTGCTGGCCGCCGGGACGGTGGCCGATGGGTTCGAGCGTAAGCTTCACCGCATTATCACCCGTCGCACCCCAGCGCTTGTTTTCTTCTTCACAGGCCGCTTCGATGAGGGGAAGAATCTGCTTTTCAAGATCCACCAATTCTTGAGCACCGGCGCTGCGCATGTCGAGTTCCATTTCGCAGTGCGCCGCAATGGAATTCACTGTCGTGCCGCCAGCGACTGTGCCGCAGGTAAAGGTCGTGCGAGGATCGGGGCAGGTCTGAACATCCGCAATCTTCGCAATGGCGCGACCCATGGCGTGAATCGCGGAAGGCGTACCGAAGGCCTTCCAGGAGTGTCCGCCGGGACCATCAAAGTGCACGCGGTAACGCTTGGAACCGGTGGCCGCGTAAAGGAGCCGCCCCACGTCCACACCGTCCACAGAAATAAAGCCGTCGATCGCAAGACCCGACTTGTGGAAGAGGTACTTCGAGCCGCGGAGGTCGCCGTTGCCTTCTTCACCCACCGTGCAGACAAAATAGATGTCGCCCACGGTTTCAATCTTTTCTTCCTGCAGGGTGCGCAGCACCTGCAGATTCACGGCGAGCCCGCGGGCGTCGTCACTGATGCCGGGCGCGTGGAGAATGCCGTTTTCATTGCGAACCTTCACATCGGTGCCGGCCGGGAACACCGTGTCCTGGTGTGCCGCCAACACGAGATGCGGCCCTTCGCCCTTCAACGTCCCCGGACGCACGGCAATGACGTTGCCTTCGCTGTCCATCGTGACGTCGGTGAGGCCCAGTTCCTTAAAGCGGCGCATCAAGTCTTCGCCGCGGGTCTTTTCGTGGAAGGGAGGCGCTTCGACTTCGGTGATGGCAATCTGATCGGCAACGGTCTTCGCTTCGTCGCGCTTTAAGTCTTCGAGGCACTTCACGATACGCGGATCCGCTCTGAGCTTATCCGCAACCGTCGTTACCTCCGCCTTGACGGGGGGCAGGTCTTTCAAATCAAACATGCGGGGTTCTCCACATCAATAAAAAGCAAAACGTTCAGATATTACTACATAGTTTTGCTTACCTACTTTGCAGGACGCAAAAAAGGCGGCAACCTCTGTGAAAAAAGGGGCGCCGCCTCTTGTCTTAACGTTTGCCGCTTAACGACGCAGCTTCAGCCCGGCAAAGGCCGCGGCCATCGCGCCCGCAGCGGGACGTTCCGGGCGCTTTGCGACGGGTTTCATGCTGCCCGCGGAATGACTGCCGTGCGACACCTTCGCGCGATCCCCCGCGGATTTCGACTTCATGGAAAGCGAAATCCGCTTACGAGCGACGTCAACGTCCAACACGCGCACTTTGACGATATCGCCCACCTTCACCACCTCACGCGGATCCTTCACAAAGCGGTCGGCGAGTTCGGAAACGTGCACCAAACCGTCCTGATGCACACCGATGTCGACGAAGGCCCCGAAGGCTGCGACGTTCGTCACCGCGCCTTCCAATTCCATCCCCGGCGTCAGATCCGCCAACGTGTGCACGTTGTCCGCAAACTTTGCCGTCTTGAACTGCGGACGCGGATCACGCCCCGGTTTTTCGAGTTCAGAGAGAATGTCGGTCACGGTCGGAAGCCCGAACTTTTCGTCAGTGAATTCCACGGCGTGCAGGTTGTGGAGCACTTCTTCGTTGCCGATCAGTTTCTTAATGTCGAGTCCCGTCTTTTTCAAAATACGTTCCACCACCGGGTACGACTCCGGGTGCACGGCAGAGGCGTCCAAGGGATTGGCACCGTCCGGGATCCGCAAAAAGCCCGCCGCCTGTTCAAACGTCTTCGCCCCGAGACGAGGTACTTTCAACAACGCCTTACGGTCAGCAAAAGCGCCATTGGCGTCGCGGTAGGCGACGATGGCTTTTGCCTGCGTACCGGTGAGACCCGACACACGACCCAACAAGGCGGCGGACGCGGTATTCAAATCCACGCCCACGGCGTTCACGCAGTCTTCCACCACGGCATCCAATTTGCGAGCCAACTCCGTCTGGTTCACATCGTGCTGATACTGCCCCACGCCGATCGCCTTCGGGTCAATCTTCACCAATTCCGCCAAAGGATCCTGCAGACGCCGAGCGATCGACACCGCACCTCGATAGCTCACGTCCATCCCGGGGAGTTCGGCGGCTGCCGACGCAGAAGCAGAATACACACTCGCCCCGGCTTCGCTCACGACCACCTTCGTAAGGCCCAATTCCGGGTGACGGGCAATCAAATCCGCCGCCAACTGATCGGTCTCGCGGCTCGCGGTACCGTTGCCGATGGAAATTAACCGGCTGCCGTTACGTTTGGCGAGGATCGCGAGAATCTCGATGGACTTATCCCATTCGCGGCGCGGTTCGTGCGGGAAGATGACGCCCGTTTCAAGAACGGCACCCGTCTCCGAAATAACCGCCACCTTGACCCCCGTCCGAATGCCGGGATCGAGCCCGATGACACCCTTGTGGCCGGCGGGCGCCGCAAGCAGCAGATCTTTGAGGTTCGTACCGAAAACCCCGATCGCCTTTTCCTGCGCTTCATTGCGAAGCCGCGTGAAGAGATCCGTTTCCAAGGTGGTGAGGCACTTCACGCGCCACGTCCAGCGCACGACGCTCGCCAACCACGCATCCGCCGCACGTCCTTTGTTCGTGAGCCCCAAAAAGTCCGCAATCTTCACCTGGCACGGATGCACGGGCAGAGCTTCCTCGTCTTCGGTGAGAAGCATCTTCAACGTCAACACCCCTTCCTGACGGCCGCGGAAAAGCGCCAGCGCGCGATGGCTCACCACTTCGTTGATGCCTTCGCTGTAATCGAAGTAATCGCGGAACTTCGCGGCTTCTTCGTTGTTACGTTTGTCTTCCACCACCGCGGACACAATGAAGGCATGCGTCCAGAGCCAGCTGCGGAGCATTTCGAGCATGTCGGCGTTTTCCGCAAAGCGTTCCGCGAGGATGTCGCGCGCGCCGTCCAAGGCCGCCTTCACGTCTGCCACCCCCTTCTCCGCCGACACAAATGCCGCCGCTTCGGTTTCGGGCATCAACGTCGGATCCGCAAGGAGCTTATCCGCCAAAGGCGCCAACCCTGCAGCAATCGCAATCTGCGCACGCGTACGGCGCTTCGGTTTAAAAGGCAGGTACAAGTCTTCGATACGCTGCTTGCTGTCGGCGGCTTCAATCTGCGCCAGAAGTTCCGGCGTCATCTTGCCCTGTTCCGTCACCGACGCAATCACCGCCGCACGACGTTCTTCCATTTCGCGCCCGTACACCAACGCTTCCTGCAGATTACGCAGCTGCGTGTCATCGAGCCCCCCGGTCGCTTCCTTACGGTAGCGGGCGATGAAGGGCACCGTCGCCCCCTCATCCAACAAATCCACCGCAGCCTGCACCTGAGCACGTTTTGCGCCGATTAAAAGCGCAATGCGCTCATTGATGCGGCTCTGCGCCGCCGTATCGAGTTCCGTCATGTTGTCTGACTTCCGAAAAAAGTTAAATTCCGAGGTGTTTCGCGCACCATGCGGCGAGATCCTGATCCTTGGCTTTCCACGCTTTCGTGCGCAACCCTTCGATATGCGCCGGGAGTTTTACCGTTTCATCTTCTTCGTAATGAAACCGCAGCATCAGGTCTTTGCCGTCACCGCCTTCCAGACTAATGGCAAAGGTAGACGCCTTCATGTCACCTGTTTCCGGCACGGCAAACACCACACGGTCTTCCGTCACGGTCACCGTATCATGAAAAACCGCATGACCGGCGACAAGCTCCCGTTCCAACACCGTAGCCCCCGCGTCGTTGGTGTATTCCTTCACGCTGCGGCAGTGCAGCCCTTCAATCAACACGTGCGGGTGCTTTGCAAACTGCATCAATAAGGCCGCCAAACGCACGCGCACGGCCGCCGCTGCCGCCTCGCCTTCCATTGCGGTGGCGGGAAGCGTCACCTCGTGTTCAAACACCGGTCTTAAAACTGTCACCGTATCTCTCCAAAATAACTGAAATTTTGTTTCTTACCGTACCCACACACAGCCGTCAATCTTCAATCAGCTCATGAGCATGAACGTTGACGCCCGCATCCATTTCTGCTGCCGCCTTTTTCAAATACGCTCGATTTTCTTGACTGCAGAACTTTTCCGCGGACGGACGAAAAGGAAGACCGTTTTCCCGAATCATTTGGCTGAGAAAAATGCGGACAGCCTCACCCAAATCCATTCCCATACCGGCAGCGACTTCGCGTGCGCGATCCCGAACGGTGTCGTCCACACGAATCTGCAAATTCGCCATACTGCCTCCCTTAATGCAACTTCAATCATTCGGCAATGATAATGAACGCTTGCGTCTCTTGAAAGTCTTTTGTCTTTGGTGTTGTCCTCAAAAAGAAACCCAACCTACCGAAGCAGATTGGGCTCTTATGGCACCACGTCTTAACGTCAGAACTGGATTGCCGTATTGCGCTTATTTCCCTGCAGACGCTTTTCCAGCCATTGGCTGTAGCGGCTCATAATGAAGCTCGATACAAAGTAAATCGCCGCAATGAAGATGTAGCCTTCGCGGAAGAAATCGCGCCACTGGGCGTCGCCCAACGCCAACTGCAGGCTCCCCGTGAGATCAAACATCGACACAACGGTCACGAGCGACGTATCCATAAAGGTCGAAAGCAGCGAATTCACAAAAGCCGGAATCACCGCCACCAACGCCTGCGGCAGGATGATGTAAACATAAACTTGCCAGCGGGCGAACCCCAGCGAGTCCGCCGCCAGGAATTGCCCGCGGGGAATGGTCTGCAGCCCCCCTCTCACGGTTTCCGCCATGTAGGCTGCCTGGAACAAAATGATGCCCCAAGCCACGCGCCAGAAGGGATCAATGCGCACTGCAGACGGAAGCAGTAAGGGAAACACGAAGCTCGCCACAAAGAGCACCGTGATGAGCGGCACGCCGCGCACGATTTCAATGTAACCCGTACTCAAGAGACGGATCAACGGCATCTCGCTGCGGCGCCCCAAGGCGAGCACCACCCCAATCGGTACCGACACGCTCATACCGAGAAGCGTGAGAATCACGGTCAAGGGCAAACCGCCCCAATTGTCGCTGTCAATCGGTTTCAACCCGAAGACGCCGCCCGCCATAAGCGTGAAGAAAACCACGAACGCCGCCGCCCATCCGGCCATCAGCCAGCGGGAACGGGGTTTTTGCCACATTGCGGGCCAAGCCGTCAAAACGAGCATCGCCACAATCACAATGGTCGCCACGGCCGGCCGCCACTGTTCGTCATAGTTGTAACGCCCGAAAAGAATGAGACGCCACTTCTCCGTGACAAACCCCCAACAGGCGCCGCCCGCGGCGTAGCAGGCTTCGGCGTCCGCGCGAAATACCGCGTCCGTCACGCCCCATCGAAAGAGCACCACCGCCAGAACCGTCAGGAAAAAGCCTGCGACGATCGTAATGCCGGTGGCCGCCTTAGAATAAAAGAAACGATCCCGCACGTTTTCAAACCAGGTACGCGTGAGATTCGGAGAATAAGTCTGCATGGTCGTTTTCTCCTTATCGCACCGTCCGCGTCACACGGGCATTCAAGGCATTCATCAGAACGCTGATCACCAGATTGATGGTGAGGTACACCGCCATGATGAGGAGAATGACTTCCAGCGCCTGCCCCGTAATGTTGATCGTGGAGTTGCCGATCGCCACCAAGTCCGGGTAGCCGATGACGACGGCGAGCGACGAATTCTTGGTGAGGTTCATATACTGGCTCGCCAAAGGCGGCACCGCAAGTTTCATCGACTGCGGGAAGATGACGTAACTCACCGTCTGTATGCGCGTCATCCCCAACGCCAACCCCGCGTTCCACTGTCCCGGCGGCACGGCAATGACGCCGGCACGCACGATTTCCGCAATGGAAGCCGACGTAAAGAGCGTCAGCCCCAACCACAGAGCCAAAAATTCAGGCGAAAGCGCAGCCCCCCCTTCAATCGAAAACCCTTCGATGACAGGTTTACTCCAGCCGCTCAGCCACCCGAAGAGCAGCCACACGACGATCGCCATCGCAAAGCCACCGAGAACCCCGGTAAGGTTTGCCATCAGGCCCGTCATATTGCGAAGCGCATAAAGCCGGACTAGGAAAAGCGTCAGAATGCCCGCCAAACCCGCAGCCGTCAACGACAAAAGCGCTTGTTTCGGCACCGCCACCTGCAGCCCCGCTTTGGAAAGAAGCGCCCAACCGCCGAGACTGACGGCGTCGGTGCTCATCGGAAGAAGTTCGGTGATGAGAAGATAAATCGCAAAGAGCTGAATAATGAGCGGGATGTTGCGGTAAAACTCGACGTGCGCCGTTCCCAAAAGCCGCAGGATGGGGTGCGCCGCGAGCCGCATCAACCCCACGATGATTCCCAAGACCGTTGCCGAAATCACGGCAAAAAACGATACCTTGAGCGTATTCAACAGCCCGACGAAAAACGCCCGCGCCACGCTGTCGCTTGAAGTAAACGCAATGCTCGCCTCCCCGATTTCGATGTTGGACGCGTTTTTCAAGAATTCAAAACCGCTGCGGATATTGCGCTGTTCAAGATTGTCGACGACGTTGCCTGCGAGCCAATAAAGCACGGCAAAGACTACGGCAAGTACCGCGGCCTGCACCAAAAACTGTCGGCGGTGCGCTGCAGCCTGCCGCGCTCGACATGCCGGATCGAGTTCAGGCACAGCAGAAAATTGAGATTGACCGGTCTGCATGAGGTGGTGCTGAAAATGAAATCAAATCAAAGGAGCGCGAATTATAGTTTTTCGGCGCCCGAAAATCGGAAAGCCTGCCCGAGGATAGGTCGGGCAGGCTTTCTTTTGACGTCAGACTACGACAATCAGCGGATCGGAGGCGCGTAGAGGATGCCCCCCTGCGTCCACAGATTGTTGAGGCCTCGCGGCAAATTCAAGGGCGTCGTGGGTCCGAAATTCTTCGTCCAGCTTTCGCCGTAATTGCCGACCTGCTTGATGATACGGTACGACCAATCCTTATCCAGGCCCAGAAGCTTCCCTGCATCGTCCCCCGTGCCCACGAGGCGCATCACCTGCGGCACCTTCGACAAAGCACGCAATTCATCGACGTTCTGAGACGAAATGCCGTTTTCTTCGGCTTCCACCATCGCGTAGAAGGACCAACGCACGATCTGGAACCATTCGTCATCACCGCGACGCACGGAGGGCCCCAAGGGTTCCTTCGAAATCGTTTCGGGGAGAATTTCGAAATCCTGCGGGTTGCGCGCACGGGTACGGGCCCCGGCCAAGTCGCTCATGTCCGTCGTGTAAACCTGGCAACGGCCGGAAAGGAATGCGCTTTGCGTCGCTTCCGTCGTATCGAACATCACGGGCTTAAACTTGATGTTATTCGCCTTGAAGTAGTCGGCGAGCGCCTGCACGGAGCTCGTGCCGGACTGCAGGCAGACCGTCGCACCGTTTAACTGCTTTGCACTCTTTACACCCAACTTCTTCGGAACCATGAAGCCCTGACCGTCGTAATAGTTGATCGCGGCAAAGACGGCCCCCATACTGGCGTCACGTGTCAACGTCCACGTCGTATTGCGGGCGAGAACGTCGATTTCGCCCGACTGCAGAGCCGTAAAGCGCTGCGGAGACGACAACGGCACAAACTTAACCTTCTGAGCGTCACCCAAAACGGCCGCTGCTACGGCGCGACATGTATCCACATCCAAACCGTTCCAATTGCCGCGGCTGTCCGCACCGGCAAAACCGGGCGCTGCGGTATTGACGCCGCAAATCACCTGACCGCGGGCACGAACGGCGTCCAGAACCGGACCGGCTTGTACGCTCAAAGCGGCACTCGCGAGAGCGACGGCGAGACAAACTGACTTCAACTGCATGAGTTTCTCCGCTGTAAAAAGTTCAATCTTCAAAAAGGGAAGGGAAGTCGCCCTGTAAAAGACGCCTTCGTTTTTAAGTTGCCCTCAGTTTAACGAGACAACTCAGCAAAACGGGTTGACGAAAGACCGAAAATTAGCCTCTGTCAACCCATCTGAGTACTTCACCTATTAGGCAACGCCGAAAAATCAGGCTTTTTTCTTAGACGTCGTCGTTTTCTTGGCGGTCGTTTTGGCCGTCTTGGGTTCCCGCGCTTCAAATTCGAACCCCACCTTCTTCGTCTTGGGATCCAACACAAGGAACGCCTTGAATTTACGGTGACTGCGGTTAGAAACGAAGTTGGAAAGCAGAGTCGACCTCCCTTCCGTCAGGATTCTCCCGGCTTCTTCGGGGCTCACTTCCTGCTGCAGGATGACGCGTCCGATACGGAAGTCGCACGTTTTCGCGCTCCCCTGCGCGTGTTCGCAGAAGTAGGCGGCCGGTCCCTGCAGTACGCGCCCCGAGCACTTGGGGCATTTACCGATCACCGGGTAATTCGACGTGTCTTCCGTATCGTCTTCCTTGTTGCCGTCGCCGAAATCAAATTCAAGCTGCCATTCGGAATTAAGCCTCAGCGCCGCCGCAAAGGGGCGCCCCAATTTGCTTGTGAAGCCCGTCAAGGGGCCGATCATGCCCTTCCCCAACAACTCTTCCACTTCCGCCACTTCAAAGGTGCGCCCCGCGGGGTGCTTGGGCAGACGGAAATCGCACCCCTTCGTCGTACAGGCAAACCCACGGTAGTTTTCTACAATTTCGCCGCCGCACTTAGGGCAACGGTGACGAAGGTGCGCAGGATGTTCCACGGGCACCGTGTCGCCCTCGTAGCGTTTGGCGGCTTCCACAATATCCGTCGTCATACCGCGAATTTCCTTCATGAAGTCGTCGCGAGAGAGACGCCCCTTTTCGATCTGAGCGAGTTTGTATTCCCATTCCCCAGTGAGTTTCGGGTCGGAAAGCGCCGAAATACCGAGACCTTTCAGCAGCGAGAACAACTGCTGCGCCTTCGCCGTCGGCCGCAGGTCACGACCGTCGCGCACCATGTAGGCCTGATCAATGAGGTTTTCGATGATGGCGGCGCGCGTCGCAGGCGTCCCCAGGCCCTTTTCAGCCATGGCGTCCCGGAGCTCATCATCCGCCACGAGTTTTCCCGCGCCTTCCATCGCCGACAAAAGCGTAGCTTCCGTATACCGGGCAGGCGGCCGCGTTTCGAGTTTTTCAACATCTACGCTTTCCGCCGTCGCAGTTTTGGCGCCGTTTAACGCCGCGAGGTTTCCTTCACCCGTGCCGGTCTTACCGTACACCTCGAGCCACCCCGGATTCACCAGAACCTTGCCTTCTGTCTTGAAGTGATCCTCGCCCACCGTCGTAATGCGGGTCGTCACATCGTATTCAGCTACGGGGTAAAAAACCGCCATAAAACGGCGCACCACGAGGTCGTAGACCTTCCTTTCAGCTTCGCTCATCGTGCCCGCGGGCACAGCAAGCGTCGGAATGATGGCGAAGTGATCACTGATGCCGGCGTTGTTGAAAATGCGCCTATTGGGTTTGACCCAATTGCTCGCGAGAATCTTTTCCGCCGCTTTGCTAAACGACGGCATCTGCGCCACATGCTGCAGCGTTTCCTTCACGGTTGCCGGATAGTCTTCGGGGAGCGCCCGAGAATCCGTTCTCGGGTAAGTGAGCACCTTGTGCTTCTCGTAAAGACTCTGCGCCAAGGAAAGCGTCGTCTTTGCCGAAAACCCAAATTTGTTGTTCGCTTCGCGCTGCAGACTCGTGAGGTCAAACAACTGCGGTGACAGCTGCGTCGCACGCTTACTCGTTTCTTCCACCGTCCCCGTCTTACCGCGACAGCGGTCGGCCACGGCCTTCGCCGCAGCCTCGTCAAAAATGCGTTCCGCCTTCAAGTCCGGATTCTTCGCGTCCTTTTTGAAGACCGGGTCAAACCAACGGCCGACGTAGCTGCCCCCCGAGAAACCGAACGCTGCGTTGACTTCCCAATAGTCTTTGGGCTTAAATGCACGGATTTCGTTTTCACGCTTTACGACGATGGCGAGCGTCGGCGTCTGCACTCGTCCCACGGTCGTCAGAAAAAAGCCGCCGCCGAGGCTGTTAAAGGCCGTCATAGCGCGCGTTCCGTTGATCCCCACGAGCCAATCAGCTTCCGAACGGGACTTTGCCGCCGCAGCCAAAGACTGCATTTCTTCGTCAGTGCGCAGATGCCCCAGAGCTTCACGGATCGACGCCGCCGTCATCGACTGCAACCACAGACGCTTAATCGGCTGCTTCGCCTTCGTCGCCTGCATGATGTAACGGAAAATAAGTTCACCTTCTCGTCCCGCATCACACGCGTTGACGATTTCACCCACGTCCGGACGCTTGATGAGTTTCGCAAGGCTCTTCAATTTATCCGCCGTCCGAGAGATAGGCTTTAAGTCAAACGTCGGCGGCAACACCGGCAGATGCGCAAACGTCCACTTGCCGCGCTTAACTTCGTACTTTTCCGGGCAGGCCAATTCCAAAAGATGCCCCAATGCGTTGCCAACGATGTAATTGTCGCCTTCGTAGTAGTCGCCGTTCTTTTTGAGGCCGCCGATAACGCGGGCGATGTCCGTCGCAACTGACGGTTTTTCTGCAATGATGAGTGTTTTCATAGTGAACGGCAAACGCCGCTGCCGATAAAAATTTCACCGTCCGACAGGTTTGACGGGCGGCGCAGTCTTTTTTTAGCATAGCGAGTTTTAGGGGCATCTGAAAAGCGCCTTGCAATGACTTTTTATCTCAGTCCCCTGTCAACCCGAAGTCTTTCATGAGATCTTCCAAACTTTCCGTCAGTTTGGCGCCCTGTCGAATCAGCAAATGATTGCCTTTATAAAGCGGTGAATGAATGGAACCCGGAATCGCCGCAGCGTCCCGCCCCAATTCCGCCGCACGGCGCATGATGTCCAAAAGCGGATCCCGGCGCTCGGCTTCCACCACCAGAAGTCCGCGGCACATGGCGGCCAAGAGGTAATCCCGCGCTTCGTATCCGACGTCAGTCGCACTCGTTCCCGGAAAGTGACCGGTCAGAATGAGCCCCGCCTGCTCCGCTTTTTTCCACACCGGAAGGCACAGAGCCGACGGCACACGATCCGGCCCCGCCGTTGCCGCGATGATGACGCCGCCCGGCGTCTGTGACGCAGCCGCCACCCCCGTCAATTCCGCTTCCGTTTCGCCCGCCAGAACCGCCGTAACGCCGTTTTCTGCCAACGCCGCTGCAAAATCCTTCAGATTCCGTCGTCCTTCGGCGTCGGCTTTGGCTGAAATTAAAAGCGTTACCCGGGGGCGCGCCAACGTTTCCCGGCGCCCGCGAACGAAAAGAAGAACGTCGCTCGTACCGGACGCAATGAGTTCCTTGGGGTACAGGGGATCCGTCACAAGTACCACGTCCGCCGTCGGCGTACGGCGCAGCCAGGTGAGTGCTTTTTCGGCAGCGACTTCGGCTTCATCGGAAAAAAGTTCCGTTGATCCCCGACCAATCCGATCCTTCACCGCCGCTCGCGGCAGTTCAAAAATCGTTTCCGGCAGACCGAAGGCCGCCACCAACTGAACGGCTTCCCGTGCCCGTCCCCGAAAGACAAACGCCAGCCTGAGCCAAGCGAGAAGTTCCTCGTCACTCAGTGTTTCGACCACACGGGCGGTATCATTAACAGAACTGGTGCTCATTTTTTAGAAAATTTCGGCAACTGCCGTCTGCTGTATCCTATCAGCCTCGCGATTAGAGCGCACCGTTTTTTACTTGTGGAGACTTTTGTGGCCCTGCTGAAGATTGTTCAGTACCCTGATCCGCGGCTTGCCGCGGTCGCTGAACCCGTCACCGAATTCAATGATGATCTGAAGAAACTCGCCGCCGACATGGCCGAAACCATGTACAAAGCCCCGGGCGTTGGCTTGGCGGCGCCTCAGATCGGCAAGCTCATCCGCATGGTGGTGATTGACATCAGCGAAGAAAAAAATCAGCTGATGACCTTGGTAAATCCCGTCGTTGAACCACTCTCGCCGGAAGAAGTGGAATGCGAAGAAGGATGTCTGTCGCTTCCGGGCGTCTACGAAAAGGTGTCGCGCCCCGCACGGGTTCGCGTCACCGCTCAGGATTTAGACGGGAACCCCGTTTCCATCGACTGCGACGAACTCTTGAGTGTTTGCGTGCAGCACGAAACGGATCACTTAAACGGCATCGTGTTCGTGGATCATCTGAGCCGCCTCAAAAAGAGCCGTGCCGTCACGAAACTCGCAAAACTTCGCAAAGAAAAAGCCCGCGAAGCCAAGGAAAAGACCGAGGCCTGATTCCCCGATCGTCCAGAAACCGCTCCCCTTCTTTCGGAGCGGTTTCCTTTTCAGAGCCGCGTCTCCCGCGCCGCGTCATAACAGTGACGCGCTACGGCATCCGCAATTTTCTTCCAGTGCACTTTCGGAATATCGTGGCCCATGCCGGGAATACCCACAAACGTAGAACCCCGTACCGCCGCGGCAATTTCTTTACCGGCTGCCACGGGAAGAAGCGGATCCGACTCTCCGTGAATCACGAGAGTCGGCACAAAAAGCTGCCGCAGTTTCGCCGTGCGGTTGCCTTCGGCTAAAAGCGCCATCACCTGACGGCGAACGCCTGCCTGAGGGTTTTTCTGTTGCGCCGCCGCTTTGAGAACGGCCGTCACAAAATCGTCGTCATACGTTTCGCCGGGAGTACCGACCGCCTGCATCGTCTTTTTCAGATGTTCCCGGGGATCCGTCTGGGCGTCCGGGGGTGTCAAAATGGCCTTGAGGGCCTTCATCTTTCCTAATCCCGTCCGCGGGTTACCCGAAGCCGTTGAAAGACAGGTGAGCGACAGCGTCCGATGCTGAGCCTTCAACGCCACGCACTGCGCGATCATGCCGCCCAAAGAAACCCCGGCGACGTGCGCCCGGCGAATGCCCAGCGTATCCATCAAAAGCAAGACGTCGTCGGCCATGTCGGTCAACGTATAAGGCGCCGTCACCCGACCGCCCAACACGTAGCGCATGATGGAAAAGAAAAGTTCCCGCGACGTTACGAGCCCCTTGCCCGCGGGGCTCGCACCGGCATCCCGGTTGTCCGGCGTCACGACGTAAAGCCCCCGCTGAACCAGCATGTCGATAAAAGGCCGCGGCCACGCAACGGAGGGCGTCCCCAATCCCATCAACAGGATTAAAGGCGGCAGATGCGGATCACCGTAGGTTGTGTAGGAAAGCGAAAGAGCGCCGGACGTACTCATGGGGAAAACTTCTTCAAAAAACGACTATGCCGTCATGATAAAGCCCGTGGAAAGCCGTTTCGCTGCGGGTACAATCTTTTTCTTACTGTCCCCGACGTCCGTTCGTCGTCTGGGATTCACCTTCCGATACGGAGAACACCTTTCCATGCGCATTGCTTTTGCCGGTACCCCGGACTTCGCTGCCGAGGCCTTAAAGGCACTCATCGCGGCGGGGCACACCATCACCCTCGTTTTAACGCAGCCCGACCGCCCGAGCGGCCGCGGCATGAAATTGAAACCCTCCCCCGTCAAGGCCGTCGCTCTTGAACACGGCCTTGTCGTCCTGACGCCCTTGGCGCTTCGGGGCCCCAAGGCGGGCGACGAAGGCGAAGCCGCTTTGAAGGCGCTGGAAGAAAGCGAGAGCGACGTCTTCGTCGTTGCCGCTTACGGACTGATTCTCCCGGAACGGGCGTTAAACGCCGCCCGCGGCGTGGGGGAAGACGGTTCGATTAAGAGCATCAATATTCATGCATCCCTTCTTCCGCGTTGGCGCGGCGCCGCGCCCATCAACCGCGCGATCGAAGCGATGGACAAAGAAACCGGTGTTGATCTCATGAAGATGGACATCGGTCTTGATACGGGCGACGTCATCTGTTCGGCGCCCGTATCAATTACGGAAGACCACGACGCCGCGCGGCTCACCGAAGAACTCACTCAGGTCGGTGCGCGCCTCATCGTAACGGCGCTCGAACACCCTGAGACGCTCACACACCGCCCGCAGCTCGAAAACGGCGTCACCTACGCCAAAAAACTCCTTAAGACAGAAAGTCCCATCGTATGGACGCAGGACGCTCGGCAGGTCGCCGCCCGCATCCGCGCATTTTCGCCTTTTCCCGGTTCCACCGCCGTCCGCAACGGCGAAACCGTCAAGATTTGGTTTGCAAAAGCCGTTGAAGGCTCAGGGCAACCCGGTGAAATTCTCGCTGTGGGCGACGCGGTCGTCATTGCCTGCGGTACGGGTGCCGTCGCCTGCACACGGCTGCAGCGCGCCGGAAAACCCGCGATGGACGCAAAACCCTTCGCTCAAAGTCTGCAGCTCAAAATTGGTGAGGTATTGGTATGAACGGCAACGGCGTCCAACTGCGGCGGTCTTTGAAACTCGCCGCCCGCGCCCGGGAATTGATTGAAGCGGGTGCCACCTTAGAAAAAGCGATTGCCGCAGCCGGTGCCGGCGTCGGCAAAGACGAACGCGCCGCCATGCAGGCCCTCGTTTACAGCGCCGTGAGGCGCATTTTTCTCACCGAGGGACTCATCAAAAAGTTCGCGAAGCGCCCCCCCGTTCCCGCCGTACAGCACCTTCTCGCCTGTGCGCTCTCTGAATTAATGGATCGTCCGGAAAAAAGTTATGCCATCGTGAACGAAACGATTGCGGCCGCCAAAGCCGATCCGGAAACGGCATTTGCCGCAGGCTTTTTAAACGCCTGCCTGCGGCGTTTTACGCGCGACAAAGACGCGCTCCTCGCAAGTCTCATGAAAGACCCCTGCGTCCGGTTTAATGCTCCCCGCTGGTGGATTGAACGGCTGGATCGTACGTTGGGCCGGCAGACCGCAGACGCCGTACTCGCCTTAAACCTCACGCGTCCGCCCCTCACGCTCCGAGTCAACCAGCGCCGGACGACACCCGAAGCTTGGTGCAAAAAAGCGTCGGCGCTGGGGCAGTCCGCCCGGTGCCTCTCGGACAACGCCGTTTGGGTCGCGGAGCCCCTTCCCGTCGAAGTGCTTTACGGGTTTAAAGAGGGACTTGTCAGCGTCCAGGACGCAGGCGCTCAGCTAGCGGCAAACTTTATCGCCCCCCAGGCAGGCGAGCGCATTCTCGATGCCTGCGCGGCTCCTGGCGGCAAGACGGCGCACCTTTTGGAAATGACGGACTGCGACGTCACCGCGCTCGAAATCGACCCCGTGCGCGCCGCCCGCATTCAGGAAAACCTTGAGCGCCTTCACTTGGAAGCGCGCGTCGCATGTGCCGATGCCGCACAAACGGGCACTTGGTGGGACGGCAAACCCTTTGACAAAATTCTTCTTGACGCCCCCTGCACCGCAAGCGGCATCGCACGCCGTCACCCCGACATCGTCTTCTTTCGGGAGCCCCGCGACGTCATCGAGTTGGCAAAACAACAACACAAACTCCTCGAAGCGCTTTGGCCCTGCCTCAAAATTGGCGGAAGACTGCTCTATGTCGTATGCTCAATCTTTGACGAAGAAGGCCGCGGTCAAATCCGGCGCTTCACGGAGAATCATCCGGAAGCACGCCTCACGACTCTCCCCGGACTCGACCGCAGTGAACTGCGTCTGACTCCGGCGGATGCGGGCCCCGATGAATACGGAATCATGGGGCCGCACGACGGCTTCTTCTATGCCCTGTTAACCAAAACGCATTAATTTTTTATGCTCACGCGTCGTCGTCTGTGTACCTGCGCTCTTTGTTCGCCGATCCTGTTGTCGACGAGCTTTGCCGTGCGCGCCGCGGGCAACGACGCGCAACTGATGCAGGCCAAGCTTTCGCGTGTCGCCGAAGACATCACACCCGGCCTCTACCTTACGGTGGACTGGGAATTTGATCTCTCGGAAATTCTGGTGGACAGCATGAAGCGGGGTATCCCGCTTTATTTTGAGTACGAATTCCGCCTGGAGCGACCGCGCTGGTATTGGACCAACAAAAAAGCCGCACAGTCTCATCTCGTGCAGCGCGTGGGCTACAGTCCTTTGTCGCGCCGTTGGCGTTTTTCACGCGGCGGTCTCATTCAGTCGTTTCACACCTTTGAAGAGGTGTTGCCGCTTTTAAAACACGTCGGAGACTGGCGGGTGGCGGACGTGGACGCCATCGACGACATTGATGACTTTCAGGCTGAAACCCGTCTGCATCTGGATCTCACCAAACTTCCCAAGCCGTTGCAGGTCAGTATCGGAGGCAACTCCGACTGGGCGCTCGAAAGCGACTGGGAAAACATTCATCTCTCCAAAGACCTCACTCGCCGATAGATGCCCCGCTGGTTACGTTTTTCGTTCGGATTTCTCTTAGCCGCTGCCGTTATCCTCCTCTTTTTTGCCGCGGCCGGGGGTGCAAGTTCTGAACTCTTTGACCGCTGGTTCCCCATTCTCCTCGTCTGCAACCTCTTTGCCGTCATCACGCTCTTCATCTTCATCACCGCCGTCGTCATCCGACTCGTCAAGCGGTGGAAAGAACGGGCCTTCGGCTCACGGATGACCGGAAAACTGGTGCTCGCCATTTCGCTCATCGCGCTCTTACCCTGCCTTCTCATCTACCTCGTCTCGAGCCAATTCATCGGGCGCAGCATCGACTCCTGGTTCGATGTGCGGGTGGAGCATGCCCTTGATTCCGGTGTGTCGCTCTCGGGCGAAATACTCGCTCGGGAACAAAACCGCCTGCAGACGTCCGCCGTCCGCACCGCGAGGAGCCTGGCCGGCGTTCGTTGGAAAGACCTGGCGACGCAGCTTGAGAAACTACGGGACGTTTCCGACTTCAGTCGGGCCGACATCTTCCGCAACAACGGCGCCCTCATCGCTCAGACCGAGAAAAACCCCGGCGAACTCCCCCTCATCGCACCGACGCCGGATCAGTTGGCGACCGCCCTTGAAGAGCAGTCGCTCACCCTTCTTGAAGACGAAAGCGAACAGAATGCTCCGCTTCAGGTGCGGGCCATCGTCCCCATCGGCGTCTTTGTCACCGATACCGGACGAGACCGCCTCTTTCTGCAACTGACGCAGGCGACGCCCGCCGCGCTCTCCGCCAACATTGCAGACCTCCTGGCAGGCTACCGGGATTACCAGGAACTCGTTCTCACCCGAGGGGCGCTGCGAAACATTTACGGCGTGACACTGACGCTCACCCTCCTGCTCGTCGTACTCGCCGCCATCGCGGCCGCACTACGCTTTGCGGGAGCCATGACGGCCCCCGTACTGCAACTTGCGAAGGGTACCCGCAAAGTTGCCGAAGGCGACCTGCGCCCCATCCGGGAATACCAGGGAAACGATGAAATCAACACCCTCACCCAATCCTTCAACACCATGGTAGCGGAGTTAGCGGAATCCCGTACGCTCGTGGAAAACCAACGGGCTCAGGCCGAACGCGCCCGTGCGTCGCTCGAACGGATACTTTCCACCATTTCGTCCGGCGTTCTCGTGACGGACGACAGGCTCTTCGTCTATTCAGCAAACACCGCCGCCGCGACCGTTCTCAAAAACGACACCCTCAACACCGGCGTTGTTTTGTCCGACGTTGAACCGGAATTCAGCGTTGTTCTCTCCGAACAAATCCAGGTGACGGACGGCGACAATTTCCACACCGAACTCACACTGCAGCGCCGCGCCAACGACGCGCCGCTTGCCCTCTTTGTGCGGGGTTCACGTATCAAACTTGAAACAGGCCGCGGCTGGGTCATCGTCTTTGACGATATGTCGAGCGTGCTCGACGCACAGCGTGCGCTCGCTTGGGGAGAAGTTGCCCGACGGCTCGCGCACGAAATCAAAAACCCGCTCACGCCCATTCGCCTTGCCGCCGAACGCCTCAACATGAAGCTCGCGGACAAACTCGACGAAAAGGATCATCAGCTTCTCACCAAAGCCTGCGGCACCATTGTGAATCAGGTGGACGCCATGAAACAGATGGTGAACGACTTCCGGGATTACGCCAAGCTGCCCACCGCCGTTTTGCGCCCCCTCAACGTAAACGAACTCTTCACCGAACTCACGGACTTCTACCGCACGGCCGGCACCCCCGTCGAATTCGCACCGCAGGCAGCACTGCCCTTGATCCGCGGCGACGAAGCGCAACTGCGGCAGATCGTTCACAACTTGGTGGGGAACGCCATTGATGCTACGGCAGGCCTCACGCACGCCGACATCCGGCTTTCCGCGGCCGCCGTACGCAACAGTGCGGGCGACGCTAAAGCCGTACGCATTACCATTGAAGACAACGGACCGGGGTTCAGCGAAAACATTCTCAGCAAAGCCTTCGAACCCTACGTCACCACTAAGCCCACTGGTACGGGGCTGGGGTTGCCGATGGTGAAAAAAATCATTGAAGAACATCACGCTAAGATTGCGCTTGACAACAAAACCGACGGAGAAGGCCGCATCACGGGAGCCCTCATTACCATGATCTTCCCGGTGTTGCTTCCGGAAAATCCGGCTGAGACTGCCGCTTAACGATTCGTCGACTCATTTTTTTGGCGCCGATCAAAGAAACACTCTGCAACAAAACGCCGTCTAAGATTAGAATCTCGGGGTTCTTGTTTTCACCCGCCTGAGACTTTGGGAGCATCCTGCACCATGGCCAAAATTCTCGTCGTTGATGACGAAATCGGCATCCGCGAACTCTTATCCGACATTCTCACGGACGAAGGCTATGCCGTCGAAACCGCGGAGAACGCTGAAACGGCCCGTCGCCGCATCGGCGCCGAGGAATTTGACCTGATCCTGCTGGACATCTGGATGCCGGATACCGACGGCGTTTCCCTCTTAAAAGAACTCAAGGTACGGAATCTGCTTCACTGCCCGGTTTTGATGATGAGCGGTCATGCCACCATTGAAACCGCAGTGGAAGCCACTAAATTCGGAGCGCTTGCCTGTTTGGAAAAACCCATTTCCATGCAGAAGCTCTTGGAAAGCGTCCGACACGGGCTGGAAGTCTGCGACCGCATCCGTGCCATGGCGAAATACCGCCCGGATCAACCCGAAGAAAAGCCGATCCCGGTCGTCCCCATTCCCACGATGCCCGAACCCGTCAAAGAAGAATTGCCCGTCTTTAACGTGCGGGGCACCGACATTACGATCGACTTCACATCGACCCTAAAAGACGTTCGGGAAACGACGGAGCGCGCTTATCTGAAGGCGCTCATGAATTACGAAAACAACCAAATGACGCGCGTCGCGAAACGCGCCGGGTTGGAAAGAACGCATCTTTACCGCAAACTAAAAGCCCTCGGCATCCCGATTCCCCGTCATACCGACAAACCGGAAGACGACGTTGAAAACGCCGAATGAGAATCCGCCGCCCGAGACATCCGCTGTCCGGGCATTTTTTCCCTACGGCACGCCCCACATGACGTTCTGCTTCTTTTTCGCCGCCTTCTGCATCATGTCGAGCAACGGGAAAATCCGCACGCTCATCGGCACGTGTTCCCTCGCCTTCTTTTCTTCTTCCTCTTCTTCAAACGTCATAAAACCGCCGCGGCCCTCGCGCTCGAGCTTTTCGCGTTTGGCTGCCTGCTCGGCAATCCATGCCTTCTCCCGTTCAATTTCGTCGGAGAGTTTTTCGATCAAGGGCGGCAGATCCTCCGGCGGCAGGCACCCCGATTCACCGTAGTCCCGCCCCAATACCCGACAAACCGCCTTAAAGGTATCGGACATCATGTAAAAACCGGCTGCTGCCTTGCTGCGGAATTCCAAAAGCGCCATGAAAGGTTCCTCAAAAAACTGGATCAATCGTCTCCGTATTTTCCGCAGGTTTCCGCAGGAAGGCAAATAACGCCTTTCCCCTCCTTCAGCACCGAAGGATTAAAAATCCTCGATAATTAACCAACGAAAGCAACTTTTAAGCGAGTTTTACCGATAAAAAGCGTATTTTTCACCAACCAACACCGTTCACACGTCATTTGTCGACAATTTTCCGTGCAATTAACACACTACACACAAAACGCCGCACTCAGGTACACTGTCCGCCGTCAAAAAATTCGCCGAAAAAGTAGGCAGTTAAAGAAAAAACGCTCCGAAAAGCGTTTAGAAAAGTACTGTGTCCGTTTCCATTTTCCTCATTGCACATTCGCCGCTCGCACAGGCGCTCAAAGACTGCGCAGTGCATGTGTACAGCTGCGACAAACGCACGGCCGAACGCGTCCGGGCGTTTGATGTGCTGCCCGATTCCGACACCGATGCCGTCGCCGGCCTCGTCACATCGGCGCTCGGTACGGAAAAAAATACGGACGGCACCCTCATCCTCACCGATGTGGTGGGCGCCACGCCTTCCAATATCGCGCACCGCATGTTGAAACACGACAAAGTGACGGTCATCGCAGGCGTCAACCTTCCCATGGTTCTCACCGCGCTCTGCCACCGGGACGAAACCCTTGAAAACGTCACCAAACTCGTCAAAGAAGCCGGAATGATGAGTATCATTGAGGGAACCCTTGAACATCATTAGGCTTTCCGCCTCAAAAGTTTCCCGCGGACAGTCTTTTTCTGACCCAGTCAGGAAGTACCATGCAATCCCGCAACGTCAAGATCACCAACAAACTCGGCATGCACGCCCGTCCCGCCGCGCTTCTCACGAAGACCGCCAATCTGTTCGGTTGCAAAATTTCCATTACGAAAAACGGTAAGACTATTGATGCTAAATCCATTTTGTCGGTAATGACGTTGGCCGCCAAATGCGGGGACGAAATCACGATCACCACGGACGGCGCCGGCGAAAACGCCGCACTTGAAAGTCTCGCGTCGCTCGTTTCTTCCGGCTTTGGGGAGGATTAATGCATGAGCGAAACCGACAAAATCGGTGTCGGTAACGTGCCCCCCGTAAGCGCCGATCTCAAAGACACCGAAAAATCGAAAGCCCCGGATACAGGCGCGCCCACCGCATCGGATTCGCCCCGCGAAGAGGAAGAATCCGTCACATTGTCCGGCATCGCCGTCTTCCCCGGTGTGGCCTTGGGGCAGGCTCAGATTCTCTCTGAGGGCGACCTCGACATCCCGCATTTTTCGATCGAGAAAACGCAGACGCGCTCGGAAAACCTCCGTCTGCGGGCGGCCGTCAACACAGTTGACAAAGAACTCGCGGACGTTGAGGAAAGCCTTTCGCAAAACGAAGATACACCGCCCGAAGCCTTCGCCTTCATCAATCTGCAGCGCCAGATTCTTGCCGACGAAAGCCTCATCAACGATACGCTCGCCATTCTCAAGGAACGCCTCGTCAACGCCGAATGGGCCCTGTCGCTGCGCATGGAAGAACTGCGCCGTACCTTTGAAGCGATCGACAATGATTACCTTGCCGAACGCATCGACGACATCTCTCAGGTGGTGGAACGCGTTCAGCGCGTTTTAAGCGGTCGTCGGCGTCCGGCCGATACGGTGAAACTTCCCACGAGCGAAGATAAAGTCATCCTGATCGCGGAAGACCTCGATCCCGCGGACATTCTGATTCTGAAGCGCCGCCGGGATCTGTCGCTTGCGGGGCTCGTGACGAGTTCGGGTTCCACCACGTCGCACGCGGCCATTTTGGCGCGTTCGCTGGAAATTCCGACCTTGGTAAGCGTCGAAGGTGCCGTGAGCCGTATTGCTTCCGACGACGTCGTCTTACTGGACGCCGACCGGGGCACCCTCACGCTGCATCCGAATCCGGCCCTGATGCCTCAGGTCTCCCAACGCATCCGGGAACTGAGCGCCGTCCGCAATCGCCAGCGAAAACTCATTTCCTGCCCCTGCGTCACCGCCGACAACGTTCCCGTTTCGCTGCAGGCCAATATCGCCCTGCCGGAAGACGTCCGGGATGCTCAACGGCTGGGCGCGGACGGCATCGGGCTTTTCCGCTCGGAATTTCTCTTCATGAACCGACCGACGCCCCCGTCGGAAGATGAGCAGTTTGAAGCCTATCGGCGCGTCATTCGAGCGATGAAGGGCAAACCCGTCACCATCCGTACGATGGACTTGGGGGGTGACAAGGTACTCTCAGCGGAAGCGATGGAAGCGCTGAACTTCCCCGCCGAAGAACTCCTCCCCAACCCGGCCCTGGGACGTCGCGCCATCCGTTTCAGTCTCAATCATCCGGGGTTCTTTCTGACGCAGTTGAAGGCCGTT
>ERZ827156.561-NODE-561-length-52770-cov-3.947434_pt1 | contig 52770 bp, 89 predicted proteins | sample MGYA00519919_ERZ827156 | MGnify/ENA primary metagenome ERZ827156 (study PRJEB31778, sample SAMEA3449269) | human gut metagenome | biome: human gut; feature: human-associated habitat; material: faeces | place: United Kingdom | collected 2010/2012 ... | reverse complement strand
GAAAAAAGCGAAACCGAGGAGCAAAAGCCCTCTGAAACGGCGGGGAACCTCATCACAAGCCCCTTTCAGGACGCAAAGCGCTATCCCCCCTCTTTGAAATAGGACATGACCATGAAACGACTGATGACGCTTGCGGGAGCGTTTCTTCTCACGGGCTGCACGCATTTAAACGGCCTTATTGACGCCGGGGATGAATTCGGGTGCGGGGTCGCGCCCGGCGTTCGCTGTGCGGCACTTTCTGAAAACTTTGAACGGCAGGAACGGTCGTTTGCGCGGGAGGCGGAGGTCGCCGTAGCGGAAACGGAGACGGCGGCTTCAGAGAGAGGGAAGTCCGAAGCCAAGTCCTCGGCCCAACGAACGGCACGGAAACCCGTCGCGAAAGCCGTTACTCCGGACGATCGATACCCGAAACTCAAAAAGAACTTTCATGAACCGCGGCGCGCTGCCGAAGTCGTGATGGCCTTGTGGGTGATGCCGTGGGTTGATGCGGACGGGGACTTTCACGGTGCGTCCCGCATTTGGCTTAAGGTTAAAGAGGCCCGTTGGCAGATTGAGCGTGAGCGAAGCCGGGCGACCGCTGAAACTCCGGCTCCGGAGGACTTCTGATGACGTGGCTCACGACGGCCGAGCGTTGGGAAAGGGCTTTGACCCGCGGCTGGCAGGCGTTAAAGGACCGGGCGGCTTTTCGGGACAACCTTACGGTGAGAAACCGCCCCCCGAGAACGGGGACTCCGGTGCTGGTGGATCGCTTTGCGAACGTTCTTTCGGTGTTGGCCTACGACGACGCGAACCGCGTTTTCGTCATGAACCGCGGCGGAGAGACCGCTCCTGCGTCCCTGGGGCGCGTATGGGAACTGACGCCGCTGCTGTTTGCGGATGAGGGCGCCTCGCAGGCCTTGTTGCGGCTTTTGCGCACGGAACTTCCGGCCGTTCGGACAGGTAGCCTTACTGATTCCTTTCAGTAGCGAACCGAACGCGGTAGAAAACGTGCAATTATGGGCGCCGTGTTCCGGCCCTCTTTTATACTTCTTGTCGAAAGTGTGCAGTAAGCGATAGAAAACGTACCGCAGTACACACACGCGATGTGTGAAAACGTGTATGAAAAAGAGGGACGCTCATGGATACCGAAAAAGCCAAACGAGGGTCAAAGAAACCGGTAACGCAGAGAGAAGTCACGACTCTGGGCGACGGAATTCATACCGTCGCGCCCTGTTTATATCTCCGTGTGCAGGGAAATAAGCGCTCTTTCGTTTTCCGATTCCAAAAAAACGGAAAACGTAAAGAAATCGGGCTGGGGAGTGCTTTCGATCTGACTATTCAGCAAGCGAAAGCGGAGGCTAATCGATGCCGTGCTGAATTGGCCGAAGGAAAAGAACTGATCGGCAAGGTTGAAAAGAATAAGCGCCAGGCGCAAGTGAAACAGGAGAAAACCTTTTCGGATGTGTGCGCTGAAGCAATCCCAGCTGCAAAAGAGGTTAGAAAATGGAAAAATGCCAAAAGCGAGAAAGGTTGGTGGCGTGTTATTAATGCATACGCTATGCCGGCATTTGCAAATTTGCCGATCAACCTAATCGGAAGAGATGAAGTCGCAGAAGTACTTAAACCGATATGGCACACAAAGACGCCTACTGCCGTATCCCTTCGGCAAATGTTGGAGCGCATCTTTGCTCATGCGATTTTCACGGGTGATTATCATGGAGCAAACCCAGCTACGTTTCGCGGAAATCTCGATTTTATTTTGGCGCCGAGTGCAAGGATCCATAGTGTTGAGCATTATGCGGCGCTTGATTTTGAGAATTGCCGCATCACTGTCCAAAAATTACTCGAGAGCGGAAACGTCAGTGGGATTGCTGCAGCGTTTGGTGCATTAGTAGCACTGAGAGCTAACGAGTTTTTGCAAGCAAAGTGGTCAGAAATCGACTTCGAGAAAAAAATATTTTTAGTTCCGCCGGAAAGGCGAAAGATATTCCGGGATTATCCTCACCGTGTTCCATTAAGCAATCAAGCGATGCTTATCTTGTACGCTATGAAGACTGCATATCCTGATAGGCCTTTTGTCTTCCCTTCGGTGTTGTATGACGACCGCGCCATACACCGAGACTCGGTGTTAACTGCTGTAAAACGTGCGGCGCCCATGAAAGCTACCATCCACGGTTTCCGTAGTACCTTCCGCGTTTGGGCGGAAGAGACCGGGCAAAATACGACAGCGGCAGAATATCAGATGATGCACGAAAATCCGTCGGCAGTTGTTCGAGCGTATCAGCGCAGCGACTTGTTGGAGCAACGGCGGGAGCTGATGCAGCGTTGGGCGGATGCGCTTTTACCGATGGATGTTCTGAAGAAGACTCTCGGGGCTACGCCGAAACCGAAGGTTCGGGACGTGCCAGAGTTGGAAAGACGCTACGGCGAAAAGTTCAAGTACTTCTAATAAAAAATGCCTCCGAAAGTGGAGGCATTTTCGTGGGCGGCTATTTTTTCATATTGCGGAATTCTTCAAACGCGATCAAGGCGACTTCGCGAACGCGTGCAGAATAAGTCGCCTCTTCTATTTCCAATGGAACGGAAATTCGGCAAAGCTCATCACCTTTTGACGAGTAGATAACCAACGCTGGCATGGAAAGCGACACCTCAAGGTTGATCGAAATCTTAAACGGATGATCTTCGCCTTTTTCGATACGTCCGTCCGTGCCGGGGAAATAATCCGTTCCGATGCCGGTCCATGTGAGGAAATTCATCGTCTCTGTTGCCGCTTTCCCAGAAACAAGGCTTTCAACTTTGCTCCGAATCAAAAGACGAATGTGGTCTTCATCTAAAAAGTGTCGATCACAATTGATTTTCTCTTCGGTTAAAACTTCACCGCCGTTTGCGCACTTGGTGACAGAAATCGATCCTTCCCACGTTTCCGCCCCGCGAGACGGTGGGACGGTTACTGTGCAGATATAGGCGATTCCGTCACAGTAGACGGTGCCCGTCCATTTTGCGCAATCAAGGATGACATTTGTTGAAGGTTCAAACATGGTAGCCCTCGGAGAACAAATCATTGTAAATTTTATATGAATGAACGGGGAAAGGCACTGGGCGCAAAACCGTGACAATCCGTCAAGCTTGCAAATGAGCGCAAGCAAATTGAAGTTATAAGGGACCGCGGTCCCACTTGTCTGAAATCAATGGATTGGTGTTTAATTCGGTCAAATTCGATCGAATAATAAACGCTAGACTGCAAGCAAATCACTTGTCAACTTGAAAAAACGCGCATATAATTCAAGTTATGTAAAGGGCAGTTGCCCCGTGCTGGAGAAGAAGATGAAATATGAAATCCGCGACGCTATCCGAAACGCCGACCCATTTGTGTACAACAATGAAGTCTTGGAAAGCAAGATGATGTCTCGTTACTCTGATGACGTTGAGTTGGGCGAATTCGCGTCCGACTCGGATGCTGTTGCGGCGGCGGAAGAACTGCAGAAGAAAGCCGACGATGCCGCGACGGCTATTTTGGAAGCTGAACTGCCTGACGCGTGCTTGGAAGGCGGCCCATGCTACGCCGCTTGCCTCTGGCGCCTTGCAGAAAATGATGATGAAGACGATGTCAAAGTCGAAATTTAACGACTTCGACACGCGGCCTTCATGCGTCCACGGCGGGCGGAGAGACGGTGCCGGTAGGCCCCGCCTAAAAACTCCAACCTTTCGTGTTTTGGTCAGTCTAACCGAAGAAGAACGCGACAAATTCAAAGCATTAGGCGGTTCTAGGTGGTTGAAAAAACTACTTTCGCAAAAATGAAAAAGCCCCGGCAACTCACTACGGTTTGTAGTAGTTGCCGGGGCTTTTCATTTTCGTGACGCCGCGAAAATTATCATCGCGACTTGCGTAGCAGCGCTGCTTCTTTCGGTGCTGCACGCACGAAAGTTTTGGCTGTCATAACGACAAGGGCGACCCAATACTCATCGATTTCTCCGGGCCAGTGCAATGCGATATTGGTAAGGCAGGAGGACTCTTCGATTAAACTCATATCCAAGTTCGAAGTAGGCTCGACGAGGTCTTCGATGGTCTTGATAAACAACTCTACGAACGCGTCTTTGTGCGGTGATTCTATTTCCAGCCGCCGCTTAAATTCTTCGATGAATTGTTCTCTGTTCATGAATGGCTCCATTCTCCGAGGGCAATGCGCCCCCAGGTGATTTCATGCAACGCGCGGGAGGCGGAATTCTGCCTTGATCCAGCGTTCGATGTCGGCGCGAAAGAAAACGCCCTGTTTCCCGAGTCGGCGGGTTTCGAGCGGGAACGGATTATCGTTAGCGGCGCGGTTCTGCCAGCTCCGAACGCGCCGTTTCGATACGTTACGCCCGAACGCCTTCGAAAGGTCTTCGAGCAGTGCTTTCCATTGAATGAATGCCTCTTCAAACATTTTTTCTTCTCCCTAATCGGGCTTGATAGATGGCCTTGAGTTTTCGGCGGTAAGGGCCTTGGCGAACCCGCAGGATTTCCTGCTCCAGTCGCGTTAGATCTACCAAGACGGTTTTCTTGTTCGGAACGTCGGTGACGTACTTCACATAAAGCAGGTTGCTGTAAACCCAAATGGGCTCGCCTTTTACTTCGTCGTCCCCAAACATTTCAAGCTGAAAGATTCGGTCGGCAATGACGATGCCCTCGCGAATGGCGTCCAGTTCCTCGGCGGTGCAGGTAAAGCACTTCTCGTGGATGCAACGCTGGTAGAACGTGTGAAATCCTTGTTGCAGGCGTTGCCACTGTCGGCGAGTGTTGTCCTCGAAAAACTCGTGGTCGATCAAATGGCCGGTGATGCTGAGGGCGGTGCAGAGGTTGATGTAATCACGCAACATTTGCACATCGTCGAGCGTCATCGTCCCTCGGTGGAGCTTGCTTTCAACGGCGAAAGCGGTGTCGGTGAAAAGCCCCTTAAGCAGATCGATTTCCCATTCGTCCAAGAACATGACAAAGGAGCCGATGGGTTTTTCGTGGTACGGGCGCCGAGGCTTCTTATTCCGTCCCATTTTTACCCCCGTAAGGTTTCGGGGTTTTGATCGGCGCCCACGCGAGAATTTTCATTCCCACAACCTCTGAGGCAAAGGTGCCGTTTTCAAGGAATCGGTCGAGAACGACGTAGCGTTCGGCGCCCTCATGGTGCGTAACGAAATACCGCCCCGGCGCCCTGGGTTTGTGGGCGGGGTAGGCCGTCCACTTGATGCGGTCTTTCATTTTTCCTCCCGGTTTTCTTGATCGATCAGGTACGCCTTCAACTCGGCGGCTGCAACCTCTTCGGAAAGCGTGAGATCGGTCGAATGCTTCATCACTAAAGTGTCGATGTCGCAATCTTTCATGATGCAGCACAAACGGGCGCGTCCCTTATCTGTGTTCTGAATCGTCAGCGAGATAAAGTAATCGCCGAACTCGTAAGTGCGTCCGACTTCTGTCCCTTTGGGGATAACTTCGGGATCCTTCATGTTTTTAAATTTCGCAAGACACCATTTGATGCGAGCTTTCTTCATCTTTTTACAATCGGCGGAAGCCTTCAGAATTGCATCGGCGAGGTCTTTTGCTTCATAGTCTTCAAGCACTGCATCGTCGCCGCCGCAGGAAGCGACACGTACGAGCAATTCTTCGTCGGCACGGCGGACAAGGATGATGCCCTGCTCGTAGTCGGGACGGTCTTCGTTCTTTTCCGGCGCTTTGTCGAGATAGTCTTTGTTGACAGGCAGGCCGCAGATGGCGGCAATGGCTTCGTAATCGATATTGATAGGTTTTGTAGTAAACATAGTTAATTCATCTCTCTCGGTGAAGGGAGCCCACGCCTTGATGACTTCACTTTGAATCCTTTCAAGCAATAAAAAGCCCCGCGGGTGCGGGGCGCTGAATGAGGAAAAAACGGTGGCAAAGTCATTAGCGAGACTCAACGATTGCATCGTGTCTGTCTTTCTCGCGGCGTTCAAGCATATGCATTGCCACCGTTAACATATCCACCAAAGCACGGACTTCGCAGACAGTGAGCGTCAATACGGGATCCATAACGCCTTCATGATCTGCCGTTTCAACCGAAACAGTCGCTGTGGTTTTGCTTACGTCTACGCTTAACGCCAGGCCGTATTGGCTCGACCAGGCGAGGTTTGCAGTCTCTTCGTTAATCATTTTTCATCATCCCACGGGCGGAACTGAACAACTCGGCGACCGTTTTTAAACTGCGAGATTCTGTGCCGTCCGTCGGGTGTGCATTCGTACCAATGCCCGTCCTCGAACACCGCAATCCCTCCGCGTTGGAACACTGTCATAAGCGGGACGGTGTATTCAACGCGCATCGGTACGCCTTCAGGCGGAGTGACTTTGGGGTATTCGTTCCACTGAGCTGAATTGTATTTTCCGATGACTTCGAGATCGACCGTGGGGAGCGATAGAACCCATTCACCTTTACACAAAGGGTCGAACGGATTTGTGCGGCTAACCATGATGCTCAAGGTTTCATCAAGCTTTCCACTATCTCGTTCACACACCCACTGTAGCTTTTCCGCAATCCCCGGCAGCGCCTTTTCCAAAGCGGCCTGGCGTTCTTTGTCTTTCAATTCATAGCGCATTATTTTTCTCCTAATCAAGCGGCTCCCAAAGATCATCCTGCATGATTCGTCGAACATCTTCCGGAAAGTGCATCCCGCCGAATTCTTCGTCATCCTCGGCGGATTTCTTGATACGGCGTTGGACCTGCTCTAATTTTTCGCGGAGCGCGACCCACGCTAAGACTTCCGGTTTTGAGTATTTGCGAGCGGAGCGCCCAATGTCCAACAAGCGCCTGGCCTCCCAATAGTCAAGTGTGATGGTGGTTTTCATTCTTCATCCTCATCCCACGGCCGGAAGCGGTCGATCATGATGTCCTCCGGCTCTGTCATGGGTTCTAACGGGAGCCACACACCGTTGTCCCAAGCCGCGGCTCCTTTAAATATGCCGCCGTACCGATAGTGCCCCTCCGCCCGCATCAGGATCCCCATCGGCGGTTTCACTTCGGGGAACTTATTCCACTTCCTCGGGTCGTACTCTTCTTTGGTGGTGATTGCGCGCTTATAAATGTCTATCACGTTGCGGAAAAGGATGCTGCTACATCTATCAAGCGGCACTTCCACATAGTTGGTAACGTCGTCGAACGTATTCTCACAGGCGGCCTGCAGGGCTTCGCCGAACCCTGGGAACGCCTTTTCTAAGGCGGTCTGCAGTTCATTGTCTTTCAGTTCGTAGCGTTTCATTTTCTGTCCTCCGTTTCGTTGTAAGGTGTCGGAAGCGCCCGCCATGCGAGAACTTCGCCTTGGCGCGAACCTTCAAAGTCTCCTCCCCAACTGTCCACCCAATAGTTATCTTTGGTGTTGTAATAGAGGGTGCGAACGGACGGAGACGGATCAAACCGAAGGTGCACGGACACCAAATAAGGGCCGACGCCTTTGGGCGCGTTGATGATGCCTTTGGGTTTTATGCGGTACGGCGTCCACGTCAGTTGTTCGGCGATTTTGTGCCCCACGGCGGGTACCTGAAGCAGGCGCCGTGCTAACCGGGATGCCTGATTGAAGTCCAAAATGTAGGCGTTGTAGTGTTTGTTGTGCCTGAAGATGCGGCGGTTGCTGAGTTCGATCTCGATGCAGTCCTCGCCGCTGGGCTTTACCCGCAGATCCTCCATCTTTTCCTTTGTTGCAATCATGATCTTCTCTCTAGTCCCTATTTTGTTGTTTGGGGCATTAGACGCCCGTTCTGCAATCTTTTGCGCCAGGTATTTGAGTTCGTTGACGGTTAACTGTGTTTCGAGTTGTTCTTTTTTGTGATTCTTGAGATCGTGCACCACTTCGACTGCCTCAAAAGTGACATTTACGAGAGTCCAGCGATCCCAATCTATTTGACGTGGAATCACGAATTTCATGGTGCCTCCGTCAATCGCCCCGCCGCGACGCGCGGATTGCCGCCGTCAGCAGGAACAAGCAGATCGCGATAACTGCAGCCATGTTGGAATCGATGAAGCAGGACAAAACCCAATAAATGCCGTACCACAGTGCGGCAACGCCGGCGAACACCAGCAAACATCCGAGAGCGACGCCAAGCTTCTGTTTGAAGGTCAGGTCATTTGTGTGAAATTGCATATTTCATCCGATAGGCGGGAAAGCCCCGCCGTTGGTTGTTAGTTGGCAGAAACGTCTTCGTCAAATTCCTGTGGAAGTTTTTCCAACGCTGTAGCGATTCGATCCATTAATGAGTTTTGTTTTTCCATAGATTCCAGAATGAGAAGAAGAGCGGAGACCACATCCGTGTTGTTTTGCGCAGAAGGTTTCGGGGACTCGTTTTTGGACGATTCTTTTTCCTTGTTCTCGCTATAAAACTCAATGGCGGCTTTGCAGGCGTCTTCGCCATAAACATACTCGTGGTTACCGGTTTTTCCGGCTCCTTTTCTTGTGCCGATTGGGAGAAAGCCTTTTTTGCGGAAGAACCACGATATAGACGAATGGCTGACGCCACAAGATTTTTCAAGCTGATTGAGAGACATTTCCATGATAGTTTCTCCTTGAGTAGATCAAACGGACAGGCCGCTTTCGCTTAATTCCTTGCGCTTTTCCAGCACGGTGCAGGCTTTGAGCAGTTGGTTTTTCGCTTCAAGAATTTGGCTGACTACGTCTTTGAGTTGGGCGCCGTTGAGCTGTGCCAAAACCACCATCGTTTTGTTAAATTGGCCTGGTTCGATGTACGAAACGCCGATGGAGACGGGCTTCTCTTCGTTGTTCTTGTCGAAATCAAACACCAGCGACGAATCTTCGGGGATTTTCACTTCAATCATTTTTCATCCTTTGCCCCCGTTTCCGGGGGCGGCAGTGGTTAGAACGGGCAATCCTCGTCGTAGACGGGGGTGGAAGCATGAGCGGCAGGCGCAGAGGCGGAGGCGCCGCTAGAAGATGCCGGGCGTTGGTTGTTTCCGGCGCCCTTGCGCAGGTCCCGATCTTTCATCGCGCCTTCAATGGCCGCAGCCAACTTTGTGGGCTTTTCTACGTTCTGAATAATTTCCGATGCCGTTCGTTCCGTTTCAGGATCGAACGGTTTAACTAAAGTCAGGTCGAAGGATTCGCGAAGTTCGCCCGAGCGGTTATCGACCCAGTCGCGCCAGACACGCTGAAGAAGTACGCCGATGCGCTTGTTTTCGAGTTCTCGGCAACGGTAGCCTTCAATCACCTGTTCGTCTGCAACGCCGCGGCGGTGGTTTTTAATGTTGGCCTTAACGAAATTGGGGTTCGTGACGTTGGCGCAAACGCAAAGGGCGTCGAACTGTTTTTTCTGCCATTCGCTTTTCCCGCCGGCGACGCAAAGTTCGATGGTTGCGCGTTGTTTCTGATCGTTCTGCAAAAGGAAACGAACGAACTGGTAGTCTCCGTTTTGCGTATGGCGTTCGAAAGTGTCGGCCATTACGATCGTGCAGATGTACTTTCCAGGCTCGCGAATAGTAGGGGTGGCGTCCGTCGAGGAAGCATTTTCGCGAGAAGTGTTGAACGAGGTAATCATCTAAAAATCCTCAAATATGAACAAAATGTATGGGTATGAATTCGCAAATTCCCGGCCTTTCGACCGGGAATACGTCAAGCGTTGATGTTTTCGGGTTCTATCGTTTCCGTAATGTCTTCAGGTATCTCCGTAGGTGGTAAGGGTTGATGCTTCGAAACGGGCGCCGAGGCCGGTGTTTCAGCTGGTGCCGCTTCTATGTCGTAGTAGTCGCAGATGGCCTTATCGACCGCGGCTAAATCGTTTGGAATCGTGGCGTCTTCAAAAAGGCCCATTGGACTTTTTACTGTGTCATTGCCGTTCGTCTGTGTTGAGAAGAGGTACCGCCCGCCCTCGACCTTCGTCCTGAGCACCGTAGTAAACATCCCCTCGATAACGATCTTGTCGTCGAGCATCTTCCCGAGCGTTTTGATTCCGACACGTCCGAAGTCGTCTGTCGCTGTGTGAGCCAATATGTAGACCCGTTTGTTTGGCGCCAGGAGCGTCGCTTGTTCCGCAATAGAGAAGCCGTCGAAGCCGATCTTTTTGTAAAACTCGAACACCTCTCCCTGCTTGAATTTCGTCGTAGCGCTGTGCATATACTGAAAGCCGAGGATGTACTGCCAGTCGTCGATGACGATGATGTCGCGTTTCGTCATTTGCATGATCTTCACGATTTCTGCGGCCTGGTCGGTGACCATGATGTTTCCGCCGTTGCGGTCTCGGTACTCTTTCCAGCCCTTCGCACGGAAGGGAAGCGGCTTTCTTACTGGCTGAATCAGCAGCGTCTTTGCCGGGTCGAGGTTGCGGAGGCTTGCGGTTTTCCCAGATCCGCTTTCTCCAAGAATTAACGTTCCGTAGCTCATCAGTTGTTCTCCAAAAATACCCGCGTATTACCCGCGTAAATCTCCAAAAAAGGCGCTACTCGCGGTAGCGCCACTGGTTGTATTCATCTTCGATAGTCCGACTAGCCGGCGGCTTTGGTAAAGGGCCGGCAGGTGGTCTCGGTGTTGGTGTTTGCCGAAATCCAAGACGCTCCGCTATCTGCAAAAGCGGCTGAAGGTTGATGGTGCCGCCGTTTGCGGCGACCTTGAACTGCGAAGCCAGCCCCGTCAGGATTGCCAGACGGGCGGCCTCCGTGATTTCCGTTACCGGAATAGGTGACATGGAAAACTCCGTTGAATGAAAAAATGGGACGGGCGCTTGGAACGACGCGCACGGGCTGGTTAACTGGTGATCACCTGCCCGTTTAGAACGCAGGGCCATGTCGGTAGGTACCCCGCGCCTTCCACCTCGAAACTACACACACTCCGTTCGGCGCCCTTTGATCTGCGGCCCGTGGTGCGAACACAGCGAAGCAGACTGGGATATTCACGAGATAGTCCGTCTCGCTTTGGCCGCAGATCAAAAGGCACGAAAAAACCCGCAGGGCAGCGCGCCGTGCGGGTATGAAAAAGCCCCCGATTTCTCGGAGGCTGTTGTGTTCGTCTGACAGAGGTCAGTGGTGATGGTGGCTCGTAATTGCCAGGTAAATGCCCCAAAGGCCGAGGCAGATTCCAAAGACTGCGAACAGGTTGAAGGCGGTATCCATGCTCATTTTTTTGCCTCAATAGCGGTAATGATTAAAGAAATCGCGATGAAGAGGATAGTCAGAACGAACCCCAAAACTCGTTCCATGAAGACCCAATACATAAAACACCCGATGCTCAACTTTTCCATCGCATCCGCAACGCGTTTTGCTAGGGCGCGTTTTTGTTCCGGGGTAAACCTGAACATTTGTTAAATCCTCTTCTACAAGTTGTACGGGAATCATACCTCAACCCTGCCGAAAACGTGACGGAGACGGTAGGAAATGAGCAGAAGCGCTCTTATTTGCGTCGCGTTCGGTTGAAAGTCATGGGGAAACCATCCGCGGCGCAAGTAACAGCGCTTGGCTTTTCCAGACTTGCCGCACCGCATTCACATAGGAATCTGTTTGCGCACTGGGCGGGATGCGATCCTTTAACTTCGTCCAGTACTACGGGCTATGACTCAGAAGAGTTTCGGGGTCTGACGTCTTTTTGGAGCTGACGGGGCTCGGGGACTTGCGTCCTTTGATCTGCGTCCCGATTGCTTGCGCTTATCGGTGTTGTGGGGCGCAGATCAAAAGGCGCGTGGCCTTTTGGTTGCCTACCAATGAAATTCGTCTAACGAAAGCAGGTAGGCGAAGCAGGCGGCAATCCCGCAGACACACAGAAAGGGTTCCCAGTTGTCCTTGAACCACTGTGCCCACGGGCGGAGCATCCGTTTCGGGCGGCTTTCCTTGCCGAAGGTGACGGCGGCCTTTTCGCGGCAGATGGCGGGGGTCGGCATGGTGAAGAGATCAGCGAAGCTCATGGCGGTTCCTTAAATATTGATGAGGCGGGCGAAGGCTTCATGACGTGCCTTATCGAAAGACTCGAACAAAGCGTTTTTCAGGTCGCGCATCTTCATGGCTTCGTAGCAGTTACTTTCGGCCGCGATGCTCATAAACATGGTGTTAGCGCTTTCGTACTTGTTTTCGATGCTGTCGAGGGCTTGGAGTTCGTTCGTCGTTTGGCAATCTCGGATAAGCCCGTTGACGATGGAGCTGTAAGCCCCGGTGACAGAACTAAGTTTCATGGCTGTCTCCTAGACCTTGGACAACCGCTGAAACGCTTCCTCTGTCGCGGCGTAGAACTCGCGATCTTTCTTTGTGTAGAGATCGATCAGTTCGTTGCGTTCTTCGAATTCTTTGTCGCACTGCGTGTTGAAAATGATCCTGTCGAGCAAGCTGCGCTCGCCCCAGTACTTCTTTTCAATAAGCTTCAGTGTTTCGAGAGAGATCGTCGCTTTGCAGTCGCGGATGAGGCGGTTGACTTCGAGTTCGTATGCGTCGGTGATGGTGCTGAGTTTCATGGTTGCCTCCTGGTGGCGACTTAAATGTCAAGCAATGCTTGACTTGTTGGGCAACATACTAGACAAACAAATCTACGATGTCAAGAGAAAATTAGACAAATATGTACACATCGTAGACAAAAGAAACCCCGCACTAAGCGGGGCTCACTGTTCGGCGATATGGGGAGTATTAGATTTTTCGGGCATTCCAGACCATCTGTACCCTGCCGATGATTGAAACGCCTTTATATTCTTCCAGAAGCTGCTTTTCTTCTGGAGCGCTGTCGGCGCTTACCATGTGTTTCCCGTCAAGCGTGCTGGTCATCCGACGGAGAATCTTTCCTGCCGGGGTGTCCAAACAGTAAATGCCTGATGTAGTGAAACGAGGCTTACTTGTATCAATCAGCACTCTGTCCATAGGGTTCAGAGCAGGGCTCATGGACGTATCGAGCACAATAGCAGCACTGAAATCCTCGATTGTCTGGTCGGGAAAATTGCGCCTAAAAATATCTCCATCAAAGTAGACTATAACGTCATTCATCGTTGTTTCGCCGCCTTGCAGCACAATGGTCGGGACAGGGAACAGGTTAGCTGTCTCGGCAGACAAGTACGGAACTCCTTTAACGGTTGGTTGTTCTTCAGCTTGCCCTTCCGTTTTGTCACGCGGTTGGTCAAACCATCCTGGTGGCAAGTGCATTGCCTCTTCTATGCCTCTGGCTACTCTTTCTCCGAAAGTGCGTTTTCCTCTTGACATTTGTGAAAGTTGAGCTGCATTTCGCCTTGCCCGTCTCGATACATCGGCAAGGGTACTCTGCTGAATCAGCGTGCATAGGTTCCTAGCTCGCACGTCTTCTAGCAATGACACGACTGCTAACCTCCTTTGTTGTACGGCCATTAGATGATTTTGTCTATTGTACATTGGTTGCCGTTTACATATAAGTCTAAATATGTCTATAATGCACGTAGATTAAAAAGTCTACGGAGACATAGACGTGAGATTTCTTGAATTTTGGAACTCGCTTCCGAAGGGTGGAAAAGCGCGTTTTGCCAAAGAGGTCGGTATCGATCTTTCGCGGCTTAGCGCTATTGCCCATGAGCGCATCCGGTGCGGTGCCGTTGCAGCTATGCGTATCGCAGCTGCCTGCCGTGGCATTGTGAGCAAGCAAGAGATTGCGCCGCATGTTCGGTGGCCCAAGGAATGATGGAGCCGCTCATGAACTACGTCCAGTTCCATATTGGGGATTGGGAGTCCGGTACGCGGCTCCTAACGCCGCTTGAAAAAGGCATCTACATTGATTTGTTGATGCTCTATTACTCAACCGAACGTCCGATATTACGTTCGTATTTCGATCGTATTACGAGGGGGTATACGGAGGATGAACGAAAGGCGTTCGACTACGTGGTCTCCCAGTATTTTGAAGAGCAGGACGACGGATTTCATAACGCTCGTTGTGACGAGGAAATTGCGAAGGCGGCTGAGAAATCCGAGAAAGCCCGGAAGTCCATTCAGGCTCGGTGGAATAAGGCGGCAAAAGGTTCCGCGTCTTCGGTTTCGGATACGTGTCGTAAACCGGACGAATCTACGGGCGCAATACGAACGAATAACGAACGTAATACGGACGTATTACTAACCAAGAACCAAGAACCAATAACCAATATAAATAAAAAAGAAGAAGGCACGTGCGTGTGCGCGAGCGAAGAGGACGACTCGTTTTGCCTCGATTCTGAGGAAGAGAAGCCGCAAACGACGTCCAAACGGAAAACGCCGGAAGCGGCAACGCACCCCTTCGATCTTCAAGACCTTCCGGACGATTGGCGGGAGTACTGCCGGGAAGTCCGCCCCGATCTCGATCCCGACAGGATGTTCTCCGAGTTCAAGTTCTACTGGCAGAAGGGGAATGGCAAAGGGAAGTTGCGCTCAGACAAGGGCTGGGCGCAGTCGTGGCAGAACTGGATCCGAAGCGACAAGAGCAAACCGGCTACTGCGACTTTCGTCAATCGGCGCCCGCAGACCAGTTCCCTTCCGGTACCTGATTGCAACGAAATCGACTACCACCGGGGCATTAATCCGGATGGCAGCTTCTAGGAGGGCGCGATGAGTTATCTCGAAATGATGTTGTACCTCTCGGTGCTGGTTTTGGTGTTCGGCAATGCCGTGATTTGGTATCTGACGCGACGAGACCTGTCGGCAATAGTGAACTGGATATTGACATTGCCTGGTGTTTTTGAGCGTATGCAGAAAAACACCTCGGCGGCCTGGGTTGTTCCGGGCAATATCGGCAGGCTGATATCCAAATACGGCGCAAAGTCGTCAGACGGAACCATTAGATCAACGTTCAAACGTCGGGGATCCGCTGGGGCCAGTTCACAGTCTGACGCTAATGCGGACTTGATCATGATGTATCGGCCTCGCCCCAAAAAGGCAAACCGTACCGCGAGGTAATCGCCATGAGATTGTATTTCGCCATCAACCAAAACAGGCGTCAGTTCGGCCTCTTTTTCCTTCCATTTCTGCCAAAGGCCATAGATCGTAAGGACAAGGGTTGCGATGGAGCAGATACCAACAAATACGTCAAACGTCAAAGTTTCCTCCGTGAGGTGGTTGATGGTTGGGTTGGGGAATCCTCCTCAATCATCTCACGGGGAATTTGAAAAGGAAAGGACATGACCAGTTTGAAGTTTGGATCCGTGTGCTCAGGCGTTGAAGCCGCATCGCTCGCGTTCAATCCTCTCGGTATGAAAGCAGCGTGGCTTGCCGAAATTGATCAGTTTCCGTGCGCTTTGCTCGAGCAGCGTTTTCCTACGGTGCCAAACCTTGGGGATATGACAACGCTCCCCGCCCGAATCCTGAGCGGTGAAGTCGAAGCCCCCGATCTTTTCTGCGGCGGAACCCCCTGCCAGGCCTTTTCAGTTGCCGGGCTTCGACGATCTTTGGATGACTATCGCGGAAACCTTTCGCTCGTTTTTTGTGAAATCGCAAATGCAATCGACACAGTTAGAACTCGACTTCGGAAGCGCCCTGTCACCATCTTTTGGGAAAACGTGCCCGGCGTGCTCAACACAAAAGACAACGCCTTCGGGTGCTTCTTGGGCGGACTTAGTGGCGCAGACGCTCCCTTGTTGCCCGGCGCAGGTCGATGGCCGAGCGCAGGTGTTGTTACCGGCTTGGCGCGAAACGTCGCGTGGCGGGTGCTCGATGCTCAATATTTCGGAGTGCCCCAGCGCCGTCGTCGCGTCTACGTTGTCGCAAGTTCTGCAGCGAGGGGTATTGATCCCTCAAAGGTACTTTTTGAGTCGCAGGGCGTGCGAAGGAATTCTCCGACGGGCGGAAGCGCGGAACAAGACTCTGCCGCCTTTGTTGAGGGAAGCTTTGGAGCGATGCGTAAGGCTTCAGTCGCCGGAACGATCCGGGCAACCGGAGGAACCACAGGGGGCGGAGGCGAAACGCTGATGCTCGACAAAGTTTGTCCGACTTTGCTCGCCAACTGTGGCGCAAAAAAGTTTCTCGGTAATCAGGAAGTGTTTTCAGGAAAGTATTTCGTTTATGAAGGTGTACGACATGACGCACGCGAGTGATGTGATTCGCGAAAGCGATACCTGTCCGACGCTTCAAGCACGCATGGGAACGGGCGGGAATCAGGTCCCGATAGTTCTTAGTCATTCGCAAGGTGCCGCCGCCCGTGCTTACACCGACGGGAAGACAGGAACTCTTACTGCCGCCCCTTCGTCGGAGCCGGTGATTGCCATCCAAGGGAACGTCATTGGCCGGAAGCCTGAAAACGGTGGGAACGGTTTAGGCGTCTGCGAAGAGATTGCGCCGACGCTGACGGCCACAGATCAGCACGGCGTCGCGCAAGGGTTGGCAGTGCGCCGACTGACGCCTGTTGAATGTGAGCGTTTGCAGGGAATGCCGGACAACTGGACGCGGATTTCTTGGAAGGGAAAGCCGCCCGAAGAGTGCCCGGACGCGCCTCGATACAAAGCCATCGGAAACAGTTGGGCGGTGCCCGTCATCAGTTGGATCGGGCGCCGAATTTTGAAAGAAATGGAAAAGGAGAGACCATGAAAGTTTACAAGGACAACAACGGCAACTGGCAAGAGCTGATTGCTGTCGGCCATTGCGAACGACACGGAGATTACCCGCTGACGTATCGGCGATGGTTAGGAAACGCGCAATTCGGCGCCCAGATGAGCCGGGCAGGGTGTCCCGAGTGCATCCGGGAGGCGAAGGAAATTGAAGCCTACGGTCAGATTGCGGTTCCGGTGCGTTTCCAAGGGAAGACGATTGACGGGTATGTCGCCGAAACCGCTGGGCAGAAGGAAGTGAAGCAGTTTTTTCAAGACTACGTCGCGGCATTGGACGAAAACATCCGCCTCGGACGCTCTGTCATTCTTTGCGGGAACCCGGGAACGGGAAAAACGCATCTGGCCTGTGCGCTGGTTATGGCTGCAAAGCGGGCCGGTAAGACAGCACTTTTTACGAGCGTAGCGAAGACTGTACGCAGTATCCGCGAAACCTGGGGGACCGCTGCTGTTAAGACAGAGCGGCAGGTAATTGATGCCTACGCCGGCGTTGACCTTCTCGTTATGGATGAGATCGGCGTGCAAGCCGGATCCGTGAACGAACAAAACTTGCTCTTTGCGGTGCTTAATGACCGCTATGAGCGTATGCGCCCGACGATTCTGATTTCGAACCTTAACCTGGACGGAATCGAGAAGGCTATCGGCGACCGTGCGTTCGACCGGCTTCGCGAGAACGGTGGTCTGGCTTTCATTTTCGACTGGGTCAGCTATCGCACTCGCGCAACGCCTGCCCAGGCATTCACTCACAACTTTATGCCGGACGTCACCGAGTTTGCTGAAGACGCCGGCCTTCCTCCGGGGGCATAACGATGGCACGTTCTCCGATTGATATCGCCATAGCCGCGCTAAGGGCCTCAGATCGCCCGCTGACGCTCAAGGAACTCATGACTAAGGCCAAGGTAACGGAAGGGGATGCGTCGGCGGCTCTGGGGCGTTTGATGAACTTCGGCCTGCTCGACATGGAATGCCCGGCGGCGACCAGCGGGTTTTACGTTGCCGGAGGAATGAGCAAAGACGAGGTAGTGGTGCTTTATTCGTACAAGGAAGCAGCATGAACAGCAATCTGACGCTGAAAGACATTGAACATGTTCAAGCACTGGTGGACTGGATCTACTGCCGGGTTAAGGAATATTGCCGTAATGCCTCGCCGTCTAAGGCCGGCGACTTGGACGCTGCGGTGTCAAACACCAAAGCATTCCTGAACGGCTACGCCGCTGCGTTGAAGCACCAACGCGCGGAAATCGTGATGAAGGAACGCGATGGGCAGAAGTCCGACCAGTGGACAGCTTTGCGGCAGACCAAGGAAATGATGGGGAGCGAGGCATGAAACGCGTACTCGATATGTGTTGCGGTGCTCGCCGCTTTTACGCAGATCAAACGGATTCGCGGGTTCTTGCTTGCGATATTCGACACGAAGATTTAACGGGAGAAATAGGCCGACCGTGCAACGTATCGCCGGACGAAATTCAGGATTTCAGAAATCTCCCGACGGAATGGGCAGGTCGCTTTGATTTGGTGATTTTTGATCCTCCTCATTTCACTCGGGCCGGTGAAAAGTCCTACATGAGAGCGAAATACGGGGTTCTTAACAAAGAGACGTGGAAAGAAGATTTAGCCGCAGGGTTTAAAGAAGGTTTCCGGGTACTGCGAAGCGGTGGAACTTTGATTTTCAAATGGAACGAGACACACGTAAGACTTTGCGAAGTTCTGAAGTTAACTTCGGTAAAGCCTTTGATTCTTAATAAAAAGCCAACACAAAACAAGACGCATTGGATTGTTTTCTACAAGGAGGTGGCATGAGTTTCCATCGGGTTTTAAAGCAGTTTGCGGTTGAGAGCGGCGCAAACGTCTTGGGGATGCAGACGCACATCATCCCGTTCCGGGGGCGAAAGCTCGAAGTTATCTCGTCTGTTGATGAGGACAACGGCGTGACGTGGGAGCACGTCTCTGTCGTCGTACGTGGGTCGAGTAAGTGCCCGGACTGGTCCACGATGTGTTTCGTGAAACAACTTTTCTGGGATGACGAAGACGAGGTGATTCAGATTCATCCGAAGCGCTCGCGGTACGTCAATGCGCATAGCACCTGCCTGCATTTGTGGCGTTTAGTGGGTGGGTTTCCGTGGGAGGTGGCATGAAGGCAGATGTTACGGTGCAGTGGATTCCTGTGAAGCCTACAGGGAAAGACTGGAGGGAGAACGACAGTTTCCCGAAAGAATCGAGGGGTTATTTGGTAACGCTGAAAGGTAAGCCAAATTACGTCATCCGTGATGAATTCAACGAGCACAACGATTTTTGGCCGTGGGACATTGCGACAGAAGACGACTTGCTCGCGTGGGCGGAACTTCCGGCGGCTTTTGAGGAGGCGGCATGAGATTAGAAGTTGCTAAGGATGAACGCGGGTTGTTTGTGGAATCGGATAACACCGTGTTGCAGATTTCTAAGTCGGAATACAAACGGCGTCCTGCCTGCATTGAGTTTGAGACAGATTTTGGCTACATGGGTGCCCGGCATCAAATTTGCCTAAGTCCGAAATTGGCACGGATGGTAGCTGAAGAGCTGTGGAGGTTGGCTGACGGGGTAGCTGACCATTTTAACGGCACCGTTAAAAACTTTGAAAATATCGGAGAAAGTTGAATGAGTACCGAAACTTACCTGCAGCCCCATGCGAGTCGGATTGCGTGCGATGTCTTTGTCAGAGAAAAAGTACTCGGGCCGGAAGACGTTGTTTACGGCGTTTGGCACGTCGTTATCAGCATCCCGGCGTACGTGCAGGGGCCGCCGCTTGTTTGGGTCGGGCTGGCGGATGGTGAACCCAGACTGTGGTCGGTTCCGGCGGACTGGCGCATGACGGGAAAGGACTGCGAAAAAGTCGCTAAGGAATTTATCGAAAAACTCAAAAAGGAAGGGTTGGCATGAATGATTTCACAGTTAACGCCCTTATTTTGGCTGGTGTCGTCGGTGGACTGGTGCTCCTTTGCTGGGGTATTAGCGAACTCATTGGCTGGTGGAAATGGAAAAACTACAAAGAGGCTCATCCGCTGCCGCCGGCGATGCCGAAGGAATGGTATGGCACGACAAAGTCGCTGGATGACATTCAGTCTGCGATGGGGCCGCTCATTGCGGCTGAGGTGCGTAAGGCCAAACTCAAAATCGAACGCGGGGAAAGCATCTTCACGGTGCCGGGATTGCCCTGCTACGGCTGCCCGGAACTGAAGGACTTCTTCCATGAGGTGCGCGGCTGCGTTACGTGCCCGTTCAAGATGGCCCAGGAGCTGAAGGAACTCCGGGAATTCAAAGTGAAAAAGGAAAAGGAGGAACAAAAATGACTTGGGCTAGTGTTTTCGCGGCGTTCAAAACGTCGCTGTGGCTTACGCCGTTGCTGATGTGCGTGATTTTCTGCGGTTTGCTGCTGTTCGTCGGCGTAAAGGAATACGGCTGGATGGTGCTCGCGAAGGTCGCGGCCGTGACCGTCTTCATGATTGTCCTTGGCGCGGCGATTGATCTGATTGTGGATTGGATTATCCGCTGGGGGAACTAAAAATGACGTTGAGTGCTTGGGATATTTATTGGGTGACGCGGCTCGATGAGATCAGCATCTTGCTGACGCTGGTGTGTATTGCATGTTGTTTTGCTCTTCTATGGGTCTCCTTCATGATTATTCCGCCGATTGGTGGAAGCGAAGTAGCGCTGGTAAAAAGAGTGGGAAGGGTGGCGTTGCTGGTGTTAGTTATTACGGCGATGTGTAACTCGTTCATTCCGAACGCGAAGCAGGCCGCCGCGATGATCGTTCTTCCTGCGATCGTCAATTCGGAGGCCGTGCAGGAACTTCCCAGCGAATTGACAACGCTCGCCAGGGAATGGCTGCAGGAACTCCGTCCGAAAAAGGATTCGAAATGACCGACAAGGAAACGAAGGTACAGATTGCCTATCGTCAGGGCTATGACTGTGCCGTTAGGGGCTTCAGTTCGTCTCAGTTCGACGCCAGTATCAACCGTATGTCGAAGGACGAAAAAGCAGCGTTCGACCGCGGGATGTATGACGGTGTCATGGAAAAGAATCGCAAGGCTCGGGAGTTGAAACGATGAGAATCGAATTCACGGCGCCCGGGGTGGCTGTTCCGAAAGCCCGCCCGCGGTTCACTCGGTCCGGGAGGACGTACACGCCGGCGAAAACTCAGGCATTCGAAAAACAGATCGCACTTATGGCTCGGCAAGCTATGGCAGACGCCGGGGTACGCCGGATCGAATCGAGTGCCGTGTCGGTGTTGGCTTATTTCTACTACACGCCGCCGCAGTCTTGGACGAAAAGGCGCAAGCAGGAAGTTGTCGAAAAAATCACGGTGCCGAAGACGACAAAGCCGGATATTGACAACCTTAAGAAAGCGGTGCTCGACGGCATGAACGGGGTGGTATTCGCTGACGACGCTTTGGTTTCTCGCATCAGCGCTGAGAAGCTCTACAGCTACGAATTTGGCAACTCAACAAAAATCATTGTTTATACGGAAGACGATCAGGGAACGGCAAAATGAGAAACTGTGAAATCATCCCTCGTGAATTGGCAGACATTGACGAACGCTGCAAGATTTGGGCTCGGGTGACGAAAGACCGTCCGAGAACAACGGAAACCCCGCTCTACCGTGCCATGATTCAATTTGGCGGCCACGTTCCTGAAAAAAATCCCGAAGACCCGGAACCTTTGCCTCCGCTTACACAGGCACAGATACGCGACGCCTGGTTGATTGACAGGGCGTGGCGAAGCCGGGGCTTTGTGTTGCAGAACAAAAACATTCTTCTGTGTTGGTACTTCGGGAAGTTTAACGACCCGTACTACTTAGCGCGGTTTTTAAAGATTCCTATGCGTGAAGTCGGGCGCCGAATGAGAGCGGCGCTTTGCTCAATACGAAATATCGCGGAACGCATGAAAATTGATACGGCGGCCATTGACAAAACTGGAGAAATCTGATACAAATCGGTTATCAAATTTGAAGCTGTGTGATCAGCCGAGTTAGCAGGGGAGCCGATTGGCTCCCTCGTCATGCTCGGACGAAATACACAACGAGCCCCAGTGATCTCCTCAGTCGCTGGGGCTTTTTCGTTACGACGTCATTCGAGCAGAAGCTAAACCGCCGGGAAACTTCGGTTCGATGTTGTATTTCCACGGATTGCTTTTATTTTCGGCCATATCAGCCATTCTTCGATCGAATGCAAAATCGTAAACAATCAAGGAAGAATGTTTAAGAAATTTGTTTCGCTGAATGTCTGCAAGGACATTGGCTCGACAAAAAATTGTGTAATCGAATAATTGCAGGATTTCGGAAGGTGAAACTTCGGAAGCCTTGAGCGGTGGTTTTCTTTGCCGTGCGGAATATGGAGCGCAATAAAGTCGCATTCCGTTGGACATCACGCGATTTTGGACGCAGATGGGGTGCCAATAATCCCACTCAGCCCAACGGAAAGGTGCGTCGCCGATGATTTCGATCAATCCGGCAATCCCCGGGGAACGGCTACAGGTGTCTTCACTTGTGCCCGTGTAGAAATCCAAAATTTGCGATTTTTGCTCCTCGGAAAGACCGGAAACCATTTTTAGGGTTAGGTTTGCGGCTTTCTGATAACTTTCTCGCCTGATGAGGTTTTGATCGAAAGTTTTTCTGTTTCGCTTGCTTTGAGTTTTATACCCACGGAGTCCTTCGGTTAGGCCTTTAAAGAACGGCCACGAGAAGACTAAGATGACCCCGCCTAGAAAAATCCATTCGCCAACTGTCATGACTTCCTCGCGATGGTGTGAAAAATTGTAATTTTAGCGGGCGCCGTGATATTCTTTCCTCATCGTCACAGTTTGGAGAGGAAGCATGAAACGGACGATTATTGCCGCATTGCTTGCGTTGGTAGCCGCTGGGGTTCACGCCGCAAAATTAGATGCGGTGGAGGAGCGATTACTGCGTGACGTCGTGGTTGGTTCGGAACTCACGCCGGAAACGGTAGGTCAAGGCGTGCAGCCGTTTCAATGGTTTTATGCTGATAAGAAAGGCATGGAGCAAACGACGGCTGGAGGCCTGTCTTATTGGGTTCAGACCGATTTCTACAAACAAAAGGAACGGCTTGGGAATAGCCGGATTTTGGTGCTCGGAACTTCTCAGGGAGTTGACCAGACGGTTTTTTACGATCCCGGGTTCCACCAGTTTTATTTGGACGGGGACTTTCAGGGGCAAAACATCGGGTTCGTCTTTGGCGTAATTCGTAAGGATGAAAACCTGAAGGCGCTGCAGGCATTGCCTGAAAACATCCCCGTGGTTTTGAATTGCCGCGGCTTGTACCGATATAAGCAGTCGGCAATCACCAAAGATTGCCGGTTTCTTAACCTGAAGAAGGTTCGGCAGGAGGCTTATGCCTATGCGATCGAATCCGTGAACGCTGGGCGCCGATTTGAAGCGTTTCAAACGCGGATGTATGTCAGGGGCGCCGTACAAAAGGCGTCATTCATGACGAAAGAGGAAAAAGCGCGGTGCCTGGAATCAAAGTCGGTGCCCTGCTATAAGGATTTTTGGACTGATGCGAAGATACGCGCCATAGAAACAGCACGGGAATCTGTGGAAATTTCTAAAAGGTTCAAAGACCTGAAAATTAACGAGTAAAAATTTCTTAAGAGCGCTCCACGGTGAGCGCTTTTTTTATTGTCTACCTTAGCACCGCACCTTACTTACGAAGTGCTGTGTTTTTGGCCCGGCCTTGCAAGCCGGGTTTTTTATTCTCCGGAGTTTTCGCCATGCCCGACAAACTCGAAGTTACGTACCGTAAGGTCGAAGACCTGATCCCGTATGCTCGAAACGCCCGTACGCATTCCGACGAACAGGTGGCACGTATTGCCTCATCGATTAAAGAATTCGGCTGGACAAACCCGATCATCATTGATGGCGAAAACGGTATCGTTGCCGGGCATGGGCGGACGTTGGCGGCGCGAAAACTCGGGCTTACCGAAGTCCCGTGTATTGAGCTGAAAAATCTCACCGAAACGCAGAAACGAGCCTACATTCTCGCGGATAACCGCCTTGCGCTTGACGCCGGGTGGGATAACGAAATGTTGGCCCTTGAATTGGGTGACTTGAAGGATGCGGGGGTTGATCTCGAACTGACGGGATTTTCGGATGAGGAGCTTGACGAATTGCTTGCAACCCCGACGGAATCCGCCGACGGTGACGAGGATGAAGCACCGGAGCCGCAGGAAGACCCGGTGTCTAAACGCGGTGATGTGTGGATCCTCGGCGCCCATCGGGTGATGTGCGGGGATTCTTGCTCGGCTGATGATATTTCAAAGTTATTCGGGAGCACGGGGGGGGGTCCTCCGACTGTTTCGCTGTACCTGACCGACCCGCCGTATAACGTCGCCTACGAGGGTGGCACCAAAGATGCACTCACCATTCAAAACGACAATATGGAAGACGGGCAGTTCCGTCAGTTCCTCGTTGATGCGTTTTCTATGGCCGATACGGTCATGAAGCCGGGGGCGGTCTTCTACATTTGGCACGCAGACAGCGAGGGATTCAATTTCCGCGGTGCTTGTCGAGACGTTGGCTGGCCTATTCGCGAGTGCCTCATTTGGGCGAAAAATATGTTTGTGATGGGGCGTCAGGACTACCAGTGGCGCCACGAGCCTTGCCTGTATGGCTGGAAAGAAGGGGCGGCGCATAAGTGGTATTCAGACCGATCTCAGTCGACGGTGCTCGAATTCGATAAGCCGACGCGAAACGGTGTCCATCCGACAATGAAACCAGTGGAGCTTTTCCGGTATCTCATTGAAAACAGCTCCAAGAAAGGAGACGTGGTTTTCGATAGCTTTGGCGGTTCCGGAACGACTCTGATCGCATCGGAAGAGACTGGACGAGTTGCTCGTTTGATGGAATTGGATCCGCGGTACGTGGATGTGATCGTCAAGCGTTGGCAGGAAATGACAGGGAAAGAAGCGACCCTCGAAGAAACAGGGGCGACTTTCAATTCTCTGCAGCACTGAATTTTGCCGAAGAGGTGACCCAGCGACCGCGGAGTTTTTACCCTTTGAGGCGTATCAATAACTCGGCGAAACGCGGAACTGCCCCGCACTCTTCGGCAAATATTTTTGAGAGAAAACATTATGGCCGGCAAGAAAATTGAGATCGATCTTGCCAAGGTCGAGCAATACGCGCAGGTCTGCGACAACGAAGAAGAGATCGCGCAGGCCTTGGGGATTTCCTACCGAACGCTAGTTCGCCGGAAGGCTCAATTTGTCCAATTTGGCGAGGCTATAAAAAGAGGGAAGGCCAAGGCCAATGTGTTCGTCGGCGGGAAGCTGATGGAGCATATCAAGGCCGGGAACATTGCCGCGACGATTTTCTACCTCAAGTCGCGATGCGGCTGGAAGGAAACGAGCCGACAGGAAATGACGGGCGCCGATGGAGCGCCGATTCAGGTTGAGGCGTCCGAAGAGTTGACGGAACGCCAGAAGGCCATTGTGGACAAGGTGTTGGACGAGGAATTCTGACGCCGCTTTATTGCTTTGGCACAACGCATGAAGATAACCGACAAACAGCTGCTGTCTCGAATCAAACAGCGCTGCGAGGAGGATTTTGAGTTTTTTGTCCGGTATTTCTTCTCCCTGCAGCATGGAGCGAAATTCCGCTTTTCGTGGCATCACCACGAAATCACCAAAGCCCTGATGAGGGTTTTCAACGGGGAGACGACGCACCTAATCATCAATATGCCGCCGCGATACTCCAAGACGGAGCTGGTGGTGAAAATGTTCACGGCGTGGTGCTTCATGAAAAACCCGTCGTGTGAATTCATCCACTTGTCCTACTCGGAGGCGTTGGCGCTGGATAACTCGAACGCCATCCGCGACCTCATTAAGTCACAGAAATTCCAACAACTGTGGCCTATCGGACTTTGCAAAGACGCCGCCAACGCGTGGAAAACCACGGAGAGCGGCGTTTTTCTTGCCCGGGCCGCAGGCGGACAGGTGACGGGGTACGGCGCCGGTAAGGTTGACGATTTCGAAGACGGGCGCGGCTTTTGCGGTTGCATACTCATTGATGATCCGCTGAAGCCTACCGACGCGCATTCCGAGACACTTCGCGAAAACATTAATCGCCGATGGGACGCGGTTATCAAGTCCCGTTTCAATTCCCCGCGGACGCCTTGCATCGTCATCATGCAGCGAATCCACGAGGAAGATTTCTGCGGGATGCTTCTCAAGGACGAGGAGTACCACTTCGAGCAGCTGATTCTTCCGGCGATTCTCGACGAAGGGACGGATCACGAACGCGCCCTGTGGCCAGAAAAGCACACGTTGGAACGCTTGAAGGCGATGGCCTCCAAGAATTCCTACGTCTTCGCAGGGCAATACCAGCAACGGCCTACGCCGTTGGGCGGCGGCATTCTGAAGGGTGCGTGGTTTAAACGCTACACGGTGGCGCCGAAGATGAAGTGGCGTGCCGTGTTCGTTGATACCGCGCAAAAGGAGAAAGAGTCGAACGACTACCAGGTAGCGGAATGCTGGGGGCTTGGAGAGGACAACAACCTTTACCTCCTTGATATGTTCCGCGACAAATTCGAGGCCTGGGAACTCGAACGAAGGATCCCCGATTTTTGGGCAAAACAGAAAGCCGACCGACGAAGCCCGTTGCGTCGGCTTTTTGTTGAAGACAAGTCGTCGGGGACGGAACTCATTCAGCGCATTACGCGCGGGGGCGCCGGACGTCCACGGATTCCGGTGCAGCCGATTGAACGCTCGCGGTCGAAGCTTGAACGCGTTATGGACGTGCAGGGCTTCATTCAGGCGGGTTACGTCTACCTGCCGGATGGGGCACCGTTTGTGAACGATTTCATTGCGGAATGCGAGGCGTTTACAAAAGACGACACACACCTGCATGACGACCAGATCGACCCGATGTGTGACGCCATCAGTCAAATGCTTGACCCGAAGGTCATCCCTTACTCTGAAATGTTGTAGCAAATGAAAAAGAAGACAAAAACGAGAGACACGCGCCTCGGCGCCCGTGTCGCGGACGGCCTTGTCAACTTTGCCACCGGCCTTGGGACGATGCAGAGTAAGCGAAGCCACGGGCATTGGCGGTTCGACGGCCTTGTAACTAATTGGCTGGAGTACGAAGCCGCCTATCAGTCATCGTGGCTCGCGAAGAACATCATCAACACCATCCCGGCGGACATTACCCGCGAATGGCGCGAGATCAAGTGCGATGACGCCGACAAAATCCGAATCGAAGAAGACCGCGTCGGCCTTGTAAATGCTGTCCGCGATTGCTATCGCTGGGCGCGTCTTTACGGGGGCGCCGCGATTGTCATGATTACCGATCAGGATTTGTCGCGCCCGTTGAATCTTGATCGTCTGGGAAAAGGGAGCCTGAAAAACCTCTTGGTGCTCGACCGCTATTGGTTAAGCGGCATCGGCATTCGGGTTTTGGACGTGGAGTCGCCAGACTTCATGATGCCGACGGAGTACTTGATCGGTAACGCGAAGAACACGCGAGTGCATCCTTCGCACATTGTGCGCTTTACTGGAGAAACGTTGCCGCCGCGTCTTCGCTACATGAACCAAGGGTGGGGCGACTCGACCCTTCGCGTGGCACTGGAGCCGATTGAAGACCTCTTGTCGGCTATTGGCGGCGTCGGCGAATCGTTGCAGGAATTCAATGTCGACGTTATTAAGCGGCAGGGGCTGGCCTCGGACTTTTCCACCGACCAAGATCAGGCAATTCAGAAACGGTTCGAGACGTTTCGGCTGATGAAGTCCGTCGTCCATTTGGCGCTTTTAGATGACTCGGAAGACTTCGAGCGCAAAAACGTCACTTATACGGGCATCGATACCCTGCTCGAAAAGCAGATGCAGATGATCGCCGGCGCGTGCCATACGCCGATGACAAAACTCTTCGGAATGTCGCCCGGGGGTCTTAACGCAACCGGCGACAGCGACCTTCGAAACTACAACGACTACCTCCGCTCTCTGCAGAACGACGTCCTCGACCCCGCCCTTCGCAAGTTGGACGAGGTGCTTGTTCGTTCGGCGACGGGGGGATTCCCCGACGACTTCAACTACGAATGGAAACCGCTTTCTACGCCGAGTCCGATGGATTTAGCAACGGCTAACAAAACGCAGGCGGACGCCGACATGGCGTATCTCGACGCCGGCGTTATCACGGTCTCGCAGGTGCAGCGCAATTTGCAGGCGGCGGAAAAGTACACGTTCGACGAGGAGCGGATAGATGAACTTGAAAACATCGAAAAGCAGCTCCCCCTGGAGCAACTCTACGAAAATCCCGCTGAAGACGGTACAGAAAAGACTGGCGAAGCGGGCGCCGAAAGCACCGGAGGTGGCGTACCTGAAAAACCTGCTGGGGATCCTGAAAAGGATAAGCAGTGACGTCATAGAGCAGGTGGTGCCGAATCTTCCGGCGCCCAAAGGCGTCATGGATGCGGCGCAGGTGGACGTCAATGAATTGCTCGCCAGAATTCGGACGGCGTGGAACTCTCCCGTATTTGACACGTTGGCGGCGCAGTATGCCTCGACCTTTGTACGGCAGATTGCGCTTTTCAACGACCGAAACTTTGCCCTCAACATTTATCAGGATGAGACATTGCGGCGCGTGTTGCAGATGGCAACGCAGCAAAACGTGCAGCTCATCAAGTCCATAGCGTCCCAACACTTGAACGCGGTGGCGGACATCGTGTTTCAAAACATGATGCAGGGCGTTCGGTCGAAACAGATCGTCGACGCAATTCAGTCCTACGGCGTGACGCGAAGCCGGGCGGCGCTCATTGCCCGAGATCAAACGGCCAAAGTGCAAAGCGCGGTCAACCGTGCGCGACAGGAAGCCGCGGGGTTCAAGTACTTCCGCTGGAGCACGTCAAACGACGAACGCGTCCGCCCGTCCCACGTTCACGCGGGTAACGCCATGACGCCCTACGGACGTGGGGTTTATCGCTGGGATGATCTCCCCGTGGTGGACGGGGAGAAGGTGGCGCCGGGGATGCCGATTCGGTGTTTCCCGGGGTCAGTCAAGGTTAATTTCTTTTATGGAGCACGCAAAGCGTGGCGCTATTGGTACACAGGCGAAACGACCGAACTCATCACGGATTCGGGCGAAACGCTCCTGTGTACACCTAACCACCCAGTACTTACGGACAGGGGCTTTGTCCCGGCGTATTTGCTCAAGGAGGGCGACTATCTCGTCAATGTTCCCCAGCAAGGCATCAACGGACTGAAGGCTGATGGCAAGTGTTTTGATCTGAAGTTCAGCGAGCTTTTTGATTCGCTTCACTTGTTCGGGCGTTTTGAAACGTGCCGTAGTGTGGGAAGAGAGTTCGATGGCGATATTCGGGCGGGAGAAAAGATCGATGTTGTAAATATCGACTGGGAACTGACTCAAGGTAGCGATGCCGCGTTCCGCAAGGACGCGCTGGAGCTCCTTCTCACCGTAGCCGAAGAAATAAGCCGTTCGTCTCATGTAACGACTGTCGGCAATGTGTTCACGGTTCTCCAAGGGCTGACTCTTGCCCCGGACGGCATCGTGCGCCGCGCGGGTCAATTCCTCGCGTTCTTGGCGCGTTGTTTTGCTCATTCGGATGAACATGGCCTCGCTACGGTTGGGTTGCTGTATGCCGGCCTCGTTAAGTATCCGAGTAATGACGTTGCGCGATGTTTGGAAGTGTTTGGCGATGGCTTTAACGCTGAACTTTCGATCCAGCAACGCTTTGATTTCTTCAAGCGGAAAGTCTTGTCGATTGTGCGCCTTGATTTTGGCGCGGGGAATCTCATAGCCCCATCCGCGGAGACGTTTGCTCACGTTGTCGGGGTAGATGCCGACCGCCTTACTCGCGGCGGTGAGTGTTTGCCCCTGACGCATCAATTCAAGCGCCTGAAGGTAAAGCGCTTTGGGGTAAGTAAAGGACATTTTGTTTACGACCTCACGATGGAAAACGGACTTTTCGTTGCTAATCATATAGCCGTAAGCAACTGTCGATGCGTCGCAATACCTGTTCTTTCGTCTGAGGTTGATGAATATCAAAGAAAGAAGGGTTTTTCATGAATTTATTTGATTGCGGAATGCTTGACCGCGGCTCCTATGCCGTTCACTCCACCCGCACCTACGACGACAAGGGCTACCTCAAATGTCACGCCCGCGTCGCCCGCAGCGGCATCCAACGCTACTACGGACTGGAGCTGGGGCTGAAAGGCGACAAGGCTTTCAAGCTTTTCAATATTTACCGCCCGCCGGAGGTGGTGTTTGCCGACAGTGCGTTGGCTGACTACCTCAACGCTGACATTACCAACGATCACCCAAAAGAAAACGTGGGCGCCGAGAACTTCTCGCGCCTTTCGAAGGGAACGGTCATCAGCAAGGGAACACGGGATCCATCGGCGCCCGAGTACGTCATGTGTGACCTGCTTATCAAGGATGCCGCGACGATCAAAGCTGTGGAAGCGGGCAAGGTCGAAATCTCCGCCGGCTATGACGCCGACTTGGATTTTAAGCCCGGCGTAGCGCCGGACGGAACGAAATACGACGCCATTGTGAAGAGCATCAAGCTCAACCACGTGGCGATTGTGGGACGGGGCCGCGCAGGCGGTGCCCGAATTGCTGACAACGATCCAAACGGAGGAAAACTCATGGACGTGAACATTGGGGCGGTCACGATCGCTCTCAACGATGAGGCATTGGCAAACGCGGTCAAAAACGAAATCGCCTCAATGACCGCAAAGGTGAAAGACGCAGAAAGCAAGGTGGCGGTGCTCGACAAGGCTTCGGCTGAAAAGGACGCGAAGATCGCAGATTTGCAGAAGCAGTTGAAAGACACGAAGGAAAAGATTCCGTCTGACGCCCAGATCCATCAGTTGTTTAAAGACGCGATGGAACTTCGCGAAAAGGCGAAGACGATCGGCGGCGAAAAGTTCGTCTGTGATTCGCTTCTTTCCGACGAAATCATGCGCGAAGCCATTAAGGCGTCCGGCGTAAAGATCGATCTCGCTGACAAGTCCGAAGACTACGTCAAGGCCTATTTCGACTGCATGGTGGCTGACGCAGACAAGAGCGCAGCCAAGTCTTCCAAGACGAAGGTGGCCGACGCCGTTGCGAACAAAGTCAATGACGCCGACAAGGACGAAGACAAGGACAAGGACGAAGACGCCGCCGAAGAGAACCGCAAAAAGATCGGGGACGCGTGGAAGACGGGTCTCAATCTCAAAAAGTAATCAAGGAGCTTTAAATGGCTATTACTCAGAACGTACGCCTCTATCACGAGGAAGGGTACGCCGGGCAGATTGCGTCGCCGTTGGCGATTTCCAATCGCATTACGGCGCAGAACAAGACCGACGCCGTCATTCCTTACGGCACGCCTGTTGTCCGCGACGGCGCCCGCGGCTGCAAGCCGTTCGGCGCATCCGATACCGAAATTCTCGGGATTCTCATCCGTGACTACTCGTTCGACACGGCGCCCGGCGCTGAATTCGGCCTGCCGCCGACTCGCACGGGCACTGTCCTTACGTTGGGCGAAATCTATGTCGTTGCGGGTGAAGAAGTTCAAGCTGGGGATCCTGTCTATGTCGGTAAGGGTACCGATGTTCTCGGCAAGTTTGTTAAGTCTGCGGGAAGCGAAACAACGGCGGCTGTGAAGGTTGACGGCGCTGTGTGGCGCAAGGACGCCGCTAAGGACGGCCTGTCGGTGATTTCTCTCAAGATTGGGGGTTGATAAATGAAGTTTAATTTCAAAGATTCTTTAACGATTACCGACGCGATGGCTGAACGCTTCGGTCTTGTCGCGGGGGTGCGCAAGTTTGATTTGCGTATGCGCGACGCTGATTCGGGCATCGCCTTCATGCTTTCGCAGTTGGCGTCGTTGGAGGCGAAGGCTTACGAAGTTCCGTACGCCAAGATCGTCTACAAGGAGTTGGTGCCGATTGACACGACGGTCAATGAAGCCGCCCTCACGGTGAATTACTTCAGCTTTGACGGTATGGCAAAGGCTGACTGGATCGGCAGCGGAAGTAACGACTTGCCGTCCGTGGGCATTCTTCGCCAGCTCCATTCCGTTCCGCTCGGCTATGCCGGCGTGGCGATGGAATACACGCTGAACGAACTCCGCGCCTGCTCTATGGTGGGTCAGGATTTGAACGCGCAGCAGGCGCAGCTTTGCGCCCGTGCGGCGGACGAAATGATGCAGCACGTCGTCCTTTATGGCGATAAGTCCCGAGGAATGTACGGGCTTTTCAACAATCCGAACGTGCGCACCGAAAAGTCTCAGCTGGATTGGAATGCGGCGGAAACGACGGCGGATGACATCATTGAAGACCTTAACAAGGGACTCGAAAAGGTTTGGATCGATTCGATGCAGACCTATGTTCCGAACACGCTCCTTATTGACAGCGCCCGCTACACCAAACTCGCCAAGACCCGTTTGAGTCAGTACAACGAAACCACGTTGCTGGACTACTTCAAGGAACATAACGTGGTTAAGGGGCTGACGGCGGGCGGCGGCACGGTGGATGTTCGTCCGCTTGCTCAGTTGAGCGGCTCCGAATTGAAGGCTAACAAGGTGAGCACCACCGGCAAGAGCCGCATGGTGATTTACGACCGCAACCCGCTCAACATGAGCGCCTATATGCCGATTGCGCCGCGATTCCTTGCGCCGCAGGCTCGGGACTTGAAGGTCATCACGCCGATGGAATTCAAGTGCAGCGGTACGGAAGTTCGCTACCCTAACGCGATGGTCTACATCGAGGAAAAGTAGCGAAAGAGTTGTGACGGAAGTTGTTTGTTGTGTGGGGGCGCCGAGGGCGCCTTTTTTTATGGGCGAAAGAAATGGAAATTTCTGAAGACATCATCTGCGACTTCCGTCGCTTCTTCCCTCCGTTTTCCGATCGTAACAATTGGCCAACCGAGATTATTCGGCAGCAAATGATTGAAGCCGACTGTATTACCGGCGGACGTTGCTGGGGCAAGTTCAACATCGATGACGACCACAATTTGAAAAAGCGCGGGATGTACTTTTACACGGCGCACTTGTTGGCGTATTTCTTCGGAAACAGCGCCAACGACCCGACGAATGTCGAGGCATCCGCGCGTTTGAACATTGCCAGCAAGTCGGTAGGCGACGAGGCTGTTTCTTACCGTATTACGGCAATGGAGTCGACGATTGATGACGCTATTTCAACGACGGTCTACGGCGTGCAATTCATGACACTGCGACGTCGTTGCTCGTCGGTACCACGGGTGGCGTGATGGCCGGCATGACGATGAAGATGGCAAACGTCCAACTTCAGATGGCGGAAATGGTGAAGCAGGCGCGAAAGTTCGCACGGGGCAGTTGGTGCACCGTGGGGATTCACGCCAATGTGAAAGATGTCCGCCAACGCAAGGAAGACGCCAAGGTTCACGGGAAGAAAGCGTCGGATGTTGTGCCGTCAAACGCTGAGGTGGCCGCGTGGAACCACTTTGGAACCGAAAAGGTTCCTGCGCGACCATTTCTCGATGTTGCCATTGTGAAAAACAAGGCCATTGTGGCGGGCGCCGCAAAAGAGGTGCTCGCAAAGGGCGGCTCGGTATCTCAGGCTGTTGATGCTATGGGCGCTATGGCAGCGGGGAAGGTGCAGCAATACATCGCCGACGTCTTCATTCCGCCGCCGAATTCTCCCCGAACAATTGCCCGAAAGGGTTCGAGCCATCCGCTGATTGATACTGGCCAGATGCGTCAATCAATCACGTGGCAAAGGACGAAGAAATGAGCAACAACCCGCTTTCTATGACGGGCCTGCTTTCTGGCGGCTTTGATTCTCAGTTGAGCGTCGTCTTCATTCCGGAGACGACGACATTCGAGAAAGGGTTTGCCGTAGTGACGGACGGAGCGCCGATTACCTTTTCGGAAACGACGGTGCAGCCGTTGCGCCCGAAGGAAATACAGGCGCTTGGCGTAGGCCTCGACCGTATTCGGGATTTTCGGAAGATCTACATCAATACGGGAAATATGGCGGCCCTTCAGAACTTGGAGGGCCGTTTTGAATTTCTCGGCGCCCGGTGGCGTGTTATTGAGGTGGATTACCGCGCCCGCAGTGCCTATTGCCGCGTGACGGTAGCAAAGCGAGACAACGAATGAATGAACGGGAGCTTTTTTCGGCGGTTTTGGGACCGTTGGTGACGAAAGCGACCGGCGTTAAGACTGTTTTGTTTGGGTACCAAACGGCGATAGCGCCAGGCGGTCCGTATGCCACGGTGGTAGTTAATTCCATACAGGAAACCGCGCCGGGGCATATCGAACGGGAATACCTGAAGGACGAACAGCGGATTCGTACGACGCTCGTTACCCCCGTGATTTACACGGTAACGGTCAACTTTTGGCGGTGTCCGGGGGCGGTGGCAACTGCAGGGCGCCTTGTTTACTGCGCCCGTCTCCCGTCGATCCATTACCTGCTTTTTTCCGCAGGGTGTGGGTGGTGCGACAGCGATCCGGTGCAAAACCTGACGGCGGAACAGTCAAGCGCCTACGAACAGCGGGCGGCCATCACCTTTCGGATCGTCGGGACGCAGCGCGTTACCGATGAAGCGAACACCATCGAACAGCTTAACGGAATTACGGTCGAAGACACGGAAGGACGAATCCTTTCCGAGACTAGGAGTTAAACATGGCCTATCCGGCGACAAAAATTATTGATATCAATGTCCGCATCTCGAGCGCGGGATTGAGCACGGCAGATTTCAGCTCGGCTATGCTTTTTATTCCGCAGTCGGATTTGTCGGATGAAGCGCAGAAGACTTTTCCGGTAGATACTTACCGGACGTTCGGCGACATGACCGAACTTGTCGAAGTCTTGCGTGTGGATGAAGGCGGCAATTATCCTGAAGCCTATGAAGCGGCGTCGGCTTGGTTGGGCGGCACCCCGCATATCGACCAGCTGATGGTTTACGTGCGCAGCCCTGATGATTCGTCGTGGGCCGTCACGCTTGATAAGGCGCGAAATCAGACGTGGTGGTACTGGACGTTTGCCACAAAGCCGACCTATGAATCCGCGACGGACGTTAAGCAGATTGCCGCGTGGTGTGAGACGAATTCCTCTATGTTCGTCAACTGCCAGACCGGTGAATCGGCGACCAACATCCGCAACGAAACGATCGACACGGATATTGCTTCGGCGTTGACGACGCTCGGGTACCGTCATTGCTTCACGGCAGTGCATGAGACGGACGCCTACAGCGGTATCTATTTGGCGAAGCACTTCGCCAAGGTGAATTACTCTGCAACGGATTCCACTATTACGGGCGATTACAAGAAATCGCCGGGTTTGGCCGCAGAAACGCTGAAGAACAGCGAATACACGGCAATGGAGAAAGGCACCAAGAACGCCTGTTTCTATACCGTCATCGACCTTCAGGGATCCAACGATAATGGACGGTGGAAGAACTCGAAGACGCACTCGGCTTACGGTGAGTGGATCGACGACGTCGTGAATTTGGACGCGTTCACTAATGCGCTGGCCGTGGGGTGCTACAACATGGTAGCCAAACAACCGTCCAAATTGCCGCAGACGCCGCGGGGGCAGGCTATGGTTTTGGCCGCCGCTAAGGCCGTTGGCGAACAGTACATTGCAAACGGTTTCCTCGGGGAACGCACATACACGGATCCCGATGATGCTCAGGAAAAAACGACGAACGGTTACGAAATCCTCAGCAAACCCGAGGATATTCTGAAACTCTCCGATTCAGATCGAAACGCCCGCAGGTGTGCGCCTGTCAATGTGCGCATCTTCCGCGCAGGGGCGATTCATGCGGTAGACATTACCGTGGATGTTTACTAAGGTGGAATAAATGGCATTAACAAAAGCTTTTACCATTGAAAACACGGTGGTGACCGTTAACGGACGATCTATTGCCGACTGGGGCATGGCCGACCCGGCGTATTCCGATGAACCGATTGATAACAAGCGGAACCTCTTGCGCGGTCTTGGTGGAAACGCCGTGGTGCTCGAACGCAGTAACCCTGGGCGCCGAGCGACGCTCAATCTGCGTCCCGGTTCGGCGGATTCGGCATTCTTGCACGGGCTTTTTCAATCCGGCGCAACGGTAACACTCACTCGAACGCAGATCGGCGCAACGGACGGTGCTATTGGTACTGAGGGCATTTTGACGCAGGAGCAGGGGTTGACCCGTGTCGGTCATACTCAGATTTCCGACGACGTGTTTGTTATCGAATTCAATACCTGGAAATCTTTGCGCGGGGGTGAAATCTGATGGGTACGACGAAAACGTGGACGATCGGCGCCCATACGGTTTGCGCCGCTATGGCGTCGGCGGTGCGGCAGGATGAGTTGCTTTCACTCGTTGCCCAGCCGATTTTTCAAAGTTTTGCCATTGCCGCTCAAGGTGGCGTGGAAGTCAATACAAAGCAGATTGCTCTGCGGCTGATGACTTTCAAGCCCGAAGAAAAGGCGCGAATCGTTGACATTCTCACCGAACGCGCCTTTTTGATTGTTGGCGGCCAAAACTCTGAGGTGCGGGTATCGGCGCGGGACTATCAGGGGCACATGGTGCAGTGGAATACGCTGCTTGCCGAACTTCTGACGTGGAACCTTGCCGATTTTTTCGAGCAGTTGTCCTCCGACCTAAAGCCGCTTTCCGGGGCGGAGAAGGCGGAGGAAAGCCCACAGCCGTCAACTGGTACCTGATGGCGCCGTGCATCGGCGAGCCGGGTATCTGTCCGCCGTTATGCCGATGGGCGGAACTGACGGACGGGACTTACACGCTCGCCGACGTTGAGCGGTTCAATCAAACCATTTGGCTCATGCGAACGCGTTACGAGCAGGCGGTGAGAAATCAGGGATAAGCATGAAAATTACAGATTTTGTTATCGGCCTTGGTTTCGATACATCGGACTTCGACCACGGTATGAAGACCGCAACGCAGCAGATCGGGAACTTCAAGTCCACCGTGCTGCAGGCGGGCGCCGCGCTTGGAATGGCCTTCAGCTTCAAGGGCCTGACGTTTGACTTTGCCAAACAAGTCAACCAGGCTCGACAGCTGGGGGATTACCTCGGAATTTCCGCCACGAAACTGTCATCGATGCAGACGGTGGTGCAGCACTTCGGGGCGGACATCGGAGAATTAAACGGTTTGCTGGTTGGATTCAATCAGGCAAAGGCCGGGATGGACGTCGGAAAAATCGGCGTCTTTCAGGATTTGGCAAAGGCTGGTGTTTCCATTGACCCGCTAATCCGAGCCAAAGATGCCACTGAGATGCTTCTTCGGCTATCGGAACAAATGGGCGTCCTCAATAAGCGGCAAAAGACGAACGTCGCTGCAGCATTGGGACTTTCGCCCGCGATGCTGGATGTTTTGACGAAAGGGAGGGAGCGCCTTGAAGCCCTGCGCAAAGAATTCGCCGAAATCCGCCCTGTTACTGAGAAGGCGCAAAAGGCTTCAATCGATTGGCAGGCAGGGTTGACCGAGCTGGAAACCCGGGTCGGGCGCTATTCCGACAAGATCAGCACGGGTCTGCTTTCCGGACTGAATCAGCTTATCGACAAGACAAACGACTGGATCAAAGCTAACCAGGGGGCGTTGGATTCGGTAGCCGATTGGGCATCGGGAAATCTCGACAAGAACATCACCTCCATCGCAGCAGGGCTTTCGGCTTTGACGGCGGCGAGCATCGTCGGTGGTGCGGCAAAACTTGCCTCAAGCTTCGGCCTGATGAAAACAGCAACTGCGGGTGCGGTTACTTCGATCAGTCGTTTGGCCGGGTGGGTAGGCGTGCTCGTTTCGCTGTGGGATGTTGACCCTGAAAAGCTTTTTGGCGAGAAAATTGGGAAAGTTCTCAATATGAAGCCTGGAGAAGCAGCTAATGCCTTCAAAAAGTGGTTGTCGAGGTTGTGGAACTCAGACGAGGGTGCCGCTGAAACGGATTATTCCACCGTTCGGAACGAGGGTGCTGCAGTAACGGCATCGGCTCCAGCGGAAGGCGTAAGCGGTGCGGATAAACCGCCGGCGGCTCCATCGGCGCCCAAGACGGTAAACGGGAAGCCCGGCGTTGCTCAGATCAATAACAACATCGTGGTAAAGATCGGCGGCGAGACCATCGACCGACGGGTGAAAAAATGCTGGGCGGATTTGCTCGATAACGCAACGGCCAGCGCAATGACGGGCGCCGATATGTGAGGAAATTTATGGCGGTATGGGACACGATTACTTCACGCGCGACAAACATCACCGGCAGAGAAGGGGTGAAGATTTTCGCTCGTGACGAGGGCGGTATTGCCAATTACACGCTGGACGCGGTGTTGGAAGAATCGCTCGAAATGTCGGTGGAGACGCCGTCCTATCCGATCGAATCCGGCGCCAGTGTGAGCGACCACCGAATCATTCAACCGATCAAATATCAGATCCGCGGCGTTGTTTCCAACACGCCGCTGAAGGTGAGTGTCTTCGACTTCGCCGGCGGTTTGGTGTCGAACCTGACGGAAAACCCGATTGTGGCCGCAGCAGCGGGGATCAGCGCCGGCGCTTTGGCCGGGCAGAAAGAAAACCGCGCTCAGGCCGCCTTAGCGCAGTTTATTCAGATTCTTGAAGGGGAAAAGCCGTTTGATGTGGTGTCGGGGGATATCACGTTAAAGAACATGATTATCACAAAGATAACCCGAACGAGAAATCCTGAAAACGAAAACGCGCTCGTCTTCGATCTCGATTTGACCGAATTTATTTCGCTGGATCGACTGACGAGTGACGGCCAGCCGGATCATCGATATTTGCGGGACGGCGACCCGTCTAAAGCAGGAAACGCAAAAGAAGTAAGCAAAGGACGGGCAACGCTGAAGGACGCCTCAACCGCGTCACAAACCGAAGCGGCGTCCGTTATGGCATAGGAGGCGCTGTGAAAGAAATTCCTCTCAACGGTGGAGCGGAGAACGCGCACCAGTCGTTTTATGCGCAGCTCGGCGCCCATGAAATTACATTTAAGTTGGATTTCATGAGCTATGTGGACGACCCGTACTGGAACTGCGACCTCTCCGAAAACGGGGAGACATTGGTGGCCGGGCTAAAGTTGGTGGGCGGGTGTGACCTTTTGGCGCCTTACCAATTGGGGCTCGGAAAGTTAATTATGACGGGCGCCGTTCCGACGCTGGATAACCTTGGGGTCGAGAACCACCTGATCTGGGTAGAACCATGAGACGTTTCGCGATAGAAATCGACGGGAAGCCGTTTATTAAGCACGGTACCGGCAGCGAAAGCCGCGGTCGTGATTTTCGGGTGACGTTCCGTTGCAATAACTCCTACACATACTGCCTCGGTCTTTTGGATTTGGCGATTTACAACCTCTCAAACCAAACGCAGATCAAAATGGGCGCCAAAATCACGCTCAAAGCGGGGTACGACGAACAGATCGACAGCATTTTTACCGGCTGCATCATGAGCGTCTTGAAGGAGCGCGAAGGCCCGAACATCATCACGCGGCTGATTTGCCGCTCGGGTGAAATGCCGAAGTTTGACGCGCAGGGGCAAGAATTGCGGCCTGTCATCAATAAAAGCTTCGGCAAAGGTACGGAAGTGCTTACGCTGATTCAGGCCGTTGGAGAGGCGTGGAACAAGCCGATTTCAAAGCAGGACGAACAATTCAGCGACGTGCAGCCATTGGCGCGAATGCGCCCGCTTTGCGGTGACGTAAAAGCCGTCATGGATGCTTTGGCCGAAGAATTCAAATTTTCGTGGTGTCTCGTTCAAGACAAGATCGTCATCGACCGAAAGGATTCGCCGCGAAAGGGGGACGCGTATCTGCTTAACTTTCGAACTGGACTGATCGGCGTTCCGGAAATGGCCGACGAAAATGTCGGCGTTTTCGTGGATATGACGTCGTGTCTTGCGCCGTCCCTACGTTTGGGCGGTTTAGTGAAGCTGGAGAGCAAATACGCCTCCTACAACACCGGAAATATGTATTTTCGTCCGCCAACGAACGGCGGCGACCTGAGCGGCGTTTACCGCATCATGGAACTTACCCACGAGGGAGACTCTTGGGGAAGTCCGTGGCAAACCCATATCAAAGGAATGCTCAATGGCAGATAACGAACACGCCGCCCTTTGGGACTTTGTTCGCACAATGTTCCGGGAGCAGATGAAAGGGGTTTTTACCGCCCTTCCTGGCCACGTGCTGAGTTTCGATCCAGCAACGCAGCTCGCGCAGGTGCAGATCGGCATTCAAGGCAACGACAACGGAGGTGCCGCCATTGTTCCAACGCCCGTCGGCGATGTGCCGGTGTTTGTCTATGGTGGCGAATATGTTGCCGAGGTGGCGATAAAGGCTGGGTGCGAAGGGTTGATCGTTTTTTCGCAGAAGTGCATTGACGGGTGGCTGAATTCCGGCGGAGTGGCGCCGAACCCGCGGGCGGGGCGCCGGTTCTCAATGGCCGACGCCTTTTTTCTTCCCGGTGTTCGTTCATTGCCGAAAGCCGTATCGGCGCACAAAAACGACGGGTTGAAGATTCGCAACAAAACGGGCAAGCAGTTCGTGTGGCTGCATGAGAGTGGCGACATTGAAGCAACAAACGGCGCGGGATATGTCCGCATTTCCAAAGACGGTACGGTAACGATTAATGGCGTCACGATTGATACGGCGGGGAACGTCACCACGTCAACGACTGTGACGGCCAAGACCGTCATCGGCTCGACGGATGTGAAATTCGGCGGCATCAGCGGCAAGGGACACGTTCATCCGTGCGGCGATCATGATACGGGGGCTCCGAAGTGATAGGGCACAAACTCGGAACAGACGGCGATTTAGTTACCCACGGCGAAATGTGGGTAAAAGGAAAGGAATGCATTGCTCAGGCGGTTAAAAACCGCCTGAAATTGTATTTGGGTGAGTACTTCCGCGATATATCGGAAGGCGTCCCGTGGTTTGAAAAGATCGATGGAACTGCGGGGATCCTGCAGAAGGGCTATGCGGGCGCCGAAGTGGAGAACATCTTGCGTCTGAGGATTCTTGAAACTGAAGGAGTTTTGAAGATCCTCAAATTTTCGACGGATTACGACTTGCAGACGCGTAAATACTCTGTGAGCGCTTTGATTTTTACAAAGTATGGGGAAACCGAGGTGCAGTATGGGTGAGTTGACAAAAGACGGTTTTCAAACAAAAACTCAGAATGAGTATTTTGAGGAAGAGAAGGCGCTCTATCAAAAGATAGACGCGGAGTGGAGTCTTGATCCTGCAACGCCTGATGGGCTTAAGTTAGCCCATGATTCGGAAGTCTTCGGCGCCCTCGATCAATTGGTAAAGCAGGCCTATGACGCCCGCGACCCCAACAAAGCGACAGGGCGAGACCTTGACGTACTGCGTAAACTCACCGGGGCGACGCGTTCGCAAGGTACGCCAACAACCGCCACGCTTTTTATGACGGGCGTAGCGAGTACGCTCATCCCTGAAGGTTCGCAAGTAAAGACGCCCGAAGGGCTTATTTTTACGACTGACGAAAACTTGACGCTCGGTACTGACGGTACTGGGAGCGTGGCGGCCACTTGTACCGTCAACGGCGCGAACGAAGTCGCTGCGGGCAAGATTAACCAGATCGTTACCGTTGTCGGCGGCTGGCAGACCGTCACGAACCGCGCGGCTGCTATGACGGGGACGGATGCCGAATCGGATGCGGTTTTCCGCATTAAGTCTGCTCGCGCGGTAGCCCGTGCGGGTTCGGCTCAACGAGATTCGCTGTATGGCGAAATTTTCGACGTTGACGGAGTGCGGAAGGTTAAAGTCTACGAAAACAAGACGAATTCGAGCGACGTGGTTGCGTTGGTCAATCCGTACGGGCTACCGCCGCACTCTCTCGCGATCATCGTAGACGGCGGCAAAGACGAGACAGTCGCCCGCGCGATTTTCAAGAAAGTGAACCCAGGCGTTTTGCTTCATGCCGCCGGGACAAAAGTGGAAAAAACGGTTTGGAGTGAGAAATATCCGAATTCGTATGACGTGATTACGTTTTCGCGCCCGATTGCCGTCCCGATCACCGTAAAAGTAAAAGTCGCTGATCCTTCGAAAACGTGCCCGAACGCGACGGACCTACAAGAAGCCATTCGAACCGCTATTGCGCAGTACTACGAAGGCGAGTTACTTCCGGACGGAATCGGCTTCATGACGACGGGATTTGATATTGGCCAAAGCGTTCCTTATTCGCGGCTTTTCACGCCCATAAATAAAGTGCTCGGGCTTTATGCCGGTTCCTACGTCTCGGAAATGACGGTGAACGGCGGCACCACGACGGTGGCGATTGCTTTCAATCAGGTTTCGCAGTTTTTGCGAACGAATATCACGGTGGAAATCGTATGAGTACGGTGCTCAAACTTCCCCGTCGCAGTTATGCCCAGTACGCCGACAAGCCGAAGTTTCAAGCGTGGCTCAATATCGCTCACGAAATGGGCGAGAACGTGGCCGCCGGGGCGGAAGCCGTCCGAAACTGCCTTGATATTGATACGGCAACGGGAGAAAGCCTACGCATTATCAGCCGGATCGTGGCGGTAGACACGATCAAACAAGAAACGCTGATGAACGCGGGTGAGTACGCCGACCCCACGGGCACCGAATACGGCAACTTGGAGAAGACGTTTGCTGAATGGAGTACGCAGACGGAATCGAGCCTTACTGACGAGTTACTTCGGACAGTATGCCGCGCCAAGATTTTGAAAAACTCGATTGAGCCGACGGCGGAAAACCTGCTTGACGCGTTCAATTTTCTTTTCCCGACGGCGCAGGCGTTTCGGTTGCTGAATTACCACGACATGAGTTTTTCAATCGAATACACCGGAACCGTGAACCCGGCGGAAGCGTGGTTATTGGATATTGAAGATTTTGTGCCGACACCAGCCGGGGTTCGATTCTGGGGATTCATCCGTTCCTTCGGAATCATCGAATTTTTGAAAGACGGTGACGCCACTTTCGGTGACGAATCTTTGGAGTTTATTGAATGAGTTTAATTCTTTCGGAACGTTATCCGGGTCGGGCTAACGAGCCGACGGCGGGTCGCCCGCGAGGCTCGGTAAAGAATCGAACGGCACCCAACAGCGCCGACGGTACCTATCTTGAAGAGGATATGGCGAATGACGAACGCGCTTTCCAAGATGCGATTCTCGAAGCGGCTGGGGTAACGCCTAACGGGAAAGTGGACACGGGCGAAGATTCGCAGGTTTACAAAGCGCTTATGTCCACTGTCAGCGGCATGATTGCGACCGCCGGTGAGCCGATGTTTGCTTTTGCGACGGGAACGGCGGATGCTTTGGCAGCGGCTTTTCCGCGTTCGGTTTCGCTGATTGACGGCTTTCAGATTACCGTGCGGGCGGCTTATGCCAATACGTCCACGATTCCGTCATTGAACGCGGGTAGCACCGGCGCCCGGACTATCTGCAAGGGTGCGAATCAGCCGCTCTTAATAGGAGACATTGCGGGCGCAGGTCATACCTTGCAACTCTCGTTTGATACCCGCTTCAACAAGTGGGTTCTTCTCAATCCGGCCTACGGGATTTCTCAGCCGGAGACGATCCCCGTTGGGACGATGGCGTACTTTGGGCGGACAGGAACTATTAGCGGTTGGTTGCCTATGAACGGCGGCGAATACAGCCGGGCGCAATATGCGCAGTTGGTGAGCCAATGCCCGGACATCATCCTTGCGGGCGGCAATTCGAGCACGTTCCGTTTGCCGGATACGCGCGGACTTTTCTTGCGGGTGTTGGATCAGGGGCGCGGGATTGACGTGGGACGAAATATTGCCACTCGTCAGGAGGACGCCATTCGGAACATCACGGGCTATCTTGGGCAATTTAACCAGTATGCCAACGATCAAAGCGGCGTAAGTGGTGCATTTTATGTCAGCGGGGGGTTTAACGGACAAGGTAACAAGTCGGGGCATTCTGACTATCACCGTCAAATCAAGTTTGACGCCTCTCGGGTGGTCGATGTTGCGAATGAAGTCCGCCCGAAGAATATAGCCTTCCCGGTTTATATCAAGTATTGAGGTGACTTATGGCTATCAATTTGAATGAACTGGAAGCCTCGGGGAAGCGGTGGGAGCCGCCATCAGCCGATTATCCGCAAGGCAAGTTTATCAACGGTACGGGCGAAGGTAAGCGAAACGGTTCCTACTGCAAAGCCGAATGGGCAAACGATATTTTCGGTTTTTTTGGGGCGTTGCTTCATAACGCGGGGCTGGCCATCAACGGACAGGTAGAAACTGCCCGAAATTCTCAGCTCTATAACGCGCTTGTGAAAATTATCGATATGTTGGTTTCTAAAGCCGGTGTCCGATATGACAAAGCGCAGGGTTTGAAGGACGGCGAAAAGTCGGTGGCAAGAGAAAACATCAACGCAGCTGATGCGACAACTACAGCGGCGGAACTCGGGAAAAAGCTGAATTCTTCTGAATTGACCACCGCTTGTAAGAACCTGATTACAAAATGGGGCGGAACAGTTCCGGCATAAGGAGGGGGCATGGGTTCAAATATGCACAATTTTTCTCTAAATCAGGGATCAGACTACGCGATTCCGTTGCGGCTTCAGGATTCCGCAGGGACGCCTCTCAACCTTGCCGGGTATTCAGCTCAGATGCAGATCAGACGAACGGCTGGAGCCTGTCAAACGATTGACGATCTGACTTCGGCAGGGGAAGAGCCGCGAATCAAGATTGATGCCGAAACCGGAAAATTGACGCTGAATTTTCCTCACACTGTTACGGAAAAATGGCCATCGGGGACAATGGTTTACGACGTTGAAATCACCTCTCCGGCGGGACAGATCACGCGAATTTTGCAAGGCAACATCAGCGTTTCGGCGGAGGTAACGAGAAATGGCGGATGCGGGTGCAGTTGAAATTACCGTAATCGTTGAACCGCCCCAGATGATTAACGTCATCGTGGAGGAGGCGATAACCCTCCCGGTGGTAACGGTTGAAGTTCCTGGCATACAAGGGCCGTCACGTGCGGATGAACCCTTTGAAATCGACCCGGTTGAAGTTTATTTAAAAGCAAGAGGAGCCAAAAACAATGGCAACGAAAACGAGCAGTGAACAAATTTCCCTTTTGGCGCAGACTATCGGCACCGACATTAAGCAGCTTTTGGCGACCGTCGGCGATACGTCCAAGCTCACGACGACCGCGAAAGCGTCCCTTGTCGTGGCGATCAACGAATTGAAAGCGGGACTTAACTCCATCGATCTCACGAAGATCATCGACGATGCCCAGACGACCACAAACCTGACGTGGAGTTCCACGAAGATCAACACGGCGATTAACGCCGCCGTGGCCGCTTTGGTGAACGGTGCGCCGGAAGCGCTGGACACCTTGAAGGAATTGGGCGACGCCATTACGACGAACAAGGATGCAATCGAAGCGCTTCAGGCGATTGCTGCGGGCCATGTGAAATATGACGCCGTTCAGTCCTTGACGACGGAACAGAAGACGCAGGCACGCGCCAACATTGACGCGGCATCGACGGCGGAAGTTGCGGCGGCCAAGAAGGCCGGTACGGATGCTCAGGCGACCGCGAACACCAACAAAACGTCCATCGGCACGATGGCGAACCTGAAGACAACGGCAAAATCGTCGTTGGTGGAAGCCGTCAACGAAGTGAAGGGCGTGGCAGATACGGCGAAGACGGCTGCGGCTACCGCCGACAGTAAAGCCGTGACGGCTAAGAGTGCGGCAGACGCGGCTCAGAAGGATGTAGACGATTTGGCGGCAGCTATCGGCGACACGACGACGGATTTCGTCGCGGTCTATGAAGCAGCCCGAAACGGTTCCTCTTCTTAATCTACGGAGGTTTTTATGACGATGGAGGCCAACGTAACGGCGCTCGCTCGTCGTATTGCCCTCGATCAGGTCGAACAAGACATAAAAAACCACGAGGATTTTGCTACGAAAGCGGAAGCGACCGGAGAAGTAGCCGTAGCGGTGGAGCAATTGATTGCTTTCGTCAATGGTTACAACGGCACTTCATTGGATTACCGCAACTACCTGCCCAGCACTGAAGCGGCGGTAACAAAAGCGTGGCAAGACTTGGGGACAGGCTATTTAGGAGGCTGAAATGACTGAAACCCTGCCCGACATGAGGGCGATAGGGAAAAGCATCAGAGAAGACAAAGCACCGATCAAAAGCCCCGTCTTTACCGGAACGCCTCAGGTACCAAACGTGGCGGCCGGGGATAAGACGAAGAAGGTGGCGAATACATCTTTTGTAGGTACGGCTGTTGCAAACCTCGAAACTTCTCTGCAAACGGCTATGAAAAATCTAATCACAAAGTGGGGCGGTACCGTACCGTCATAAGGTGAAAAAATGAACGAGTTATTTTTCCTCCCGCGTCTGGACGAAGACGGCTATTTCAAGGGTATGTGTGCTTTTATGCGCGACCCGGCAACAGGCGACCCGCTGTTACCCGATGATGTGGCGATTGCGGGGGCACCTTGCGATGATCCGGTGACGGCTGATTCTTTTTACAAATGGGATGGGGAAGCGTGGCAAGCGGAAAGCAAGCCGAAAACGTGTGCCGAATGCGTCGCGGCGGGCGCGGTGTCGCATCAGTCGCAGACCGCCCGGTGCAATGAACTGCGACAAATTTATCAGCGTCTTGTCGAAGCGGACTCCGAACACTTCCGAATCGCCCGTGGCGAAAATCTCGAATGGATCGTTGAAGCCATCCCTGAAAAGACCGAGGAAGAGAAAGCCGCTGAAGCCAAAGAAGCACGCATCAGCGAACTTAAGGCGAAGCTCTCGGAAACGGATTACGTGGCCGCCAAGATTGCCGAAGGTGCAGCGACCCGTGAGGAATACGCCGCAGTCCTTGCGGATCGTCAAGCGTGGCGCGATGAAATCAATCAGCTCGAAGGAAACGCATAAAAATGGCAACGACTGAAACTATTCTTGAAGCGACAATCAAAGCCGGGGTTGAGCATTTTGGCGGATTCCCGTCGGGAACGATCATTGCATTTGCCGGAAAAAGCGTGCCCGATGGTTGGCTGCTGTGCAACGGTGCTTTAGTAAGCCGCACGACTTACGCAAAGCTCTTTGCGGCCATTGGGACGGCCTGGGGTGCAGGGAACGGAAGCACAACATTCAAACTCCCTGACGCAGACGCGCGAGTTATGCAGGGCGTCACGGACGCGAGCAAAGTCGGTCGGTCTCTTGAGGCGGGACTGCCGAATATAACTGGGTCTATTAGTATTGGTTCATGGTATGAACCAAGCGATGCATGTTACAAAAGAGAAAATATGCTCAGGACAGCCAATGTGGACGATACAACGCCAGAAATTGGGTTTGACGCCAATAAATCATCGAGTATTTACGGAAAATCAAATACTGTTCAGCCATCCGCTATTCAAATTTTGACAATTATCAAAATTTGACGGGTGGCTTTTTATGGGTGAAAAAATGATCTATCTGAAATGGCTTTTATTCTGCGTCCCTGATCTGGTGATGCAGGTAATCGGGAAGTTGTTGTCTCCTGTGCTTCCGCTTTTTGTGCGAACTCCGAGAAATTCGGAAGGGGAAATCGAATGGGAAACCGACGGTTCTGCCATGCAGGCGAATTTGCCGCATTGGCTGCAATGGTTCCAAACCGATGATCATGATTGCGACGGCGACAGAGGCTCTTGGGAACGCCACCCCGGCTTTGATTGGTGGAGCACCTACAAGCGCCGGGTAGCGTGGTTTTTCCGGAACACGGGTTACGGGTTCTGCCTACGCGTGATAGGCGTTCCGGTTTTCCCGTCTGACGAGTATGTGGTGCAGGGGAATCCTGACGCTTCCGACACCAACGGGATTTCCGGCGTTTGCTTCCGGCGCGTGTATCGAGACGGCAGATTAATCTGCTTCCAGTGGTATTGCATACGGTGGTACAAAAACCGCTGGTTCCGCGCCTGCGTACGTATTGGATTGGGGTGGAAATTGTTCGGCAACTGGCACGAAGAAAACGGAAAAGTTGCGATGCACCAACTCTATTGCAACCTGCTAAAAAAGTTTCAGATCGTCAAGTGAAAGAAAAACCCCGCCTTCCGACGGGGTTTTTCTTACTTTGCGGCTTCGATTCTGAGGGTTTCGCGGTACTCCATAGCGTTGGCGTCATGGACAAACTCGGCCGTCGGGTTAAAGATGGTTTTTCGTTATTAACTTTTCTGAAAGGAGCCTATGTTTACAACGCTTTTACCTCAAGGGACGGAGAGAATCCTGATGGCGTTCGGTGGCGTCATCGGTGGAGCGTTTAGTTTCGCATTTGGAGACATCGGAGTTCTGTTTTTATGGCTCACCGCCTTTGTGGTGATCGACTTTATTACAGGGACGCTCGGCGCCCTCAAAACAGGTACTTGGGAGAGCAAGGCCTGTGGGCTGGGGGTGGTGAAGAAGATGCTGTATTTCTCGATCGTCGCATTGGCGCACGGGCTTGATCAGGTGTTTTTTCCCATCATTCATGTGGAGATATTGCAGACGATAACCATCTGCGCTTACTGCGCCGGGGAGTTTGGCTCCATTATCGAAAACTTTGAACGCATGGGGTTGTCTGATGTTGTTCCGCCGGTAATCCGACGGACGATCAAAGCGTTGAACACGCGGTTGGATACGGAGGCAGAGAAATTATCGGGAAAGGAATCATGACAAAAATCGAATGACAGGGCGGCTTTGTCCGCCTTTTTTATTGACGGAGAAAAAATATGGAAGAGAAGTTTGAACGCGCCGTTTGCCCGCGTTGCGGGCGCCGGTTTTTTGACGTTGACGTGGAATCTGCGCCGGGAGGGCGGTTGCGGGTTCAATGCCCGCGGTGCAAAAGTTTTACCTTCATAAACCTTTCTTTTTATGGTAAAATTGGCGCATCACAGGACAGTTCTGCTCCTGCAGCGAATCCAGTCAAAGCGCCGAACGGCGCACCTCTTTCAGACCTTTGAGTCCACACTAGCGCCAACTGAGCGCAACACCTAAGCCATTGAGCTGCATAGCACAGGAGAATGCTATGTCAGGTGAATTTGCTTCTAAAGGCCTCGCAAACGGCGTAGGCATCCCCGCCCTTGTTTTGGGCTCTCTCGGTTTTCTCGGGGCCGCTAACAACGGCAACGGCGGAATTCTTGGCGGCATCCTGGGCGGAAACAACTGCGCCCCGCAGATGGCCGCGATGGGCGTCATTGCTGAAAAGGACGCCAAGATCGCCGAGCTCACTTCGCAGAAGTACTCGGACAATCGAGACGCGACGCTTTATCAGGCGACGCGCTCTGAAAACGAGAAACTCGAAAATCGTTTGATGGCTTTCATCACGCCGCTCTCTCAGGAATCCGCGAGCAACCGCGAACGCGTCGCCGTGCTTGAATCCCAGGTGAAGAGCAACGCCGAAATCGCTGACCTGCGTGAAAAGCTCGTCCGCTCCGAACTCGGTGCCAAGATCGACTCTGTCGCCCAGACGTGCGGGTGCGGTATCGCTCAGCTTAACAACGCGGTTGCGTCGCTGCAGAATACTGTCAACGGCATCACGCAGACGATCATCCCGCAGTCTGTCATCTGTCCTCCGGTTATGCCGCGTTACAACGCGTGGCAGGCGCCGGCGACGACTGATGTTGCTCCAGCAACCCAGCCTGTTTCCGGAACCATTCGTGTTCAGGGGTAGCCTATGAGGATGCCGATTGGGAATGCTCCGCAGGTTGTCGCTGAGTTTTTCCAGTCTGTCGTGTTTCCCGCCGCTCAAAAGGCGGGAAGCAATACGCCGTTTTTTGCGGCGGTTGTCGGCGGGCTGGTGACGCGAAACGCTCCGAAGATTATCGAAGCCTACGCGCCTTTGGCGAAAGCCGCGGGAATTATTGACGCGGAAAACATGATCGATATTGATCTCTTGCACGATATTGCGGTCGAAGCGCTTGAAAAAGCGCCTCTGAGCGTTATGGGGTACAAACCTGATCGGGAAGACTTTGATAAGTTGCAGGAAATCATGAAACGATACGGGAGCTAGATATGGACACAAAGGAATACGTGAAGCTTCAGGCTGAGCGTACGATTGACCACCTTTCGAAGAAAGTCGACGAAATTCTCGATGATGCTGAGGGTAACGGCGGCTACTTTAGCTCGACGGACGTGCATACGCTGAAAGATGCGTGGTGCGCCATTAACGCCGCGCATGAAGCGTGGAAAGTCGCACATGAAGCCGCGAAGTAGTGACCAACGCTACGAAAACGGAGGGGGCGCCGAGGGGCGCTCCTTTTTTTTATGGCTGAAAAACGCAACTTTGATAAATGGGAGCCGCTAATTGCTGCGGCATTGGTGAAGAAATTTGAAGGCGTCAGTTTAGAGGCGTATCTGTGTCCTGCCGGAATTCCGACTATCGGTTTCGGGCATACTCACGGTGTGCAGTTGGGAACCCGAATTGACCCAGATCAGGCTGATCGATATTTGACGCTCGATCTTGAATATACGGCGCGTGCATTGCGTTCAGCGGTGAAGGTGCCTGTCAGCCGAGGGGAATTCATCGGACTCCTTTCTTTCGCGTTTAACGTCGGCGCCCGGAATGCCGCAGGATCCTCCGTTGTTAAATTCTTGAATGCCGGGAAGCATGAGGCCGCCGCCCGGGCTTTTCTTCTGTGGAACAAAGTTTCCAAAGTGGAAACGGTGAACGGCGAAAAGGTAAAGCGGCTGGTTGAATCCAAAGGCTTGACGAATCGCCGCAAGGCAGAAGCGGAGGCCTTTTTGTCATGAGGATAGATTTTCAGATTGTTGCGCTCGCGGGGTGTTTCTTCGCGGGCGCTTTTGTTTCAGGTCTTTATTACCGTGCGGAATTGGCTGACGTGAAGGCGGAATATGCCAGTGCTGCGGAGGCGTACCAAAACGAACTTCGAGCGAAGGAGCGGAAGAATGCTGAACAATTGGCGGCGGCGACAGACGCAAAACAAGCAGAGATTGATCGTCTTAACAGCGACCTTGTTTCTATGCGCAGCGATATTGAACGGTTGCGCCTCGCGGCCTCCCGCCGTAGTGGAGTGCCCACAGACGACTCCGGTTCCGGAAAGTCTTGTCAGCGACAAGTCAGCGATTGTCTCCGATTACTTGATGAGGGTGCAGGCTTACTTGAAGAAAGCGGCGGACTGGTCGGAAGATTTAACGCAGACCGAGAAGCGTTAAGAAAATTGAGATAAGAAAAGGGCGGTAGGGTTTGGAGAGGACCCCTGCCGCCCGATCCTTTTTTGTTTCGGTGACGGAGAATCCCGAAACGGTCACAGTATAAGCATCATGTGTGAAAAGATGTGTGAACAAATCTGAACATACATGAAGTCATTTGAAATTTAATAAATACGTGAGATCCGGCCGAAAGCACGATTTCGGTGTCGCTTTACGCCGAACCCCTCTGCGACAAGGCGACGGCCGATTTCGTGAGTGCCCGGTCCGAAGCCCGGCGCTTGGATTCGGACGCCGCCGACGTCTTGAACGCGATGGCTGAAGAACGGCGCCGCCTTTTTGAAACCGCGGCGAAAACCGGGCGCCTCGGGCGGCACGCCTTTCCCGTGCGGCGCTTTCGCGTGTGGTGCACGGTGACGAGCCCGGCGGATTTGATGACGACGGCGGACGCGGCGCAGGCCGCTGCCAAAACCTTTGCCGAACGCTTGGCGCCCGTGGAAGCGGCGCTGCGCCGTGCGGGACTCGCGGGTTACGTCTGGGGGGCGGCGGATTACACGGCAACGATGCGGCGCCTCGTGAATCCGCAGGCGTTGACGGCTGGCACCCTGCAGTACCCTGAGTGCCCCGCCGCGCAAGCCCTTCGCAACCGCACGACGGCACTGTCGACCTTAATCGACGTCACGCGCGACACGATCCGCTTTCACGATGCGCTTACCGAAACCGAAGCCGTCGCCTTGGGGGTTGCCGGGTATCCGGCTGCGCTTGACGTGAACGACATGGGGGCTTTGTTGGGTGCCTCGGCACGTGCAGCGACCGTGCTCACGACGCCGTACCTCGTCACGGTCGTCGTGGAGCCCACGGATACCGCCGCCGATCGCGCTTCAACCGCCGTCAAGGCCGCGCGCATCCGTCAGATGGCAGGCAGCGAAATCGGCCCTTTTTTGCCGGATTTGACCGAACGCGCCCGTGACATGGATCTCGCGCACGCCGCGTGTGAGGCGGGGCCGGGACTCGCGAAAACCGCCGTGGAAATGGTGGTCTACGGTGAAAAAGGCAAAGGCGCGGCGGCTGCGGAAGCCGCAAAAGCCCTCTTTTCGGACGCGGGTTTTGTCGCAGAAACGGACGCGGGCGTACAGATGATGGGGCTGCTTACGGCGTTGCCTTTGGAAGCCGCCGGCGGCCTGATGAAGGACTTGCAGGCCGCGGGGCGCCTTTCCACGAAAACGAAGGCGGCTGCCGCCGCGATGCTGCCCGTCATCGGAGAGTGGGCGGGGACGGGGTGCCGGCAGAGCCGCCCGAAACCGACGCCTTTGGTACTTCTCGCGAGCCGCGCGGGCACTTTGTTCGGGGTCGATTTTTTTGCGAACCGCTCCGGAAACTACAACGCCGTCGTCGCCGGGACTTCGGGCTCGGGGAAGTCGGTTCTCGCGCAGGAAATCGTGATGGGGGTGCTCGCGGGCGGCGGTCGCGTCTGGGTTTTTGACATCGGGCGCAGTTATCGAAACTGCGTGGAGCTCGCTCATGGGCAATGGGTGGATTTTGACGGGTTGGCAGAAGATGCGGCTTCAGCCTTTTGCCTTAATCCGCTTGACGTCAAGGGACGGCCCGAAGACGTGATTGATGAAGTGACCGACATCGTTTCGGTGCTCGCCAACGGCGACGTTCCGATGGAATTGACCGAAGCGGCTCTTTTGAAAGCCGCGGTCGCGGAGCTTCTCACCCGCCGGGGTGAAGCCGACCCCGCGCCGACGATCACGGATTTGGCGATCAAACTTTCAGCTTCAGAAGATCCGCGCCTTGTGAACCTCGCGTTTCGCCTCACGCCCTACACGGCGGGCGAACGCTTCGGGCGGTGGTTTGAAGGGGCGAACACCGTTCGCTTTGAGGCGGCGATGGTCGCCTTGGAAATGGAAGCGCTCACCAATAAGCCCGTGCTGCAGCAGGCGGTGCTTCTCATTCTCATCATGCAGATTCTGCAGGAAATCCGCAAAACGCCGCGTGATCAAGTGAAGCTCATCGTCATTGACGAAGCCTGGCGCCTGTTGACGGGACGCATCGGACGCTTCATCGAATGGGCCTGTCGGACGCTCCGAAAATACGGCGCCGGAATCGTCTGCATTTCTCAGTCGATGGAAGACTTTGAGGCGACGGCGGCGG
>ERZ827156.558-NODE-558-length-52826-cov-4.458130_pt1 | contig 52826 bp, 66 predicted proteins | sample MGYA00519919_ERZ827156 | MGnify/ENA primary metagenome ERZ827156 (study PRJEB31778, sample SAMEA3449269) | human gut metagenome | biome: human gut; feature: human-associated habitat; material: faeces | place: United Kingdom | collected 2010/2012 ... | reverse complement strand
ATCAGCAAAAAACTGTTTCAAATGCCAGTTGCCGTCACTGTTGTCAAAAAACATAACACCAATCATATAGAGTGAAGAAACATTAGGAGACAAACCGGTAGTCTCAATATCAAAAAAAAGGATATTATCTGTCGGATGTTTAAAAAAATACTTAAACTTAGGCGACTTGCATATATAATCAAAAACTTTCATAAAAACCTCGATTCAAAAAACAAAAATAATAACTTCTTATAATAATACCACATATATAATAATATCACATAAAAAGACGGACAAAAAAATAAAATTTATCAAAAGACAAAATAAATAATGTTGTTTTATAAAAATAGGGAAATAAAATGTCATTAAAAGAAATAATACTAAATGAAAATAGAAAAATAAAACAACATTAAAAATAACAGGGCTAGAATAAAACCGTAAAAAAATCACTAAAAAGAGAACCTTTTCATGTTTCAGTTCGTTAAATTAGGTACGAACATAAAAATTAAAGAATATGAAACATGAAACTTCAAATCTACTGATAGGGCTAGGTATTGGCGCTGTTGTAGGAGTTGCTGTCGGTTATTTAATGGTAGCTGATAATCGTAAAAAATTAGCGGAAGAATTTGATCATGCCGTGTCTAAAGTGAAGGAAGAGGTGAAGGAAGAACCAGTGAAGGAGGTGAAGGAAGTGAAAGAGGAACCAACAACGGAGAAGATGGAAGAGCCAGCAACGGAAAAGGAAATGAAAGAACTAGCAAAGGAGGAGATGGAAACGGAGAAGGTCACAACCAAAGAAACGGCAGTAACCACGGAACAACCCCAAGAGAACCAAGCCAAGCCAAACCCGGTCGTGACGACCCCCGAGCGCGTGATTCCGGTGAAGAAGATGCTGGAGATGGAGAAGCAGCTGCTGCTGAACGAGGAGCTGAAGACGCTGGTGAGCCTGCTGCCGGACAGCGACGACACGGACGAGAGCTGGAGCGACGAGACAGCGAAGACGCCCGCGCCGCGCGGCAAGGCGAAAGAGACGTACAAGCCGGTGATCCTCGGCGTGTACGTGGACCAGCCCGAGACGACGTGCACTCCGCCGCGTGCGTCGAAGAAGAGAGATGGGGTGGTGAACGAGAGCCCGCTCGTGACGCCCTCCAAGCAGGTGTCCGTTGCCGCGCCGCTGGTCACGTCGGTACGCCCGCAGCCCAAGGAGAAGGCGCAGGAGGCGAGTCCCACGAAGGTGGTGAACGAGTGCTTCGTGGTGGGCAACTGCCTGCCGGAGATGCCCGCGGAGAGCTCGTTCTTCCGCCAGCTGGAGGAGAAGAGCGATATGTACCCCGTGGCGGTACGCCGACTGCTGAAGGAGGTGGGGGAGGAGAGACGACGCTTCGACGTGCTGTTGCAGAGACAGACGAGCCAATTCCAGGCGGCATACTTCATGGAGCGATCGAAGTGGAATGCGGTACGGTTCTCTGGCTGTGCTGACCGGTAGAGAGATATGGTGAAGAAACAGAGAGAATACCGCGATCGTTACGTGATGCTTCCTAGACGAGGTGATGTGTAGAAGAGACTGTGTCGAACTCTTCAGGTGGAGTACAACAGCATGGTCACGTGCGAGGTGGCGCGTCTTTCCTACTACGGTGTGGAGGTGAAGAAGGAAGACATGTACGACCTGCACTTCCCCACCATTCGATTCTCTGCGGGACTGTTCTTGTGTGTTTGTTGAAGAGAAAAAAAGAACGGAAGTGGGAATCGAACCCGCGTCGACCTCTAAGTTCTCATATTGGTAAAGAAGGATGGTCGCTCTTCCATTGAGCTATTCCGCCCTGATTGCACTTGTTCTGAAGGGCAGTTAAGGCGGGATGGGAATTGAACTAACAGGAAGTGGAGAGAAGAAACAACAGAGCATTGAGGACCAGAGAATGGGAGAATGGGAGAAGCAACTGCTGATCACTGTTGATGATGCACAGGTTGACAAACCAAATGTGCCGCTAGGTGAAGGGAATCAATAGAAAGCAGCTGCTGCAATGCCCAAGACACACAGAATTGTCCCCTCTTACCGTCCAATTCAAGAGAATTCCTTTGAATGGAAAGAGAACTGCGTCTGTTGGACCTTGTGTACCGAAAGCAGGTGGGAGCTGTGTTGTTGATTGATGGTAGGATCCACGCCATACAGAGGGTAAAATTGTGTATGCAGAGGATGACGAGGACGGTGAGATGCGCTATGTCGTTCTTTTTCGGGGCGAAGAGAACTATGCTTCCTTTTCCAAGTCTGAGCTGTCTCTTTGCAACAATATGATCGACTCGATCTTTAACAATAGTGCGAATTCAAAGTGGCGTGTGATTGTAGGTTCCTTGCAGCAACATCCGCTCCAACAAAAGGAATTAACGCAAGATGATATGCAGGCGATTATTGACGTAATACCTGTGGGAGAATGTGAGATGTAGGGCAGTCTCGATAATCCGAGTAGTCGCCGTGTTTTGTGGTACGATATTCTTTTTTACAAGCGTGAGTGGCTGAAGTATTCACCCGAGGGAATCAAGCCCCCAGTGCTTCAGCTCTTTCGCTATCCCATTCCCGAGGAAATCCGGTGCTTTCTGTGGTCGGAGTTCTTGGGCGTGCAGGAGAGCTACGAGGTGGGCTACTACTCCATCATCCGGAGCAAGCAATTCAGCATCCCCTCCTCTTCTCTCTCCGTGATCGAAGCGGATCTCCGTCGCATGGACATCACCACACCGGAGTATCGTCAGATGCTTCGTCTCCTCGTCATCCCACTGCCCTCTCCTAATGCGCAGACATCTATCTATCTTCACGACTCCAAGATCGGGTACGTGCAGGGCATGCACTTTCTGATGTACGCCCTCCTCCACCTCTTCACCGAGGAAGAGGCCTTCTTCGTGTTCCTTCGCGTAGGCTCCTCCTCCTCCACTCACCTCAGATCATCGACTTCTTGCCGCGCAACTACTATGACTTCAACCTCGAGGGCATCAACACCGACCTGCTCGTCGTTGCGGCGCTGCTCAACCGCGCGGACTCCTTTCTCTACTCCACCATGGAGCAGAAGACAGGCGACATGATCTTCTTCCTCTCCCCCGTCTACAAGTGGCTCGTCGACCTCTTCTCCAACCCCTTCACGCCCGCCTTCACCTTCCACCTCCTCGACTTCGTCTTCTGCGCCGGCAACGGCGCGCTGGTACTGGCTGCCGTGTCGCTCGTCACGCAGTTCCGCAAGCAGTTCATCACCTGCGAGACCATGGAGGACGTCACGCGCGTCTTCAACGCCATTCCGCTCATGCCCACGCAGGACGCCGTGCTCTCCAGCGTCGAGTACGTCTACGAGGCTTGTCTCATGGGCAACCCGTGCGGGTGTGTCGAGCCAGTGACGCGTAGGCGCGAGATTCAGCTGCTGCGCACGGAGCTGCACCACGAGACGCAGCGCGCCAACAGCAGCTGCGAGGAGACGCCCGCCATCGAGGAGCAGAACGGCCTCGTCAGCGACCTCCTGAAGGGCGAGACCCGCACCGCACCCGTTTCCGCACAAGCATCCGTTCCTGCATCAGTGTCACCCTGTGTTTCTGCATCTTCTTCCACATCCGTTTCCGCACCGGTTTCCGCACAAGCATCAGCACAAGCATCAGCACAAGCATCAGCACAGGGCACGCCGCCGCTGCTGCTGTCGATGCAGATGTCGATGCACATGCAGCAGATCCGCTCCTCCTTCAAGCGCGTGAGTGGCTTCGGCGAGGCGGTGGGTGAGGAGAGTCTGCAGACGCGGCGGCACCTGCGTGACAGCATGGACATCATCGCGGCGGAGCACTTTCCCAGCTTCGCGGACTTCTCGGAGAGCTGCGAGGAGGAGGCGGACGTGAACCCGTGGCGGGAGTCAATGATCGACGAGGAGGCGGTGAAGGACCTGCGGCGGAGCTGGGCGGAGAAGACTCCGGAGGGCGCGGCGGAGTGCAGTGAAGAGGTGAAGTGTGAGGAGGGGGAGAAGCGAGGGAAGGAGGAGATGCAATCGATGAAGAAGCGACTGCAGTCGGATGCGCTGCTGAAGCGGGTGTTTCTGCTGTATGATAACATACGGAATCGGAGGACATTCAACATTACGAACGGGGAGGTGGAGTGTGTGGTGGGGCTTGGAGAGAGGAGTGAAGGGTAGAGGGATGGCGATTTCCTACAGGGAGATTCGATTGACGTGGATGAGACCTACTTGTCGTCCTACAGGTCACATTTGTTTTTCTGACATGTGTTGCTGGTCTTTGTTGGAGTTGTTGAGAGTCCATTCTTCCTTCAAACCCATCATCAGTGTTTTCTTTCCACGGAGTTGCATTTAGCGACAAACACAATTCTATGGTGAATAGAGGGAGAATCAGCGCGCGATAGAGTTTTGTGTCTAAAGGTCCCAATTACAATTGTGAGCACCAAAGGAGCTGGATCGGAACAATCGGGCAATCCAGCATGGCGGAGTCGAAGCGAATTAAGTGTGTTCTTGTTGGGTCGATTTGGAGAGAGAAGAGTCACGTTTTAGCGATGGTGCCGTCGGAAAGACGTGTCTGCTCATTTCCTACTGCACGGACAAATTTCCAGAGGAATATATTCCGACGGGTAGGATGATACGGGGGGAAGACGTGATCATTAGTGTTCGACAACTACCAGATGGACGTTCAGGCTGGAGATGTGACCCAAAAGCTTGAACTATGGGATACTGCTGGTACTTACTTTTTATTCGCGTGTTGGAGTAGGTCAGGAAGAGTATGAGCAGCTGAGGCCGCTTTCGTATTCTGACACCGATATTTTCCTCATTTGCTATTCCACAGTTGAGTACGCTGCTTGCTCTTGTGATTACTTGTAGGCGTTCTTCCTTTGAGAATGTCGACAAGGTTTGGCGCCTGCTTTTGTGATAACCCTGTAGTGGCATGCAGAGCTGACGAGTTACTGGAAGGATAAGAGCCGTCCTGTCCCCGTCATGCTTGTGGGGAACAAGACCGATTTGATTACAAATCCGTCCATGCTGCGGAAACTGGCGGAGAGGAAGGAGAAGGTAGTGACTCTGAAGGAGGTGGTTATCGCCGGTGGAATTGATCCGTAGTCCGAGGCAGTGGCAGAACGGATTGGAGCACTCGCGGCAGTCCAATGCAGTGCAAAAACGCAGGAGAACCTGAAGCGTGTCTTTGATACTGCCGTGAATGTGCTACCTCTTCATTCTCTTCACCCGTAGTGCGTACTGGAGTACCGTTATTCGAAGGACAGCGGGTGTCGTGTGTTTTAAGTGTGTTATGAAATGTGCATGTTCGTAAACCTATGTGTGTTTGCCTCCGCTCTTTGTTCCCACAAACACGCAATATGTCGAAGGAGCCGTGCGTATGGACGTGTCTGCTCAGCTCGTACTTGGTCGCGTAGCAGCGGTTACACCCGGGATAGATGCACCGGAACGGCTTCAAGCTGCGGTGGTTCCGGTTCTCGTGCAGCGTGCAGTCCGACTGCCGCACGAACGCCTTCCCGCACCTACGCTAACACCCGCTCGCGAGCCCTACTCCTTGCACACGTACGGCTTGTTGCGCGTGTGGATGTTCTGCTGGTGCAGGTGCAGCCCGTGCTTCGTGCGGAACACCTTGTTGCACCCGCTGAAGTCGCAGCGGAACTGCCGCTGGCTCGCCGCGTGCGTCTGTCGGTGCTTGTACAGCCCCGAGGCGGTGATGAAGCATGCGTTGCAGCCGGGCTGCTCGCACTGGTACAGCTTCCCGTTCTCCGTGTGCTCCACCTGGTGGCGGCGCAGCGCCAGCTTCGAGGCGAACCGCTTGCCGCACCCGCTCAGCGGGCAGGCGTACGGCAGCACGCCGTCCTCCACCGGCGGCTCTGGCTTGCGCGACAGGACGGCGCCCGGCAGCATCTGGAGAGGGTAGGTCAGCCCGTGCACCTCCGGCAGGGTCTGCATGCTGGACAGGGGCTGTGGCGTCTGTCCGTTCGGTAGGCTCGGCACACTCGACACGTTCGACACGTTCTGTACACTCTGTACACTCTGTATGTTCGGCATGGGAGGCTGCGAAGGCTGCGCGGACGACGCAGGCAGCACGGCGTAGTTCTCCTGGTGGAGCCCGCCATAGGCCGAGGAGACACCCGCCATGGGGAGCGGCAGGTTCCGCATCTCCGAGTAGGGGAGTGGCGGCGTGAGATAGGTGCCAGCGGGCTGTTGCCCCATGGCCAGCGCCCCACCGTACATGGGCAGTGAGGAGTCGCCGTACAGGTCCGACAGCGGCTGCTGCATAGAGGGCTGCATAGAGGGCTGCATGGAGGGTTGCATAGAGGGCTGTATATAGGGCTGCATGGAGGGCTGCATGGAAGGAAGTGTGTGGGAGAGAGAGCCGCTATGCTGCTCCTGCTGCGTGAGGATGAGCTGCGCGCGCACGGCTTCCATCAGGTCCAGCATCCTGGCGCAGCCGCGACACTTGGCGTGAGGAGAAGGAGAAGAGAGAACGGAGGACAGCAGCAAGCCGTCGCAGAAGTTAGGGACGTCGCGCTGGGTGGCGGACTTGTAGAGGAAGGACTGCTTGTCTAGGCGTGAGTTGGCATGTGAGGAAGAACCGCGGGTTTTGGCGATTAGAGGGATGCCGGGAATCTGGTAGCGCGAAAACACCTCGTTCCGCTGGTAGATGTAGCGCTGCTTGTCCTTCTCGGAGAGGTCGATATAAACCTTCTTCTCCTCCGGAGAGAGGGCATTCCATTTGTTTGAAATCTGTGATTGATCGGCGAGTTCGATGGAGCTACGATGTGGATGATCGTTGTAGAGCTGCGGGAAGGATCCTCCTCCTTCAGCTTGCTGAACATATCGCGAGAGAAGAAATTGTAGGCTGTCCGAGCGCGCTTGAGAGAGTCCGTAATGACAGGAAGCACGCGCCTGGTCGTCGATCCCTACAATCAATAGGAACGAATAGGAAAACGCGTTGCAGCAGAGAATCGCCACTTAGGTTCATTTGCTGCTGATCCTGGGATGAGAAGACGGAATACGGCTGCACACCCATAATGTTAATGGGATCGATGACTGGCTGTCCATCTCCATCAACATCAGGCCTTTGGTGATCATCCATATCCATGATAATTTCTGTACGTTAGGTGTTGCAGTTCACTCCACCATATTGGGATTCGACTCTGTTCGCAGGATCCACGTCAGGGATGTGCTGAACGGACTGCAGCTGCGGCATCGCTAATTGGATTTGTGGCTGTATCAAAATATCGTCCTGGGGGAGCGTGGGAGAGGGATCGGGATCATTGGAGTTGTCAGCGCTCTCGAGTGTCTTTTCTTTTCATTACAGCACCATTCCATTGCATACTGCTGCTTTCCCCTTGTTCTTGAAGGGCAATGGTTGTTGACTCGATGGGCAACTCCGCTTGCTGCATTTCGATGGAGGGGGTCAACGCTGCAATGGATTCGTCACAATGAGTCTGAATTCCCCTTTTGTTTACACAGATGACAGAAATCCCGCCTTTTACTCGTCTCCATAAAGAGTGGGGTTTTTGAATAGTGTTTCGGATCCCGATCCGACTCTCGCTGTACATACGTCAAGCGTTTTAAAAGTTGTGGCGATCGGATGAAAAGAAGGGAGATTGAGTGGGGTGACGAACGACTCGCCCCTAGTTCCCTTGATAATCACGGAGAGTCACTGAACGTGCAAACACCTTTCCCTCAAACGGCAAACAGTGTTCATTCTGTAAGAAAGATGGATAACCAGACTAAGACGCACAAGAGCTACATGCCCCAGATCATCATTCTGAGCATCTGCTTCTTCGGTATTTTCTTCGCCTTCAACACTTCGCAGGTGCGATTTGTGAGGAGCGGTGTCACATTCAGGCCCTGCAGACGACTGTGAACAAGAGACAGGGTTATATTAATCTCGGCTGCCTGTATGGCGTCTTCTCCGTCTTCTCTATCTTCGGACCGAAGGTGGTATCTCTCGCCGGACCTAAGTATCTCACGGAAAGTGGATTCACGCCTAGATGGTCCATGATTATTGGCGGTGTCACGTACGCTTGCGCGGTGGCGTCCAATCTTCGTCCCGAGCCCGTCATTCAGGTTATTGCCAATCTGGCTGTGGGTGTGGGTGCTGCGATGCTTTGGAACGCCCAGGGCGTGTATCTCGGCCGTTGCGCTGTTTGGGATTCCCGCACCTCGTCGAGAAGTGTGTGCGTTGAGTTGCATTCACCGTAGGCTTTGCCGAAACGACCTCGTCCTTCAATGGCGTCTTCTTCGCCATTTTCCAGTTCAGCGGCTTCGCCGGAACGCTGATCAGCGGTATCATCAAGCACTTCACCAACAACAACACCATCCTGTTCATCATCCTCACCCTCGTGGGCGTGATCTCCGTCTTCTCGCTCAGCTTCCTCCCCAACGTGGAGTCCTACTCCGCGCCGGGCCAGGAGGAGAAGAACGACTCGGTGTCCTTCAATGAGACCTTCCGCCTGCTCTGCTCCTCCGTGAAGCTCCTGATGATCCTGCCGCTGATCATCTACAACGGCATGAGTCTCGCCTTCATTTTCGGCGACATCCCCACCGGCATCTCCAATCGCTGCTTCGGCGGCTCCTGGAACCTGTACACCACCGCCATCTTCTACCTCGCCAACGCCTTCTGTGAGCGCGTCCTCCGCCCGTCATTCGTAGTCTCGTACATCTTCGGCAAGTGCGTGGAGAAGAAGTGGATGTCTCGCACGGTGATGTGTCTGATCGCCTTCTTCTGCCAGGTGGCCTCCTTCTGCTTCATCATCTTCTACCACATCCCCGACAAGACCACCAACCCCGCCGATCTCCCGCTGGCTCTCACCATGGTCGTCGTGCTCTCTGCCGGCGACGCGGTCTGGGAGTCGCAGCCGCCCGCCATTCTGCAGTCGTTCTACGGCAAGGACAGCGAGCGCAACGCCGCCATGGCCAACTACAAGATGTGGCAGTCGCTGGGTTGGTGCGCGCAGTTCGTGCTGGGCGTGATCTTCAACAAGGACAGCGACCTGACGATGAAGGCCATCATCCTGCTGAGTCTGCTGGTGGTGGGCTACATCTTCCTCGTGATCCTGGACAAGAGAGTGGCGAAGCTCGACATGAAGAAGGGAGAGAGCGCCGCGCTTCTCGCGGGTTACACTGATCCCACTACTGCTTCCGTTTCGTCTGTTTGTTAACAAACACCGGAGTGTTCTGAAATGGAATCGGAATTCTCCTGCGTGTCGCGCGCTAGAGAAAGAGAGTAGAGGGATTCCGCGCTGTCGCACACGCCCGTGTGCGCGTCCTCCTGGACGGGCGGGAGAACCAGGTGTTCCGTCTCCTCCGCGTCTTCAGGGATTATGTCAAAGGTCGTCTCCTCCGTGTCTTCGGGAATCATGTCAAAATCCAGATCATCCTCCTCGCTCTCCTCTTCCAGCACCGCTTGTGTTGGTTCACTGATAGAAGATATCGCTTGTGATGGTTCATTGGGGGACACCTCTTGCATTGTCTCAACGGAGGAGGAGGACACCTCCTGTATCGAGTCCTTAATGGAGGAGGAGGACACGGCACCCAACGCCCGGATCAAACGGCCCATCACGATGTGATGCTCCGACGCGCTCTTGCTCTTCAGACTTAGCACCGGCTCGCGCGACAACGGCAGCGTGTTGCGGCGCACCGTCGTGAGGGCCGTCTGTCGGCGTTGCACGTGCACACTAGCATCGCCCACTGGCGCAGACTGAGTCGGCATGAGAGTGGCTTCACTGCTCGGCAGAGGTGACGACTCCACAACGGACGAGCGCCGCTGCGACAACCGCGATATGCTGAATGGCGAGACGGTTTCCCGGAGCCTGGGCAACCCATCGTAGTCAATGGCGCCGTCGAGCCCGCGGCCTTCGCAAAGCAAACGGAAGTACAGCGCGTCGTAGTTGGAGGAGAGCACGTCCAACTCGCACTTCTCGTAGACCACGTCGGCGCTGGTGAAGAAGCTACGGTGAACGCCCACCACCGCCCCGACTCCGTGTTCAGCCACACGAACGCCACCACGGAGGACATCGACCCCGTCACCACCAGCTCCAGACGGATGTCACCCTATGCCTCACGCGCCGCGCCGGAACCCACGCGCAGCAGCAGCGACTCCTCGCCCTCCAGCAGGTTCAGACGCACGCTGCCGTCCTCGCTGAGCCCCAAAGGCAGCTCGCGCAGCAGCCTCCACTCCTCGCGTACGCTGTCCTTCTTCAGCTCCTCCTTGTCAGCCTCCTCGCGGTGCAGGCAGTAAGACATCGTCGAGTACACCGTGTTCAGCATCGCCGAGTCCTCGTGGTCCTCCGATGCCGACAGACTGAACTCCACGCCATACACGCGCAGCTTGTAGCTGTACCGCGCCGAACCGCCCCTGTGCAGGTTCTACGCTTCATCCACCACCACTGCACCCACCGGCACGATCACGCCCTTCAACGCCACTTCCTTGGGAGGCGGCATGCCATACTCCAGTGTGTAGTTGTAGTAGAACACGTAGCGATTCTGCGAAGGGCCTGCACCTCAGTCGTGCCGCACGTCCTCACTGCTCACGCGCTGCTCCTTCACGCGCACGCCCTCCTTCTCCATCGTCGTGCGGCGCGTGGCGAAGAACTCGAGCGCCTCCGCTGGCTGCGTGAAGATGCCCATCTTCAGCAGCAGACAGCAGATGATCATCCCGGTGCGGCCCTTGCCGCCCTTGCAGTGCACGGCGACCACGTTCCGGCCGTCGCGGTTGAACCAGTCCTGGATGAAACCCATAATGGAGTTGATCTGCTCTGCGGGTCATGACCATTTGGTTCTACTACCCAAAGAACACGCGTTGTGGTCTCGAATGGCATAGCGTGAGAACCGGTCGCCGAACGGAACCGTGCTCAGCTGCCCGTAGCCGTTCTCTGCACAGAGATTGATTCTCCCACTCATTCTCTCCCACGTGCCCTACACCCAGTAGTTCCCGCCGTACTGCTTGTTCAAGTACCGCTCCACGTCGCGAATGTTGTTGCGCCACATCGAGTCAAGAGACGACCCCGGCCACGACATGGCGATAATATGCCCTATTATGGGAGTGAAGGACTGCCCTTACCTGTGATCAGGGTCAGATCCATGGAGCTGTTGGCGAGGCCGTTTCGGCTGCGGTTGAATTGCTTCCTGAAGTACGCAGATAGTGTCTTCTTCTGCATGATGATCGTCTACGGGGAACCAGACCACGCATCGAGACTGTATAGAGGCGGAGCATGCGGAGAATGACGATTAGCGAGCCCCAGATGCGGGCATGATGCTCGGAAACGAAATCCAGCATAAAGTACATGTAGATCATGTTCAGCACGAGAATGTCGGCGATGTAGGCGATCACGCGCATCATGCCCTTCTTCGTCTCCCAGTTCTCTGCAAGAATGGAGAGCACGTCGAGAATGAGGAAGAGAGTGGTGAGAAAAACGGAGAGAAAGCTGCGATTGAAGCAGAGAGGAAAGAGCACCTCTTCATGTAGGAGAACAGGTCGCAGAGATACAGGAAGGAGCCAAACATGTCCACCAGCGACGCGACGAACATCACGATCATCACAACTACTCTTCACAGCCCTCCACTGTGTCCACAGGGCGTGTTCAAGAACCGGCTGATCCGGCTTCGTCCTTCTTTGCTGAGAGACATGGGCTGCTTCACAACAAGCTCCTTCTTCTTCACTTCCTCCGCCACCTCCTTCGCGTCCTGAAGCGTCCGGTCCGCATTCACCTCCGGCGTTGCATCCGCATTCACCTCCGGCGTTGCATCCGCATTCACCTCCGGCGTTGCGTCCGACGCGCCCTCGCCCACAGGCAGAGAAGGCGTGGCCGAGGCGTTGGCGCCCAGATAGCTGGCCACAGACGCGCCTTCAGAACGCGTCTCCACCTCCGTGTCGGAGTCCTCTTCTGACTGGCCACGTCCGTGCGATGAGTCGTTGCGGTTGATGGTGCCGTCCTGCGAGTGAGAGGAGGGACGTGCAGACACCTCGAGGAGGGATTGCAGGAGGAGCGTGCTGATCTGATTGAGCGTCACCACCTTCGGGTAAGGCAATCCCGTCAGGCGGTCGACGCGCACCTTCTCCTTCCTGCGGGGCTCGATGTAGAGACACGACGTGTTCTATACATCAGGAGGCGCAGAAGGAGTCACCTCCGTCACCATCTTCTCCATCGCGTCGCGGATGGTCATTCTCCGGCTCACAGTGGGAACGCGCTCGCCCTGCAGGTTCGAGGCCACAGGATCATCCGAACAGTTCAACCGCGAGATGTAGTTGAGAACATGCTTCTGGGTAATGAGCTCCAGACCGTCCGCCTTCTTCACCAAGTACTGGTTCATTCTAACGGTAACAGGTGAAGAACAGTCCCACGGCCTGTTCGCAATCTCCTTGATGAAATCGGCGATGCTTGCAGACGCGTCGTACAGTGGGATGTTCTCCGTGATAGCTCTTGCAACGGTTGCCTTCAGTCTACGTTCTCACACGACCAATCGCACTACAAGTTGTTCACCCGTCCTTCATCCTCGCAAGAACTCTAAAAGTGATTTGCAGATGCAAAACGAACAGCACTCCAATCCGCAGCTTTGAAAGAAAGGCGTTTCAAAAACTCTCGGATGTCGTTATTCAGTTTTTGCAACTCGTTGATGCCGATGATCGTCGCGTCAAGGACGCAGCTATTCTGAATGCTGTCTAGCTTCTAATCGATAAAGCAATAAGTCCCATTCTTACGGTATGGCACAAGTCACCCGGCGGGAGATTGTTGAGTTCAATCTCCATGGTGCTCATCCATCTTTGGGCGGTTTTCGCCCCACACTTCCGTGCATTCGAATTTGTGCGCCACCCCCACTTCTCTCCTAGGCTGTTATGATGCGAAATTGACTGCTTAATGAATCCCAGCCGTTTCAGAAGGAAAAGGGGAGCACTCATTCCGCCATTTGTGTTTTGTGATTGTGATGAGCTTTTTCAAAACAGGAACGTGGTATCTCCTCCGTAACATGGGGTTCGTATCGGCGTCCATGTTTGCGGGAGACTGGGTTTGCCAGAAGATTCTGCACCCAAACGAGTCATGGTACGCAGCAGCGAGTGTAGTTTAAGTTAGGAACAAAAGACAGTCGATCAACCTCGGCATCACCGGTTTCTTTGTTACTGGCCCCATGAATCACGGCGTCTTCTTGTTGCTGGAGAAGATGTTTGCGGGAACATCTGCTAGGGTCGGGATCGCTCGATTTCCTCAACGCGTAGGCGATTGTGTACAAGATGCTGGGGAGCTGCGTGCTGGCGGCGCCACAGATGAGCATCACGTTTTCATCGGTCGTGCTTCTGAACGGTGGAGGCTGGGAGGACATGAAGAAGAAGGTGAAGCAGGACATTCCAGAGACGTGGGTGGCGGGAAACGTATTCTGGGTGCCCATCAATTTCATCCAGTACAAGTTCACTCCATTGTATTACCGAGCCACTGTCGGGGGCGTTTGTGGGGGTGAGTGTGGATGGCGGCCGTGAAGAGTAGCCTTTTGGAACATCTATTTAGCGAAGCAGTCCGCTAAGCCCATCAAGGAGTAGTGTCATTTAGATGCTGCGTTTGTAACACACACGAAACGTTGAAATGGAGTCGTTGCTATGAAAGGGGCATTTCATGACTGATTCTGACTAGTACGCAGACAAGGAAGGTAGAAGAAGACTTGACAGGTCACATAGAGTACAAGGTTCCTTCAGATTTCGATGGGATGCATAATTCGCGGAAAAGGCTCGAACAATGTTGAATATGCGAATAAAGAGTACATCATCGTTTGAACGAAGCTAGGGTTAAGGCAGCACCAAAGGCGTACATCCGTAGAGGAATCATCCACATACGAGAAGAGCACATCTGGATAGAAATAGCTTACCTCTGAGAGTATGCTTTTGGAAGCAATGCAAAAATCACAGTAGGTGTTATCCAAAACAAATGAATAATCATCCTTGGGGTAGACAGAAAAACTGCAAAAGCAAGAATAGTGAGATAGAAGCGCGGTCACTTCACTACAAATGGAGCGGATCCTTTGAATCGGGGAGGTGGTAATAACCACCACAGAAAGAACAGACACTGCAGCGGACGATACGCCAAAAACCATACTGTAACAATCAGACTGTTCAGGGCGCGTATCGGGATTACCAACGGGAATAGGGTGTTTGCGAACACCATTGTCATCACGGGCAGTTGGGGCCTCGCGGAAGGACGAACGAAAAACAGTGCTGTCTGTTGTTGCTGGAATTGAAAATGGCGTGTTACCCACGGCATTCTGCTCTGCAGAATCGCGATAATCGCTATTTGTCAGCGGTCAAGAAGAGCGGCAACGATGCAAAGGGAATCGAGCTGGATTGGCAAAGCATGGGAGTGCCATCGTTCAAATGAGCCTGCATACTAGCAACGCTCATTTAGAATAGCATGAACACCAAAGTACAGGAGAAATCAATGGCATTCAACCGCACAAGATGGTTTACTGGTGGTCATGTGCCATTCATCCACCGAATCCTTTCATCTTTTGTGAACGTCTGAAACAGCGGGGGCTATACACTTCATTCTATTCATTCAAATCATTTGTTTACGTGATGGTGGCACGCATTTCTCGGTGTATCGTATCACCGTCCTATTCTCATGGATTCTCACCAGTGATTTTCTTCGTCATAGTTTCACTGCTTCCTGACGCGCCATTCCCAACTACGCGCTTTTCATGTCATTTCACATGCAAAGGGTCATCCAGAGACCAACTCATTCCCTTCGCGAATACCATTCCCTTGTTTGGCTTTTCCCCTTGCTCATTCAATTCTCATCTCCATCATCATTTCCCATAGAATCTTCGATGGATAGGGATATAGATTGTAGTGCCTATCGTTATGCGGCTCATTGGATAGTGTTCCACGAACTAGCGCAACTCCTCGATCTTCAACTGGACAAGAAGACGCTAGTCACCCTGTACAATCTGGTGGACAGTGGTGTGAATCCCGATTCTCTTGTGGCCATTCTCCAGGAATTGAAGCGCAAGCCATAATTCCGCCATCCCTCTATGTAATCTCGAGCTCTCTGTGTATTGCTATTCTATCCGTTCATTGCTATCTCTGTTCTCTTTGTTGCAAGCCACGTTCTTCTCTTTCCTTTTCTCCAATCGTATTCCCGTTGTTTTCCCTTTCTGCAATAATGCTGGCAGTGAAAGGACACTGAATCGCTGTTCACACTTGTTGTTTGTACGTGCGTTTCTGTTGCCATGTCAAACAATATACTGGCTTGGGCTATGAATACAGCGATGAATTCGGCTGATTTGGACGCTGCTGCCGATTCTCATTTCAATGAGAATGATATGAGCGAGGATGACTTGTTTGGGGATGAACATGAAAGTGACGATGATATGCTGCAGCAAAACGGTTTGGTTCGTTTTGTTACCAATTACGTAGTAGAGGATAATCCTACTATTCCTGTTATGGAGGGAGAGACAGACGTTATATATCCCCCAGCAGAGGAGGAAGAAAGGGAAAGGAGTTTCCAAGATTTGCTTCAGGAGGAGGATGAGATGGAATTGCAGCAGGAACATGACTCTACTTCCGAGGCTATTACCCTAAATACAAAGGAATCGGAGAATACGAATGGAACTGTTGTAACTGGATCATCGGCAATTTCTCAAGGGGAGCAGAATCCGGAGTTGCAGGAAGCAGAAAGTGTGAGAATGGAGAGAGTAAAGGATCCGAATGAAGAGGAGAAGCGTGAATTGGACAGCGGAGTGAGTGCGCTAAAGAAAATGGTGAAGGTGTCGAAGGAACTCCCAAGAGATCCCAGCGATTGCAACCAAAAGCCGTCAGAGGAGTTGATTCATCCTAGTGTGGAAAATAACATGAGGGTGAATGAGGCGGACAGTGAGAAGTCGAATCGTAGTGGTCATTTCCTGGATTTCAAGTGTAGAGCTTATCGGCATTACAGAGAGCCATCAAACCGAAATCGAGAAGCTACGAACCGAGGCAACGGCTGTCATGGGACGCTCCGCATTGCATCTGCATGGTGTGGAAGTGGAGAAGGAGCCCCTGGCTAGTTCTCTCCAAGAGGCTGAGTCCGTGCACGAGGAGCTTCATAGCACGGTGTCTTCAAAGGAGGACGAGGTGAAGGAGCTGCAAAGCACGGTGTCTTCAAAGGAGGACGAGGTGAAGGAGCTAAAGGCGAAGTTGGAGGCGTGTCTGCAGGACGCGCAAAAGTGGGAGAAAGAATGGAGCGAAGCCACCGCGCTGTATCAGAAGGCGGAGGAGGAGAAGAAGGAAATGGAGAGGGAGCTGATGGCGAAGCGCGATGACAGGGAGAGTTTGGAGAAGCGAGAAAACGAGATTCAGCTGCTGAGCGAGGAGTTGAAGGCTGCGGAGAAGGCGAAGGAAGAGATGGAGAAGGAGCTGGAGGAAGCAAAGATGGAGAAGGAGGCGATGGAGAAGGCGATGGAGATGAAGGAAGAGATGGAGAAGGAATTGGAGGCGGTGAAGAAGGAGAACGAGACACTGAAAGCAGAGAAGGAGAAGGAGTCTCAAGAAGAGATGGAGAAGGAGTCTCAAGAAGAGATGGAGAAGGAGTCTCTAGAAGAGATGGAGAAGGAGTCTCAAGAAGAAATGGAGAAGGAAGAAGTGGAGAAGGAGTCTCAAAAGGAGACTGAGAAGGAAGAAGTGGAGGAGGAAGAGACGGAGGAGGCATCGGCGTGGAAGGCGGAGCGCGACGCGCTGCTGGAGCAGATCGAGACGCTCAAGGCGCAGACGGCGCAGCAGGGCCAGCAGCTGGCCACGCTGCTGGCGGAGGAGTCGGTGGAGGACGCCAGCCTGTCCGCCACGCCGTCGCTTCCCGCGGGAGAGGACGACTTCTCTTCCGTCTTCACCTTCACGACCATGTCCAGCAACCCCTACGCGCAGAGGGCCATCCAGAAGCAGAACGAGCTGCTGGCGCTGAGCCTGCAGCAGCTGCGAGTGCACGACAGCGCGCGGCAGACCGCGATCGTCAACCTGAAGCAGACGCTGGACTCGCTGAATGTGGAGCTGCACAAGCGGGAGCTGGTGATCACGGAGCTGAAGGCGACGACGGAAGAGCAGAACAAGACCATTGAAACGTACCGCGAGACGATTGCGGAGAACACGAAGTTCATGACCCAGCAGGCGGCGCTGAACGAGGAGAACAGCGCAATGATGAGCGAGATGAAAGAGAAGTTGAAGAAGGAGGAAGAGAAGGCTGAGCAGGAGAGGGCGGAGAGAGAGAGGATGGAGAAGGAGGCCAAGGAGGCCAGAGCCACGGCGGAGAAGGAGGCAAGGGAGGCCACGACAACGCTGGACGCGCTGACGGCTGAGAAGGAAGCGCTGGAGAAGGAGGCGAGCGCTCTGAAGGCGGCGCTGGAGGCGAAGGAGGCGGAGTTGGCAGCGCTGGTGCAGGAAGCGGAGCGCGAGGAGACGCTGTCGGTGCAGTCGTACCACTCGGCGGCGGAGGAGGCGACGGCCCTGGCGAGCAAGGAGCCGCTCATGGAGGTGACGTTCGAGCTGATGGACGGCCGCGACCCGATTCGGCTGCGGCTGCCACTGGCGGAGAACGAGGCGGAGGTGACGGTGCTGCGCGACCTGCTGAGCGAGTACCAGACCTCGACGACCACCTACCGCAATAACGTGCTGGAGGAGCGGCGGAAGAGCGCGCGGCTGCAGGGCGAGCTGGACAAGATGACGGCGAAGGAGCTGGAACTGCAGGGCAAGCTGGCGCTGCAGCGCGTGACGCTGGAGACGGAGGCGAAGGAGCGCGCGAGCTGCGAGGCGGCGCGAGCGGCCGCCGTGGCGGAGAAGGAGGCGAAGGCGAAGGCGCTGGAGGAGGCGAAGGCGGCGCGCGAGGCGCTGGAGGAGGAGGTGACGGCACTGCGCGAACGCGTGGCGACGCTGGAGAGCTCACTGGATGCGAACACGTCCTCCATCGACCAGACGCGGGCGGAGCTGAGCGCGAGCCAGAATCTGCTGAGCAGCAAGGCGAGGGAGGTGGACGCGAAGCAGACGGAGCTGGCGGAGCAGCAGCGCGCGCGAGAGGCGCTGGAGAAGAAGTGTGCGGAGCTGGAGCGGCAGGCGGAGGCGAAGGCGGCGAGCTACCACAGCTTGGTGGAGAAGTACAACGCGCTGGGGACGCGGGCGAAGGCGATGGTGCAGGAGACGAAGGAACAGCTGACGGCGGCGTACCAGCAGCAGGTGAACCAGGTGTCCGCGCAGCTGGCGCAGAAGGAGGAGGAGCTGGCGGCGCTGCGGAAGAAGTACTCCGATGCGATGGCGATCGTGGAGTCGCTGCACCAGCGTTCCGGAGGCCACGGAGGCGAGGAGGAGGAGATGCGCGCGATGGTGGAGGGCTACAAGAAGGAGCTGGAGCGGATGAAGAAGAGGCTGGCGAAGAAGCAGGTGCTGAACCAGCAGCTGAACACGTATCTGAACGAGAAGGAGGCAGAGCTCAAGGCGCTGTATGACAAGGTGAAGCAGTGAGGATTCGTTTTTTCGATCTTTCGTAATGAACGCTCTTTGTTGGCAGAAGTGTCTTCTAGTGAAAGCGAAGAAGAGTGGATTTCAGATTTGTTTTCACTATGGTGACGTCTTCCCACTCGCCTCACGCATAGCCTAAAGGTAACAACGTCCCCAACTCGCTCGGATTCAAGGAATCCGGCATTGAAAAGAACTCCATCGCCTCCCAGATGATGAGCAACGCCTACAAGACCGGAGTTGGGAGGGACATGGTCTCCTCCTACCAACGCCAAGGCGCCAGACACTAACAAGCCGATTGATAATCCATCTTGATCACCCGTCCGTCTTTGTTGCACACCTAAAGAAGCTTGCACACGGAGGCTCTGGTCTTTTCAACGAACAAGACTGATAGAATATACAGCAAGAGAAACTCAACACATGCGATGACTGGCCCACGTGTACAAGCCCATGATCGATCTCTAGGCGTAAGATTCGCCGAGAAAGACGCACATTCCAGAGGACCTTCGTCGTATGCACGACGGACTGGAGATAGTCCTTCTGCTCGGGGAGATGAGGAAGCTACAACATGAATTCTGCCAAACAACGCCACCTTAGCCAGACTCGCCGTTTCACTTCCCGCAATGAGAGAGTTGTAGAGCCTGTTATTCTACGAAAGTGATTCCAAGTACAAAGGCAAACCGCTAACACCATCGTGTCGGAGAGGTAGACATATCCGAAATACGCCACTCCCGCTCCCGTCAGAAAGGACAGACCTTTGTGAAGCAATGCAGCCATTGTGACCGGTGAGGTTGCAGAATTGTGCAAGTGTGACAGTCCGCTCCAGGGGGTCTCCTGACCTTCCCACTCCTCCAAAATGATATTTATAGCTTCAATCGATGGCTCTTGGCGGAGTTTTGGAGAGGGGTTCATAATCAAGCCTTTGCACGTGCAGTGGTTTCTCCCTCTTCTCTCTCTCAATTCTCCATTTTGAAGTCCATTCCATAGAAGAACAGAAAGAATGTCCTACCCTTCATCGGATATTTCGGACGACGAGGAAGATCATGCTATGGATAACATTCGGGCGATGCTCCAGAACTACTACGGAACGGAGCAGACCGAAGAGGTGAAAGAGGAAGATTACTACGATATGGATAGCAAGGTGTTCGATAAGGACAAGTACATTCCTGTTTTGCTTACCGGAGCGTATTTCATGGGATAGAAAGTGCTGAAGGAGCAGTCGCTTCCCGAACTCATGAAAACGAATATCAAAGTCATTACCGAGGCGAAACAGCTCGACTCGGATATGCAGAAGCTGGTGTATGAGAACTACAGCCGCTTCATGACGGCCTCTAAGACGGTGCGCACGCTTCAGGTGAATTGTTGCTGGGAATGGTGATGTATAGGAGAATGTGGGTGATATGGAGAAGCGCATGTCGTCGCTGATGGAGAGGATCCAGACGGTGTCGTCGACGACGAATACGATTGGATCGAGTCTTGACGCCAATCGCACCAAGGTGGACAAGTTGGTGAACGTGAAGCGTCTGCTGAAGAAGCTGCAGTTCCTGTTCGACCTCCCCTCTCGTCTGCAGAGGTAAATGCGCTTGTGAGCGGTTCATCGCAGATGCGTGGAGCTGGAGGCGTACGACCAGGCCGTGGACTACTACATCTCCTCCTCGCAGGTCCTGAACGACTACCGCCACATCCAGTCCTTCAACACGATTCAGGAATCCTCCGACGCGATCATGAGCAAACTGAAGACGCACATGCTACTGGCGATCCAGGAGCCGGGCATCCGCATGACGCTGCTGGAGGACTACGTGCGTCTGCTGATGAAGCTGGGTCACCCCGTGGCGGACCTGTTCACCATCTACCTGAACTACCACCATGATCGTCTGGGCGGCATCATCGACAAGTACCAGAAGCTGCGCGCGCTGAGCGACGACGAGAAGGAGATCATCGCGCTGTCGGGGTCGGAGGAGGAGGTGAAGGAGCTGCGCGCGAAGCAGCAGGCGACGGGCGCGTACCCGCTGATGGAGTTCATGGGCATGCTGGAGAAGGTGGGCGTGGGATCGGGGTTTGAGCGTAGGAGTTCGTCGACCTGTTGATCCACGTGACCATCGCCTTCAAGGACATCTTCCAGGAGGACGAGGTGGCGCTCGCCGCGGCGGGTGAGGCGTAGGCATCGCAAGTGTCGCTGGTGGCGTTCGTGCAGGACCTGATGGGCAAGTACCTCCAGGCGGTCACCGACCGCATCAAGGAGGATACGTCGTACGAGGTGGGGGCCCCCCGTTTTCTCAACCCTAGCACGTGCTGGAGGAGGACCGCATGTCCCCGTTCGGCGAGATCCGCTCGGCGCTGGACATGCTGAACCTGCACGTGGTGAAGGTGGACAATATCGTCCCGAATACGGGCATCGTGCCGACCATGCAGACGCTCCTCAAGAACACCGTGAAGACGCAGGTGGGCGTGCCGGGGCGGTCTGATGCGCAGATGGCCGGCTCCTTCGACGTGTGTCGCGCCGATCTCCTGGCCCTGCTGCAGCGTCAGCAGGAGGCTGTCGACGCGCTCCCGCTCTTCTCCAAGCCAGCTCCTCAGCCCTCTGGTGAGCCGGCCAGTGAGCCTGCTGCTCCTGTCGCTGAACCGTCTGCTGAGCAGCCTGTTGTTTCTGCCGAGCCCACTGCTGAACCCTCTGTTGAGCAATCTGTTGAGCCTACTACTGAGCAGCCTGCTGAACAACCTATGGCGGAGCCGGAGGCCGAGAAGGGAACAGAGCAGCCCGCTGAGCCTGTTGCTGAGCCTTCTCAACAGCCCGCTGAGCCTGTTACCTCCCCCGCTGCCAACCCTGCTCCTGAGCCTGCTGCTAAACCCGCTCCTGAACAGCCCGCACCTCGCGCCTCGCGTAGCCACATCAACCGGACCTCACAGCTAGTGAAGGAGGTGAGCGCGGCGGTCTGCACGGGCGTGGAGACGCTGCTGCGCCGCGTGGTGGAGCGCCTGAACAGCCTGCTGTCGCTGGTGCAGGCCGCGCTGCCCGCCGCCGTCGCGGGCTTCACCGAGTACTTCTACACGCAGATCCAGCAGACGCTGCTCTGGTTCCTGGCGCTGCTGCTCAAGGCGCAGAACGCGCCGCACACGCTGCTGTACGGCCCGGAGAAGGTGCTGGGCGCGGCGGACCCGAAGTGAGTGCGATGGCCATGACTTACTCTCAGACTCACGCCCGTGGTGCTGAACCCCGCGCTGGTGGCGCAGCTGGCCACGCTCTCGCTGTCGCCGCGGCTAGCGCTGGCGCTGTTCGCAGCCTGCCGCGGGCTGAGCAAGCAGGCGGTGAAGGCCGTGGCGCAGACGCTGCTGGACTACACGCCGGAGGACCCGAGCGTGGACCAGGAGGCGCTGACGCTGGGGCTCAACCTCGCGGGCATCGTCCACGCCTGTAACGCCACCGCCGCCGCCATGCTGCGTGGCTTCTGCGTGCTGCTCGCCAAGCAGTGCGCCGCGCTGTTCGTGGGCGGTGCGGTCAACGGCGAGGGCGCCGAGGGCTTCGTGGCGGACGCGTCGCTGGAGGTGGCGCGGCTGCTGTACACGGCGTTCGAGGACTGCAACGAGGTGGTGTGCGACGCGGCCGTGGCGCTGGCGACGGGCGAGGCGGAGGCGCTGGTGCACGCGGAGGCGAAGGAGAGCGAGGAGCTGTACGAGTACATCGAGAAGTCCATGAGCACGCGAGTGAAGGTGGTGCCGGCGGAGATTCGCGCGACGATGGCTGATGTCATGTCGTGTGTGCTGGCGTGCTTCGCGAAGAACGTGGGCGAGGAGATCCGCGCGAATGTGATGTACGACTACCAGTATCGCAGCGTGGAGGTCAATCTCGCATTCCTCCTGACGATGGCGAAGGGAGTGCTGAAGGACACGTTCGCGGTGAAGGAGAGGTTCGTGGACACGCTTAACAGTGCGTTCGAGCGCTGCTACGAACCGGGCGATATGGAGGAGGAAGTGCAGAAGAAGGAGATCGTTGCTGCGATGGAGCACTTCACAGAACTCGTAACGGAGAAGTGGCATGTTTGTTACAATCATGTTCGCAGCAAGTCGGTCTGTGCTGCGACAGGGAAGACACCTTCTCCGCATCCCGTCGGTCCGGTCCAGGGGGTTCGCTTTGGTGTGCGCGCCATCTCCGCTCCCATCAGCAGTAGGAACGATATCTCTGTACGAAAGCGCATGACAATCGGCCTTACCGGTTTCGCGTGTGTTTGCGGCTGCGCCATCTATGGTGGGAGGAAATGGTACCAAAGACGCCACCGCACAGTGAAGGTGGAGGAAGCGACTGCGTTTGTCCCTCCAGCGGTGGACACAACGCCAACGGACACTGCACAGGAGAAGGAGGATGATTCTGCCTTTCTCCCCTGGTGGACGGGTGTGAGCGAGATCTCCCTCTACGTGAACGAACAGGAGACGGAGAACATCAACAACCGCTTCCAAGCCAAGTACGCCTATGTGTAGGGTTTTGAGTTGCATATGAGTGTAGGCCTCGCAGGAAGGTGATGTTGACGCTCAATCCGGAGCCGCAAGACAGTAACGAGTTCGCTCCGTTCATGGGCGACGCGATTCCGATGAAGGTTGTTGCTGAGATTAGCGACGAGCACTGCCAAGTGGTACTTGTTATGCTTTCATTTCTCAACCGTAGCTCCTCCTCGATCTGGGCAATCTCCCATCGGTGTATCGCTATCCCAATCTGGTGTTGTCATGTAAGGATAAGGAGAGCCATTCCTCCTATTCTCCCGTCTACGGCAGACTTCTGATTCATCGTGCGGTTTTAGCGGGTCTGTTGAAGGAAGAAGGCGAGTCGCAGGTTCTCCCCGTGAAGGATGTTACAGATGTGGAGGTCCCCGAGTACCACGCGTATGAGCCGGCGCACATTTCCGTGAAGGACCTTCGTTCTGAGAATCTGGTGCTTCAAGGGCGCCTGTGCACAAGCCGAGGAATGGACGGTAAGAACGACATGTCTGCCTCTCCTCTGTTGTGTGAGTGGATAGTTGCAACGAGAAGAAGAACGAGGCGGAATGCAGCTGGTGTGTGTTCATGAAGAGCGGGCCGTGCTACAAGTCGTTCTCGCAGTGGCAGGGGTGTGTGAAGGACGTATTGGCGAAGTGATGAGGTGAGGAGTAGAACAAGAGTGATGATGCATTCATCGAGAAGTGCGCGGATCTGACCATTGCAATGAAAGACTGTGTGGAAGCACATCCCGAGTACTACGGAGCCATGGCCAATGTCGATGATGATGATGATGATGATGCGATGGAGGGTGAGATTGTGAATGAAGGAGAAGAGCCTGCTGCGGAGAGCGAGGTGGAGGAGCCCGTGACCGCTGAAGGCGCTGCCATCCAGGAAACCCAGACTCAGACTCAGACCCAGACTCAGACCCAGACTCAGACTCAGACCCAGACCCAGACCCAGACTCAGACTCAGACTCAGGAAACTCAGGAAACCCAGGAAACCCAGACTCAGATTCAGGAAACTCAGGAAACCCAGGAAACCCAGGAAACCGCTACAGAGACTCCGATGAAGGAGGAAACTGCCTAACTTTTTATCGTGGCATGGAACTGTTTGTTGCACGATTCAGGCGAATTGCACAGGCTTTCTTTTTGATAACAGAACAGTAGCTGGGTTCTATGTCTCTCTTTCAGAAATATGGAATGGATGGAGTAAAACAGCTCATCGAGCTGCACCTGTGCCCTTTTTGCGTGATGCGACTGAGCAATATCGACGACCGTTCTGTTTAGTATGTTTCGTATTACAGGCTGTAATCCATATAGCATGAAGACGGAAAAACAGGCCGTTGAGTTCATTGCGGAAGAACTGCACGTATCTCCTTCGGAGCTTGTGTTTTCCAACGAGGTGTGCCCCACGTGCTTCAATTTGTTAAAGGAGTCTTTCTTCGGTGCGTTTCACCTGATTTCCATGATGTCTAGAGAGAAAGCTGAAGAATCTCAACATCGACACAAATGGAGAAGGTACAGACATTGGGTTGTCCCTAACAAGCAGATCCCCGTGTTGTGTGGTACAGAGCTTTGCTTGACAAGAGCGGAATGCGTGACATTCACGACTTCTACGTGGAGGTCTCGAATCTCCCCGCATTTATGATCCGCCATTACTCCATGGTGAATGTTCCACCCGTTCTCTTCTGTGACTCATAGTACCTCGTAACGCGCTACGCGTTGTCGATGGAGGTGATTTGCAACATGTGGTCTGTTCGCGATATCCTTCGCAGCCAGGGCGAGACGATCATTCAGTCGCTGATTCCCGGCACTCAGTCTGTGAATGTTCCTGCTTTCATATGTAGTGTGGACATTCAGGGAACGATCCGCGTCCGCGTTGGCATCGTTCACTTGGTTTGGGGTGGATTGTGTGGATTAGGAGTAGGAGTCCGACCGCGACTTCTTGCAGATCCCGGGTACGTACCCCGACGACGAGGACAACGAGCAGTACCAGGCGATTCAGAAGGAACACGCCGCTGGCAATTACGACTTGCACCGTTCGCCTTTCGACGCAAACTCACTGCTAGTTATGGAGGAAGCGAAGCTGGAGTCGTCGTGCTGGTTCAACAGCAGCATGAAGACGCAGCGCGTGATTCTCAAAACGCGTCAGAACACGCCTCCCAACATCGAGTCCAAGCTGCAAAAGCTCCAGTACACTCACTATCCGGAGTCCATTATCGTGTTCCTTCCTCGTTTCCTTCACTTTTAGTGTCCCCCCACATCCCCCACTTTCGAGCCCACGATCGGGTTGAGCGTGTATCGCAAGCCCGTGTTCTTCACGGGCAATTACCGCAAGATGAAGCGTGGCTTGAGCCAGACGCCCTGGTAGGCGTGAAGGAAGGACCTGAGAAGCAGGATTGTGGATGGCAAGAGAAAGACGGAGGGATCGGTGGAGGAGTATATCCTCGATGTGTTTAAGAACCGCCTGGAGGTAGTGGAGGAGAAAGAGAGTGACGATTAGGCGCGCACCTACAAGTTCCATTCGGCGGGCCGCGAGGACGTGGATGTGCGCATGCTTGGTGATGGTCGTCCCTTTGTGCGTTTTGCGTGGAAGCGGTGATGTGTAGATTATCGAGTTGGAGAACGTGAAGCGTTGCGACCTGACGGCAGAGGAATTGAAGGTGGGATACTGCTGCTGGAAATGAGGAACAGGAATTGGAGGACGCGATTAATGGAAGCACGAACGAGATGGAGGTGCACTACCTGCGCCGTTGCTCACCGGTGAGGAAAAAAGGAGGACGTCAAGAATAGAACGGCTTCGAGGAGTTGAAGAAGGCGGCGGAGGGAAAACACAAACTGTACGTGGCGGTCGTGTTCTGCGAGAATCCCGTCACTCCCGCGGAACTGACCAAGTTGGAGGCAATCAAGGATCTGACGATCCAACAGAAGACGCCGGTGCGCGTTCTGCACCGAAGGACACTGCTGACGAGAGAGAAGACGATCTTCGGAATGAAGACGCAGTACGTGAATCCGCATCACTTCATTCTGGAAATCGAGGCGTCTGGAGGTGCGTACATAAAGGAGTTCGTCCACGGCGATCTGGGAAGGACAAGACCGAACATCGGGGAGATTCTGGTGGGGTTGGAAGGATAGGCTCATTGGTAGGGAAATGACTGCGACATTCTGCAGCTGGACGTGAAGGCAGTGGTGGGCGTGCACATTGAGTGGCGTGTTTGTTGGAGCAAACAAGCGTAGAAAAGTCACCTTTTGTTGTTTTCTACGAAGATGATCGTCTCCGCCGTGATTCCGTTCTCCCGCAGCGTCTTCGACTCATCGATCGGACCATCGCGCGTGGCCAGCCGGAAATCGTTCAGGTCCCGCTTGGTCTTGCCCATAATGATATACTTCAGCGACATGACAGGCGTGTCGGGCTCCAGATGCTGTACCCACACATCTACCCCTCACACCCCCCGTTTTCCACTACAGTGCTTCTCCTTCGGCGTGAACCGAATCTTCCTCTCCTCGTGCAGCGTCATCACGCGATGCAGCGTCGAGATCACCACCCGTTGCAGCGGCACGGAGCTGATGAACTGCTGATAGCGGTTCTCCTTTGCCTCACGTCCCACACTCACACTCACCTCCTCCTCCTGGCACACGCGACACTGATCCGGCAGGTAGTACAGGCCCTCCAGCTCCTCCGTCGTGCCGAAGAAAAACCCGGCGAATGGCGGCACAAAGCGATGGTGACGCATCAGGATCGCCAGCTCGTAGTCACTGATCAGCTCCAACTTGTCCTCTTCGCTCTGCACGAGGTCCTACTGGTGATTTCTCCCTCCTTCTCGCACCGTGCAGGGAATGGAGGAGTAGCCCCGAATGAAGTGGTCCATATACCCGGGGATGACCGCGTAGGAATGGGGACACACCCGCGGATACTTCACCACCGCCAGATTCTGGTACTCGTGGTTGCACAGCTGTCCGGAGGTGTCCGTCGTCGCGTCGCGCAGCAGCCACTGCCGCCACGCCATCAGCCAGCTGGCGCTCACCAGGAAGTAGCACCCGTCCGTGATCTGCGGCCGCTTGGTGAAGTACGCCTTGGAGAGCCTATGCCTAACGCCGCCCGCAGGCACCCACACGTGCTGTCGGTGAATCAGCGAGGCGAGCAGGCGGTTCTGTAGCAGGAGCTGACGGCGCTGCGCAGGCTGAATGTCCTTGATGAAGTAGTCATCGGGGTTGATCTGGTTGTTCTCCAGCGCCAGGAACAGCTGCGCGCCCAGCGGGATGAAGTGGCCCTGAAGCGGGTTCTCCTGCACGCCTAGCCCGCCCTGCAGCGGCGAGCCCACGCCCGGCGACACCGTCGACAGCGACGAGAGGGAACTGGGCGTCTCCGTGCTGTAGGTAAGCGGCATGAACCCGTCGCCGTTCGCCGCCTCCGCCGACAGGTGGCTCTGCAGGTACTCTGTGCGCCTTGCCTGCTTCTCCAGGAAGCTGAGCGACTCCGCCGGCTCCTGCTTCACCCGAACGGCTGCCTCTGGCGATACGGCCATCCCTGCGTCGGGCGTTTCATTCGTCATGGGAGCGGGGGTTTCATTAGGTGCGGGCGTTTCACTGGTGATAGTTGCGGGCGTTTCACTGGTGATGGGTGCGGGCGTTTCACTGGTGATGGGTGCGGGCGTTTCATTGACGGTGGATTCGGCCATGGGTTCGCGCCCGTCGAGACAGAACACACACTCCGCTTGCGTGGCGGGAATGGGCGTTGCCGCGGGGAACAGCTCCTTCGTTCGCTCCCACACTTCCGCGGGGATTTGGAACACCTCGACGCCCTTGGTGAATCTCCCGCCATGCTTCTGTCTGTGAAGGGGAGGGGAGACGCGTACGCAAATGAGTCCGTCTGTGGGGTTGAGGTGACCGATGGAACATTTGTCCATCAACTCGCTAGTGATTCTAATCGTGATTGACGATGTGGAGACGAACTCGTCGGGGTGGTCCAGCAGCTCGTTCTGGGAAGACACGACGGTTTTCAGGTCGAGGAGGAACGATTTGGCGATGAGAAAGGAAGAAGAAGTGTCTACCCGTAATCGTCCCGATTTGTGGAATACTGGCAGCCGACTTCGCGTTTATCCGCTGCATGACCTTGATGGCGTCGTTGTAGAGATGGAGCAAGGGCTTGAAATTCTGTTGAATGGACTTTAAAACGGAGACATAGCTATGGCTCAAAATAGGGGCGAATTTGGACTGTTCTTTACACTCGGAGCAAACAAGCGTATCTAACTCAAAAACAGGCATGGGAGTGCCTTGGTTGTGCGACAGAATGAAGTCTACGCACCTACGAGAAACCAACTTGTAATGATGCCGGAAATCTACATTTCAGTGAAACGCCCAAAACCTACAAAAAGGATCCGTCTTGCCGTGAGGACACACGCACTTGACCTCTTCCTCTTTCCTTGAATACAATGAGAGTAATTCGCGCAATATTGCGACAATCTTGTCATCATCAGCATCACTCGGTTCCGTGGACTGCACCTTCTCCAGGATGTCCGCCAGCTCAGGCCTAGTCTCCAGCAGCTTGAACAGCCCCAGAGAACAGTCGCGTGCAGTAATCCAAAAATAGAGATCATTTACTTGAATGCACACCACATCGCTGGAGGCGTCCGACTGCACCATGGAGAAGAACTCCTGAACACGGTGAGAACAGCCACACACTCCAACACCCACCTTCACTTCGTCTTGCCGCTGTTTGAGAGTTTGATAGAACTGGCGAAGAATGACAACCCGCGAAGACTCTTCCTTCTTCTGCACCTTCTCCACGAACTCCTTCCCCAGCACTGCCTCCATTCGCTCCTGCAAACCCTTCCTCTCCGCCTCGCTGCTCTGAACGCAATCCTTCCGCACAAAGCTATTCCCTCATTCTCTCTCCCTTTCCGTACAAACACATCACCACATTCGCCTCCAACTCGCTATCCTCCACACACACCTTCCCCACACACCCCCCAATTTCGGTGCCATCGTCAGAGTGCGGCAGCATGCGACTCGCCTCATCACCCACCTGCCCCAGCAGCGACAGCAGCGACTTCATCTTCTCGATGTTGTTGTTGTTCTCGCGCACGAACCGCTTCATCTCCGACACCTCCAGCGCCGTCAGCTCCGGCGACGGCCGCGTGCGCTTCTTGCCGCGCTTCAGCGGGATCTCCGACTCCAGCATCATCCCGTACAGCTCGTTCGACAGCGCGCTGTTGTAGCTCTTAAAAAACCGCGGCACGTCGAACGTCGCCTTCTCCTGCTCTTCCGTCACCGACTGCAGAAGCGACGCCAGATCGTCTCCCGCGCTCCCCGCCACGCGTCCTCCACGCCCTCTGCCGCGCCCTCTTCCTCTTCCTCTTCCCCTGCCTCGGCCACGGCCACGCTCGCGCACCACCACACCCTCGTCGTCGCTGGTGTCGGGCGGGTACAACGGCAGCATCTTCTTCGCCGCCAGCATCGCCGACGTGCTCCGCGTCTTCAAGTAGCCCACCGGCGCGGGCCGCTCCTCCGGCTGGATGCGGTTGTAGTGTCCGCCCTTGCCGATCACCAGCGGCGACGAGCACGCCGCGGCGTTGGCGGCGTTGGCGAGGCGGTCGGCGAGCGCGTCGTCGCCTTGGGAGGAGGCATAGAGCGAAGCGATGCCGTTGACGATGCCGGAAATGAAGGGTGCCGAACAGGGCGTGCTCTGCTTCTCGGGCGGAGGCAACACCTCGTCCAGCAGCGTCGAGAACTGGCCCTGAATGTCGTCCTGTATGTCGTCGTGCAAATCATCATGTATGTCGTCACGCAAACCATTATGCATGTCGTCACGCAAAGAGTCTTCAAACGGTGTGGGGGAAAGGGTTGCTTGCTGCCTGTTCACGGGGTAGTCCGCCTCGCCGAGGGTCAGGTCGTGGTAGGAGATGGGGTACACGGAGAAGGCGTTGGAGGGCTGCACGGGCGGCGTCCACGGCTGCTGCTCCGCTAGGCGTGACCCGCTGATGCCAGAAATACGGCTGAAAAGCGAGGAAGAGAGAGGAGTGATTTGAGTGTCGTTGGCGCTGAACCAGGCGCCTCGATGTCTGACCACGCTGTAGTAGTGACCCGCGCCGTCCACCGCCTTGTGGCATACGACACCTGTCAGAGCGTACTCTGCCTGGTCGATGTGGCGATCCTAAGAATCAGAACGGGCGAGGAAGAGGACGAGGCGGCAGAGAGAAAGAAGGTTGAGAGATGAGGGAAGACGGACGACGCTGCCAGGCGTGGCGCGCTCCAGACGGATGACGAGAATCGGGGGGATTTCGGAGAGAGTGGTGAGAGCCTCTGCAGAGCAGTGAATACGACAGCTGAGGGTGAGAGAGAGGAGAAAGAAGAACGAAGGGCAGAGGAAAGCAGAATCGGAGAGAGCTGTTTTGGAGAAGAGCAGTTGGAGAGCTTCTTCGAGACGCGTGTCGCTGGTGACAGGACAGTTGAGGAAGAAGAAACGATCCGGACGATAGAAAACACGATGGCAATTCAAGCAACATTGCGATTGCCTTCGAAGTCCGCCGAAGAGGGAGTCGAGAAATCCCTTCTGTGAAATAGAAGACTCAAAACAGGAATTGAGTTGCTGATAAAACGCGGTGAAAAAACGAAACGCATTGTCCTCCTTCTCTGGGTCAATTCCGCAGTGCCTTAGAAGCTCGATCGGAGACACGGACACTTCTGGGGAAAGGAGTGCAGCGCAAAGCAATTTCTGCAAGCAAGGAATAGTCGAGTCGGTGTCTCCCATTTGCTGTAGCATGCTACAGATGACGCTACTCCGGTCAGCACATACATTGCTTTCTGAAACGGTCCTATGTGGAATAAGCACTGGAGGACAGAGTTCGCGTAGCACACTTCTCCGGGGTTCTGCAAACCAATAGGCACATCTAAACTGCGTGTCGGCGATGATAGTTCCTCAACGAGTACCAGTAATCGGTCAGAAGCCGACGAAATCGCTGAAACGGTAAGGTTATGACTATGCGTAAGACAGACAACGAAATACCAACAAGCAGTGAGGATTTCCCTCGCAATTACTGCCATTCTTTGTTTCTACCGTGTAAAGCACCGCCAATTGAAAACATACCTTTGTGGGAGCAATCCGGATGGCTGATGTGATAAGAATCATCCATCTCAATTACCAGTAACTCCCTTTTCATTCTTGCACGCAAATTGTCGATATTTGGAGTACTCGATCCTGCGATACGATGATAGGAATAATATAATGGGCTCTTGCTGTTTGTGATTAAAGCTCGAGTTGTCAAAAGCAGAGCCCATTTTGTTCATTGTTTTTCTCTCACAATCGATCTGTTTTCGTCCGATTTGCTTCACTATTCGTGATGTCCATGCCAGTAGGAAGAGGAAGAGGAGGAGGAATTGATCCGTTTGCCATGTCTGTGAGTGAGATCCACTTTGTCCTTTTCAGCTTGTAGATAACAATGGCCTACCGTCGATGCCCAGTTTGCTCATTGAATACGCGTGTTATGCATAGTGGGTGGTGGAAGAGGAGGAGGCATCGACCCGTTTGCGGGAATGGACATGTTCTCGAAAGCGTCCAAATCGAATGAAGCAAAGAAAGCGTCTTCCGCCGGAGATGGGGAGTGGATATGTGAGAAGTGCCAAAATGTGAACAAGAAGGGGAAGAGCGAGTGCAGTAAGTGTCACGCCGCCGCTCCGAAGGATAATGTGTTTCTCTCTCCATGGCGCTTATTCGTAGATGCGGAAGAAGATGGATGAAGATACCCGTAGTTGTATCCCCATTTCCTGATAGCGTAGAGGAGGATGAGGACGCCCTTCCGAATGGCGATTGGAAGTGCAAAACCTGCGGGAACGTGAACTGGAAGACATCTAAGATCTGCAACCTGTGCAGGAATCCGAGGAAACAGGACCAGAGCAAGAATGCAGCTACAGACGACAATTCGAACAAGGGCGAGGGTTCAGGGAGAGAAGAGCGTTTGTCCGACGACGATATGTACGACGCCTTCGGAAGGAAGAAGAAGCGATATCGCTACGGCCATCAGACTCCGATTCACACTGCGACGTCTGAGAAGGCGTATTCACGCAGTCGTTCGCGGAGCGACGCCTATTCTTCGCGCAGTCCCTCTCCACGACACTCCCGCAGCCACTCCCGCAGTACTTCTCATCGTGATTCTCACCGTGATTCACACCGTGATTCTCACCGTGATTCTCATCGTGATTTACACCGTGATTCACACCGTGATTCTCATCGTGATTCTCATCGTGATTCACACCGTGATTCTCGCAGTCGTTCACGCAGCTACTCTCGCAAGCACTCCCACAGTACCTCACGCAACTATTCGCGATCCCATCGCGGCTACCGATCGTGTGTTTGTACCAAACAGAACAACAACCACGCTTCACTCTCTCCACCACGTCGTCGGGCACCTCCGCGTAGCTGTCGAAGGTCAGGGAGTACGAGTTCTCTCCGCCCGTCAGCACGCGGATCACCGACGAGTACCCGATCATTTCTGCTAAAGGGACGATCGCATGGATCTGCGACCTCTTGGATGACCCCTACTCCTCACCCACCCCTCACACCCCCACCATTTCGGTTGTCGTCACCTCCTTCACCTCACCACGCCGCTCTACGCCTCACGCACGCCCACCACCGCCACTCGAGGTCAGGTCCGTCACCACGTTGCCCATCGCCTTGCTGCTGATCGTCGCCTCGTACTTCATCATCGGCTCCAGCAACAGCGTCTTATGCTTCCGGATCTCCGCGTTCCAGCACGCGATCACCGCTGCCTGCAGCACCACTGGCGGCGTCTGCAGATCCCACTGGCAGGCCTCCGGGTCCAGGCGGATGCGCGTGTGCGTCATCGTGTAGCCCAGAATCGGCCCGCGCGACAGACACGAGTTCAGACCCTCGCGCAGCGCCGCCTCCACCTCGTCGTTCATTCGCACGCCGTCGCGGTTAAATCTGCTTTTAATGATACTCCACACACCCTCACTTGTTCTTCTCCGTCAGCACCTCGTTCGCCTCCGCCTCGCACGGCTCCACCTCCATCCCCACCTTCACCGAATAATCGCGGTTGTTGATCCGCCGGTCCACCTGCCCGCCCAGTTCGATTGCCTCGCTCACGCTCTCTCGGTAGTTCACACGCATCTTCGAGTAGTATGCCTCCAGCCCGAACTCTCGCTTCAGCCGCTGCTGCAGAATCTCCAGGTGCAGCTCGCCCATCCCCGACAGCAGCAGCTGCCCGCTCTCCTCGTCGTTCTCGTACACCAGCGAGGGATCCTCCAGCGTCATCACCTTCAACACCTTCTCCAGCTTCGACAGCTCCGCCTGGTTCTCCGCCTCCACGTTCACCGTGAACACGGGCGCCAGCACGCGGATCGGCTCCAACGTGAAGTCCGCGGCGGCGGAGGTCAGCGTGTCTCCCGTCCGCACGGCGTTGAGTCCCAGCAGCGCGATGATCTGACCCTCGTAGGCCTCGTCGAGGCTCTCCGTGTGGTCGGCGCTGACCTGCATGATTCTATACATCACGGACAGAGCGAAGAATCACCGCAGCACCTTCTCCGGCCGGCGCGTGCGCGTGTTGAAGAGAGTGGCTTTGGACTTCACGGTGCCTTTGTACACGCGCGCGAACACGATCATGCCCTGCGAGCTGTGCTGCAGCTTGAACGCGTACAGAATCAGCGGGTCCTTCTTCAAGAACTTCGCCAGCGCCGCCGAGCCCGCCACCTTCTTGTCCGGGTGCAGGCACTCCAGGTACGGCGTCGCCACCAGCTGTTTGTTCACGTAGTGATAGATGTCGGGCAGCCCCACCTCAAGCGGCGACGGCAGCAGCGCGTCCACGCCGTCCAGCAACTGCTGAATCTACGGTCCAGACGCCCTCCACCGCCCACGCCCTTGTTCTTCAGCGAGCTGCCGCAGAACACCGGCGTCAGCGAGAAGTCCTTCGCGTGGGCGTTGCCTGCGCCTCACACCGCCTTCCCACCCGTACGGATCAGCACGCGGCGGATCGCCTGCAGCACATTCCGCGGCGCCTCCATCTCTTCCGTCATGCCCTCCAAGAACCAGTCGCCGAAGGTCTCGTCCGCGTCCGCCAGCCGCTCCAGCAGCTCCGCGTGCGCCTTGTCAGTCGCCTCCTGCATCACAGCGGGCAGCGGCTCCTCCTTGAAGGAACCCGCCTCGTCGCCCGCGAACCGGATGAACTACGGATCATTGCATGACGGAAATAGGACTGTTTTCCGTACCACGTCGGCCACGCCGATGAAGTCGTCGTTCTCGATGTAGGGCAGTTGGAGTCGCAGACACTGCGAGCCGAGACGCTCCTCCACCATCTTCAGCTACGGCTTACGCTCATGGAGAGAGGAAACGGAGTGCTCGAAGTCCGCGCCCACGCGGTCCAGCTTGTTCACGTAGAGCAGGCGGGGCAGCTTGTAGCGGTTCGCCTGCTCCCACACGGTTTCGGCTATTGGGAAAAAAGGGTCGCATCTCTCACTCTGCGCCTCCACTCCGGCAACGCCGTCCAGCACCGCAATGCCTCCGTCGAGCACGCGCAAGCACCGCTCCACCTCCACGGAGAAGTCCACGTGGCCGGGCGTGTCGATGAGGTTGATGATGCTGGTCTTCCACGGAAAGGAGATAGCCGCGCTCTGGATGGTGATGCCGCGGTCGCGCTCCTCCTGCAAAAAGTCCGTAACCTAGCCGTGAGAGTAACTTTGCGGGATCACTGTGTCGCCGTCATCCACATTTCCCGGCTTTCGAACGATCCCGGCGTAGTAAAGCATTCGCTCCGTTGTCGTGGTCTTTCCCGCATCGATGTGGGCGAAGATGCCGATATTGCGAATCCGCTGCTGCCACTCTCTTTTCTGCACATCACAAAACCGAATAGACAAAACAGAGTCCTTTACGGCAGAAAAGAGGCGAATCGACGATCCTTTGGCCAACACAAGTCGTCTCTGCGATTGCGCCTGCGCGGCAAAACAAGAAATGCGAAACATCTCTCCGAAAACAGCGAATGGCGGCTTGTTTCCTCCCTGTCTAGCGAATCCTTGATGGAAGCCGCCTCAGGCGATCACTGCACGGCTCCTCTTTTTTAATTTATCTCCATAAGGCTGATGGATACGAGTGTGAACGAAATCGAAACCACACCCATTCCTAAGAGGCTATCAGATACCCAACAGGTGAACCGCTTCCTCAAGTACTTTTCTATTTCGCGGAATCTAACTGGGTAGCCTTTGCGAGCGCTTCGAGCACGAGAACGAAAAGGAGATAATCAAAGAATATGCATCCGCAGCACTGTCCCGAGTGCGCGAGGCGGTGTTTCCCACTCTCACCCTTTGAACTGTAGGAGGGGCCCAAAGACGATGCGCCGAACTTGGTGGCTTCGCAAGGAAGCCGCCCTCTGACGATCAGCATCCGCTTGAGCGGCGTGAAAGAGAAGGTGAACACCCCTCCCGCGGTCCAAAAGCCGGTGCAGCAGCACAAGGCGCCGACAGTCCCGTCGTATCGTCAGTTGCCCTCGTCGATTCGCCGCGTTCACTACACACAGTCAACGAAGGCCGTCATTTCCAAGCTGCAGATGAAGCGGAAAAGCATACTGGCGGAGATGAGCGATCTTCGCGACGAGTTCATGCTCGCTTTTCCGCTCTCCCCCGAGCCCATCCGTCGCAAGTGCCAGTACGACTACTTCCTGGAGGAGTCCGTCTTGGTGGCCAACGATTTCCTCGAGGAACGGAAGTGGAAGATCAACGCTGCCTACGTTTTGGCGCACGAGGCACGGGCCTTCTACTACCAACACATCTACCCCAACCAGAAGAACCGCTCGGCATCCGACCTCCAAGTGGACCAGCACAAGCAGATTGGCCACCTCCTCGCCTCGATGGTGAACGACTTCTGGCGGAAGGTGCGCACCGCCAAGGAGGAGGGCATCGCCTCCAAGAAGCCCGCTCCTGTTCAGCCCGCGCCCGCCAAACCCCTCCTCCTTCTCTCCCACACTTCTGAGCCTGCCGAGCCTGCTGAGCCCGCCAAAGCTATCAAGGGGGAGCCCACCAAGTCTACAAAGGGGGAACTCGCCTACCCGACGGACTGCGAGTGCGTGGAGGAGTACTTGCGAGAGTGCCAGGCGCGGGGGCTGCCGGCGGTGGTGGACGTGAGCGAGCACAACCCCGCGTGGAGCGCCGTGCTGCTGCGCGCCTGCGAGGTCTTCCGCTTCTGCGACGAGGGCTTCGGCGTGGCGCTGGTGCCCGAGGAGGCCGCTCCGCTGCTCGTCGTTCTGCTGCACGCACGCTTCCCTCGTCTGGAGGTGCTGCGCGCGGAGAAGGGAGAGTCCGTGTCCTGTCGTCGGCGCAGCGTGCTGGTGCTCTCACCGAGCACCTTCCAGCCGCTGCCCCACGCGCCCTGCGCCCTGCTTGCCTTCACCTCCGTCAGCCACTCTCTCACCACCCTCATCGCTACGCCTGCCATGCCCACTGAAGCCGCTGGCGCGATGCGAGGTGGCGTGGCGCACGCCGTGCTGATCCAGGACACGGCCAAGGTCATGTCCGCCTCCATCCTCCCCCTCCTCTTCCCCCACGCCGCCGAAGACGCCGACCTGGCATCGCTCGTCGCCTCGGGCGTCTTCGTGGTGCCGGTCACGAAGCACGGCTCCACGCGGCAAAACCGCAGCTCGAAGGACAGCGGCGAGGGCGGGCAGTGTACCTTCACCATCGACACCCACACCGTGCCGTTCTCGCGTACCGAAGCGGCGCTGCGCGACGGGCTGCTGGACGCCTTCGAGGAGCAGCTGGACGCCGTGCCGACCGCGCGGGCGGTGCTGGAGGCGATGATGCTCCTTCACCACCAGCTCGACTTCTTCTCCTGCTTCCCCGCGCCGCTGCCATGCCGCCTGCCGCCGATCACGCTCGCCTGGCCCAAGTGGCTCTGGAGTTTCTCCGTGCCCTCGCCCTACGAACAGGTGCTCGCCACGCGCCTCAGCATCTTCTACTACACGCCGCAGAAGCTCAAGCAACGCGAGGTCGATCTCCTGACGGCCGACGGACCGCTCGAGAAGCCGCTGAGCTACGGGTGCTCCATGCACGAGGTTCCCGTCGACCTGCTCCAGCAGCGGCTGCAGCGCTGCGAAGTCTTCAATCCCTACGTGACGCGGAGTGAAATCCGTGGGATCCCCCGCGTGGGCGCGAAGGTGACGGCTGCGTCGCCGCTGCTCACGGGCTGTGACTTCCGGTACAAGTGGCTCTCCGCCGAGCAGAAGCGGCAAGAAACAGCCTACTTGGATGCGCTGGCTTCGCTGCCCTCCGCAGACCCCACAGGCGTTTCATCAGGAGTTTCATCGGAGGTTTCATCGGGCGTTACGTTGATGAGCAGCCGGATGCGGCACGTACTGGACCTAGTGGTGGAGGGTCGCAGGAAGCAGACGAAAATGCTGCTGATCGTGGAGTCGGAGAAGTTCCTGTACGCCGTGGCCTGCGTCCTGCGGCGACAAGGCCTGCATCTCGTGGAGCTGCGAGGGGATCCCACGAATTCCAGTCCAAGCGCCTTCTGGGACAGCGAGAGCGTGACGCGCTTCAACACGTCATCCGCCGGCACGGTGGGCGTGTTGTGCTTGGTGCGGTTCGCCAATCCCGAGGCGACGCACTTCAAGTGCCACTACTTGGCTCCGGTGGTGCAGTCTGTGATCGTGTGCGAGAAGGCGAAGTCGGTGCGTTGCCGTGATGTGTACCATAACGTCCTTTTCATGCTGGCGACGAAGGCGAACGCGCACGCGACGGTGGTGGAGGTGGCAAGCGAGCTGGAGGCGCGGCTGTCCTTCTCGTGCAGCGAGAACGAGAAGAAGAGAGAGGAGGCGACGTCGGAGGCGGTGCGCGTTCTGTTTAGCATGAATATGTGAGAGAGGGAGAGGCGCGTGATGTATAGACCGAAGGAGAAGAAGGAGACGCGCAGCGCGCTCTTCCAAATCTGGGACGAGGGCGAGTGGACCGCCTTCGAAGCCTACCACGACAGTCACGACTTCCTCTGGCGCGAGAACGAGGGTTATAATAGTGCTCTCCCATCAAACATAGACTTCCCCGCACTGTCCGTAACCTCGCCGCGCATCGCCGACGCCACGGAGGAGACGCCGCAGGAGCGCGAGCTGGCGGAGAACTTGCGGCTGCAGTCCCTGTGCCGCGACATCCCGCTCCTCTCCTACTGCTTCGCCGTCGTGAAGAAGTACCCGCACGAGACGCTGCCCGCGCCCGACGCGCAGCCGCTCGACGCCGAGGCGCTGCACTTCCTCCTCTCTCCACCCACCGTGCTGCGCAACGTGTCGGTGCCCGTGTTCCCTGTGCCGCCGCTGGATACGGAACAAGTCACGCCGTACCCCGCGCAGGTCACCTGGACACACGTCAATGAATGGGACATGGTGAAGCCGATGGGCGCGGCGCCGCTGCTGCCGGCCGAGGCGCCCTCCGAGTTCGCGCTGAACCCGCTGGGCCTGACGGGCAGCGCGTCGGAGCTGGCGCTGCAGCCCGTGTCGAACGGACAGTACACAGGCGTGGAGCGACTCCTGGCGGCGTGGGGCGAGAGCATGACGGCGATCCACAACGAGAACGCGGGCTACGAAATCGACTCGTTTTTGTACGGCACGCCGGACTTGGAGAAGAACCGCTACACGCTGTTGCCGGAGAAGCTGAACGCGCCGGCGTCGTTCAACTTGTCATTCTTCGTGTCAAAGACGAGCGACCTGTCCGAGAGCACCAAGAACAAGCGCAACCGCAAGCGCCAGCGCGACGGCGCGGAGGCGGAGGAGAAGGCGAAGCCGGGGTCCATCGGGAACCACATCTACCGGCGTCTGAACCACTCGTTCATCTGGTCGAAGAAGGAGGACGAGATGCTGGTGGCCATGGTGCTGCAGTTCGGCACTGGCTGGGCCTTCATCTGCTCCGTGTTCCTTCTGGAGGAGGTCAACTACCGTGCGCGCCTGCGACGTGACTGCTCCATGCGCTGGGCCTTCTTGGAGAAGAACCGGGACGTGATCAGCGCGGCGGTGCCGAGCGAGGCGCGGTTCTTCCTCATTCCTCGCTACTCCCTGTCGCATCGCAAGAACGAGTTCGCCGAGTCGGTAAAACTCGCCACGAGCACGGCCGAAGCGTCCCAGCGGTCTGACGAGGCTGCTCAACAGACAGCGGAGAAGGTGACAAGCCCATTGCAGGCGCTGTTCACGTCGGTGCGGACAAAGGCGGTGGACTCGGCGCTGTTCGAGGCGAACGCATTACCGGCATCCTTCGAGGCGAAGCTGAAGGAGGTCGACTCCGCCTTCGTCGCCGCGGAGGCCGATCCTTCGGCCCTGCTGCGCCGTTACCTCCGCCCCGACCCGCCCTCCTCCTTCAAGTCCACCATCACCAAGCCCGCGGCGCTGCGCTCGCCGCCCGCCGTCGGCACGCTGGCCATGGACGCCGGCAACGACACGGGCAAGAGCCAGTCGGGCAGCGTACCGATCCGGCCGATCTCCGTGCCGCGCCCTCCGAACGTCATCGAGCTGCGGCACAAGGCGGCGGAGGCGCTGCCCCTGGCGGTGGTGACCTTCGAGGACGACACCAAATTCAAGCACCTGCTCAACCCCGGCCGCAAGCCGCAAGAGAACATCATCGTGCCGTACCCCAGCGCGCTGGTGGACGCGCGGCGCCTGCTGGAGGAGAAGAACCTGGTGCTGCCAGAGGTGAAGGAGGAGCCGCGCGAGCCCGACGCCGTATCCACCGGTGAGCCGCCGTTCGGGCTGTTGCCGCTAGAGCTGAAGGAGCTGGGCGACTTCGGGTCGCTGGCGGGCAAGGACAGCGTGCCGCTGGGACTGCTGGGCGAGGAGGAGGAGAAGGAGGAGGCGAAGGAGGCGCGCCGCAACGAGCTGGACGACATCTGCTGCGACGACGCCCCGGAGGAGAAGAAGGCCGCCACGCCGCTCCTGACGCGCGACCTGCCCGTCCAGACGCCCGTGCCTACACCGCTCGCCGCGCCGCCCGCCGCCTCGCTACACGAGCCGCCCTTCGTCGAGTGGGTGACGGAGATGTCGGAGGCGACGGAGGACGGCGTGACGGGCAGAAAGCGCGCGCGCCGCGAGGACGAAGAGATGCCGCCACTGCTGAAGTTACAACGTCTAGCAGACTCCTCGGCGCGCCGTTTGGAGCACGCGCAGCCGTCGAAGGCGCCGCACGCGTTCTACACGTCGGCGCCGCAGCTGGCGCGCAGCAACATGCGGTTCCTGCAGCACTACCTCACGACGCAGAAGCAGCAGTTGCGCAACCCGAAGCCGTTCCCGCAAGCCACGGGGAATGTGCGAAAGGAGGGGAGCCAGAGCAATGTGGTGGTGAACAACACAGTGACGGAGGTGAGAATGGGCGAGGGGTGTGAGACGCAGGTGCCAATGCAGGGCTACGGGAACGATCTGAACCATGCGCGAGGCGGCATCGCGACTCCGATGAATGGAATGATGTACCGCAATGCACAGAACATGCAGGGACACATTCAGTTCCCGAACTCCATGCAGCAGCAGAAGACGCGGATGAGCCACGGGAACCAGCAGGTGCAGACGCAGGGCGGAAATGGAGGCAATTACCAGGGCAACCACGTGGTGTGCGTGTGGTGTGTTTGTCACAAAGAGGAGCACAGGAATAGAGTATAGAACACGTAAAACACCGCAACGATGAAGAGGATGATGATTGCCTTGATTTGGCACCAATCTACCCCTCACTCCGCAACCGCTTGTCCACTGTTTGTCTGCAGAATGCGCTCCACTTGCCGTTTGTTGTGTTCCAGCTTCGTCTGGGCCACATCCACCTGGATCTCCACGGTGTCGATCAGCCTGTCGTGCTGCTGGATCTCGTCCTGGATCGTGTGCGCCATGTCGTTCAGCCTCTGCACGCCGGAGCTGATCTGATCGATCATCTCCTCCTGCTCCTTCACCAGCTGCTATTGCTCATTCCGGCACACAACCGCACACCTCCTTTATGTAGCGTCTCCCCTGCTCCGCCAGGTGCTCCTCGTCCTCAACAGGCTTGTCATTGAGCAGGTCTTCCCGAATCGTCTTCTGCTCCTTCCGAATGGTGAGTCGCTGCTTCCGCATGTTGTCGCGGATGGAGTGGACGATGAGCTTGATGTCGTCCAAGTACTTGCGTCTTCGCTCCATCTCGTCCTACAGTCGACTTCAACAACAGAGACTACACTGTCGATGCCCTTGAAACGGGACGAGTCGTGGTTCTTCTCGATGATCGCCATGCAGCGCGTTAGCTCCGAGATCAGATTCTCCATGTCGTCCAGGTGGGAAAGAAGGTCTAGGGTGAAGGGAACAGCGGCAGGGCCCACCCCTCGTGTATTGTCGCAACTGGTCGCTCGGCACAGACTGGTTCTTGGAATCCGTCAGCACCTTCCATTTCTCGAACAAGTCCTTCGTTTCCTTCAGCCGTTTGTCAAATGTCCTAGGGTTGAGCGCCAGCGACGCTCTCGTACTGCTGCGCGTAAAAGTAGGGGTCGCCCGTGATGAGTTTGCTGTCCATTTCCAGGGAGGCCGTTTTGCAAAACGAAGAATGCAACAAACAACGCAAAGGAACGAAATAAACTCAAACACCACTAGTTCTGTCTTCTTCTCTTCCCAGATCCCTCGCGAGCGCCCTTCTTCGCCGCGCCGATCAGATTGTTGAACTTGCCCAGCGACTGGCTCTGCTTCTTCTTGCTCAGCATTCTCGAGTCCAGGCGGATGTACGCGTACGGCTGGACGTTTCCCTTCTTCATGTCTCCCTTTGCCTTGTCCGATCGGAATCGCGAGCCGTCCTGCTCCCCGCTGTCGTCTCTGCGAATGCGGCGAATCTTCCTCTCCCGTCCCTTCGGCTTCTCCTCCTCCACCACCGACTCCGACGGCGCAGCCCGCTTTTCTCGCTTCGGCTCCTCCTCCTCCTCCTCTCTGACAATAATCTTCCCGTTTTCGTCCATCTCCACCTACGCCTCACCCTTCCCGTTCACGTCCACCTCCTCCTCGTCGCTCTCCTCCTCGCGGCGGCTCCGAATGCCCTTCGCTACGTCCTCCACGTTCAGCAAATCGATCGGTTCCTCGCCCTCGTGGATCCACCGCTTGCGCTGCGTCTGCAGGGGCGTCTCCTCCTCCTCCTTCTACGCTTCACTCACCTCGCCTTCTCTCACCTTTGCGCCGCTCTTCTTCCGCTCCGCCTTCAGAATCGCTGCCAGCAGGGGCTGATCTTCCGTGGGAATCAGCTCCTTCACCGCCTCCTCGCCCAATCGCTTCAGCATCGCCTCCAGAATGCTCTTGATCTACCGGTCATTCTTCGCCTTGACCGCTACGCGCGCGCGGTACCGGTTCTTGTTGCCGCCGCAATCCACCATCACCGCCTGCACCATGTTCGCCTTCTCCGCCGCCAGATCGTCGTCGCCCAGCACGCGCACGCACTTCTGGATGTACTTCAGACACGCCTTCACCAGCTCGCGATTGTTCTCCTTGATCAGGCTGTACACCAGCTGCAGCACGCGCAGCTCCACGTCGCGCAGCGCCTCTTCCCCGCGGAAATGGTTCACCACGCAGGAAATGCTCATCAACGCAGCGGCCTGCATGTGCGGGTTCTCCGACACCAGACAGGCCGTCAGCGTCACCAGGAACTGCTGGAGTGAGGCCTGCGCCTGCGTGTGGTCGGGCAGCTCGTAGGCGACGGAGGAGTTGTGCATGAGCTCCGCGAAGAGGACGATGAGGTCATAGCAGATGGCGCGGACCTTCTTGGAAGCGTCCTTCAGGCAGAGAATGACTTCGGGGAGCAGGGACATGCAGAACTGGATATGTTCGGGGTTTTGCGCCGAGAGTGCCTTGCAGACGAAGAAGAGGCACTTGAGACGGTAGCGTTTGCTGACGATGTTGAGAGTGAGAATCGACTCCATGAGAAGCGATGAGAATTCCGCCAACATCGTGCTCACGATGAACGGCGCGTGGTAGTGACAGATGCGGAGCAGGCAGAAGTACACGCGCTTCTGCAGTACCGGCACTGTCTCGTCCGACAGGTGCGGGCGGATGCAGCGCAGGATGATCGACACCTCTACGCTCAACCCGCTCCCACGCGCCCACCCTCGTCCTTCACGTACTGAATCACCGTCGACAGCAGGCCTGACAGGATGATGCTCTGTCCGGCGCACCGCTCCACGCTGGCGGGGTCGTCGTTGGTGAAGGCGACCAGCAGCTTGCTCAGCACCTGGTTCAGCATCTTGCTCACCAGCTCCGGCGCGCTGATGCTGAACACCGCCTCGATCGCGCAGCGCACCACCTGCACGTTCGAGATGTCGCCGCCCTTGCCGATGCCCGAAAAGCGCGGGATTTCCTCGGAGAAGTCGCCGTGCCACTGCTCGTACAGCGCCAGCAGCGTCAGCAGGATGTTCTCGCACAGCTGTTGCAGCGCGGCGATGTTCGCCTGCGCCACGTCCTTCGAAATCCGGGGGGAGCGTGTGGACGCCAGAATGCTCAGGAACGGAAGCTACGGTGAAGAGAGCGCAGCAAACCCACCTGCTCGTCCTCCGCGTCCTCCAGCGGCGCCTTCGCATCCTCCTCGCTCATGGCGGATTCGCTGTCATCGTCGTCCTTCTCCGCCTCCTCCTCCGCCTGCGGCTCGCGCAGCGCCAGCTGATTGCTGTGGATCAGCAGGGCCAGCCCCTTGCAGACGATGATGCCCAGCTCGGGGTAGGTCTTGTCCGTCATCGCGCCCAGGATACTGGTGCAGAAGGCGGGCACGGCCGTGGCGCAGTCGTCGCAGCACACACAGAAGGAGGCAAACAGGCCCCACAGGTCCAGCACGTACGTGTGGAAGCGGCGCTTGGCGACGGGGCTAGTGGCGCGCTGCTCGGCGATGTGACAGGCCTTGGCGATGGGTAGAATTCTTGGGGTGAGGGGGGTGGGAGACAATCACTCCTGGAAGAAGAAGGCGAGAGAGGAGTGCGTGTGCTTCGCGTGGTCGGAGATGAGCTCGAACAAGAAGTAGTGACTCTCCAACGGGAGGCGCGTTTCAGGGTCCTGCGATGAAACTCCCACCACCACACCTACCACCATGTCAAGCGACTTCATGAACTCCTCCACACCCACCGCCTCCATGCAGTAGCCCAGCGTCTTCGTCAGGATCACCTCGAACCTACGCGTGAGTTCCGCCGTGCTGGCGAACGAGGCGTCGCCGCGGATGGAGGAGTCGAAGATGGCGACGAGCTGCTGCAGGAGCGGGCGGAACAGCTGCGGGTACAAATACCCCAGGAATTTGGTCATGGCGGAGAGCGCGGGGAGGATGTAGGTCCAGGCGTGTTGGTACTTGAACTGGAGCGTGTCGAGATAGAGCTGGACCACCTGGTGTGCCGTGCTCATACTCACGTTCTATGGATGATTGCTCACACACTCACGCACCACCGACGCCAGGCTGGCGTAGTAGGAGATCAGGTAGATGGACAGCGACTTGTGCAGCGCCGCGTTGGCGGAGGCGAAGCAGGCGAGCACGGCCTTGGTGGCGGCGACGAACATGGGCTCGCAGTCGGGGTGCTGCTGCTGAAGGTAGTGGCGAACCAGCTGGAGGCAAACGATGTGGTACTCCGACACGTCCTTCTCGTTGTCGATGGCTTGCGCTGGGAGCGACTGCAGCGACTGGAAGGTGGCGTCGAGGGTGGCGTCGGCGACGAAGCGAGTGCTGTCAAGGATGATCTCGATCGGACGGAGACTGCGGTAGTCCACGAACGTGCAGCGGTGGCTGCGCAGCTAAGGTCGAGTGCGAGGAGAATCGATACCTTCAGGAGGCTGGAGAACAGCGAGGGGTAGATATCGTTGTGGAGGACGAGGCAGGACTTCGCGATGAACAGCAAAAAGTTAATGACGTCGTGGTAATCGTCCTCATTGAAGGACTTCAGCAGAATCTCGAGCTGGCGCAAGATCTGGTGGGAGGTCACCGCAAACGTGCGCTCGTAGTGGAACTGCAGGATCCGCAGCAGCTCATCCTGCACGTGGTGGCGCACCTTGCTGTTGTCGTTCATGCAGAAGCTGAGCAGCGTCGAGAAGGAGCGCTTCACGATTCCCGACTCCCACAGCTCCTTGTTCGTTTCCTGCACGATGAGGATCTCCGTGAGGCAGGAGGCGAGAGAGCGCATCGCGGAGGGCTCCATGTCTCCCTGCTGCGATTTGTACACGTTCAGCAAAATGTCCAAGCAGTCGTTGCACTTCAGGCGCTTCACGTTGTCAGACACTTCGGGAAGAACGAGCTGCAGCAAATAGAACAACTACAAGATTATGCCGACCATTCTACGCGTACGCTGCGGCAGTGCTCGCTGCTTCCGGCGAGTGTGGACATGATGCACGAAAAGAACTCCACGGGAGAAGGGTGGTAGTTCTTATCTCCCTTCGTGGAGCAGATAATTTCGTTCAGCGCCTCCAAAACGCTGCAGTCCTCGGCCTTGTAATTGTCGGTGCTGTCTTTGTGCTTGGTGATCTCCACATACCACGCAGATTCGCAAATGTCGTTCATGTTGCGCTTCCGATGGTCTTCTGAGAAAACCAAGAATGGACGCACAAAAATCGGGCCCATTTGTGTCACTCGCTTTCCCAACGACTGACCCCTGTCCAATCGCCCCTTCGACCGTTCCTTTCGAACAAACACAGCACTACTGAGTGTTACACTTGGAAGGATCATCAAGGTCAAATTCTGAAACCTTGTTTCGCTTCGCGGGGGACTGCGCTTGCCGCGGAGCCTCCTCCCGTCGCCGGTTCTTGCGCGGCGTTTCGCTCGCCCGTTTTAGTTTATTGTTCGCTTCGGCTAGTTGCTGCTGCAGCTCGTTCACCTTCACGCTCAGCATGAGGTTCTCGTTTTCAAGGAACTGGTTCCCGTACACCGACGTCGTCGAGTTCTGCACTTCCTTCAGATCTGACTCCAGCTCGTCGATCTTCAAGTCTTTCTCCCTCAAACTCCGCGTGGAGTCGTTCAGATCGCTCTTCAGCTCTACGCCTCATCCCCGCCTCTCTCCCGCACTCGTCATTTCTTCCTTCATGGTGCTGAGCTGCTCGTGGAGTTGCTTCGACTCCGCCCGCAGGCCCTGGCACTCCTCGCGCATCGCCTCCTTCGTCTTCAGCAGCTGCTTGATCTTCTCCATCTCCGATGTGCTCAGCTTGCTCTTCTCCAGGTGCGCGATCCGCGTCTTCGCCGCCGTGTACTTCTTCCGCAGCTTGTCGAAGTCCGCGCTGAGCCGCGTCGCCGCCTCCTGCGCCTCCTTCACCGTGTCCTTCATCTGCTTGTACTCCGCGTACTTCGACCGGATCGTCTGCTGCAGGCGCGCCACGCGGTCCTGCGACTCCGTCAGCTCCGTCTGCAGGCGGGTCTTGTCCTCCTGCAGTGCCTCCACTGTCGGCCGATCGTCGTGCAGCACCGACTCGCTCATGGTGGACGGCGAGTCGTTCTCCACTGTGGAGGGGAAGTGCTCGTTGAGCTGGGTTTCCTTCTCTCGCAGCTCTCGTTCCTTCGCCTGCAGCTGCGTGGTCAGGTTTGCCTCCTTCTCCTTGCGTTCGTCTTCTTTCTTCTTCAGCTCGGCTTCCTTCTCTCTCAGTTGGGTGGTTAGCGTTGCTTCTCTTTCTATCCAGTCCTTCTCCTTTTCCTTCAACGCCTCTTCCTTCTCCTTCAACTCCTCTTCCTTTGCTTTCAACGCCCTCAATTCCTCCTTCTTCACCTTCAACGCCTCCTCCATCTTCGCCTCCTTCTCCTTCAACGCATTCACCTCACCACATAACGCCTCCTTCGCCGCACGCTCCTTCTCCATCGCCTCCTCCAACTCCTGCTTCCCTTCCCTCGCCTCGTTCAGCTCACACTCCATCTGATTCAGCTCACGTTCCTTCCCCTCCACACTCCGCATCAGCTCCTCGTTCAGCACACGCGTCTCCTTCACCTCCTTGTCACTCCTCAGCAACTCCTGCTTCTGGCGCAAAAACACCTCCTTCAGCCGACTCAAATCATCATTGCTCACCACCTCGCACGCCTCCAACTCGTCGATCGCGTCATCATTCGACGCGATCACCGTCTGCAGCGTGTGCAGCTCCAGCGTCATCTGCTGAATGCACTGCGAAGACGACTGCAGACTCGCCTCCTTCTCCGCCAGCACCGCGCGCAGTCGCTTCTCCTCCGCTACCGCGCTACCCAGCCGCTTGCTCAGCTCCTCCTTCGCCTTGCGCAGCTGGCCCACCTCGCTGAACCACTGGTGCTTCATCGACCGCTGCTTCTGGCCCAGCATCGCCGACTGCGCCTGCAGCGCCTTGTTCACCGCCTCCTGCGCCTCCACCGATTCCTGCAGCGCCGCGCGCTCCTTCGCCGCAGCTGTCACTGACTCCTGCAGCGTGTCGCGCTCCTTCATCACCGCCGCCACGGCCGCCTCTAGCGCCGCCGCCTTCTGCCGCTCCTCGCACTCCGTGCTGTACAGCGCCTCCACGTTCTTCAGCACGCCCTCCATCGTGTCCGTCATCTCCGCCACCTTCTTCTCCAGCGCCGCGCGCTCCGCCTCCGCGCTCGCCTTCTCCGCCACCAGCCCACTCCACTCCGCCTCCACGCGCTTCAGCGTCGCCTGCGCCGATTCCGCCGTGGCGAGGCGCTGCTCCAGGCCCTGCTGGTTCTCCTGCAGCTGCGCGATCTCCGTGAGGGCTTTCTGTAGCGCTGCATCCATCGTCTCCTCCGCGTGCTCGGGAAGCTGCCGCCACGCCGCCAGCCACGCCGCGTCGCGCTTCGCCATTTCCTCCAGCTGCAATCTGTGTGTGAAGTTTTTAGTCAACGCCCACTGCAGCGGAGTCAGCGTCGCCGTCAGCTCCTCCACCTCGCCTCCCTTCTTCGCGCTCTCCTTCTTGGCGTTCTCCGCCTCCTCCTGCGCCCTCTCGATGCGTCGCAATGCCTCTGTCAGCTGGCTCTGCAGGGCTTCCTGTTCCCGCTGCGCCTTCTCCTGCTCCGCCTTGCGCACCTGTTCCACCTCCTCCGCCTTTGTCGTCTGTATTGCAGCAGAAGGCGCCACACTCGCAGCTGCATCCGGAGTAGCCGGCACAGCAGGCATAGCAGGCACAGCAGGTACAGCAGGCACAGCAGGCACAGCAGGCACAGCAGGCGACGCCACAACCAGATTCCCCTTCAGCTGCCGCTTCAGGTCCTCGATCTCCTTCTTCAGCTTGCGGATGACGCCCTTGTCGTCCAGCAGCTCGTTCACCCTCGCCGACGTGTGAATGCTCTTGGCGCGCTGCGCGAACTTCAGCGTGCTGATCGTCTCGTACTACGCCTCACGCGCCCGCGCGGCTCTCACGCAGAAGGACGACGACGGCGTGACGCACGCGATGATCGCGGTGCGGGCGTTGCCGTCCAGCGAGGACTGCAGAATGCGCGTCAGCTTCGAGTCGCGGTAGGACACGTGGCTGTTCTCCGACTTGCTGGCCAGAGAGGCGATCACGCGCGACAACACCGACAGCGACAGGTTGATCTTCCGCGCCTCGTCCAGCGTCTCTCCCGTGGCGCCCGTGAAGCGAACCGACTCGGAGCCCGCCAAGTCCACCAACGACAGCTGCCCGACGAGCACGCCGCCAGGGTCCGTCACGCCGGAGAGCGCCTCGTCGCGGAGACGGCTCTCGCAAACGATCTTGAAGATGGTGTGAGAGCGAGACGATTGCTGATTCATGTTGGTCACGCCCACGTGGCGATTCTTCTCGCCGACGCTGAGCAGCTAGGAGATTAATGGGAGTAGCAAAGGAAACGTTCAGAATCTCCTGGTAGTTGTGAATCACCTCCTCCTTCGATTCCACGTACACGCCACGCTCGTAGCTCTCGCGAATGCGCAGCGTTGGAGTGGAGGGGTCGAGCAGGTCCTTCACCTCCTCCTTGTAGATCTCCACGTAGGACGCGCGGAGAATGAACTCCCGCGACGAGGTGCGGTTCACGTAATCGAATATGTCCTTCGATGCGAGGTAGAGAAGCCCGGGAGAACTCTCGTCCCCGTGCATCGTATATGTTTTGCCTGAAGATGTTTGTCCGTATGCGAATATGGTTCCTATAGGCATAATGGGATTGAATAGGCAATCACCATTGATTCCCTGCATAAAACTGTCCACTATATGTTTTCCCACTCCCGAATACACGCGCTCCGTCGTATCCTCCGGCCCAAACACGCAATCTAGGAAGATGAGAGGTGCAGAAGTGCGGCAGTACCATACGTGTACACGGAGTTGGGAATGAGGGAGCCCTTTTCATCGACTTGGTGCAGACAATTCAAATCCGGGTTGCACTTCCAGCAAGAACGATCGCCCTGATTCATCTATGAAGAATCGCTCGCTCTGCGTAGAACTCACTTCTCGCGCATTCAACGGTCGCACACGCACTGCCACGGCAATGTGCTCTTGCGACGTATCGTTCATGCTCGCGGATGCCCTCGCTCACTCAGCCGTTATCGAGAAAATTGCGTTTCTTTTCAAAAGCCGGAATCCGAAATCGGGCGGAAATCGGGAGTTCCACCTTCAGTACGCTTATTCATCGTTTTGAGCAGAAGAATGCTACGAAGTGAGTATTGCCTGCTTAGGAATATTGGGAGAGTGACTGCCACCTTCGGGCGCCGCAGTACTCCCATCATGGCTCGCTCTTTGTGCAGTCTGACGGGTCGCAACATGGGCGCGCCCTCCGTCCAGTACTACGCGCAAACGAGCTTTTCCCCGCTCGATCCCTTTTCTATGGTACGTTTTCTTCCCATCGCTCACGCTCCAGAACGGATTCGCCCGTTTCAAGCACAACGGCAACAAGCCGAAGATGTCGCAGAGGGAGTTGGAGCAGCAACAGGAGTCGCAGAAGATTGCGTACTGGAGCTTGGGAGTGGATATTTTCATGACCACGGTGAAGGGAGGCGTGGGGTGGCTTCTCAATTCCACATCGATCATCGCCGATGCTGCCCATTCTTTGTCGTCCATGGTCGTCGATCTCGTGACCCTCGCGTGCGTCAGCATCTGCAGAAGACCTCCCAACAAGAAGTGGGTCTTCGGCTACGGCAAGATTGAAACCGTCTTCCTCCCCCCTCCTCTTGACGCCTAGTTGTCCTGCATGGCTGTGGGCAGCGTGCTCATCGGCACCGCGTGCGCCGTTTTCGTCCACGCCTACGATCTCTTCATGGTCATGATCCACCCTCCCGTGGTGGATCCCTCCCTCCTGGAAGCGGGCGCCGCCTCCGCGGAAGTGGCCGCCGTGGCCCACACGACGCTGGTGAACGACCCGAAGTACTACTTCCTCCTGAACTCGATCGGCGTGGGCACAGTCGCCGGCACGATCGTCATCAAGTTCTGGATCTACGCTGTGGGCGTTGATTAAATGCCTCACGCCTAGTGGTCCAACCGGCTGGCCAAGAAGTACGACAGCAACGTGCTGTACGCGAACGCGCTGCACCACCGCGCCGACGCGCTCTCCTCCATCGTCGCGCTCGCCGGCCTCTGCGGACGCGTGCGCACCGGTTCGTGCGGTGATGCGTAGTACATCGGCGCGCCGTGGCTGGACCCGATCGGCGGTGCTATGGTGGGCTACACCATTCTGAAGACGGGCTACGACATCTGCCGAGACTCCATGCGCGAGGCGCTCGACGTGGGGCTAGGCGTGGGCGGTGAGGCGTAGCTGGGCGTGGACGACAAGACGCGCCTGAAGATCATCACAGCGGTGAACAACGTGAAGAGCGACGACTTCAAAATCGAGGAGATTTTGGCGCGTCGTTCGGGATCGTTCATGTGGGTGCGGCGGAGGCGAGTGAGGGCTAGTCAGACGATCGTGCGCGTGTGCCCGCCGCAGAATGCGTCTCTTGACGACATTTTCACAAACAAGGACAAGATCGACAATGCGCTGCGATCGCTGGAGGGCGTGTGCATCTTCTCGGTGGAGATAATGAATCCGTACAAGCATCACCAGCAGCTGCTTTTGGCCGGCGGAGCGGGCGCGCATTACGAGATGCCCCCTGAGAAGGAGGGAGAGAAGCCCGTCGTGCAGATGATTCCCGAGAGCAGCAACTACGACGAGTCCATCATCCCGGAGAAGAAGGACGACGTGGAGGTGGTGATCAACAATGCGCAGATCGAGGATGCGAAAGTGGGTATTTTAGATAGTGAAAAGAAGTAACATATGCGGGTTTGTTGGAACAAGCACGGGTCGCTATATCTGTGGAGTCACCATTTCGATCCAACTATTAGCGTGATTGTGGCTCGTCAGGCATGTAGAAAGGAAAAGAATACTCTCCATGGCCTCGCTTACCGTTACCTACGCTTCATCGCCGCGATTCACCCCCACAGGCAGAAACGACTCTTCGTTATTGGCATATGAAATGGAGGAGTAAAAGCAGTGGAACATATTGTACAGAGCGTCCAGATAGCCCTCTCTCCCGCGAGAATTGTTGAAGTAGGAGCGGATCGAGATGCCCCTGAAGGACTCGACCTCCGGAGTCAACGTCACACTCTCCTCGTTAACAAACCGAACGCGTAGTTCCTGTTTCTCAGCTCTCCACCCCACTCCCACATTGCATCGCTGATTCGTCCACTCCAGCGAGCCGCAGCTGCCCACAACCCGCAGCACAAAATCGTTGGAATGCAGCGGAGAGCAGGTAGATAGGTTCAGTGTGGCGATGCAGCCCCCTTCCAGCTCCAAGCGGATGAGGGACATGTCGTCCATCGCGGTTCGCCCGGACGAGAACAAACAGGCCATCAATCGATACACCGGCTTCACCGTCACGAACCGCAACACTTCGTAGGCAGGGATGCCCAGTCGCGAAGTGCAGTTGGAGACGCCCGAGACGAAGAAGTGCTCTTCGGATGAAACGCCCGGGGAATCGAAGGCGAAGGAGTCGATGCTCACGTGCGTGATCTCGCCGAGACAGTAGGACTGAACCAGCAGACGCGCCTAGTGGTAAGAAGAGGAAGACGTAATGACGATTTGAACCATGCCGTAGAAACGCAAGGGGTTGATGATGTGAAAAGTGTTGCCCTGGACAAGAGACGCCTTGCAAAGCATGACCGCCTCCGCTTCGGTGAGGCAGAGGGGAGACGAGCACATGATGCTTAAACCCTTCTAGCAGATCAGAACGCATTCCCATTATCACCTGAATGGCCTCCATGAGCAGCTGGTATCGCATATTGATGTCGGATACAACGAGAAGACACTGACAGTTGTCTCCGTCTCTCCGCATCAGTTCCTTGCTGAACATGTCGCTCACACTACAGGAAACAACCCACCCGTAGCACACCTGGAATAGACACGAGATGCTGGCAAATGAAATGCATCGCGGATATAAGCGTAATTGCGATTTGCCTCTCCAGTACAAACCGAAGACAGCGAAAACAAAAAGGAGGACTCCGCTACGGCATGACAGACTCCTTCCTCCCAAACCAGCGTTGATGTAGCACTGCATGGAATAGTTGCTCACATCGTCGGTAATCACTCCCATTCGCAGACGATTCACCGGATCTACTATTGACCCTTTCAGTCAGTCAGTACAAATGTTCTCTTCGTTGTACATCATCGCATTTCCTGAATACGGTGTTGTTGTCTTGTTATACTCCGTGATCCTGTTTACCGTCCTTGCCTATGCAATAATGCACAATCCGTATCCTAACGGAGTTGAAAACGGGGCACTCCATCAAGTGGTTGCTCATCACCTCCTTCTTGATATCGATTGTGATTCCACAGTAGCGACACATGCATTTCCAACTGTCCCAGTTCGGGGAAAAGGCATAGACAAAGTGCTCCGTCCAGTCGTAATCCCTTCGATCCATTGCCGTCTCTGTGGCTGGAAAACACTGTGGAGCAGGAATTATAGTTGTGCGTATGAAAAGAACAGAATGGCAAAAAATAGCCTCCATTTTCGCGTTCCCTTTCGGCTCCTCCAAAATACGCGATAATGCAGCGTTTATCATCAGTTGCAAACAAGACGGGGTCGCTCTCTGC